>ENA-OFCE01000002-OFCE01000002.1-metagenomes-genome-assembly--contig:-NODE-2-length-373148-cov-6.669493_pt1 | contig 373148 bp, 229 predicted proteins | sample MGYA00153388_OFCE01 | MGnify analysis MGYA00153388
CTTGGATTGCTTTGTTTTGCATATTCTTCACTCCTTATATAATAGTAACCTTTGACAAATCGGCACCCATGCCCTTGAGGGCGTTGTAGCTCAACTTATCCATGGATGCGCCGTCAAACCTAATGGTCCTGATGGCATTGTAGTATTTCTTGGACAGGGAAAACGGCGGTGTAACCTTTTCGGCTATTATCCAAAGAAAAGTTATTTAAAGTGTAATTTTAACCTTAAAACCATCACTGCTTGATACATCAATAAGAACAAGTTTTCTGAATGACCTTTTCGCATTTATCAGCTCTTTTCTCAAGACTTTTAAATATTCTTCTTTTAAGGGAACATTAGAATACTTTTTAATACAACTTGCTATTATTCGGATGGTAACACCATTTAACGCCACCTTAATGGGTAAAAGAATGATAAAGCGATGTCCATTTGCCTCAATTCTAATCTTCATAATAGACCTCCGAATCACTCAATTACAACTTCAACGTTATCGCCATTAGCACTCTTAACCTCCACTATCTTACCTATCACTCCGCTTTCCGCCATTAGTAATATCGCTTGTAAATCAATGTTTTTCAAAGCATCATTGCATGAAATCTGTGGTAATTGCATTCCGATTTCCAAAGCAACTTTTACCAATCCAAGTGGTAAATTCACTTTTACAATATCCCCCTGTTCACTGTGAACAAATACCTTTAAAAGCATCTTGTTAAAATCTTTGCGTTCTCCTTCTGAAACGACTTGAACAACTTGAGATTTTTCACCCCTTAGAAGTTCATCTACTGTGACATTAAAATAATCTGCGAGTTGAGGAAGTAAAGTAATATCTGGGCATGACAAGTCATTTTCCCACTTACTTACTGCTTGAGAAGAGACTCCGATGTACTCTGCAAGTTGGTCCTGTGTAATACCCTTTTTCTTTCTGAACTCTCCAATCCTTGAACCTAATGTATTAGCCATTTTTGATACCTACCTTTCATTATGAAGTTGAAATAAATGTTAGTTATACTGAACTCTGTACATATTATTGCATCAAATAGGTATAGATTGAATAGAGTAATCGTTGAATCATATCATCTATAAGTTGATTTTGAATCTACCTTTAGTTGTTTTTGTTACATAATCAAAAATTAATTGCAATAATGAATAATAAATGACCCTGTCCTTTTCCAGGCAGAGCCATAATACAGGTCTCCTCAAAACGAGGTGAGGATTTTGACAATCGTTGTCTTGCCCGCGCCGTTGGAGCCCAGCAGGGCGAAAATACTGCCTTTTTCCACCTCAAAATCCACGCCCTTTAGAACATGAAGTTTCTTGTAGGACTTTTGCGGCCCTTTCACTTGGATTGCTTTGTTTTGCATATTCTTCACTCCTTATATAATAGTAACCTTTGATAAATCGGCTCCCAAACTTTTGAGTGCGGCATAAGTCAGCTTATTCATCCTGGCGCCGTCGAAGCAGGCCGCTTTGACGGAACGGGAATATTTTTTGGACTGGATCCGCGCCCAATGAAAAGACACATTTTTGAGCGTCGCTCCCCTGAAAGTGGCTCCTTCCAGCGCCGTTTCGTCAAATTTGACGCTTAGAAAGGTCTGCCCGTCCAGGCACAGCCCTCGAAGGTCGGAATACTTAAAGTCCACGCCGTCGAAAATACAGTTCTCAAAGATCGTTTTACGAAAGTCGGCCATGGTCAGCTTGACGTCAGTCAGCTTTACACCGATAAATTTAGCTCCGACCAGCCCCGACGCGCTGAAGTTGGTACGCACAAGGATGGATTTATTGAAACTCGCATCCCTAAGGTCAATGCCAGATAAGTTGCAATCAGTCAGGTTAGCGCCGTCAAAATTGGACTCACGCACATCGCTGCCCGCAAACGAGCTGCCGGTCAAATCTGCGTTGCTGAAATCGGAGCCACGCAGTGCGCTTGCTGAAAATTTCCCATTATGTGCAGTAACGCCTGCAAAGTCGCTCTTTGGCAGGTTACTTGCGCTGAAGTTTGTCACAACCTGCCGTTCCAGCGAACGGGAGAGATTGGCGACCTCCTGTACCGTTTGCTCAATATCTCCGATGCTGTCAATGGTCATCTCAAAAGCCGTTTCATCGTCCTTGCCCTCGGCTTTGAGTTCACGGAACCGCTCCTGCAAATCTAAGAGTAGGTCGGCCTTTAGTTCAGCCACGCTTTTTACCCCATCGTATGGCGCAAAAACGCCGTTCAAATAGTTTGTCAATTTCTCATTCATAATATCAAATCTCCTTTACAATAAGTTATCAAGCACGCGCTTTGCGTACTCCCAATTGCTTTTATTATGGGCGTAAGTAGCCTTACCTTTTTCGGTAATCCTAAAATATTTACGCCGTCCGCCCTGAGATTCATCGCCCCAATACCACTCGATATCACCGTCTGCCTCAAGCCGCCGGACGCTGGAGTACATCGTGGCTTCCTTTAATTCATACTCGCCGCCCGAGCGCTCGGCAATCAGCTTGACAATCTCGTAACCGTAGCGGTCAGCTTCGGATAAGAGTCGTAATATCATCGTATCAGTATGGCCGCGCAGCAGGTCGGATGTGATTTTGTTATCGCTCATATAATCACCTCCACATTTGCATTATACGACACACTACTATGACTGTCAAGGTAATATTTTAATTCTAATACTTTGTCAGAAAATATAATATATATTCATATCGGTATCTACGGATTCATTCTCCTTATGAATTTGTCGGCACACAGAGCCTTGCAGATGCTTTTTTCCCCGTCATCTATGAGGGCATACGCAAAGGCATAGAGATCAATCGCACCTTCGACAACCGGAATACTTTGAAAGGCCCGAAATTGAAGAAGAATACAGGCAGATCAAGAGTTTTTGGCAAATTAAAACAAAAAATTGACAAACGGCATGAAATGCTTTATGATGTAATAAAATGGGTTAATACTAAATAAATGTAAAATAACATCGATAAATAGAGCAAAACATCTAGACAGCTAGAAGAGGATGGATGTAAAAGTACTTATAGGCGGTTGATCGCTGGAGGGACACGTTAGCTGCTGATGAGGAATATAGACGGGAAGCTGCGATAGCTTATCAAAAAGGTAAGTGAATGGGCGAAGCTATCGGATTGGTTTACGTAAAAGTGGAATACCCAAACAGTTGAAGGAAATTTGTATTTCTAGAATTCTATACTACTTTTCAAGGGAAAAGCCTTTCTTATACCGAGTGAAAAGAGAATCTTTATAACTTCATGCCGATTAACAGAATTTACAGCGAGTAATTTACCTGCCACCACTCTATTATGCAAACATAAAGAGGGGGGCAAAATGAACTATGGATCAAATAAAAAACTGCCAGTAAAAAGAATCCTCTATGCAGCAGGTATTTCTCTACAGAGGACGGAATCTAGTACCCCTGACTTCGAGACTGAAAAAACACATCAAGGAGCTCTACAACAGCGATTATCGGGAGCACGCACGGGTAATCTGTCCCTTAAAGAGTGATATCCTAAGAAACAGTAACTATCAAAACCATGATGAAATTGGCAATGCTATTCACACATGGTTTTTTTCGTAAGTAATTATGTTAAGAGGCACTAGTATTGTTGTGAAAAAACATATTGAAGGGAGGTCAATCGATTGTCAGCAGTTCTGAATAGTTATTTGTATGGATATGTTGCGGTTCCTGTTATCATTTCCTGTATAAAGAATAACCTTTTCAAAATAGTAAGCTCGTCAGAACCTGTACATTTCAATGATATTGTCGAAAACCTGCATGCAAATAGAGGGCATCTTCGAGTCGCGCTGCAGATGATGGAATCCTTGCGATGGATTTCCAGAAACGACAATGATGAATATTTATTGAGCCAGAAATCTGACATTCACCGGAAAATACCCGAAGACATTACAAAGCTGCTGTCATTTCCAATGCATGAATATGTAAGTAAAAACCAAAAAAAGCACAGTATTAAAAAATGGATTGCGATGTCCGCCAAACGTTGGAACATTGAGGATACAATGTTTGCTGATTTCCTGGATGGGATGCTGGCGATTCCTCTGCTTCTTGCCTTGAAAAAGAACAATTTTCTAGTCAGCAAGGATAATCATCAGGCACCACTGTTTTCGGTACTGAGCCCGGCTGTACGTGAGGAAATTATTAAGTTTTTTACCGATCGGGGCTGGCTGGTACAAGAAGGTGGAGCTTATGTTTTTACAGATACCGGACGTTTTATAACGGAAAGAATTTCTATCCTTGAGATGGTTGCTTCCTACAGGCCAATGCTGGCAAATATATCCGAAGTTATATTTGGTGATTGCAAGGCTGTATTTACAAGGGACGAAAATGGGAGTGAGTTACATATTGACCCTGACTTGAATGTAAAAGAGTGCTGCTTCCAGCATGAAAATCACTTCTCCGATATAGAGGAAATGATCCTGTCGATATTTAACCGGAAACCGATTACGGAGCAGCCTAAGTACATAGCCAATATGGGGTGTGGGGACGGAACGCTTCTGAAAAGAATTTATGAGGTTATTAAGAATAAATCCTTGCGGGGTGAAGTCCTTCATCAATATCCAATCAAGCTTATAGCAATGGATCGTAATGAGGAGGCCTTGATGGAAACGACCCACACCTTGGAGAATATCGACCATTTGGTTCTGAAAGGCGATATAGCGGATCCTCTACAGGCTATAGCTGATCTAAAGAACTATGGGATACAGGATACGGAAAATATTTTACATGTACGTTCCTTTCTTGATCATGATCGTCCTTATGTTCCACCGTCCGATACTGCTGCAGCAAATGCAAGGTTACATGTTCCATCGAAAGAGGTATTTGTTTCAGAAGAAGGCACTGAAATACCTGCTGCGTCCGTGATGCAAAGTTTGGTGGAACACTTTGGACGTTGGTCGGAGATTTCAGGCAAGCATGGCCTTATTTTACTGGAAGCCCATAGCCTGGACCCCAAAACAACCGGTGAGTTTTTAGATGTGTGTGAAAGCCTAAACATGGATGAAATACATCGGTTTTCACAGCAGCAGCTTGTAGAAGCGGGCACGTTCCTGATGGCGGCGGCAGAAGCAGGATTATTCCCGGATGAGGAGTTTTTTAGGAAGTACCCTAAAACGCTGCCCTTCAGCAGAAATACACTGAATTATTTTAAACGGATGGATTACAGGATGCGGTATGCAAAAAAAGCTGATTTACCTGTTCTTGAAAAACTGGAGGAACAGTGCTGGGAGCATAGCTTGCGGATGCCTTCATCTGTCCTGGAAAAAAGAATAGAGCAGTATCCCCAGGGACAATTGGTTCTTGAACTGGATAACAGGGTCGTAGGAGCTATTTATTCTCAACGTATTGACAATACGGAGGATTTGAAAAGTGTTAATTTTGAAACTGTTGGGAATCTTCACAGGAAGGATGGGGCTATTATTCAACTGCTGGCTTTAAATGTATTTCCGGATATGCAGCATAGAAATCTTGGAGGCCGGCTGCTGGAGTTTATGCTGCAGCGGAGCAGCCTGGTAAGTGGTGTTTGTGCAGTTGTAGGCGTAACGAGATGTAAGAATTATGACAGGCACTCTCACCTTAGCCCTCAGGAATACATGAACCTTCGAAATCCTCAGGGAAGGCTGGTTGATACTGTTCTAAGGATGCATGAAAGTCATGGGGCGCAGATCATTGAGGCCATTCCCGGTTATCGTCCCCAGGATATAAAGAATAAAGGATATGGTGTACTGGTGAAATATGACGTATTTAACCGCAGGAGCAATGATATACATGTTGGGAGCGAGGTTTCAGAAATGACTGTAAAGAAGGAAAATCCGGAAAAACTTCAAATAATAAGAGATTTCATTTTAAAAACAGTAGCCCATATTCATGGAGGAGTAAATAGAGAGGACTTGTTGTTAGAGCAGCCTTTAATGGAACTGGGACTGGATTCCGGGGATTTAATGGAGCTCAATGAACAAATCAGTTATAAGTTCAACATTCCGTTAGAATCTACTTTTTTCTTTAAGTATAATACAATGTCGAAGATTATTATGTATTTACAGGAGCGCGTAGAATTCATGCAGAAAGCAGACCTGAAAACAGCGGGAACTTTTTCTACGGAGCAGGATATGCAAGGAGATTCCATCATAGGGAACAAACGGACAGATACAGTATGCAAGACGATGGCGAAAGAGAGTGATATTGCCATTATCGGGGTTGCCTGCCGGCTTCCGGGAGGTATCAAAAGCAAGGAGCAGTTGTGGGAGCTATTGGAAGAGGGCAGGGATGCTATCGGTAAGCTGCCGGCGGAAAGGTGGGAATGGCCGGCCAATATCAATCCGGATCATGAGCACAAAGGAATTGACATGGGGGGCTTTTTGGATGACATCGCTGCTTTTGAGGCTGCCTTTTTCCGCATATCTCCCAAGGAAGCGGAGTTGATGGACCCCCAGCAGAGGATACTGCTGGAGTTGAGCTGGCAGTGCATTGAAGATGCCGGTTATGCGGCAAAAGCGTTGTCAGGCAGCAAAACAGGCGTTTTTATCGGCGCAAGCGGGTCTGATTACAGCAAGCTCCTTGATAAGAGGATGGAAGAGGTAGAAGCACATTTCGGTGTAGGAACCTCCTTGGCCGTTATGCCTAACCGGATTTCATATTTCTATGATTTTCACGGCCCCAGCATTCAAATCGATACAGCTTGTTCAAGCTCACTGGTTGCCGTACATCAGGCAGTAAAATCCTTGTGCGGCGGTGAGTGCGGGCAAGCACTTGTAGGTGGTATTAATATCCTATGTGACCCATCCAGTAGTATTGCCTACTATAAGGCAGGAATGCTGGCGAAAGACGGACGGTGCAAAACCTTCAACAAGGAGGCCAATGGGTATGTCCGCAGTGAAGGCGCGGTGATGATGCTCTTAAAGCCCTTGGGGCAGGCTCTTGCCGACCAGGATAATGTCTATGCCGTGATTAAAGGCACCGCAATCAATCATGGGGGCCAGTCGGGAGGGCTTACTGTTCCCAATCCGGACAAACAGGCGGCCTTGTTGGTGGAAGCTTATAAGACCGCCGGTATAGAGCCGGAGACTGTAAGCTATATAGAAGCGCACGGAACCGGAACTTCATTAGGCGATCCTATAGAAATCAGCGGGCTGAAGGAAGCCTTTTCAGAACTGTCAAAGGTAAAAGAGAAAGTTCGGGAGCCGTACTGCGGATTGGGTTCAATTAAGACAAATATCGGACATTTGGAAGCAGCTGCGGGCATTGCGGGGATTTTAAAGGTAGTCTTGAGCATGCGGCATCGCAGGCTTCCAGCCTCCATTCATTTCAGTGAAATAAACCCTCATATTATCCTTTCAAAAACTCCATTTTATATAGTAAGTAATAGTAAGCCCTGGCAGCCGGATGACTCCAGGTTTTTGCTGCGTGCCGGAATAAGCAGCTTTGGATCCGGCGGTACAAATGCTCATGTGGTCCTTGAGGAAGCACCGGCGCAAACAAGACAGGCTCATAAGGAAAACCCGGCATACATGATTTGCTTATCTGCAAAAACGGAAGAAGCATTGCGGCAAAAGGAAAGGGATCTGGTATTATGGCTGGAAAAGGAAGGCAGGCAAAACAGCCTGGCTGTCATAAGCGGAACCTTGCTTCTGGGCAGAGAGCATTTCGGTGAAAGAGCGGCTTATATCGTTAAAGATATTCAAGAACTTAAGAAAAAACTGAATAAAGCTATAGAGACGAGACAAGCAGAGGGATACTTCAGGGAAAGCCATGCCAGGAAAGGGAAGCAGCGGGACCAGGATTCTGAGGAATTGGGAAGGATGGTTCTGAAAGAACTTGGAGAAAGAAAAAATGTGAATGAACAGGAATACGGAAAAAAGCTGACAGTTTTAGCTGAAATGTATGTAAAAGGGCATGATCTGGATTGGGGGGCAATATTTGAGGATGAAAGACTCCCGCACATCAGCTTGCCGCTTTACCCGTTCTCAGGGGAACGTTACTGGGTAACAGGAAAAGGGACAGCAACCGGAAGTGCCGCACATTCCACAGCCAGAGCAACAATTCATCCTCTGCTGCATCAAAATACTTCGGATTTTTCAAAACAGCGGTTCAGTTCAACCTTTACAGGCCGGGAATTCTTCCTGGCTGATCACATGGTGAAAGGTCAAAGGGTTTTACCCGGAGTGGCTTATCTGGAAATGGCCCGTGCAGCAGTGGAAAAGGCATCCGGTCCTATGGAAAATATACGGCTTAAAAATATAGTTTGGATGAGGCCTATAACCGTAAAGGACCGGCCTGTCGAGGTTCATATTGTTCTTTACCCTGAAGATAACGGTGAGATTTCCTATGAAATTTACAGCGGGAGAGAAGACGGCAGCCAGGAGTTTATAGTACACAGTCAGGGCAGAGCGGTAAAGGGATCCGCTGGGGAAATCGGGTCTCTAAATATTAAAGCTTTGCAAACGGAGTGCGGCAGCAGAGTTATTCCATCGGCCCGGTGCTATGCGGCATTTAAGTCCATAGGGCTTGATTATGGCGCCGGACATCAGGGGATTACCGAATTATATGCAGGACAGGGACAAGTGCTGGCTAAATTGTCCCTGCCCTCCTCTATTCTGGATACCCAGAACCATTTTGTACTGCATCCGGCATTGATGGATTCGGCGCTTCAAGCAGCTTTTATGATTAATTCCGGTGAAATGGGACTGGCTTTGCCTTTTGAGCTGCAGGAAGTGGAAATGTATGAAAAATGTACACCGGAAATGTGGGCCTGTGTGCAGTATAGTGATGGCAGCAAAGCAGAGGATGGATTGCAGAAGCTGGATATCGACTTATGCGATGCTACAGGGAAAATTTGCGTAAGGTTGAAGGGCTATTCATCGAAAGTACTAAAAGGTGATATTGATCTGGCAGGACACAAAACCGCTATGGGGACTTTGATGCTTGAACCTGTCTGGAAGGAACAGGCCGCTGCCTGGGAAGCTGAATCACCTGAATATACCCGCCACCTGGTGATGCTCTGGGAGGAGGGTGAAGTTTTCTGTGAAAGCATCCAAACCCAAATGGGCAAAGTCCGCTGTCTCTCCCTACAATCCGGGCAAAGCGGTATGGATGCGCGCTTTCAGGACTATGCAGTACAGATATTTGAGGAAATAAAGAATATCTTCAAAGAAAAGTCTGGAGATAAGGTGTTTGTACAGGTTGTAACAGCGACACAGGGTGAAGGGCAGCTTTTTTCAGGGCTTTTTGGACTCTTGAAAACCGCCGGGCTTGAGAATCCTATGTTTGCCGGGCAGCTGATTGAAGTGGAATACGGAGAAAGTACCGAAGGAATCATAGAGAAGCTTAAAGAAAACAGCCGGTGCAGTGCTGATAGCCATATCCGGTACCGGAATGGCAAACGGTATATAGCAGGCTGGAGCGAAGTTAAAACCCCGCAGGAAGATGCAGCTATTCCCTGGAAAGACAAAGGTGTTTATCTCATAACCGGGGGCACAGGCGGACTGGGACTTATATTCGCCGGAGAAATCGCACATAAGGTCAAGGATGCAACAGTAATTGTCACGGGAAGGTCAGCCCTTGACAGGGACAAGCAGGCGCAGATGAAGGAATTGGAAGCCGAGGGAGCCAGAATCGAATACAGGCAGGTTGATGTTACTCAAAGGGATGCAGTTTATAATTTGATCCGGAGTGTGGAGGGCGATTTTGGAGGTCTCAGCGGTATCCTTCATTGCGCAGGCATAATTAAGGACAGCCTTATTAGTAAGAAAACGAAAACTGAATTTTTAGAGGTATTGGCTCCAAAAGTAGCAGGTCTGGTAAATCTGGATGAGGCAAGCAGGGGACTGCCCCTGGATTTCTTTGTACTCTTTTCCTCAATGGTAGGAGCGTTGGGCAATTTAGGTCAGGCGGACTACTCGGCAGCCAATGGGTTTATGGATGCATATGCAGAATACCGCAATACCCTGGTCGCTTCAGGACAACGGCATGGTCAAACACTATCGGTCAATTGGCCGCTGTGGGAAGAGGGTGGGATGCGTGTAGATGCAGAGGCGGAAAGGATGCTGTTGCAAAACCTGGGACTGGCAGCTTTGCAGACGGAAAGGGGTGTCCTGGCCCTTTATCAATGCCTGGCGTCTAAGAAGAGCCAGGTGATGGTATTGGAGGGGAAGCTTGCACGGATGAGGCAAAAACTGCTTTCCGTGGCGGCAACAGCCGTTACACAGGCTAAAAAGTCTGCCTCTGATCCTCAAGATGATGCCGGCTTGATGGGCAAACTGCATACGGCCTTAATGAGGAGTGTATCCAAAGTACTCAAAGTTAAATTAGAAGATATTGATTTAGATACTGATCTGGATGAATATGGATTTGATTCCATTACCTATAACGAATTTTCAAACAAAATGAATGATGAATACAAACTTGAACTGACACCGGCCATATTTTTTGGATATCCCACCCTCCGCAGCTTTGCAGGATACTTGCTTGAAAAGCATCGGACTGTATTAGCAGCGCAATTTACGGTGCAAGCGGGAGTTGAAGCTCCGGTACAGGAGCTTGAATATGATGGGGAAGAAAGCCCGAAAGATAAAAGAAGACGTCCGCGCTTTGCCGGGATGGGGGGAGTATCCTTGCAAAAGCCGGAGGGAACCAAAGGCGGGACGATTGCAATTATAGGCATTAGCGGAATTTTTCCGGGCGCCAGGGATGTGAATGAGCTTTGGAGAAACCTTTTGGAAGGCAAGGATTGCATTACAGAAATTCCCAAAGATCGCTGGGATTGGCGTGAGTATTACGGTGACCCCAAAAAGGAAGAAAATAAGACAAATGTTAAATGGGGAGGATTTATTGACGGGGTAGACGAGTTTGACCCGCAATTTTTCAGTATTTCCCCCAGGGAAGCTGAACTCATGAATCCGCACCAGCGCTTGCTGATGACCTATGTATGGAAGGCGATTGAGGATGCAGGTTATTCCCCTCAAAGCCTTTCCGGTACAAAAACAGGTATTTTTGTCGGGACATTTGACAGCGGCTACAGTAAGTTGCTTTCCGCAGCCAATGTAGCAATTGAAAGTTATTCTTCTACAGGAATGATACCTTCCGTTGGACCGAATCGAATGAGCTATTTCTTAAATTTCCATGGTCCCAGCGAACCCATCGAAACTGCGTGTTCAAGTTCATTAGTTGCCATACATCGTGCTGTAAATGCCATAGAGAACGGGAACTGTGAAATGGCTATCGTTGGTGGCATCAATACGATGATTACTCCGGAACTGCATATCAGCTTCAGCAAAGCGGGAATGCTTTGCGAGGATGGGCGGTGCAAAACCTTTTCGGATAAAGCCAATGGCTATGTGAGGGGCGAAGGTGCAGGAATCATCTTCTTGAAAAAGCTGAAGGCCGCAGAGCAGGCAGGGGACCATATTTACGGAGTAATCCGCTCTACTTTTGAGAATCATGGAGGACGTGCAAATTCATTGACCGCACCCAATCCCAATGCCCAGGCGGAGTTGCTCAAAACCGTGTACACCAGGGCAGGAATCGATCCGAGAACCGTAACCTATATCGAAGCACACGGGACCGGTACCGAGCTTGGAGATCCTATTGAAATCAACAGTTTGAAAGCTGCTTTCAAAGAGTTATACAAGGCATGGGGCGAGACCGGTGTTTCAAGCAGCCATTGCGGGTTGGGGTCGGTGAAAACCAATATAGGCCATCTGGAGCTTGCGGCTGGAATTGCAGGGGTTATCAAGGTGCTGCTGCAGCTTAAATATAAAACACTGGTCAAAAGCCTTCATTGCGATACTGTCAATCCCTATATACAGCTTACGGACAGTCCGTTCTACATAGTCCGGGAAACCGGGGAATGGAAGGCGGTGCAGGATGCAGAGGGGAATGTTGTTCCCCGCCGTGCAGGTGTGAGCTCCTTCGGGTTTGGAGGCGTAAACGCCCATGTAGTGATTGAAGAATACATGCCTTCTGATGGGAAACCGGCTCCTATTGGGATTAACGGTCAGAACCCTGCAATTATCGTACTGTCGGCGAAAAATAAGGAACGGCTTAAAGAACAGGCGAAGCAATTGCTGAATGAAATCGAGGCGAAACAGATTTCAGATGCCGATCTGGCCGATATCGCCTACACTCTCCAGGTGGGCCGTGAACATATGGAAGAACGCATAGGGCTCATTGTAACTTCCGTAAATCAAATTCAGAAAAAACTAAAGGGATTTGTGGAAGATAAGGAAGATATAGAAGATTTGTATTATGGACAGGTTAAGCGTAATAAGGAAATGGTGGATGTCTTTGCAGCAGATGAAGAATTGCGGGAAGCCATGGTCAAATGGATCCAGCGCAGAAAATATGACAAGCTCCTTGAGCTTTGGGTAAAGGGTCTGACTTTTGACTGGCATATCTTGTATGGTGATACCAAGCCCCACCGGATCAGTTTGCCCACCTATCCCTTCGCCAGAGAACGCTATTGGGTGCCCAGGATGGGAACAAAGGCCGGCGGTGCACCGGGTGCAGCAGCTGCAGCTTTACTCCACCCAATCCTGCATAAAAACACATCGGATCTTTATGGTCCGCGGTTTAGTTCGATTTTTACAGGGCAGGAATTCTTCCTGGCCGACCATGTAGTGGGAGGGCGGAAGCTATTGCCGGGGGTCGCTTACCTTGAGATGGCCCGGGCAGCAGTGGAGCAGTCTCTCGGTGGCTGTAAGGAAGGTAAATCAGGGATCCGGCTAAAAAATATTGTTTGGGCCCGGCCGATTGTTGCAGGTGACCGGCCGGTACAGGTACACATAGAGCTTTTCCCGGAAGAAAACGGGGAAATCTCTTATGAAATATTCAGCGACCCGGAGGAAAGTGGCGCTGCGTCTATTGTCCACAGCCAGGGCAGTGCAGTTCCGGGGCCGGTTGGAGAAGCGGCCGTTCTTGATATAAAGGCTTTACTGGCAGAGTGCAGCCAAAACACGATTTCATCCGCCCAATGCTATGAGGCATTCAGGAAGGCGGGACTGGACTATGGTCCGGGACACCGCGGAATTGAAAAGCTGTACCTTGGACAGGAACAGGTACTTGCAAAGCTGTCCCTGCCGTTAACTGTTTCAGACGCAAAAGACGGTTTTATCCTGCATCCGGGTATGATGGATTCGGCACTGCAGGCATCTTTAGGGTTACTGCCGGAACCTGCCGCATTCAGTCCTTTCATTCCCTTTGCCCTTGAAGAAGTGGAGATTTATGGGAAGAGCGCCGCGGAAATGTGGGCTGTGGTCGGGTACAGTAAAGGTTGTAAATCAGCGGGAGCAGTGAAAAAGCTGGATATCGATATTTGTGATCCCACCGGGAAAATCTGTGTCCGGATGAAAGGATTGCTATTGAGAGCTCTGGAGGGAGAGACGGATGGGGTCGGTTTAGCGGCAACCTTTGGGACCCTGCTGCTTCAGCCGGACTGGAAGGAGAAGGCTGTTGCAGGAAGCACCAAAAGGCCTGATTATCTGAGGCATCTGGTAATAATCTGTGAGCCCTGCGGTTTATCACAGGAAGATATTGAAGTGGGATTGAAGGCTGAGTTATTGATGTTACAGTCCCGGCAGCAAGCCATAGAGGCAAGGTTCCAAACCTATGTTGAAAATGTGTTTGAACAAATCAACGGAATTTTGAAAAATGAGCCTGTTGGGAATGTGCTGGTACAGGTTGTAGTGTCGATGGAGGATAAACGGAAAGTCTTTTCCGGAATTTCGGGTTTGCTGAAGACTGCCCGTCTGGAAAATCCGAAATTCGTAGGACAATTGGTGGAAGTGGAACCGGATGAGGATACTGCAGGTATAATCGCCAAGCTTCGTGAGAACAGCAAGGTCCCAGGTGACAGCCATACCCGGTACAGGGGCGGCAAACGGTATGTTGCAGGCTGGAGCCAGATCGAAGCTCCACTGGAAGAAGCAGCTGTTCCATGGAAAGACAGGGGCGTTTATCTCATAACCGGTGGTGCAGGCGGACTGGGCCTGATATTTGCCCGGGAAATCGCACATAAGGTCAAGGGTGCAACAGTAATTCTCACGGGAAGGTCAGCCCTTAACAAAGACAGGCAGGTTCAGCTTAAGGAATTGGAAGCCGGGGGAACCAGAATCGAATACAGACAGGTTGATGTTGCACAAAGAGATGCTGTCTGTGACTTAATCAAAGATGTGAGGGATGATTTCGGCAACCTTAATGGTATCCTGCACTGTGCCGGTATAATTAAGGACAACTTTATCGTAAACAAAACGAAGGAAGAGCTGTTGGAGGTAGTAGCTCCCAAAGTAGCAGGCCTGGTAAATCTGGATGAGGCAAGCAGGGAACTGCCCCTTGATTTCTTCCTGCTCTTTTCATCCATAGCTGGAGCGTTAGGTAATCAGGGACAGGCGGACTACGCTGCTGCCAATGCCTTTATGGATGCATATGCAGAGTACAGGAACGGGCTGGTAGAATATAAACTGCGGTATGGCCGGACACTGTCGGTCAACTGGCCCCTTTGGAGAGAGGGCGGGATGCAGGTGGATGCCCGGGCAGAAGAGATGATGCTGCAAAACTCAGGACTGACAGCCATGGAGACAACAAGGGGAATTCAGGCCCTTTATCAATGTTTGGCATCGAGTAGGAGCCATGTAATGGTACTTGAGGGTAGGCTTACACGGATGAGGCAAAAATTGCTTTCTCCTGAGCCTGCGGCTGTTGCGGAAGCGGGAAAAGCTCCAACGGAGCCCCTTCCTTCAACCGGGATGGATACCGGAAGTTTGAGGCGCAAAGTGCAAGAGGCGTTAAGAAAAGAAGCATCCGGATTACTAAAAGTTAAGGCGGAAGATATTGATGTAACTATCAATATGGAAGAATATGGATTTGACTCTTTTGCCTATATCGAGTTTGCCAATAAACTTAACGAAAAATATAAGTTGGAACTGACACCGGCTGTATTTTTCGGGTATCCTACCCTTCAAAGTTTTGCGGATTATCTGGTTGGAGAATATCAGGCTGTGTTTGCAGCACGTTTTACAGAGAAAACGACGGATGAAGGTTCCGTAGAGGAGGACTCGGTACAGGATGCAGAATATGAAGTGCAGCCCAAATTGTCCGAAAAAAGGCGGCGCTCCCGTTTTGCAGCAGCTGCACCAAAACCGGAAGCAGCCGGACATGAACCGGTTGCTATTGTAGGAATGAGCGGTATATTTCCAAAAGCGCGGGATTTGGATGAATTTTGGAAAAATCTTTCGGAAGCTGAGGATTGCATTACGGAAATCCCTAAGGAACGCTGGGATTGGCGTGAGTATTACGGTGATCCTGCAAAAGAAGCCAACAAAACAAATATCAAATGGGGTGGATTTATTGAGGGTGTAGATGAGTTTGACCCGCAATTTTTCGGAATTTCCCCCAGGGAAGCCGAACTCATGGATCCTCAGCAGCGCCTGTTGATGACCTATGTATGGAAGGCGATTGAGGATGCAGGCTATTGTGCCCAAAGTCTTTCCGGTACAAAAACAGGTATTTTTGTCGGGACTGCGGCAAGCGGATACAGCAATTTGCTTGCCAGAGCCAATGTGGCAATCGAAGGGTCTTCCTCAACGGGTATGGCGCCTTCTGTAGGGCCAAACCGTATGAGTTATTTCCTGAATATCCATGGGCCCAGCGAACCCATAGAAACCGCCTGTTCAAGTTCGCTGGTAGCCATACACCGGGCTGTGAGCGCCATTTTGGATGGAACCTGTGAAATGGCAATTGCCGGTGGAGTCAATGTGATACTCAACCCGGAGCTTCACATCAGCTTCAACAAGGCCGGAATGCTTTGCGAGGATGGGCGGTGCAAAACCTTTTCGGATAAAGCCAATGGCTATGTGAGGGGCGAAGGTGCAGGAATCATCTTCTTGAAAAAGCTGAAGGCCGCAGAGCAGGCAGGGGACCATATTTACGGAGTAATCCGCTCTACTTTTGAGAATCATGGAGGACGTGCAAATTCATTGACCGCACCCAATCCCAATGCCCAGGCGGAGTTGCTCAAAACCGTGTACACCAGGGCAGGAATCGATCCGAGAACCGTAACCTATATCGAAGCACACGGGACCGGTACCGAGCTTGGAGATCCTATTGAAATCAACAGTTTGAAAGCTGCTTTCAAAGAGTTATACAAGGCATGGGGCGAGACCGGTGTTTCAAGCAGCCATTGCGGGTTGGGGTCGGTGAAAACCAATATAGGCCATCTGGAGCTTGCGGCTGGAATTGCAGGGGTTATCAAGGTGCTGCTGCAGCTTAAATATAAAACACTGGTCAAAAGCCTTCATTGCGATACTGTCAATCCCTATATACAGCTTACGGACAGTCCGTTCTACATAGTCCGGGAAACCGGGGAATGGAAGGCGGTGCAGGATGCAGAGGGCAATAGCGTTCCCCGCCGTGCGGGTGTAAGTTCCTTCGGCTTTGGAGGCGCAAACGCCCATGTAGTCATTGAAGAATATATCCCGGATAATGCCGGCAGGGCGCAGGCGGAGACGGCAGGACAGAACCCTGTAATCATCGTTTTGTCAGCGAAGAATATCGAGCGGCTTAAGGAACAGGCGCAGCAGCTGCTGAATGCAGTTACGGCAGAGAGGTTCACCGACGTAAGCCTTGCTGATGCGGCTTACACGCTCCAGGTGGGCCGCCAACATATGGAAGAACGCTTAGGGTTAATTGTAACTTCTGTCGGAGAACTTCAAGAGAAGTTGAAGGAATTTGTCGAAGGCCGGAGTAATATAGAAGGCCTTTACTATGGGCAGTTTAAACGCAATAAAGAGGCTTTATTCGTTTTGGCAGCGGATGAGGATATAGAAAAAACCATTGATGCATGGATCGCTAAAGGTAAATATACCAAGCTTTTGGATCTCTGGGTAAGGGGTTTGGCTTTTGACTGGAACAAGCTGTATGGTGGTTTGGGACGCAACCGGATCAGCCTGCCGACGTATCCCTTTGCCAGAGAACGCTATTGGATACCGGAGGCAGAGGCAAAGACTACCGTCGGATGTACGGAAGCAGCTCCGGGAATGACGGCTGCTATTCATCCTCTGCTGCATCAAAATACTTCCCACCTTTTAGAGCAGCGGTTCAGTTCAACCTTTACCGGAGAGGAGTTCTTTTTAAGGGATCATATTGTGAAGGGCCAAAGGATACTGGCGGGAGCGGCTTGTCTTGAAATGGCAAGAGCAGCCGCGGAAGAGTCGATAAGAGCCCTGAAAGGCCATAAATCCGGTATGGTGCTGAAAAATGTAGTTTGGGTCAGGCCGATTATTGCCGGAACCCATCCGGTACAGGTACACACCGGACTCTACCTGGAGGATAATGGGGAGATTTCATATAAAATATACAGCGAGCCGGGAGAAGCCGGAGTAATACACAGCCAGGGCAGAGTGGTGATTCCGGGTCATTTGGGCATGAGTGCAATTCTGGATATAAAAGCTCTGCAGGCTGAATGCAGCAGGAGTACCGTTTCATCCGTACAGTGTTATGATGCTTTCAAGGAAATGGGGATTGATTACGGCCCCGGATACCGTTGTATTGAGGAGCTGTATGTCGGCCCCGGTAAAGTTCTGGCGAAGCTGTCTTTACCTTCCGCATTAACGGGTACAATCACTCAGTTTGTCCTTCACCCATGTATGGTAGATTCAGCCATCCAGGCCTCACTGGGGTTGATGCCGGAAACAGGCAGCAATCGGCCTTCATTGGCCTTCGCACTGGAGGAGCTTGAAATAGTAGGGAGCTGTACCCCGGCAATGTGGGCCTATGTACGGTACAGTGAAGACTGCAAAGCGGGAGGCAAAGTACAAAAGCTGGATATCGACCTGTGCGGAGAAAGCGGAAAGGTATGCATACGGATAAAGGGATTCGCGTCGAGGACCCTGGAAGGAGACATACAAACAGCGAACGGATTGGAAGTGCTTCAGCCTGTTGCTTCCACAGGGGCGCTTTCCCTAGAACCAACGCTACTGCCTGTGTGGGATGTAACTTCTTATAGGAAGGTTGAAAACTTCCCATCTCCCCAAGACAAGGTAGTACTTATCGGCGGTACGGAAAAAGACAGGGAGTCTGTCCTTCAGCTTTATCCCAATGCAGGCTTGCTGGAAATCAGCCCTGGGGATTCTGCTGAGGACATTGCCGGAAAGCTAGAGACAAAGGCTTCATTTGACCATATTGTATACATTGCTTCCGGCTATGCAGCTGACGGATTGGGCGATCTGTTGATACAAGGCGGGGGGAGCGATATGCTCCAGTGCTTCAGGATGATTAAAGCGCTGCTGCGTTCAGGATACGGAAACAGAAGCATTGGCTTGAGTATAATTACGCTGCAAGGCCAACCCGTAAGAAAAGGAGACTTGGTAAATCCCTACCATGCCGGTGTTCATGGACTCATAGGCTCCATGACGAAAGAATATCCCAATTGGAAAGTACGGCTTGTGGATCTGGAAGGTGATTTCCGCCGGCCGGTTACAGATATTTTCACTCTGCCTGCAGATGTACACGGGAATGTTTGGGCGTACCGCGGCAAAGAATGGTACAGGCAGAAATTGGTTCCCTTGCAGCAAAGCAAGCCCGGCGGAAGCTTGTATAGGCATGGAGGAGTATACGTTGTTGTCGGAGGGGCAGGGGGCATCGGAAAGATATGGACGGAGTATATGATCCGTACCTATCAGGCCCGGATTGTCTGGATCGGACGGCGCGAAAAAGATGGTGACATCCAGGCTGAACTGGATTCGTTTTCGGCAATAGGGCCAGTGCCTTGTTATATTTCAGCGGATGCTGCAGATCCAAAGGCGCTGCAAAGAGCCTATGAAGAGATTAAGCAGAGTTATTCCCAAATTCACGGGGTGATTCATTCGGCAGTAGGAGTACTTGACCAGAGCCTTGCAAATATGGAAGAGAAACGGTTCCTGGAGGGACTTTCTGCAAAGGTGAATGTAAGCGTGAATATTGCAAGGATTTTTAATAAAGAACCACTGGACTTTGTGATGTTTTTCTCTTCACTGAGTGCATTTGCAAAAGAGCATGGGAAAAGCAGCTACTCAGCCGGCTGTAACTTTATGGATGCTTTTGCACATCGGCTTTCCAGGGAATGGACATGCGCCGTGAGGGTAATGAATTGGGGCTACTGGGAAGGCGTTGGAATTGCCAATGCCGTTCCGGAGGCTTTTAAAAAGCGGCTGGAACAGACAGGCATACAATCCATAACGGCTCCAGCGGCTATGGAAGCTCTGGAGATGCTTCTGGCCGGGTCCGCAGTTCAGAATGTATGGGTCAAAACTACAAAGCCGGGAGCCGTTGAAGGGGTTTTGGACGGGGAGACCGTCAAGGTTTATACCGAAAATTATCCGTCTGATATTGAAAACATAATGAAGCAGGTAAGAAGCGGTATTAAAAGATTACATACAAGACAACGGAAGGGGGAGCTGTAAATGATGAAAAAAATGGACGAACTTTTATGTAAACTGCTATTTTGTCAATTGCAGTTTTTGGGATTGTTTTCCGAAAAAAAGATTGTTTTGTCTCACCTTACTGAGAAAATCAATTGGCGCGGTTTTTATATCCGGTGGTTGGAGGAAAGCCTGGAGGTCTTGACCAGAAACAATTATCTGGTTAGAGAGGGTGAGAGCTTCCATGTGGCAGATACGGTCCCGGTGGATATAACTTCTGCCTGGGAGCAATGGGAACGGCAAAAGGCTTCATGGCTGGAGAACCCCGATATGAAGGCAAGAATAGCCCTTGTGGAGGCTACACTCCGGGCATTGCCGGAAATTCTTACAGGAAAGGTGCCTGCAACGGATATCCTGTTCCCTGATTCCTCTATGAAATTGGTGGAAGGTATTTATACACACAATACGGACGCAGACTTTTTCAATGAAGTGATTGCCGATACTGCAGCAGCGTTCATTGAAGCGCGTATAAAACAAAATTTATCTTCAAAACTCCGGATCATTGAAATGGGTGCAGGTACGGGAGGGACAGCCAGAGTTGTCTTTCAAAAGCTGCAGCCTTACAGGGAGTATATTGAGGAATATTGCTATACTGATATATCAAGAGCATTTCTGCTGCATGCGGAAAAGGAATACGGTCCACAGAACCCCTATTTGACATACAAGCTTTTTAACGTGGAACTGCCTGCTGACGGGCAGGGAATTCGTGAGGGCGGGTATGATATTGCCATAGCGGCTAATGTTTTGCATGCCACAAGGGATATACGACAAACATTGCGCAATGTCAAGGCGGTCTTGCAAAAGAACGGCCTGCTATTGATCAATGAGCTGAGCAGCAATACACTGTTTGCTCACTTGACCTTCGGGCTTTTAGAGGGATGGTGGGTTTACGAGGACATTATACTTCGGATTCCCGGCTGCCCGGCCTTATATCCTGAGACATGGAAGGCTGTTCTGGAAAGTGAGGGGTATAAATCCGTCTGTTTTCCTGCACAGGAAGAGCATGAACTGGGACAACAGGTCATTGTTGCCGAAAGTGACGGCATAATCCGCAAAAAGCAGCAGCCCCTGCCAAAGAGCGAAGCAGTAACGGTTAAAAAACCGGATAAGAAACCAATGAATAGAAACCTGCCTCAAAAGGAACGTCTACAGAAACAGGATCACATCGACCAGGAGCTGTGTGATAAAAGTACAGCCTATTTTAAAAAATTAATCAGCGAAATCTTTAAAATTCAATATGACAGGATTGACTCTTCAGAGCCCCTGGAAAGCTACGGAATTGATTCCATTCTGGTTGTCCAGTTGAATAACGCTTTGCAGAAAGTATTTGAAAATATCAGCAGTACCTTGTTCTTTGAGTACCAAACCATTGATGCCCTGGTAGGATATTTTATCAAGAGCCAGAAGGATGTATTGATAAAGCTGGTGGGACTTGATCGTTGCGAGGAAAATAATGATCGTGAGGAACTTCCTGATAATGATGCAGTTCCGTCGGATATGCCGGAAGCAGCATGGGAGCCCGCATTAAAACCGGTATTAAGAAAATCCGGACGAAGGACTCCACCGGTAGATTGCCGGATAAAAGCAGAAGAAAATGAAAGCACATTGGAGCCCATTGCCATAATAGGGATGAGCGGGCGTTACCCCCAGGCGAAAGATTTGGACGAATACTGGGAAAATTTAAAAGCAGGAAAAGACTGCCTTATTGAAATACCGCCAGACCGGTGGTCTCTGGAAGGATTTTATAACCCTGATGTACACGAAGCGGTGGAACAGGGAAAAAGTTATTGTAAGGTTGGCGGCTTTATGGACGGGTTTGCCGATTTCGATCCGCTGTTTTTCAATATTTCACCCCAGGATGCAATGTATATGGATCCCCAGGAACGCATATTCCTGGAAGAATGCTGGAAGGCCCTGGAGGATGCCGGTTGTACCAGAAAAGAGCTTTCTGAAGAGTTTGACGGGAGGGTTGGCGTTTTTGCAGGGGTTACCCGAATCGGCTACAGTTTATATGCGCCTGAGTTGTGGAAAAAAGGAGATAGAAATTTCCCGCGTACTTCCTTCAGTTCGGTGGCTAACAGGGTTTCCTACCATTTTAACCTTCATGGGCCAAGCATACCGGTAGATACCATGTGTTCATCCTCCTTAACGGCGGTTCACGAAGCCTGTAAGCACCTCCTCCAGCTTGAATGTGAAATGGCTATCGCCGGAGGGGTCAATCTGTATCTTCATCCCCTGGGATACACGGATCTTTGCACTAATCAGATGCTCTCCGCAGACGGAAAGGTTAGGAGCTTCGGGAAGGGAGCGACGGGCTTCGTCCCGGGTGAGGGTGTAGGTGCAATTATACTGAAACGTTTATCCAGGGCTGTTGAGGATAATGACCACATTTATGCAGTTATTAGAGGCACAAGTATTAACCATGGGGGGAAAACCAACGGGTTTACCATTCCCAATCCCCATGTGCAGGCAGAGCTTATCCGGACAGCCTTGGACAAAGCGGGAATAAATGCCCGCGCCGTCAGCTATATAGAAGCGCACGGCGCCGGTACGGATCTCGGCGACCCTATCGAAATAACAGGACTCACCCAGGCTTTCAGTAAGGATACTACAGATACAGGTTACTGTACCCTGGGTGCGGTAAAATCCAATATGGGGCATCTGGAGGGGGCAGCAGGTATTGCAGGACTTACAAAGGTTTTACTGCAACTCAAACACCGGAAGCTTGTTCCCAGTTTGCACGCAAAAGAACTAAATCCGAATATTGATTTCGGTAAAACCCAGTTTACTGTCCAGCAGGAGCTTGCCGACTGGAAACGGCCTGTGGTTGAAATCAACAGCGAGGTGAAAGAATACCCCAGGATCGCAGGAGTATCGGCTTTCGGAGCTGGAGGATCAAATGCTCACGTGATCGTTGAGGAGTATATCCCTGAAGCCTGTGAAAAGGCCCCTATGGCGGTAAACTCCCGGAACCCGGCTATTGTAGTATTATCTGCGAAAAATGAAACGAGGCTTAGGGAACAGGTTCAGCAGCTTTTGAATGCTATCAGGGCTAATAAAATCAATGATGATTGTCTAGCCGAGGCTGCCTATACGCTGCAGGTAGGACGCGAAGGGATGGACGTGCGCCTGGCCATCATTACGGGGACGGTCAGGGAGCTGAAGGAAAAACTGGAAGGTTTCTTGGATGGCAGGGCTGGGATTCCGGATTTGTATACAGACTCAGTGAAACGCAATAAAGAGGCTTTAGCCGCTTTAACCGGGGATGAAGAAATGCAGGAAACCATAGAAAAATGGATCCAACGGAAAAAATACAGGAAAATCATAGAACTTTGGGTCAAAGGTTTGAATTTTGACTGGAAAAAGATGTATGGCCATAATAAGCCTGCAAGGATCAGCCTGCCAACCTATCCCTTTGCAAGGGAACGCTTTTGGCTGCCCGAAATTTACCAAAAGCTTGGCGACAGCAGCGTAAATAGCAGAACAGGTATGACTGATGGGCAGGAGTATGAGATTGGAATACAGCAAGATGAAAAAAATAGGGAAGGTTCTTTCCAGGAGGACAAGCAAGAATACGTTGTAAATATCCCGGAAGCAGCAAGTATGCCGGGTAGGGGCAGGCGATCCGAAATGATGGGTCTCAGCGTAAAGCAATGCCTGGAATGGGATTTAAAAGAACAAACCAGCAAGCTGCTTAGTATTTCCAGAGATCAAATCGATATCGATGAAAACTTCATTCAGATGGGTTTTAATTCCATCCACGCAGCGAAATTTTCCGTCCAGCTAGCCGACCATTTCGGATGTAAAGTTCCTCCTTCGGTATTTTTCGGGTATCCTACCGTTGCGAAGCTTGCAAAATACTATATGACGGAGCATAAGGAAACGATGGAGAGGTTTTACCAGGAGGGCACAGGAAGGAAGGTTATCGATCAAAATCCTAAGGTTCCAACGGTTGCAGCGGTCAGGAAGGAACCCGGCAAGTCCGGGGCGGCAGTAGGGAGTATACCCCAAAACCGCCAGGAGCCCATTGCCATTATCGGAATGAGCGGACGCTTCCCCGGATGCCGGAATATTGATGAAATGTGGACGGTTCTTGAAACCGGGCAGGATATGGTGAAGGAAATCCCGGAAGACAGGTTTGACTGGAGAAAGTATTATGGCGATCCCCTTAAGCAGCCTGGAACAATAAATTGTACCGGATTTGGAAGTGTCCCGGGCGTGCGCGAGTTTGATCCCCTGTTTTTTGAAATTTCTCCCCTTGAAGCGGAAATCATGGATCCAAGGCAGCGGCTCCTGCTTCAGGAGGCCTGGAAGGCTTTAGAGGATGCAGGCTATGGGAAGTCCCAGATCCGCAACAACAAAATCGGGATGTTTGTAGGTGTTGAGGAGGGAGACTATTATCGGATTACCAAAGATAAAGCCAATGTCGCCTCCCATCACAATGGAATCCTGGCTGCACGTTTAGCCTATTTCCTGGACCTTTCCGGACCTGTCATGGCCATTAATACGGCTTGTTCTTCCGCTTTAACGGCCACTTATCAGGCTTGCCTCAGTTTGCGGAACGGGGAGTGCGATACCGCCATTGTGGGAGGCGTAAATTTGCTGTTTACACCGGATGCCTTTATAGAAATGTGCCAGGCGGGTATGATGTCCAATGACGGCAAATGTTTTGCTTTTGACAAGCGTGCCAATGGCATGGTTTCTGCAGAAGCTGCAGTTGCTGTGGTACTTAAACGACTGTCAAAGGCGGAGGCGGACGGGGATCCCATTTATGCCGTTATCCGCGGCTGCGGTATCAATTATGATGGAAAGACCAATGGAATTACCGCTCCAAACGGAGTTGCGCAAACGAATCTTTTGAAATCAGTGTATGATCAATACAAGATAGACCCGGAGGAGATTGAATACATCGTTGCACACGGGACAGGGACCAAATTGGGAGATCCCATTGAGGTCAACGCATTATATGATGCTTTTAAAGGCTATACAAATAAGCGGCGCTATTGCGCACTTACCTCAACCAAGACGAATTTCGGACATACCCTTGGAGTATCGGGCCTGGTCAGTCTGGTGGGCCTGGTTCAGGCAATCCGGCATGAAACAATTCCGGCCAGTTTGAATTGTCAAGAGGAGAATGATTATATCGATTGGGAGTCAAGTCCCTTTTATGTAAATAAAGCAAAAAAACAGTGGAAAAAACAGCCGGGAAAAAATCTGCTGGGTGCAGTAAGCGCCTTTGGAATGAGTGGGACCAATGTGCATATGGTAGTTCAAGGCATTATGGATGAGGCTCCGGAAACGCCATCGGTGCCTCCTCCATACTACCTGCTTGTTCTCTCGGCAAAAACCCAGGAAGCATTACAGGAAAGAATGAATGACATAATCGGTGTTCTTGAAAACAAAGCTTTGCAGGAGCAAGACCTGTATAAAATCAGTTATACACTTCTGGAAGGCCGCCAGCATTTCCATCACCGCTGTGCGGTAGTAGCCGGGAATGCCCAGAATGCGGTATATATTTTGAGACAGGCGGGCAGTAAGGAAAAACTGCCGAACCTGTTCCATGGAAAGGTACCTCATGATTATACAGCACAGAAAGTGATGGAGCAGTACGCACAGGATATGCTGGGTGAAAGCCTGCTGTTGCAGGAGGATAAGGATAAATACAAGGATATTTTATGTGCTTTGGCGGATCTTTATTGCCAGGGCTATGATCTTGAATGGGGGCAGCTGTTCGGTGACAACAAACCCCGCAGAGTAAGCCTGCCTACCTATCCCTTTAGCCGGGAAAATTACTGGTTCTCCGGGACGGCTGACAGTGGAGCAAACCGGAAGGGAATGGAGGCATCGCAGGCTTCCCTTCATCCGCTGCTGCACCAGAATACCTCGAATCTATCGGAGCAGCGGTTTACTTCTACCTTTACGGGACAGGAGTTTTTCCTTGCGGATCATGTGGTAAAGGAGCAGAGGGTGCTGCCGGGTGTAGCTTACCTTGAAATGGCACGGGCTGCTGTAGAACATGCAACAAGAGATACCGCCGAGGGACAGTTCGGAATTCATCTTAAAAATGTCATTTGGGCGCGCCGTATTGAAGTGAGCGACCAATCGGTAAAAGTGCAAATCGGACTTTACCCCGAAGAAAATGGGGAAATTTCTTACATAATCTATACCGGTTTAGGAGATGATGGTGCTGCGGCCGGAATGTGCAGCCAGGGTAGTGCAGTGCTCTGTGAGCTTGAAGAGGTTCCTGTTTTGGATATCAAAGCTTTGCAAGAGCAGTGTGCGGCATGGGAGAATATTTCCTCCGAACGGTGCTATGAGGTTTACAGGGAAGCAGGGATCGAATATGGCCCGGCACACCAGGGCATTGCGAAAGTATATGCCAGTGGGGGGCAGATATTGGCGAAGCTGCAGCTGCCTTCTGCCGTATCCGCTACGCAAGGGCAGTTCGTTCTGCATCCAAGTATGATGGATGCTGCCCTTCAATCGACAATCTGGCTTATGCTGGGTTCCGGGAATCGAAGGCCTTCTCTGCCCTTTGCCCTTGATGAGCTTCACATATACAGTGGATGCACCTCTGAAATGTGGGCCTATATCCGGTACAGCGACGGCAGCAAGGCTGGGGATAAAGTAGAGAGACTGGATATTACTTTATGCGATGATAACGGTCGTATATGTGTAAATATGATGGGATTTTCCACAAGGGCCATGGAAGGCGATTTTCAAACAAGTGACGGACTGAAAAGTATGGCGTCGGGGACTGCTGCCGCATCAATGGCGGAGAACATCCTGCTGTCCTTTGTTTGGGATACGGCAGCAATAGAGAGAAGTCATCCCGCCCCATCCGTAACAGATAAAGTAGTAATTATTGGAGGAACCGATGCGGAGATTGACACCATCCGGCAGATTTATCCCCAGTCCCTTGTGCTTGCGCTTGAGTTCCGGGATACGATCGACACATTCGCTCAAAAACTGCAAGCATGCGGCTCCATTGATCATATTGTGTGGATTGCACCCCGGAATTGCCTGAATTCAATGGAAGGCGATTCATTGATTGAAAGTCAGGAGCAAGGTGTAATAAAGGCATTCAGGACGGTGAAGGCACTGTTGGATATTGGATACGGGGACAGGGAACTGGGATGGACGATAATTACCACACAGGCTCAGGCTGTACTGAAAAATGATTGGGTAGAGCCCGCCTATGCTTCCTTACATGGATTTGCAGGCTCTATGGCCAAGGAATACATGAATTGGAAAGTCCGGTTGGTTGACCTGGAAGACGGCTGTGATTGGCCTGCTGCCGATATTTTCATCCTTCCTGCCGATCCCCAGGGGAATTCCTTCGCTTATAGGGGGATGGAGTGGTACAGGCAGCAATTGGTGACCTTTCAGCCTTTACATACAGAGCAGACAGGATACAGAACCGGCGGGATATATGTGGTAATTGGAGGTGCCGGCGGTATCGGAGAGGTCTGGAGTGAATATATGGTCAAGGCCTACCGGGCACAGATTATCTGGATAGGACGCCGGCAGAAGGATGAAGCCATACAGGCCAAACTGGACAGGCTGGCGGCACTGGGGCCTGCACCGCTCTATATGGCAGCGGATGCAGCCGACCGGCAGGCTCTTCAAAAAGCTTATGAGGAAATAAAGCAGCAGTATTCGCAGATTAACGGAGTCGTCCATTCCGCTTTTGTCCTGTCTGATCAAAGCCTGTCAAAAATGACAGAAGAACAGTTAAGGCTTGTACTCTCAACGAAGGTGGATGTGAGCGTGCATATGGCTCAGGTTTTCCGGGATGAGCCCTTGGACTTTATAATGTTCTTCTCTTCCACCCAGAGTCTTTCAAGATCTCCGGGACAGAGCAACTATGCCTCCGGATGTACCTTCAAGGATGCTTTCGCACGCCGGCTTTCAAAAGAACGGACTTGTGCGGTGAAGGTAATGAACTGGGGCTATTGGGGCAGTGTCGGCGTTGTAGCCGCAAAGCCTTACAGGGACAGAATGGAAATGGCCGGGGTAGGATCCACAGAGCCGGAGGAAGGCATGGAGGCATTGGAGAAGCTCCTTTCTGCACCTGTGGAACAGCTTGCACTGGTGAAGTTTACAAAGCTTCAGGCCATGACGGGCATCAATGTGGAAGAACGGTTTGTAATCTATCCGGAAAACATTCCTTCTACCATCCCTGATATGCGCAATGTGATTCAACCTGAATTGAAATGGGGAGAAATGAACCGGCAAGTGAAGGAGATGGAGAGCTACCTAAGCAGGCTGCTCTGGGGCCAATTGCAGTCTCTAGGGATGTTTGAGGAAAAACAGCAGCCTTTGGCCGGTTTATGTGCAAAGACAGGCTGTAAGGTTTTATATGGCAGGTGGCTGGAAGAAAGTATAGAAATTTTGGCACGGAATAATTACCTTACAATAGATGGAAAGTCCTGTACGGTAGTTGATACAACCCAATTGGATATGGCAGCGGAGTGGCGTGATTGGAGTATATATAAGGGCCTTTGGTTATTGAATCCCGGCATGAAGGCACAGGCCCTATTGGCGGAAGCAGTTCTTAGGGCTTTACCGGAGATTCTTACAGGAAAAGTATCTGCTGCGGATGTGATCTTCCCGGATTCCTCCATGAAACTGATGGAAGGAGTATATAAAAACAATACAGTGGCAGATTACTTCAACGAAGCACTGGGTAATACCTTGACTGCTTATATGGAAGAGCGATTGAAGCAGGACCCGGCAGCGCAAATCAGGATCATTGAAATGGGAGCAGGCACCGGAGGAACCGGTCTGATGCTATTCCGGCAGCTTCAACCCTATCAGCATCATATAAAGGAATATTGCTATACCGATATTTCCGAGGAGTTTTTACTACATGCCCAAAAGGAACATGGTCCGGAGACCCCTTATTTGACCTATAAAATATTCAACCCGGGTGAGTCAGCAGCAGGACAGCAAATGGATGCAAATGGGTATGATGTTGTAATCACAGCCCATGGTTTGCATGCTGCAAAAAATATCCGGCAAACCTTACGGAATGTCAAGGAAGTTTTAAAGAAGAACGGACTGCTTCTGTTAAAGGAATTGGGAAGCAATTTATTGTTTAACCATATAACGTTTGGGTTATTGGAGGGTTGGTGGCTGTATGAGGATCCGGAACTGCGTATTCCGGGCTGCCCTGGCTTATATCCTGATACATGGAAAATGCTGCTGGAAAATGAAGGTTTCCGGTCCGTATTCTTTACGGTACCACAGGCTCACGAATTCGGACAGCAGGTAATCGCTGCTGAAAGTGATGGGATGGTCCGGCAGAAACATCCCTTCAAGCCAACGGTAATCCCTTCGGAGGAAAAAGCTGATTTTGCTCCAGCATCACAAATACCCGAAATAAAAACATGGGTAATGCCTAAGAAGCCAATGAGTATGACAGCGGCTGTAAAACCCATAGTCCGGACAGTGGATGCCGGCCCTGCCCAAAAACAGCAAGTTCCCAAACAAGGAGCAGCGGTAAAACAGCAGGGAGAGATTTCTCAGGATTTGCTGAAAGCAAAAAGCACCGCCTTTATTAAAAATCTGGTGGGAGAAACACTTCGAGTTCCCGTTGACAGGATCGATTCTCACGAACCCTTGGAGAAATACGGTATTGATTCCATTTTGGTAGTCCAGCTTACGAATGCTTTGCGGAAGGTATTTGACAATATCAGCAGTACACTGCTCTTTGAATACCAGACCATTGATGTATTGGTGGAACATTTTATGGAAAGCCAAAGGGCTAAATTGATGGAACTTGCAGGATTGGAGGAACAGCAGTCCTATGAGACTCCTTCAGGCGATGAGGGTATTTCCGGTGAAGCAGCCGATACCTCCGGTGATGCTATTCAGGACATAGAGCAGCCTGCACATACGGTTAAGGTATTGGGTCAATCAAGGCGGTTTTTGAGTTTCGGCGGTGCAGGAAACGAGAAGGCAGAGATTCAAACTTACGGAGTTCAGGATATAGCCATTATCGGACTTTCGGGACGGTATCCCCAGGCGGAAAATGTCAATGAATTCTGGGAAAATATGAAGGAAGGAAGAAATTGTATTACTGAGATTCCCAAAGACCGTTGGGATTGGAGGGAGTACTATCACGAGGAAAAAGGGAAAAAAGGAAAGATCTATGCGAAATACGGCGGTTTTCTCAAGGAAATTGACAAATTTGATTCCCTTTTCTTTAAAATATCTCCAAAGGAAGCAGAAATGCTGGATCCACAGGAAAGGCTATTTTTAGAAACTGTGTATGAAAGTATTGAAGATGCGGGATATACTCCCGGGACCCTTGGTGACAGCAGAAAGGTCGGAGTGTTTGTAGGGGTCATGAATGCAAATTACACCATGGGAGCCGTATACTGGGCTATAGCCAACCGGGTTTCCTATACCTTCAATTTCCAGGGTCCCAGCATCGCTGTGGATACTGCCTGCTCATCCTCCCTTACAGCCATTCACTTAGCCGTGGAGAGCCTGCGCAGCGGCACTTGCGAGTGTGCGGTTGCAGGAGGAGTCAACCTGATTGTAGATCCTTTCCAGTATGTAAAGCTTACAATGATGACAATGCTTTCCAGCGGTAACGGATGCAAGGCCTTCGGTGAGGGTGGAGATGGCTTTGTCGATGGAGAGGGGGTAGGGGCAATACTATTAAAACCCCTGGAAAAAGCAATTGCAGACGGTGATCAAATTTATGGGGTCATTAAGGGCAGTATGGTGAATGCAGGGGGAAAAACCAACGGCTTTACCGTACCCAATCCCAATGCGCAATTTCAGCTGGTTGCAGAAGCATTTCAACGTGCCGGGATAAATGCCAGGACCATAAGCTATATAGAAGCCCATGGAACCGGTACATCCCTGGGAGATCCAATAGAAATTTCAGGCTTGACCCGCGCTTTTGAGCAGGATACCAAAGAAAGGCAGTTCTGCTCCATCGGGTCTGTGAAGTCAAATATCGGACATCTGGAGAGTGCAGCAGGTATTGCAGGAGTGACGAAGGTATTGCTGCAAATGAAGCATTGCATACTGGTACCTTCCCTGCATTCCAGGAAATTGAACCCGAATATTGATTTTATAGATTCACCGTTTGTAGTACAACAGGAGTTGGAGGAATGGAAACGGCCAGTTATTGATGGTGAAGAAGTACCGAGACGTGCGGGTATATCCTCCTTTGGTGCCGGAGGGGCAAACGCCCATGTGGTGATCGAGGAGTATATCCCTGAGTCCCGTGTACGGCCGCAAATCACGGTTACTCCGCAGGACCCGGCGATTATCGTCCTGTCAGCAAAGGAAGAGGAGCAGCTTAAAGCTTTAGTCCGACGATTGCTGGATAAAATCCGTCAAGGACTCTACTCGGATGCTGACCTGGGTAATATGGCATATACTTTCCAGGTGGGACGCGAAGCAATGGAAGAACGTTTAAGCCTGGTTGCGGCATCTATAAAGGAGCTGGAAGGCAAGCTGAAGGGCTTTTTGGATGGCCATGCCGGAAACGAAGCTGTTTACCGGGGGCAGATGAAACAAAATAAAGGTACCTTGGATGTGCTGATGGATGAGGAAATGCAGGGGACGATAGAAAAATGGTTTCAGAACAAAAAGTATGCCAAACTGACCGAACTCTGGGCTAAGGGCTTGACCTTTGATTGGAACAGGCTTTATAGCGGCAGCAAGCCTTGCAGAATCAGCCTTCCGACCTACCCCTTTGCAAAAGAACGCCACTGGCTGTCGGAGTATAAAGCGGAGCCTGCGAGCGGCAGTACGGCAGCTTCTGCGGCTGTAATTCATCCGCTGCTGCATCAAAATACCTCTGATATTTACGGGCTTAAGTTTAGCTCCAGCTTTACAGGGCAGGAATTTTTCCTGGCAGATCATGTTGTGAAAGGCCAACACTTACTGCCTGGCGTAGCATACCTTGAAATGGTGAGGGCAGCAGTGGATAAGGCAGTGGGTGCTTTAAAGGAACGAGGCGGATATATCCGGCTTAAAAATGTCATTTGGGCACGGCCCATCGTATCGGAAGGGCAGCCGGTGCAGGTACATACCGGTATTTATCCTGAAGATGATGATACGATGTCCTTTGAAATATACAGTGATCCCGAAATATCCGGCCAGAAGCCTGTAATACACAGTCAGGGGATTGCGGAGCTTTATATGCCTGAAAAAGCCCTGGTTCTGGACATTCATGCATTGCAGGCACAGTGCAGCAGGGACGTAATTTCATCCCTCCAATGCTATGAGGCTTATCGCCGTATAGGAATGGATTACGGACCCGGGCACCGGGGGGTTGGGAAAATATACATAGGACAGGGCCAGGTACTGGCGAAGCTGTCACTGCCTTCTTCCGTCACATGTACTCAAAACGGGTTTATTTTGCATCCAAGCATTATGGATTCTGCACTTCATGCGTCCATCGGACTTGTAATAAGCTCCGGCATAAATATGCTGATGCTGCCCTTTGCCCTGGATGAGCTAGAGATTCTTGGCAATTCCACGGAAGAAATGTGGGCCTATATCCGTTATAGCAATGGCAGTAATGCTGGGGATAAGATGGTAAAAACCGATATAGACCTGTGCAATGAGGAAGGGGTGGTTTGTGCAAGATGGAAGGGACTTACCTCCAGAGCCATGGAAGGGGAAACCGGCATAACATCCCAAAAAGGAACTTTGCTGTTTGAGCCGATCTGGAAAGAGCAAGCCGCTGCCGGCATATCCAGCCTGCCAAACTATGCAGAGCATGTGGTCATTCTCTGTGAAGCGGGAAATGCATACAGGGAAAGCATTGAAACCCGGATGAACGGAGTGCGCTGTATTAACCTGCAGCCGGAACAGGAAGAAATCGATGGGCGCTTTAGGGATTGTACCGTCCGTGTGTTTGATGAAATCCGCGATATCTTAAAAAGGAAGCATACCGGAAAGGTGCTGGTTCAACTTGTGGCTGCAATGCAGGATGAGCAGCAGCTCTTTGCCGGGCTTTCCGGGATGCTGAAAACTGCTCAATTGGAGAATCCGAAGCTGCTTGTGCAGATGATCGGAATGGATACATGGGAAGATACCGGGGCAGTGATAGAAAAACTTATAGAGAATAGTATGTATCCGGAAGACAACAGGATTCAATACCAGGATGGCAAACGGTATACCGCCGGCTGGAGAGAGCTTGCAGAGCCGAAGGAGACAGACGGCATCCTGTGGAAGGATAGGGGCATCTATCTCATTACCGGAGGCGCAGGTGGTTTGGGGCTTATTTTCGCTAAAGAAATTGCGGACATGGCGAAAGATGTCACCCTGATCCTCATAGGACGGTCAAGGCTTAGTGCTGATATCCAAGCCAGGCTGGAAGAATTAAAGCGCATGGGAGCCAGGGTGGAATACAGGCAAATGGATGTAACCCGGAAGGAGGATGTATTTGATCTAATCAGCAGTATACAGGAAGAATTCGGGGAACTTAACGGAATCATACATAGCGCGGGAGTGATCCGTGACAACTATATTATCAAGAAGACCCGGGAGGAACTGCAGGAGGTTCTGGCACCCAAAGTTTCAGGACTTGTGAATCTGGATGAGGCCAGCTGTGACATTCCCCTTGACTTCTTCATTGCATTCTCATCAGCGGCCGGATGTGTAGGCAATCCGGGACAGGTTGACTATTCTGCCGCCAATGCCTTCATGGATGCCTATGCGGTCTACCGCGCATCGAAAGGCCGGAATGGCCGGATGCTGTCGGTCAATTGGCCGCTGTGGAAGGAGGGCGGGATGCATATTGACCCACAAATGGAGAAAGTATGGGAAAGCATGGGAGTGGCCGCAATCGAAACCCCGGCGGGCATCCGTGCATTGTATAAGGCATTGGCCTCAGGCAGGGAACAGGTCATGGTAGTGGAAGGCGAGTTTGATAAGATTCGCGAAGCATTGCTTGGACAGAGACTGAGATCGGAAGCATCAAAAACCGAGACTGTAAAAGGACCTGTAACTGCGGCTTTAAAGGCAGCTCCGGCTGCATGGGAAAATAAGACGGTGACTGGAGCCGTACAGGGTTCACTCCGTGAGAAAGCAGCAAATTACCTTAAAAACCTGCTTTCCTCCGTAATTAACCTATCTGCCGACCGTATTGACGCGGATGCACCCATGGATAAATATGGCATAGATTCCATCATGATTATGCAGATGACCAATCAATTGGAAAATATCTTTGGCTCGTTACCAAAAACATTATTCTTTGAATACCAGAGCATCCAGGCACTAACAGGCTACTTCCTTGAAACTTACCATGATCAGCTGGCAGGGCTCATCGGCTTAGCCGAAGAAGAACCGGCCAGGGATATAAATAAACCTGCTTTCAAGGAGGTGCCCTTGAAACCTGTATTTACAGACCGCAGGTTACCACGTTTTGCAGTACCTCCTTCAAGGACGGAAATAAGCAAGGCAGCAGATACTATGGATATTGCCATCATCGGAATGTCCGGTCGCTATCCTCAAGCCAGGAATATCCGGGAGTTCTGGAAAAACCTCCGGGACGGCAGGGATTGCATTTCCGAAATACCGAAAGACCGTTGGGATCACAGCCTTTACTTTGATGAGGATAAGAATGCACCCGGGAAGACCTACAGCAAATGGGGAGGCTTCATAGAGGATGTAGACCGGTTTGACCCGATGTTCTTCAATATTTCACCCCGTGAAGCGGAAATCATGGATCCGCAGGAGCGTTTATTCCTGCAATGTGTATATGAAACGCTTGAAGATGCAGGCTATACGCGGGATGCGCTGGGAGCCGGACAGGATTTTGCCGGGGAAGGCAGTGTAGGTGTTTTTGTCGGGGTAATGTATGAGGAATATCCGCTCTATGGAGCACAGGAACAGGTACTTGGCAGGCCGCTGGTCCTTTCCGGAAGTCCGGCCTCCATCGCCAACCGTGTTTCCTATTTCTGTAATTTCCATGGGCCCAGCATGGCTGTGGACACCATGTGTTCCTCCTCGTTGACAGCAATACACCTGGCTTGCCAGAACTTGCAAAGAGGCAGCTGTGAACTTGCCGTTGCTGGAGGTGTCAACGTTTCAATACATCCCAACAAGTACCTGATGCTGGGGCTTGGCAAGTTTGTGTCAAGCAAGGGGCTGTGTGAAAGCTTCGGCCAGGGCGGCGACGGCTATGTACCGGGGGAAGGTGTGGGTGCAGTACTTTTGAAGCCCCTCTCCAAAGCCGTAGCAGACGGTGACCATATTTACGGGGTCATCAAGGGGACTGCAATCAATCATGGCGGAAAGACCAACGGATATTCGGTGCCAAACCCCAATGCCCAGGCTGGCGTTATTGAGCGTGCCCTGAGGGAAGCCGGCATTGACCCGAGAACCATCAGTTATATGGAAGGCCACGGTACAGGAACTTCCCTGGGTGATCCGATTGAAATTGCGGGCTTGAGCAAAACTTTCAAAAAGCATACCCAGGATAAGCAGTTTTGCGCCATCGGTTCTGCAAAATCCAATATTGGGCACTGCGAGAGCGCAGCGGGTATTGCAGGCTTGGCCAAGGTGCTGCTGCAAATGAAGCACGGCCAATTGGTGCCTTCGCTGCATTCAAAGGTGTTAAATCCGAATATTGACTTTATTAACAGCCCTTTTGTGGTTCAGCAGGAGCTTACGGAATGGAAACGGCCTGTAATTAACGGTGTAGAAATACCGAGGCGTGCCGGTGTAAGCAGTTTTGGTGCAGGAGGGGCAAACGGGCATATCGTCATCGAGGAATATATTCTACGGGGAGAGGAACGACCGGCGTTTGCCGTTACTCAGCAAAACCCGGCAATCATAGTGCTGTCGGCAAAGAACGAGGACCTGCTGAAAACGCAGGTACAGCAGCTTCTGGATGCTATGGGAGACGGGCAGTACACCGATGCCTGCCTGGCGGATATGGCCTATACCCTCCAGGTGGGACGTGAAGCCATGGAGGAGCGTCTTGGCTTATTTGCAGGCTCTATCAAAGAGCTGCAAGAAAAACTGAGATCTTTTGCAGAGGGTAAAGACGAAATTGCTGATTTATACCGGGGACGTGTAAAACAAAATAAAGGGATGCTCTCTGTTTTTGCAATGGATGATGAAATGCAGGAAACAGTAGAAAAATGGATACAGCGCAAAAAATACGGTAAGCTTTTGGAACTCTGGGTCAATGGACTTGCATTTGACTGGAACAGGATTTACGATCATCAAAAACCGCACCGGATCAGTCTGCCCACCTACCCCTTTTCAAGAGAACGGTATTGGGCTCCTGCTTTAATCGGCCCCGGCGGCTTTAATATGAACGACGGTACAGCATCGGATTTTGTACGTGCAAATCAATGGGAACTTCAGGAAGACGAAAAATTTGCAGATATGGATTCCTATGAAGCAGACTGTCAAAGCGTTGAAACGATCCAAATGCAGGAAGACTTCGAAATAATGGCCTTCGAGGAAGAATGGCAGGAGCAGGTCCTACAGGATACCCCTGCAAAAGGGATTAAAACGCTGGTCTGCATGCTGTCAGACCCCAGAAATCAACAAGCGGTTGTTGAAGTGCTGCAAAGTATTGATAAGGAAATCAGGGTTATTTTCATTGCACAAAAAGTACATAGCGGACAGCAGTCAGATCCGATATATCGCATAGCGTGTAATGAACGAAGCGCTTATGTGGATGTCTTTAGCAGCATCCGTGATGCTTGCGGCAAAGTGGATGCCATTCTGTACCTGTGGCCTTTGGAGGATCCGGGCTGTATCCGGGACTATTCCGGCATAGTCTATATTTTACAGGGCATAGCCGCTGCAAAGCTAAAAACCGGCAGAATTCTGACGGCAGGCCAATTCCATAATTCCCTGGAGCGCTGCTACCTGGAATCCCTGGTTGGATTTGAACGGTCCATGAGGCTTGTGCTGCCAAATACTCAATTTGCCGCAATTATTCAGGAGGCATGGGGACCAGATGAAGGGGAAGCAGTGATACAGGCATGGATGCGGAAGCTCTGGGCAGAGCTTCAAACCGGCAAAGCCCAAAGTGTATTGTATAAAGAGGAGAAACGGTATGTTTACGGTGTCCGGCCGCAAGCGGTACGACCCGGAAACAATTCGATGAAAGCGGGAGGCACCTACTTCATTACAGGCGGCTGTGGTGGGATTGGATTTTTGTTTGCGAAGCATTTTGCAAAAACCTACCATGCGAATCTGATTTTGAGCGGCAGATCTCCCCTGGATCCGGATAAGCAATCCAAAATCAATGAATTGGAAGCTCTAGGCAGCAAGGTTATGTACATTCAGGCTGACGTTTGCGATTCCATAGGGATGAAAAAAGGTCTTAAGGAAGCCAATAGGCATTTTGGAGGAATTCATGGAGTTATCCACGCAGCCGGGCTTGCAGACAGCCAGAGCATACTTGACAAGGAAATGGAGAGCTTTGAAAGGGTAGTTGCCCCCAAAATTAAAGGTACCCTTATACTGGATGAATTGCTGGCGGAAGAACCTCTGGACTTCCTATGTTATTTTTCCTCTTCGGCAGCCATTCTAGGAGACTTTGGCACCTGTGACTATGCCGTAGGCAACCGTTTCCAAATGGCGTATGCCCGCCATAGAAACGAAAAGCTTCCGGGGAAACCGGTTGTGATCAACTGGCCTTTATGGAAGGATGGAGGTATGGGCTTTACGGATGCTTCCCAGGCCGAGATGTACCTGAAATCCAGTGGCCAACGCATACTGGAGGTGCAGGAAGGCATTGAAATATTTGAACAGGTATTATCACAGGATCATACACAGTGCCTTGTAGTGTCCGGGCAGCGCAGCCGTGTATACCGCTTTTTAGGCCTTGCCGGGGAGCGGCCTTCCGCACCGGTAACAATAGCTGCAAGCACCATGGACAAGGGAAGACGGGAAGAATTGAGGGGCTTGACTGTGGAGCAGTGCCTTGAATGGGATTTGAAAGAGCAGGCCGGAAAGTTGCTGAAGATTTCACGGGACAGGATGGAAGCAGACAGAAATCTGGCGGATTTCGGTTTTGATTCTGTCAGTCTGGCGGAATTCGCTGCCCGGTTAACCCAGCATTATGGGATTGAAATTACCCCCGCATTGTTTTTTGGATATTCTACCCTGGAACAACTGTGTAAATATTTTTCAACAGAGCATAAGAAAGCCATCATGGAATTTTACCGGGAAGATGGTGCAGATCAAAGTATTCCGCGGAGAATGCCTGCTGAGACCGGACACAGGAGGCAGGAACCAGTCGGAGTTCCAAAGAGGCAGGTACGAAGTATCCCTCAAAGCGCTGCTCAGAGTATAGCCGAACCGATTGCAATTATAGGGATGAGCGGGCGTTTCCCTGGAGCCCGGAATATTGACGAAATGTGGAGGATACTAGCAGAAGGGCGGAACGTGGTAAAGGAAATTCCTCCTGAAAGGTTTGACTGGAGGAAGTATTATGGTGATCCGGTGAAGGAACCGGGGAAGATCAACTGCAAATGGATGGGAAGTGTACCCGGTGTGGGTGAATTCGATCCGCTTTTCTTTGAAATTTCCCCTCGGGAAGCGGAACTCATGGATCCGAGGCAGCGGCTTTTGCTGCAGGAGTCATGGAAGGCATTAGAGGATGCAGGATACGGGTCGGCACAGATTGGCAGCAGTAAAATTGGAATGTATGTGGGTGTTGAAGAGGGCGATTATCAGCTGCTTGTAAAAGATAAGGGCAGCATTACATCCAATCATACTGCGATTTTGGCATCGCGTCTTGCATACTATTTAAACCTTAACGGTCCGGTTCTAGCCATTAATACGGCATGTTCCTCCGGTTTGGCCGCTGCGCATCAGGCTTGCCTGAGCCTTAGAAGCGGGGAGTGCGATACCGCCATTGCAGCAGGTGTCAGTTTAATACTTACGTATGAGTCCTTTGCAATGATGAGCCAGGCAGGAATGCTTTCGGGTGACGGCAAGTGCTATGCATTTGATAAACGGGCGAATGGAATGGTTCCGGGAGAAGCAGTTGCGGCGGTAGTACTTAAGCTGCTGTCAAAGGCGGAGGCGGATGGAGATTCGATTTATGCGGTGATTCACGGAAGCGGAATGAATTATGACGGAAAAACCAACGGCATAACAGCTCCAAACGGGGTTGCGCAGGCCAATCTTCTGAAAACCGTCTATGATCAATACAAGATAAACCCGGAAGAGATTGAATATATTGTTACCCATGGAACAGGAACAAAATTGGGGGATCCCATAGAGGTGAATGCACTGAATGACGCTTTTAAGAGTTACACGAAGAAGCAGGGTTATTGTGCCCTCACCTCTACAAAGACAAATTTCGGACATACCCTTGCAGCTTCAGGCTTGGTCAGCTTGATCAGCCTGGTACAGGCATTCAAGCATGAAACAATTCCTGCCAGCCTTCACTGTGAGCAGGAAAATGACTATATTCACTGGAAAGAAAGCCCGTTTTACGTAAATAAAACAGCCAGACCCTGGCCGAAGAGCAGTAAAAGAAGCTTGACAGGGGCAGTCAGCTCTTTCGGAATGAGCGGAACCAATGTTCATATGGTGCTTCAAAGCTATTCTGCCGGGAGGGCTGGAGAACCGGCAGAGCAGCTTCCGTACTACCTGCTGGCACTTTCAGCAAAGACACAGGCGGCCTTGCAGGAAAAAATCAAGGATATGGCAGCCGTGCTGGAAAATAAGGATTTACAAGAGCATGACCTGTATAAGATCAGCTACACCCTTTTAGAAGGACGGCAGAATTTTAACTACCGTTATGCGGTGGTAGTCAAGGACAGGGAAAATGCAGCCTATGTATTGAAGCAGGCCCAAGGAAAGGAAAAGCCGCCTAACTGCTTCCAGGGAAAGGTTCCTCGTGATTTTACGGCGCAAAAAATGATGCAGCTGTATGTGGAGGATATGCTGAAGCAAAGCCGGTCCAGCCTTGAGGATACGAACAAATACAAGGAAATACTGTATGCTTTGGCCGACCTGTACTGTCAGGGCTATGAGATTTCCTGGGCTCAATTGTTCGGAGGAATAAAACACCGGCGTGTAAGCCTGCCGTCCTATCCCTTTTCAAGGGAACACTACTGGATACCGGAGGGTGAAGAAGCAGTGACAGGTACCAAGAAAAGCGATACTCAATGGAATGAGGCCTTTTATGCGGATTTGATTGATAAAGTGATGGATGACAAAATCGATGTAGACACTGCCAGTCAAAAGGTGAAAAACCACATCAGGCTAAAAAGAAGTGCTAATGCCGGGAGGTAAGGTATGGGAGATTTTATACGGAATATTTTTTACGAACTTAAAAATAAGCGGCTTTCGAAAGCAGAAGCCATCGAATTGATACGCCTGCATGCAACCGAAATCAATATGCAGGAGGAAGCCGCTGCCGGTACGCCAGCCCAGCCGCCGGTGGGAAGCATAATGATGGTTCCGGTATGGGATGCAGTTCAAGTGGATAAGGAGAAGACTTTTCCTGACTTTGCCGAAAGGATTGCAATCGCCGGAGGAAGCATCGATGGCAGGAACACTGTAAAGCAATATTATCCGGAGGCACAGGTGCTGGGTATCCAGTCAGGAGACAGCATTGAAACCATCGCCGAAAGGATAAGAATTTGTGGTTGGCTTGACCATATTATATGGACAGTACCCTACAAGAATATAAAATCTACGGAGGACGGTGCGTTGATTGAAGAACAGAACAACGGTGTTCTTCAGGGTTTCAGGATTATGAAAGCCCTTCTCCGCCTGGGCTATGGCAGCAGGAATTTGGGTTGGACTGTAATCACCATACAATCCCAGCCGATGCATAAAAATGATGTTGTAAACCCGGCTCATGCCAGTATTCATGGGCTGATGGGTTCAATAGCCAAGGAGTATCCGAACTGGAAGGTAAGACTGGTTGATCTGGAAGCCAAAAGCGATTGGCCCCTATCGCAAATATTTGCTCTGCCTACAGACAGCCGCGGTCGTGCCTGGGTCTACAGAAGGAATGAATGGTATAGGCAGCAGTTGATTCCAATACACGAAATCCAGGTTGAACATACGCTGTACAAGACCGGAGGCGTATATGTGGTAATCGGAGGCGCTGGCAACATTGGAGAAGTGTGGAGCGAATACATGATCCGCACGTATCAGGCTCAAATTGTTTGGATCGGCCGCCGTGAACTGAATGAGGCTATTTCGGCAAAGCTGGATCGGCTTGGCGCTTTAGGGCCGGCTCCCCACTACGTCATGGCGGATGCTGCCGATAAAAGAGCTTTAGGGCAAGCCTATGAAGAGATAAAACAGAAATATCCACATATTAACGGAGTCGTTCATTCGGCCATGGCATTTTCTGAGCAAAGCCTGGAGGACCTGGAGGAGATGGAGTTCCGATCGGTACTTTCAGCAAAGGTGGATGTGAGCGTATATTTAGCCCAGGTTTTTAATAAGGAACCTCTAGACTTCATACTGTTTTTCTCCTCCATCATCGCATTTATAAAAAATGTAAAGCAGGGCCATTATGCTTCGGGCTGTACTTTTAAGGATGCCTTTGCACACATGCTTTCACAGGAAAGGAAATGTAAAGTGAAGGTGATGAACTGGGGTTACTGGAGCAATGCCGAAATAGAGGCTTTCAAACATCAGGAGCAGCCAGAGCAATCCTATCTCAGGCTGGCACAGATAGGCATTGGTCTGATAGAGCCTCCTGAAGCTGCTGAAGCCCTGGAGATGCTCCTTGCGGGACCGGTAAATCAAATGGCTCTGATGAAGACTACAAAGCCACTGGCAGTAGAAGGAATGAATATTGAGGAAACCCTTGCAATCTATCCCGAAGTCCTTTCCTCCAGTATAAAAAACATGAAGGCCAATATTCCGGCATATGGTGCCAGGGTTCAGGCTATGAAATCCAATATAAGCCTGCAAAGAAACGAGATGTACGCTCTTTTGTGCAAGCTGCTTTGGGTTCAATTGCAGGTCATGGGGTTGTTTGCCCAAAAGGAAGCAGCCATAGACAGCCTTAAAACAAAAGCCGGATTGATTGATTTATATGACCGATGGCTTGATGAAAGCGTAGCGGTTCTGGAGAGGAATGACTATATTTATCGCAACGGAAATTCATGGGTTGTAAGGGATACGGCTCCCGTAGACAGGGATGGGGCCTGGAGGGAGTGGAAGGAAAAAAAGGCTGTATGGCTGGAAAATCCGGACATGAAATCCCATGTGATTTTGGTGGAGTCGGTTCTCTTGGCTTTACCTGAAATTCTTACGGGAAAAGTGCCTGCCACCGATATCATGTTCCCCCATTCTTCCATGGAGGTGGTGGAAGGAATATACAAAAACAATGCAGTTTCAGATTACTTTAATGAAGTACTTGCAGATACTGCAGCTGCATATATTGCGAAGCGGCTTAAGCACGAACCGGATGCACAGGTCCGGATTCTGGAAATCGGTGCGGGAACCGGAGGAACCAGTGCAATGGTTTTCCGGAAACTTTACTCTTTAAGGGCGCATATAGAGGAATATTGCTACACGGATATTTCCAAAGCGTTTTTATTGCATGCGGAAAAAGAGTATGGTCCTAATAATCCCTATTTGACCTATAAGATTTTTGATATAGAGCAACCTGCGGCTTTGCAGGGCATTGATGCAGGCGGATATGATATTGTAATTGCGGCCAATGTGCTGCATGCCACAAAAAATATTCGCCGGACACTGCGTAATGCCAAAGCTGCTTTGAAGAGCAAGGGCTTGCTTCTAATAAATGAAATTAGCGGAAGCGCCTTGTTTACACACCTGACCTTCGGCCTTTTGGAAGGGTGGTGGCTGTATGAGGATTCAGCACTGCGAATTCCAGGCTGTCCCGGCCTGTCTTCTGAAACATGGCGGGAGGTATTAGAAAAGGAAGGATATGGCTGTGCCTTCTTTCCTGCGGAGAGTGCTCATGAAGTATTCGGCCAGCAGATTATAGCTGCCGAAAGTGACGGGATTGTCCGTCAGGGAAAGCAACTCAAACCGGGCGTAAAGTTCGTAAACCGGAGCAAAGTTCCGAAGGCGGATGTCCCACAGTCCACCGGCAGAGCTCAACAGTGGCAAATAAGAAAAACACAGAGTACTCCGCTGCCGGTAACAAAGAGAATTCAAGAAAATAACAGTGTCACAGACCCAATGGTAGAGGAGCATGTCAGAAGGTCTATTATTGAAAAATTGGCAGATTCATTAAAAGTAGGAGCAGAGTTGATAGAGGTTGATGAACCCTTTTCCGATTACGGATTGGATTCCATTATGGGAGTCAATCTGGTCCAGGTCATTAACCAGGCTTTATCCATTGAATTACAGACCACATGCCTGTTTGAATACAGTACGGTTGATCAGCTGACGGCACATGTACTTTCCCAGTACAAGGATATAATAGCATCGGTATTGAGACAGGATGAAAGGCAAAAGCTGTCTGAGGGCGATAGGGTCCCGGGCATCAAAGAGGTACTTACGGTGAATCCCGCCCCCAAACGGTTTTTAAGAAAAAGGATGGCTGTTAAGCCTTGCGGCGGGGAAATAGAAGATAGCCGCAGAGAATTTACGGAAAAAGATGACATTGCCGTTATTGGTATGGCAGGACAGTTCCCCGATGCTGAAGATACGGATATATTCTGGCAAAACCTGATGAAAGGGCATGATGCGGTTCGCCGGCTTCCAGCCAGGTATCTGGAGGATGCATGGGACATGGGCAGTACGAAAATACCCGTGAAGGACTATTACAAATGGGGAGGCATTTTAGAAGGCCGGGATTGCTTTGATCCATTGTTCTTTAACATTTCTCCCAAAGAAGCGGAATCCATGAACCCCCACCAGCGGCTGGTTCTCCAGGAAAGCTGGAAGGCACTGGAGGATGCCGGCTATAATCCGAAAAAGCTGTCGGATTCCCAGATGGGCGTGTTTATAGGCGCTGAACCCAGCCGCTATTTTTATGAATCCTTCACAGGTTCTTCCGATGCCATTGTTGCCTCCCGCCTGTCGTATTATCTGGATTTGAAGGGGCCTGCATTTGTGGTAAACACCGGCTGTTCATCATCGGCTGCTGCAATCCATCTGGCCTGTGAAAGCTTAAAAAATAACGAGTCTTCCATAGCACTGGCAGGAGGCGTTTTTGCAAATCTAAGCCCCAGCGGCCTGATGGTGTTGGCGGATATTGGAATGCTTTCTCCCACAGGCAAGTGCAATACCTTCGATGAATCGGCGGATGGCACGGTTTTGTCCGAAGGGGTGGGCGTTGTAGTTTTGAAAAGGCTTACGGAGGCTGTCACCCATGGAGATCATATCTATGGAGTCATTAAAGGCTCGGGTCTGAACCAGGATGGAGCCAGTAACGGCATCACCGCTCCCAATGGAGTGGCACAGGAGAGGTTGATCAGCAGCGTTTACAAACGCTATAACATAAATCCTGGGGATATAACCTATGTTGAAGCGCATGGAACAGGAACCAAATTGGGCGATCCCATAGAAACAAACGCCCTTATACGTGCCTTTAAGCAGTTTACCGATCGAGAAGGATATTGCAGCATAGGAAGTGCAAAGTCCTACATAGGGCATACTTCTGCCGCAGCCGGGGTAATCGGTTTGATTAAAATCCTATTATCAATCCGACATAATAAGATACCAGGCTTGATCAATTTCACAAAATTGAACCCTTTCATCGATTTTAAAGGCTCTGCTTTTTATGTGAGTACCGGAACTTCAGAATGGAAGTCAAAAAATCAAAAGCCTTTGACAGCTGCCTTGAATTCCTTTGGGCATAGCGGTACAAATGTGCATATTGTAGTTCAGGAATACATTCCCGCTGCTCCTATGGCAATACCTGCTCAAGCTGTTCGGAATGAGGGCGGTGACGTACTTATTCCTCTTTCTGCAAGGAATAGGGAGCGGCTCCTGGACTATGCACAAAAGCTTCAAAGGTATTTGGAGAAAACCGCTCAAAATGAGAACGGGCTTATAGGCATTGCAAGCGGAAGCTTGCAGGAAATTGCCTATACCCTTCAAACAGGGCGGGAAGCCATGGAAGAGAGAATAGTGTTTCTGGTCAAGAGCATTCCTGAATTAATTGCAAAGCTGGGAATGTTTCTGGAGGGTAAAGAGGCGCTTGAAAATTATTGGTGCGGGCAAGTCAAGCAGGGTAAAAACACCGTTAGCCTCTTTGCTTCGGATGAAGAAATGCAGGAGGTGGTTCAAAAATGGATTGCCAGGGGCAAGCTGAAAAAAATTGCAGAATTATGGACCCAGGGCTTTCCGCTGGAGTGGGAGCAACTTTATGAGGGGAAGAAAATCAAACGTATTCCGCTGCCTACGTATCCTTTCGCAAAGGAACGCTATTGGGTGGCAGAGGCAGGAAGCAGGGAAGGCTGCATAAACACGCAGGCCGCAGCAAATCTCCATCCTCTGCTGCATCAAAACACCTCAGACCTTTCGGAACAGAGGTTTACTTCCACCTTTACCGGGCAAGAGTTCTTCCTGTCGGACCATGTTGTGAAGGGACAGAGAATGCTGCCGGGAGTGGCCTGCCTTGAAATGGCCAGGGCAGCGGTAGAACAGGCAGCAGGGGTTCTTGCGGATAACAGGCCGGGAATTCAACTTAAAAATATAATTTGGGCCAGACCCATTGTAGTGGAAGATAAGCCTGTGAGGGTACATATAGGGCTGTATCCTGAGGAAAACGGAGATATAGCCTATGAAATATACAGTGATCCCCAAGAGGTTGATGCAGAGCCGACCGTACACAGTCAGGGGGCAGTACTGCTGAACACGGCTGTGGAAGCTCAGGCTCTGGACATTATAGGCGTAAGGGAACAATGCAGCAAAAGCAGTATTACAGCAGGACAATGCTATGAGGCCTTCAAAGGGGCAGGCATAGAGTATGGCCCTGGGCACAGGGGAATTGAGGAAATATATGTAGGAGACGGTCAGGTGCTGGCTAAACTAACCCTGCCTGCAGATGTTTCGTCAACCAGGGAACAATACATACTGCATCCCAGCATAATGGATTCGGCATTGCAAGCGCTGATAGGGCTGGCCCTTGGCGGCAATGCTGCAGATAGCGGTAAAGCAGTTCTAAAACCGTATTTGCCCTTTGCCCTGCAGCAATTGGATATATTTAGAGAATGCGCTTCTGCCATGTGGGTACATGTACGGTACAGTGAGGGCAGCAAAGCAGAGGATAAACTGCAAAAGCTTGATATCAATCTATGTGATCAGCACGGAAATATCAGTGTACATATGAAAGGATTTTCTTCCAGAGCTTTGGAAGAAGAAGCAGGTTTTCCGGATGTGCCCGGTAATTTCATGCTTGAACCTTCCTGGATAGAAAAGCCTGTGATCAAGGGAACGGCTGCAGCCGGATACGCCAAGCATCTGGTAATCCTATGCGAATTAGACAGCGAAGCATTGACGGATATGGAAAATATAAAAACCGGAATGGATGGAGTACACTGTATTACCCTTCAATCTGAACGGAAGGGGATCGATGAGAGGTTCAAGGACTATGCCATTGGTGTATTTGAAGAAATTCAGAATATTCTTGCAGACAAATCCAAGGATCGGGTATTGGTTCAGATTATTGTGCCTGCCAATAATAAGCAGCAGCTGTTTGCCGCACTTTCCGGGTTATTGAAAACAGCCCAACTGGAAAACCCCAAGCTGACCGGACAGCTTATTGAAATAGCACCGGAAGATAGGAAGGAAATCGTGGAAAAATTACAGGAAAACAGCCGCTGTCCTGGTGATGGCAGAATCAGGTACCAAAAGGGCAAACGGCATGTAGCCCTATGGAGCGAAATGAAAGCTTCACTGGAAGAAAGTATACCCTGGAAGGATAACGGCAGCTACCTGATCACAGGGGGAGCAGGAGGACTTGGGCTTATTTTTGCCGGCGAAATTGCCTGGAGGGTTAAGAATGCAGCCCTGATCCTCACAGGCAGATCCCCCCTTGATAGTGAGAAGCAAGCTATGCTTGAAGAATTAAGAAACCTGGGAGCCAGGGTTCAATACAAGCAGGTTGATGTGACACAAAAGCAGGCAGTAACAAGCCTCATGAATGATATCAAGGAGGAGCACGGAACCCTCAATGGAATCATCCATAGCGCCGGTGTGATTCGGGACAGCTATCTTCTCAGAAAAACCAGGGAAGAGATCCGGGAGGTTTTGGCTCCCAAGGTAGCAGGGCTGGTAAATCTGGATGAGGCAAGCAAGGAACTCGTGACGGACTTCTTTATCCTGTTTTCGTCTGCTTCAGCAGTTTTGGGCAATCCGGGGCAGGCTGACTATGCTTTGGCAAATGCGTTTATGGATTCCTATGCCGGATACCGCAACAGCCTGGTGGCATTACAGCAAAGGCAGGGAAGGACATTGTCCGTAAATTGGCCTCTATGGAAAGAGGGTGGCATGCAGGTTGACCCGGAAACAAAAAACGGGATGCTTCAAAACCTAGGCATGAGTGCCATGCAGACCTCCACAGGTATACAGGCCTTGTATCGTGGCCTGGCTTCAGGCGGATCCCAGGTGATGGTCATGGAGGGAGACCTCAAGCGGCTGAAATCAGTCTTGCTGGGGCAGCGCCATGAATCGGAAATAATTAAGGCAGAGGATGCACCCGTTGATAACCAAATGGTACCTCCCGTTGTGCAGGACGTATTCAGGGAAAAAGCAATAAATTATTTCAAGAGGCTGCTTTCCTCTGTTATCAAGCTGCCTGCAGGACAAATCGATGCAGATGCCAATATGGAAAAATACGGGATAGACTCTATCATGGTTATGAAATTGACAAATCATCTGGAAAAAACCTTTGGCTCCCTATCCAAAACATTGTTTTTCGAGTACCAGAATATTCGGGCATTAACGGATTACTTCTTGGAAGCTCACAGGGACCGGCTGACCGTGTTGATAGGAATAGAAGAAAAGGCAGAGAGGACAGTTCCGGAAGGAAACAAACCCAAAGCTTTGGCAGAACCAACCAAATCACCGGTCATAAGCCGAAAGAGGCCGCGCTTTGCAGTGATCCGCACCGGAGCGGAAGAAAGCAAAGAGAAAAAAGCTTTGGACATTGCTGTCATAGGTATGTCAGGGCGATATCCTCAAGCCGGGAATTTAGAGGAGTTCTGGAAAAACCTGCGGGACGGAAAGGACTGCATTACCGAAATACCGAAAGAACGTTGGGATTACAGCCTATACTTCGATGAAGACAAGGATAAGTTCGGGAAGGTCTGCAGCAAATGGGGAGGCTTCATCGACAATGTAGACAGGTTTGACCCGTTATTCTTCAATATTTCGCCCAGGGAGGCAGAAATCATGGATCCCCAGGAGCGACTGTTCCTGCAATGCGTATATGAAACCATGGAGGATGCAGGGTATACCCGTGAAACCATTGGAGGGTATCAGGGATCAGGGGTGGAAGGCAATGTAGGAGTTTTTGTGGGTGTAATGTACGAGGAATACCAGCTTTATGGCCTCCAGGAGCAGCTTAGGGGAGTGCCCATAGCGTTTCCGGGGAATCCATCCTCTATCGCCAATCGTGTTTCCTATTTTTGTAATTTCCATGGTCCAAGCATGGCTGTGGATACCATGTGCTCATCCTCATTGACTTCCATCCATCTGGCTTGCCAGAGCATACAGAGAGGCGAATGTGAGCTGGCCGTTGCCGGAGGTGTCAATATTTCAATACATCCGAACAAGTATCTGATGCTGGGGCAGGGTAAATTTGCTTCCAGCAAGGGACGCTGTGAAAGCTTCGGACAGGGAGGCGACGGCTATGTTCCGGGAGAAGGGGTAGGCGCCGTGCTTTTAAAGCCTCTGTCCAAGGCGGTTGCAGATGGAGATCAAATTTACGGAATCATCAAGGGAACTGCAATAAACCACGGGGGAAAGACGAACGGATACACGGTTCCGAACCCCAACGCCCAGGCGGCTGTTATCGAGCAAGCCTTTAAGGGGGCGGGAATTGATCCTGAAACGATCAGCTATATAGAAGCCCACGGTACAGGGACTTCCCTGGGCGACCCTATTGAAATCACCGGCTTAAGCAAGGCCTTCCAAAAATACACGCAAAGCAAGCAGTTCTGTGTCATCGGTTCTGCAAAATCCAACATAGGACATTGTGAAAGCGCAGCAGGTATTGCAGGAGTAACCAAGGTGCTGCTTCAAATGAAACATCGCCAGTTGGTGCCTTCGCTTCATTCAAAAGTGTTGAACCCTAACATTGATTTCATCAACACCCCCTTTGTGGTTTCACAGGAGCTTACCCAATGGAAACGCCCTGTAATTGAAGGTGTAGAAATACCGAGGCGGGCAGGCATAAGCAGCTTTGGAGCAGGGGGAGCAAACGCCCATGTAGTCATTGAGGAATATGTACCCGAAAACCGGGAACGGCCTTCAATGATGATAACCGCCAGGAATCCGGCGATTATCGTATTGTCGGCAAAGGATGAAGAACGTCTGAAAGAGCAGGCACAGCAATTGCTTGCTGCTGTTGAAAATGGGCTGTATACCGATGCTTGCCTGGCCGACATGGCATACACCCTCCAGATAGGACGGGAAGCTATGGAGGAACGTCTGGGACTCATTGTATTATCCATCAAGGAGCTTCAAGAAAAGCTGAGAGGCTTTGTTGAAGGACAGGACGGTATAGAAGATCTGTACAGAGGGCAGGGAAAACGCAATCGAGAAACCATGGCTGTTTTATCGCTGGATGAAGATATGCAGAAAATGCTGGATGCATGGGTGAAAAAAGAGAAATATGGAAAGCTTTTGGATCTATGGGTTAAGGGGTTGGACTTCGATTGGAACCGTATGCATGGCGTCAGCAGACCCCAAAAAATCAGTCTTCCGACGTATCCCTTCGCAAGAGAACGTTATTGGATACCGGAAATAGATACTGGCTCTATCGCTGGTACTACACCTCCATCTGCTATCTCATACCTTCATCCGCTGCTGCATCAAAACATCTCCGGCCTATCCGGCCTGTTGTTCAGTTCTACCTTTACCGGTAAGGAATTTTTTCTGGCGGACCATGTGGTGAAAGGGCGGAAGATAATGCCCGGAGTTGCTTGTATTGAGATGATGAGAGCGGCACTGGAACAGGTGACAGGGACCTTTAAAGAGGGTGCTGCGGGGATACGGTTTAGGGATGTGCTTTGGATCCGTCCGATTGTAGTTGATGAAGAGCCCATAAATATTCACATAGGAATTTACCACGAAGACGAAGGGGGCATATCCTATAAAATATATAGCGGATATGAAGCAACTGACACAGAGCCTGTAGTACATAGCCAGGGCAGAGGGGAGTTTTTTACTGCCGCGGAGGTTCCCGCTCTGGACATTAAGGCTTTGCAGGCGGAGTGCAGCTGTGAGATCCTTTTGCCGGACAGGTGCTATGCGGCATTTGAAGGACTGGGAATCCATTACGGTTTGGCGCACCGTGGAATTGACAAGGTGTATGTGGGACAAGGGAAGGTGCTGGCAAAGATTTCGCTGCCTTCGAACGTTTCGGATACACTGGACGACTATGTTCTTCATCCAAGCCTTATGGATGCGGCATTGCAGGCATCCATAGGGCTGATGACAGGCTCGGACAAACATACGCTTATGCTGCCTTTTGCCCTTGAAACCCTTGAAATCCATGAAAGGTGTACCCGTGAAATGTGGGCGCTGATCCGATACAGCGAAGGCAGCAAAGCTGGAAATGAAGTGCAAAAGCTTGATATCGACCTGTGTGATCCTGTAGGAAGGCTTTGTGTGAGAATAAAGGGATTTTCATCACGAGCCCTGGAGGAAGATATTCAAAGCGTCAGTGTGCCTGGGAAAATATCCCTTGACGCTGGTGTACAGCCTTTGGTTGGAAGCTTTATGCTGGTTCCGGTATGGGATCCGGTTAAGGTAGAAAGGGTGCAGGATTTCCCTTCGTCCATGGATGAGGTTGTGATCATCGGAGGGACTGAGGCTGAGACAACGGTTGTGCGGCAGCTTTATCCGGAGGCGCGTGTACTGGAGCTTCAATCCGGTGATACAGAGGGTGAAATAGCTCAAAAGCTGAAGACCTGCGGCTTCATGGACCATATCGTGTGGATTGCTCCCCATGGAGACCTGAAAGCTTTCGCAGACGATGCATTGATTGAAAATCAGGAAGAGGGCGTGTTTAAGGTTTTCAGAACCATAAAAGCGTTGCTTGGCTTGGGGTATGGTGACAGGGAATTGGGCTGGACAATAATTACCACACAGGCACAAGCCGTACGGGAAAATGACTTGACAGACCCGACCCATGCATCCCTTCATGGACTTGCAGGTTCCATGGCAAAGGAATACCCCTACTGGAAGATCCGGTTGGTTGATCTGGAAGCAGGTTGTGAGTGGCCGGTTGCCGATATTTTTACGATACAGGCCAATAGCCAGGGAGATGCCTTAGCCTATAGGGGAAAAGAGTGGTATCAGCAGCAAATGCTGCCCTTCCGCCCGTCGTCTGTGGGACAGACATTATACAGACCGGATGGAGTTTATGTGGTCATTGGAGGCGCCGGTGGTATAGGAGAAGCCTGGAGCGAGTATATGATCCGCACCTATAGGGCAAAAATTGTCTGGATAGGCAGACGCCAAGTGGATACGGTCATGCAGGCCAAACTGGACAGGCTTGCAGCCCTGGGAACAGCGCCCGTATACATTGCGGCGGATGCAACAAACCGGGAGTCCTTGCAGAAGGCATATGAAACAGTCAAGAGCCTGTACTCCAGGATTAACGGCGTTATTCATTCAGCCATCGTTCTCCAGGATCAGAGTTTGGCGAAAATGGACGAGGAACGGCTCAGAGCCGGACTTTCGGCGAAGGTAGATGTAAGCGTGCGTATGGCGCAGGTTTTCAGTAAGGAAGAATTAGACTTTGTGATGTTCTTCTCTTCCATGCAGTCATTTATAAAAGCGCCCGGTCAAAGCAACTATGCTTCGGGCTGTACCTTCAAGGACGCTTTTGCCCGTCGGCTTTCGAAGGATTGGAATTGTGCCGTGAAGGTTATGAACTGGGGCTATTGGGGCAACGTGGGAATCGTTGCTTCACAAGGGTATCAGGACAGGATGGCTCAGGCAGGATTAGGCTCCATTGAGCCGTCGGAAGCTATGGAGGCTTTGGAAAAGCTTCTGGCCGGTACCATTGACCAGATTATGTTTGTCAAAACAACGAAGCCCCTGGAGATGAAGGGAATAAGGCTTGAGGAATTCATTACGGTTTATCCGGAAGAACGCCCGTTAAACATCCGGAACATACAAAGCCGTATCTCAATGGCTGCAGAAGCAACGGATGCCCTTGAAGCGTATTGCTTGAAGGCAGGGATAAATATAGACGGCATGAAGTAAGAGAGGGGGGCTTTGAAATGAAAGAAATGAATGAGCTGCTCCATAGGCTTATGCGGGGACAATTGGAGTATATGGGGCTGTTAGCGGAAAAAGATGCTGAAATAGCCGATAGCAAAACAAAGTTTACACTGAGTTCTTTATATGAAAGATGGCTGGAAGAAAGCATACGAATTTTGAGACTGAATAACCAGGTTGGTTCCGGAACGGATCCGGTAGATATGGATGCTGCGTGGAAGGAGTGGGAGAAAAAAAAGGAAACATGGTTTGGGGATTCGGACACGAAAGCCTATGCGGTCTTGGTAGATGCTACACTCAAAGCCTTACCGGAGATTCTTACCGGAAAAGTGCCGGCTACTGACATCATGTTCCCGGATTCCTCCATGAGCCTGGTGGAAGGCATATACAAAAACAACACAGTCTCCGACTACTTCAATGAAGTGCTTACAGAGACAATAACCGCCTATATGGAGGAACGCCTTGCCCAGGAACCGTCTGCCCGGATACGGATTATTGAAATCGGTGCAGGCACCGGGGGTACCAGCGCCATGGTGTTCCGCAAGCTGAAGCCTTATAGGGAATATATACAGGAATATTGCTATACGGATATATCAAAAGCGTTTTTAATCCATGCAGAGAAAGCGTACGGACGTGAAAATCCATATCTGACTTATGAAATTTTCAATGCAGAAATGCCGGTTGCCGGACAAAAAGTAAGTATTGGCGGATATGATATTGCGATTGCCGCCAATGTACTGCATGCTACAAAAAATATACGGCAAACCTTGCAGAATACAAAGGCGGTTTTACGAAAAAACGGATGGATCCTGTTAAATGAAATCAGTAGAAATAACCTGTTTGCCCACCTGACCTTCGGGCTTTTGGAGGGATGGTGGCTGTATGAGGATCAAGAGCTGCGCATTCCTGGCTGTCCGGGACTATACCCTGAGACATGGAGGTTGGTGCTTGAAAGTGAAGGCTTCCATTCCATATTCTTTCCCGCAGAAAAGATGCATGATTTGGGACAGCAGATTATCGTTGCCGGAAGTGACGGGGTTGTTCGTCAAAAGCAGTTGTTTAAGCCGGCTGTATTGCCTATAAACCAGAGGGTAGGTGCTAAGGTGTTGGAAAAGCGGCCTACTTCGCAAAGGCCTCCGAATGCAAAAGCAGGAGAAGCTTCTCAAGAGCTGTTGAAGGAAAAGGCTGCAGCTTATATTAAAAAAACCATTGGAGAAATACTCAGAATTCCCGTTGGCAGGATCGATTCCTCCATGCCTTTGGAAAAATACGGGCTGGATTCGATTTTAGTTATTCAATTGTTTAATGCACTTCGCAAAGTGTTTGATAATGTCAGTAGTACCCTGCTTTTTGAGTATCAGACCATAGACGCCTTGGTAGAGCATTTCATAAAGACGCAAAAGGAGTCATTAATTAAGCTGATAGGATTCGAAGAGCAGGTTCCGGAGGAAGCTGATGAAATGCTGGAAGCGGAATACCAAACGCCGGATTTACGAAGGACAGGACGCTTCCTGCCACATTCCTATAATGAAAAAATCGAAACAAGGGAAGAGTCAAATCCGGTGGTTCAGGCTGTTGCAATCACCGGCCTTTCAGAACGTTATCTCGGGGCAGCAAATGTCAATAATAAACCGATGCTGTTGGAACAGAAAAAATCCAATCTATCCGACACAGCTGTCAGAAATAAATTTCCTGAGCTTATCCACCTCAATCAATGTACGCAGGGACGGCCAATATTCTGGTTCCATGGCGGACTTGGAGGGGTAGAAATCTATAAGGTGATTGCCCAAAAAAGCCAGAGGCCTTTTTACGGGATTCAAGCAAGAGGCTGGATGACGAACCGTGCACCTATAAATGGGATCGAAGCGATGGCCTTGTATTATGTTCATATCATACAAGCCGTGCAGCCGGAAGGACCGTATGATCTTGGCGGATACTCATTAGGCGGGGTTTTGTCCTATGAAATTACACGCCAGTTGCAGGAAATGGGACAACGCGTTAATACCATTGTCATGCTGGATTCAATCTATAACGATGAAATAAGAAAAATGAAAATTTCTCAAAAGGCTCTAATTCTTCAAGCAGTCAACATGGCGTTACTATCCACAATCCAGCAAGAGCCGGAAAAAATAGCCCAAAAGCTCATTCATCGGGATGAAGTAAATTCAGGCCTGGAGGAAGAACAGTATTTGAATCGGCTTGTCACGCTTGCCAGAAAGCGGGGCTTGACAAAGACCAAAACTCAATTACGCGAATTCATACAGCAATGTACAAAGGCGCAGCAGGCATATGGGGCAGGTGACTATTCCGTATTGCCGATGTCCGATCCTGGCGGGGCGACCTGCTACTATTTCCGTAATAAGAGCGGATTGCTGTATGGCGAACTGGAACCCTATTTTCTGACTGCCGAGGATAAAGTTACAGTAGTTTCTACCGATCATTGGAGAGTGTGGGAGAAAAATTTACTGAATTTTCATGTGACTGACGTGGAATCTTCCAATCACATGATGCTACTATCCGAACCCCAGCCCTCACAAACGATTTTTGCATTTTGCGAGGAATTATATGCAGAAGAAGGTAAGTGAGAAATTGGACTGATACGATTCATTTGAAATAAACTCAGCACGTAGCTTTACATTTTTTTACAGAGGAGGACCTGGGTTCCAGTTGAAGTCATACTGTATCCCGTTTTCGTTCAGAATTTTTTGAAGCGATTCAGTCTGAACATCAACAGGAAGTTTCTTTGTTGAAAAAATCAAAGCAAGCATCTGCAGTGCTTCCTCTATTTGTTCTTTTGACGGTTCGACAAATTCCTTTTCGATAAAACTTTGAATTTGTCGAATTTTCTCGTAAGGTTCTACTACACCCTTTAAATATTCTTCCTCGCAAGAGTTATAATTGGGAGCGTCGGCAGCAGCAGCAAGACAGTCGGTAATTACCTTATTCTGCGTTTTCTCGGTATAACTGCTTCCTTCTAATAATCCTGCAAGTGTTTGCCTGCTTACCTTTTGATCAAAGCATACGGTGGATATATTCTTTGCATCAAGCTTTAGCAGATCACTGAGTATACCCTGGGGACCCAGTTCGATAGTCATTGTAATGCCCAGTGCTTGAAAATATTCCAACGTCTTCGTCCATTGTACAGGATACATCATTTGCCTGACAAGCAAATCCGTAATGTCGTTATGACTTGGATAGGGTTTTCCTGTGAAGTTGGATATTACAGGATACCTGAAGCTGCTGAAATTGCATTTCTCCAATTCAACTTTCAGCTTATCGGCGGCTGGTTTCATTAAAGCACAATGAAAGGGTGCGCTTCCTATTAATGGTGTGACCTGCCCTCCCAATTCCAATATCTTGTCTTCCACAGCCAATACAGTATCAAGGTGGCCTGAAACGGCTACCTGCTTTGACGAGTTATAACACGAAACAGTTACTGGTTTTTCCTCGGTGGAACTTTCTTTGCACGTATTCTCCACTGTAGATGAATCAATTCCATCTATGATTGTCATGCAGGATTCTCCGGTAGCTGCAATTTCATGGGCAAGCAGACTCCGTAACCGCACAATCCTGAGAGCATCTGAAAATCTGAAGGCGCCGCTGCAGGTCAGGGCGGAGTATTCTCCAAGGCTGTGACCTGCACAAACCTGAGGCCGTATTCCATACTCATTCATAAATACCCTGAATGCTGCAACGCTTGATGTGAAAATAGCCGGAAGGGCATTTTGAGTCATTGACAGTTCACCCAAGCTTCCTTCAAAGCAAAGATTTTTCAAGTCGAACCCCAGAACATCATTTGCTTCTTCAAAAGTTCGCCTTGCTGCAGGAAATTGATCGTACAAGGTCTTTGATATTCCTACATACTGAGAACCTTGTCCGGGAAATATAAACGCAATTTTTTGTGGAGTAGACATTTATAAATCTCTTCCTTTCGCTATAAATATTCTTATTAATAACATAAGAGACCTATTTTCTCATCAGCAATGATTTCGTTGAGATTAGCAAGTGCATGATGTGCACCTCTCCCTGGTCTACCACCGAAAAAACAATTGAGAAAATCCTGTTCATATAGTGCATTCAGAACCGTTGCTACACTTTTTCCAATGCTCTGTCTGAAACACAGGGCACGCCAATGGGTCTTTTTTCCTTATTTTGAGCTGGGTATTTACCAAATTCAAATACCCATTTCTTTTCTTGTGACGGTATTGTCTTAACAAATTTAAATTTGGTAGTATGTAATTTTCAAAACTATATACAAACTAATTCTAACATTTATTTCCACGCATCTCAACAAAATTTCCGCATTATATCAATCGTTGTTTTTCCTTTCAAAAAATAACGGGAACAGGGTCTTGGAAAATGCTTGTGTTTCCGAAGTTGAAGGAAGGCTCGAAAGCCTATGATAACACGGTATCTAACGGAAAACTGCCTTTATCCGTCAACAAACAAAGATAATTTTATGCAGCTTCCATGTAACGGAGGCAAGTGGCTTGAAAAGGCCGGATTTATTCCGGGTCAAGATGGCTTAAAGTCGCTTAAAGCATCGGTCAAGGGACTTGAGAATCGATAATATCCATTAACCACTTCTTTTCTCCGGGTATATTCTCTTTGAGCCTGGCAGCAGCAATGGGAAGTATCCATGCCTTTATGCTTTCCGAACTGACCTTTGAAAGTCTCGTATACTCGTTTATATAAGCCAAATATACAGGCGATTTTCCAAGCATGAACGGTACCAGTAAAGTATATGGAATTCCCTTGATGGGCATGGCGGGTGAAGCGATCGTCAAACAGGTTCTGGCAATATCACCCAATGGGTTTCCCTTGCATGCACTGGACCAATCGATAGCGATTAAATCATTACCGGAAATGATAATATTGGCAAAATGCAGATCGCCATGGCAAACGCTTGAACCACCGGGTAAGCTTTCCAAATAGCTTAATACTTTCGTTAGCTTATTGCCGAGTATTTTAGAGGACTTTTCAATAGCGGACGCAAGACTTTCCTTTTGAGAAGGCAGCTTTTCTGCAGAACATTGATGGATTTTATAATGCAAAGCTGCCAGCTGTCGGGTAAAGCAGTTTATATTCCAAGGTTCCTCTTGCACATGCATGGCCATTGTTTTGCCAGGGATTCGTTGCATAATTATACCCTTGCGCCCACCTGAGTCTATAATGTCAAATATGGCAGGTGAGGCTACACCCGCTTCATGTACCGCATATTCAATTTCAGCGTCGTGTTTTACCCGGTCCTCACTAAACCAATCATAATAGAGCTTTAAAACTTTATCCTGTCCCCACTCATATACTTCGGCTGTCAAGCCTTTACTAATCAGTTTTCCTTTTTTCATAAAACATCTCTACTTTTCTAAAAAATATTTTTTTGCCATCAGAGTCCAGTCTGCCATCCAGCTTCAGGACCGCTTGAATCTGAAAAATTTGCTGCTCCATAACGGCAGACATAGTTAAATATCGTGTCTGCTGGTCGGCATTTGCTTAGGGATACCTGCCGCATCCAGATATATCTGGATGCTCTGGTCAGTAGGTTTTTTCACGCCCTTACACATATGGAGAATATTCATATATGGGGGCAGCATCTTGAGTAGGATATAGAGGAAATCCAGGTCTATTTCACAAAAAGCCGGCTCACGTTGAGCATTGCTTTCTGCTCCGTCACCATTGTCAAATTTCATTTGAGGACTATTAAAATTGATTCTTATTTTCATACTCATTATCTCCGCATTACAGGTTTTTCAAATGCAATATTGTTTTATAGTATGCGGTTAACATAAGCTGAACATTGTGCTGTTTTATCTTCTTCAATATCATACTATGAAGCTCTGAATCCATGTGTTACATCTTGAACATTATGTTAACTTATAAGAAGCAAAAGGAAGAAGTACTGTATGAACCTAATAGGGCAAGTAAATATACCCCTATGTCGTTTTCGAAACGGTGAAATAAAAAGATTACAAAACGCGATATTTTAGCGTTTTTCAAGATCTTTATTTCTTTATCCTTGATACGACAGCTCTGGGTTAGGTATTGCAGTTTTCGCATAATTATACTTCTACTGGAAAAGCTAATTTTAGTAATTTGTATGAAGGGGCTATGTGGAAACCATCAATTTTGAAGAGCATGAAAACACAGGGGGATACACCAAGGAAATTACTCATGGCGATGCGGATGTTGTCGTTGATTGTGTAGGGATGGATGGAAAGATGACTACCGTTGAAATGGTCGAAACAGCACTGAAACTTCAGGGTAGTTCCAAATCGGATATTGAGGTGACCACCCAAGTCGTCCGTAAAGGAGGAGCCGTATCCATGGTGGGTGTATATGATGCCGGATATAATATGTTCTCCCTGGGCGATTTCTTTTCCAGGAATATCACCCTGAAAATGGGACAATGTGATTTTAAAGCCATGAGCTTACGGCTTGCTTCAAAGAGAGATTGTGAGAGTAAAATAAAAGAAATGCAATGTAAACAGAGGAGGATTTGCCATGATTAATCAACTGCTCAAAGGGCTGTCAAAAATGACGACAACCTCTCAAGAGGTTTTACCCGATATTCTTCTGCTTCATTTTACCATCGTAAGCACTTGCATCGTAGGTAATGCTGACGGATGGACGCTGGTAGATACCGGATTGGAAAATTCTTATGATTTTATCCTGAAGTCGGCAGAAGAGCGCTTTGGAAAGGAAAGCCGGCCTAAAGCGATCATTTTGACCCATGGACATTTCGATCACGTCGGATCTGTCAATAAGTTAGCTGAACATTGGGATGTTCCTGTATATGCCCACGAGATGGAAATTCCCTATATTACAGGGAAAAAGGATTATCCTCTGGGTGATCCGACGGTTGATGAAGGTCTTGTTGCGAAAATGTCACCCTCCTTTCCTCATCGGAGCATCAATCTTGGTTACCGAGCGGTTGCACTTCCATCCGACGGAAGTATACCCGGCATGCCTGAATGGAAATGGATACACACGCCAGGGCATACGGAAGGGCACGTTTCCTTTTTCCGGGAAAAGGATAAAACCCTCATTGTGGGAGATGCTTTTACAACAACCAAGCAGGAATCTTTTACCTCCGTGCTGACCCAGCATGAACGCATAAAAGGTCCTCCGGCCTATCTTACTACCGATTGGCAGACAGCAAAAAAGTCGGTGGAACATCTCAAGGATTTGAAGCCTGAATTGGTGATTCCAAGTCACGGATTGCCCATGAAAGGAGAAGAATTAACGCAGCATCTGGAGATGCTTACACAACATTTCAATGAAATTGCGGTTCCTGAGCAGGGGCATTTCATTAAAAATCAAGACGAATGATAAAAATTAGGGTGGAATAAATAAGTTGAATATAAACGGAAAGTAACCGCCAATCTGCGAAAAGGAATGGCGGTTATTTTCCGTTTTGTCAATTTTGGTAATTCGATTGACGGAAGAGTATGGTAATGTTATAATATGAATGAATATAAAAAATATTCATTCGGAAAGCTGGAGGTTACTTCATTGGTAGATAAGAAAGCAGATATTTTTAATAGTGGGAGAGAGTTATTCTCCTCCAAAGGATTCAAAGACACTAATGTTTCCGACATAGCAGAGATGGCTGGGATTGGTGTAGGTACTTTTTATAACTACTATTCCTCCAAAGAGAAGCTTTTCCAGGAGATTTATATCAAAGAAAACGAGCATCTTAAAAAGCGTATGATGGAATCCGTCGACCTGAACGATGATCCGGTAACGTTTGTCACAAAATTTGTGACACAAAACATCAGTGATATGAACTCAAATCTGATACTGAAGGAATGGTATAATAGGGATCTCTTTAGCAAACTGGAGCAGTATTATTATGAACAAGGCGGCATAGAGAGTATTGATGAACTCATGCATAGCGGTAAAGCAGAGTTAATCAAAAAATGGAAGGATGAAGGAAAAATAAGGTCTGATCTGGATGATGAGTTGATAATCGCCATTTTTAACTCTATATCTTATATCGACGTTCATAAAAGTGAAATCGGGATTCAGCATTTTCCGCAGATTTTGCATTATATAACGGAATTCATAATGAAAGGTTTAACTGATTGCCGAAAATAGATAGACACAGGCAGTCATTTTTCGCCCATACATGAATGAATTTAGAAAATATTCACTCATGTACGAGAGAGTATTGTTTCAATGTGAATTATCCAGTTCCCCAGTATTGCTCAGGTGGTTATAGTTTCAACTCAGATTATGAGATGATTTACAAGTAGTGCTTTCAGGGCAAAAACATTACAGGAGAAGTTAGGGAAAGGAGGGGGCAAGTGGACAGGGCGGTAGTTACCGAGTCAATGAACCTTGGGATGAGCACAGTGATGACGCACAGAGCTTTCGGCAAGTATGCAGAGGAATCTCTTAGAGCAGTCCGCGATGAAGCTGTACGGCTGGAAAAGTTGCTGAGCTGCTTTATGCCCGGAAGCGAGATAAGCAGGATCAACAGATCAGCAGGTATGAAATACGAAAGATTGAGTAAGGACACATATGAGGTGCTGTCACGTGCTGTTGAATTCTCAAACTGCTGTCAAGGCCTTTTCGATGTCACCATTGGGCCTTTGGTAACCTTATGGAACAGCGGCAGGAATGCATCCAGACCTCCGGAGGAATTAAGGATAAGGCAGATTATTCCTTTCGTACACTATGCTGACTTGATGCTGGACCCTTGCGAAAAGGCTGCCGGACTTCAAAGGATGGGTCAGTCCATTGACCTGGGGGGGATAGGAAAAGGGTTTGCCGGTGATAAATTTTTGGAGGTATTTAAGAAATACGGCGTCTCATCAGCTTTTACAAATATCGGAGGGAATGTGGTGGCTTTAGGGACAAAGCCGGATGGTTCCCCATGGCGTGTGGGCATCCAACACCCCAGGCAGGAAGACAGCCTAATGGGTCTTGTTTCCGTGGCTGATAAGGCAGTAGTTACATCCGGGGACTACCAGCGATACTTTACTGATCGCAATGGTAAGCGGCACCATCATATTCTGGATCCGTCCACCGGATATCCGGCAGAATCAGGTTTGGTAAGCGTGACCATCGTTGCAGATAGCTCCACGGATGCCGATGCGTTGTCCACCCTATTGTTCGTAGCCGGGATGGAAAAGGGGATTGAACTTCTAAAAAGATTTTCCGGAACTGAAGCCGTTTTTGTAGATATGGACTTGCAGGTTCACGTTACAGCCGGCTTGAAGGAATGCTTTCAGGCCGGTGACGGTATAAGCGTGAATATCTTAATTTAAACGGAAGGAGAAGATTAAAATGAAAAGGAAGGGGAAGGTTAGAATGCTAGTAACTATACTGGTAGTAGTGGTAATTGTTATTGTGATGGGTTTGGGAGGAGCGCTTATTTTCACTTCGGGGGAACGTCGGGAAGCCAAAAATCTCCCTATCGCTGTTATGGATTTTAAACAGCTTAATGACGGCACTTATACAGGGGAATATGAAGGTGGAATGTACAAATGGAGGGCCAATAAAGTTCAGGTTGCAGTGTCCTCAGGAAAGGTCACTGATATTAAAATATTAGAGCAAAAAGTAAACCAATCGCCGGAATTCACAGATACGTTATACAATAAGGTAATCAAGTCACAGTCGCTGCAGGTAGACACCATCAGCGGCGCAACCCTTACCTCTAAAGCCTATCTAAAGTCGGTGGAAAACGCTCTGAAGAAAGCACAAAAAAAGTAAGAAGGGAAACCTGAAGGGTCTTCTATCCGATCAAATGCGGAGTATTGGCAATAAGATATAAGTTAACAGTATGGAGGACATTATGATATTTTATTTTTCAGGTACGGGAAATTCCTTGCAGGCAGCCAAAAGTATTGCAGATTTTAATGGTGAAAAATTGATTTCCATAGCGAAGGAAATGAATAGTACGAGAGGGCGTTTTGAATATACTTTACAGGAAAATGAAGTTATCGGCTTTGTATTTCCGGTTTATGCCTGGGCACCGCCTGGAATGGTTCTGCAGTTTATTGAAAAACTAAAGTTTACTAATTATAAAAAGAACTACATTTTTTCTATAGCAACCTGTGGAGATAACATAGGAAATACAATGAAGGTTCTTGGTAATCGCTTAAAGAAAAAGGGCATGGATTTGAATAGTGGATTTTCAATTAGAATGCCTAATAACTATATTATTATGGGCGATGTTGATTCAAAAGAGGTTGAAAAAGAAAAACTTCTGGCAGCGGAAGAAACTTTGAAAAACATTAACAAGGTGATAAAGGAAAAAAGAACAGGTGTATTTGAAATTGAAAAGGGGCGTTTTCCGGGATTATTAACCGCAGTTATAAACCCTTTATTCGATAAAAATGCTAAGAATACAAAAAAGTTTTATGCCAACGAAAAATGTACCGGTTGTGGTTTATGTGAAAGAGTATGCAATTCCAGGAGTATTGTTAAGGTGAAGGAAAGGCCGGAGTGGGGCGAGCAGTGTACACTATGTCTGGCATGTATCCACCTTTGTCCGGTTAAAGCGATTCAATATGGCAAGGGTACGGAGAAAAAGGGAAGGTATAGAAATCCAAATGTGAATGTGAGTGAGATGTAAATGTAGCTCCATTTGGAATCATACATTTGAAGGAGGTATGCACATGAATGCAGTTGTCAAAACCCGCCATGGTGAGGTCCGTGGCAGCGTTACCGATGGCATAAACACATTTAAGGGAATTCCCTATGCAGCGCCACCCTTTGGCGCCAATCGATTCCGCCCCCCACAGCCGGTTGAGCCCTGGAGCGGTGTGCGAGATGCCCTTGCCTATGGCCCGGAGGCACCCCAGCTGCGCCCTGACCCGCAGGTTGAGGCTCTCACCCCGGATCCTGCCGTCCCTGGTGAGGACTGCCTGAACCTCAATATCTGGTCACCCGAACTCGGATCGGCCGGGTTGCCGGTCATGGTGTGGATTCCTGGCGGTATGTTCGAGGTGGGATCGGGAGCGTCGTATAACGGCAGTCGCTTTGCCCGCGACGGCATCGTATGTGTGACCATCAATTACCGCGTCGGTGTCGATGGCTTCCTCTATCTGGGCGACGGAAACGCCAACCTCGGCTTGCTCGACCAGATCGCAGCCCTCCAGTGGGTGCAGGAGAATATCGCCGCCTTCGGCGGTGATCCCGGCAATGTCACCATCTTCGGCGAGTCGGCGGGTGCCATGAGCGTCGGCACGCTGCTTTCCATGCCCCGTGCCGCCGGTCTGTTCCGGCGAGCCATCGCACAGAGCGGAGCAGCGCATCAAGTAATCTCGGCCGCGACTGCGCAGCGGATTGGCTGGTGCCTTGCCGAGAAGCTTGGGGTTGAAGCAACCCGGGAGGCGATGGCGGCGGTCCCCATCGATCGACTGCTTCAGGCTCAGGCGGAGTTGAAGGCCGATCTTCTTGCACATCCCGACCCAGAGCGCTGGGGGAGTGAGGTGGTGGCCAGCACGCTGCCGTGGCAGCCGGTAGTGGACGGGGAGGTCATCCCCGCGCGTCCGATTGATTCGATTATTGCCGGAGCCGGCGCGGGTGTCGACGTCATGGTCGGTACAAACACCGACGAGTGGAGACTGTTCCTGGTGGCCAATGGCGCCATCGGCCATATCACTGACGAGGCCCTGGCCGGAACTGTAGCGGCCTACGGACTCCCGGTTGAAGCGGCACTGTCCATCTATCGCGCGGCATATCCGGGCGCCAGCGCTGGCGACCTGCTCGCGGCCATCCAGACCGACTGGTGGTGCCGTATCCCCGCCATCCGCCTGGCCGACGCACATGCGAAGAGTGCCTCGTCTACCTATATGTACGAGTTTGCCTGGCGCTCACCGGAGTTAAATGGGCTTCTCGGTGCCTGCCATGCGCTTGAGATTGCCTTCGTCTTTGACACTCTCGACAAGGGGTTTAAGCCGATGTTGGGGCCGCTTTTGGGAACCAACCCTCCGCAGCGGCTCGCTGACACCATGCACGCCGCCTGGGTTGCCTTTGCCACCAATGGAGACTGTGGTTGGCCGAAGTACGATCTCAGCCGCAGGGCAACCATGCGCTTCGATACGACGCCGGAGGTCGTGTACGATCCTCGATTCGCAGAGCGGACGCTATGGGAAGGCGTGCGTTAGCTTCCTCCTTCTGCTGTGGTATGGCGACGCAGGAAGAAGATAAAAGATGCCTGCGGCAGTGTACAGCACAGAAAATCATAGACCGTGAATTTGACTTAATATAGAGTTAACAGATATTAAAAAAGCAGATAGGTATACTATTCGTAGTTACCTATCTGCTTTTTTAATAATTAGAGTAAAAGGATCTGACCAAATTTTATATATCAATTCGTGATGTTTAAAAACGAATCAAATTCTGCTGCCAATAATTATAATCAAGCCTTTGCCGGGCTCTATGCGAAGAGGTGTATCGCAGCTCAAATCAATGCATTCATCCTGAAAGTCAGGAATGAAGGGAATGGTAAGCGTTAAATGGTGTTGGTCAAGATTTATACTTTTCCACTGCACCTTCAGCGTAAACTCTGCGAGTGAATCCGCCCAGCTTGCTACCGCAACTATGATTTTATCCTTTTTCAGGTATGCGGTTGCATATACTTCTTCATGGTCCGTTTTCACAGGACAACGATCATCCCAGAAGCCCAGCATTTTTGAATCCTGTATACCGAACTGATCCCAGATTTTCCAAAGGGGTTCAGGGCTTTTTCCGGTCCAGCCTAGCCGGTTTGTCATCCCAAACAGCATGCCTCTCCAGGGATTTCCGCCGCCCCTAAGCATTTCCCCTGTCAATCCATAGGGGATTCCACATATCTCTGTAATCCAGTATTCAGGTGGCGAATTATAATCAAAGCCTTCACCAAACCATAGTCTATCCAAATAAGGGAAAAGACTCATATAAAGATTTGTACTGCTTACCATACCGGCACGTGGGTTCATATGATTCCAGGAATGAAAGTCTATCAGGCATCCGTCCTTTACTCCATCCAGAACGCTGCGGGTTCTGCGCATAGCGTTTCTATCACAGTCGGTATCGTCTATGTAGAGTCCGTCAATATGACAGTTCTTAAGCAGCCAATAGAGTCCTTCCACATAATAATTTATCATCCTTGAGGTTCCATCCGAAAGAACAGCAGCATCGATTTGATCCTTGTACTTACCGTTCTTGAAGGTATGCTTCCAAGCCGGAATCAGATCATCCCCCAGACGTTCTTTTACCCATCTGGCAGCGTCGTTTTGCCATAGAAAACTAGGCTCAGCTCCATTGGGATCGGGAAGTATTTCGTTTCCAAGAGACCTCATGACCGGAAGCTCATGCATTCTGTCACTGATCTCCCGGACGGTATAATATATTTTTGTTTTTATGTTGTTCTTATGGGCTTCATCAATAAATTCCCGAAGGGCAGATGCTTCGATAAACGGGTAGTTTATAAATGGATGAAGGTCATTCCCGTGATGGATGTTTATCACATTTGCGCCTGCTTTTTCTGCATTTGTAATCCATTCGGAAATGTTTCCTGCATTGTATTCATGAGGATGATAGTATCTCGTATTCCAGTGTTTTTTCATGTCAATGGGCTTAAAAGGCGTAACAAGGATATCAAAATTGAATTCCATTGTTTCGCCCGATTTTAAGGAAAGAGCACCACTAGCGGCACGGAGGATAGTAATGCCATTTTTATTCCTTAAAAGCTTCACTTCGCCTTTTCCCTCATTGTACCATCCCTCCGGCATGTTTAAAGGCCTGTGTTTGTAATAAATGTTTACAAAAGGTTTGACATAGTTACTACCCTTTAGCTTAATCTGAATTCCGGCATTTACGTCGCCAATCCATAGGGAATCCTGTTGAGTAGATGGATCCCACTTCCATACATACTCTTCCGGGGTAAATCCTCCTTTGAGCCCCAGTCCCAGGGTGTATTTCGCTGTTTCGGAATTGAAAGGGATATCCAGCCTGACATCATCGAAGGAAATATCTGCATTTGCTTTTAGTATCAGCTTGTATGTCATGTACCCGTCAGATTCCAGACTCCCCTGGCATTGCAGCGATAAATCCCCGCTAATAGCTTCGGATGTCCATTTTAACATAGAATCGGATTGGCAACAAAATTCCTTTGAAGAAACTTCCCATATGTTGTTGCATCCATTCTCCAGAGTCGAAAATGATATCGGCTTTGCGAGGATTTCCTTTTCCGTATCCAACAGCTCGTCCACTGATTGACTGAACATGCTGATGATCTGTTCCGGAAAGCCAAGAGCATTCAAATAAATTTTCCTCCCCAGGCATTGGAGGATATTATCCTGTACTTTCAACGGAATATACGGCTTGGTAACGCTGTCCTCATTGCCTCGTGTGGAGTTGAACCACCGAATGCGCGAAAGTCTCCAAGGCTCATTGTCTCCGCAGTCATCAAGAACCTCGCCGGCAACCGTTAACCGTAAGGTAGCCGATATATTTCCACTGTTTGCAGTAACAATCGTTATTTTGCCGGAATAGAGTCCGGGGTGGGTACAGTCGGGGATATGGATCCCTGTCCAAAGGATTTGAGTTTTATTCTTTTCTATAGTAATGGGGGTATGCTGCTTCGTTCCATAAGCGTCGGTTTTTTCAATATTTATACAGGAATATTGCTTTGCGTCCATGAAGCGATTTGCGCCCGTTTCTGACAATAGGTCACTGTATTCCAGTTCCAGACCCTGTATCTCCGTATTCCCTGAATTCACAACGATTTTAAACACAAAAAACTCGCCGGGTTGTACCTGTGCCGAAAGCATGGGTTGTTTATCTACCGTAAAGGATACAGATGCGTCATCATATTTATGAATAGATACTGAAAAATTCTCTTTAAAAACGCTCTCATTCATTATTGTCACCTTCCAAAAAATTTTTTATCGGTGTTCAGCAACGCTGAATCTATTGGTATTGTATCGTGTTTTTATAAGTATTTGGAAACAATTTTTTTCATAGTTTCCATTTTAGATTCCATATCTTCCACTATTCTAAATTGTGTGCGTGCCCGATCAAGATTATGGTCTTCGCGGTGTATTTTGAAATAACTATCGCCATTAAGATAATCGGTAAGAAACCTTATTCCACATTCAAAAGTCATTAATTTCGCAGAAAAAGGCAGGTATTCTATTTCTAACGGATGCAGGATTTTTTTTGTTTCTTCAAGAAATCCGCATGTGAAATTTTCATACAAGCTTATATCCATAGAAACTTTCGACAAATCTCTTTCATCTTCAGCAGCAGGATTTGCACCCGAACGGATAGAATCACCGAAATCATATAGTATCAGGCCGGGCATCACTGTATCAAGGTCTATGACACAGATTCCTTCACCTGTTACATCATCAATCATAACATTATTAAACTTTGTATCGTTGTGTGTTACTCTGAGCTGCAAATCACCGTTTTTGATAAGGTTTATCAACACTTCAGTACTGCTTTCTCTCCGCATAACGAATTCAATTTCTTTCTTTACCCCTTTAACATGGTTTGCAGAATCTTTTTCAACAGCTTCAACAAAAGCATTGAACCTTTTTCTTGTGTTATGGAAATCCGGTATGGTTTCATGCAGTGATTGTGCAGGGAAGTCGCTAAGATATTTCTGGAATTTTCCAAGTGCTTTGCCGGTATAATATAGGTGCTGTGGCTTTTCTACTATCTGGTAGGTTTGTGCTCCTTCAATAAAAATATAGCCGCGCCAATAATTACCGTCATCGTCTTTATAATAACTCTTTCCCTTTACCGAGGGTATAACATTTAAGGTTTCCCGGTCGGGATCACCGCCTTCTTCAGTTATTTTTTTACGAAGAAAGGCTGTTGTATTCTGTATATTCTCCATGAGTTTTTCCGGATCTTTAAATACATAGTTGTTAATTCGTTGAAGAATATAGCGATGCCTTTGACCCTTCTCCTTTTCAAAATAAGCGACAAATGTATCATTGATGTGGCCTGAACCGTAAGGTTGGACATTGATAAACCTGCCTTCAAACATAATATTATCAACAACTTCAGTATAATTATAGTTTTTCTGATTATTCATATTGAATCTCCCACAGAGTAGATTTGTATACCTTTTTGTTGATCAAATCTGATATCGCTTGTTTTACAACCGGCTTGTCCTCTTTATATGTAACACCATACCAGCGTTCTTTCGAAGGCAGGACCTTTACTGCTGCCTTTCCTTCTTTTATCAGCCTATTAACAACAGAGGGGAGGTAATATTCCGCTTTTGCAATATTCTCACGGTTTTCTTCCAAAAATTTCGGGAAGCCCAATTCCAGTTCCTTAAATAAACTTGGAGTAAACCCCCAGGCATTCATAGATACAGTACAACCTGCCGGCAGTTCGATCCAATGTTCTCCATCCTCTGTATATTTGGGTATATCACCGAATTTCTGTATTTCGGTTCTTTCATGGATATCTGTTAGATAGCCCTCACTATCAACTGTACAAATTCCCCGTGCAACATGTCCATGCTCGGTTAAAGTGTTTTCAAGCTTGAAACCTGCCATACAGTATTGATGTATGCCGTCTGTGTCCTGTACTTCCTTGAGAAAGTCAAACAGGACCTGGAAAGAAGCCGGACCATAATAATCATCGGCATTTATGACGGCAAAAGGTGTATCTATCATATGCCTGCAGCTCATGACGGCATGTGCCGTACCCCAGGGTTTGATTCTTTCCGGTGGAGCAGTATAGATACCTGGAATATCCTCAATTTTCTGTAGGACATACGCTGTTTCAATAATTCGTTCTATCCTGCTGCCGATTTTAACTCTGAAGATTTCCTCAATTTCATCTTTTATTACAAAAATGACTTTTCCGAAGCCTGCTTTTAGAGCATCATAAATTGAGTAATCGATCATCATTTCACCATTGGGTCCAATTGGATCCAGTTGTTTAAGTCCACCATAGCGACTGCCCATTCCTGCAGCCATAACTACAAGTGCAGGTTTTATCATCATTAATTCCTCCTGCCTGTTTTGATATTTGTTTAATAGCCATCTGTTTTTTAGCTGCCAACATCATGCATCTACACATATTTCTTCGATTCCTCTTCCGATAGGCCAGCCTATTACGCACATTTCATATAATTACATTTTAGGGGAGTAAGCAGGAAAAAGCTTTATGAATACGGACACTTTTTTTGCACTTTTGGACATATTAAAAATCTGATATACTTAGGATAACCACAGTAGGATAGAGGATTGGAAATGGAGTATGTCAAAACGCCAATTAAAGAGGAGATCGTAATAAATAAAATAGTTACGGTGCACTATTTTGAATATGCTAAAGATTATGTTTTCGAAGGAGAAAAGCATGATTTTTGGGAATTTCTTTTTGTAGATAAAGGTGAGGTGGAAGTAATGGCTGATGCATTTGGGTATAGGCTGAAGCAGGGTCAGATCATATTCCATAAACCAAACGAATTTCATAATGTATGGGCAAACGGAATTATAGCACCTAATCTTATCGTGATTTCATTTGATTGCAAATCGAGGGCTCTGGACTATTTCAAAGGCAAAATTCTTAGCATAGACGATATCGGTAGAAATCTATTGGCACAAATAATCAGCGAGGCTAAGGATGCATATATTTCTCCGTTAAATGACCCTGAACTGAAAAAACTTCAAAAAAGAGTAAAGCCTCTGTTCGGATGTGAACAATTAATAAAGATATATCTGGAACAATTATTAATTTATCTGGTTAGAAAAGGGGGGAGTAATAAGTATGTCAGCAAACCTTCAACCTCTGTCAAGGAAAGAGCGGAGAAGGATATTGCAGCGAAGATATCTGCTTATCTTGAAGAAAATGTAAAAAACAACATCTCTTTCAAAGATGTTTGTAGTTTTTCATTATTAAGCCCGACACGTTTAAAGAGTATTTTTAAGGAAAAGACCGGTACCAGTGTTATGGAGTACTATAAAAATCTAAAGATAGAGGAAGCGAAAAGAATGATTAGAGAAAGCGCATATAATTTTACTCAAATTTCTGAAAGCCTCGGATATTCATCAATTCATTATTTCTCCAGACACTTTAAAAAGGCAACGGATATGTCACCGTCCCAGTATGCCTCATCAGTGAAGGTCAAAATATCACCTTGAGCAAGCTTGTTGAATAGCTCCCTTTTTCCTTGTTATTACACAAAAGACAGCGGTTTATGTACCAAACCTAAAAATCATGTATAAATATAATTTTGGAGGGATGAGTTGATGATTACCAATGATACTTTAAAAATCATTAAGCAGCGCAGGAGTATCAGAAGCTTTAAAGATGAACAGATTAAAGAGGAAGAATTACAGGCTGTACTGGAAGCGGGGCTGTACGCTCCTAATGCCGGGGACCAGGCGTGGCATTTTACAGTGATTCAAAACAAGGAAATTCTGGACAGAATAAATCTTACAGCTAAGGAAGCCGCTAAGCAGCTGGATATTGAAGGTATAAGGGAAATTGCGAATGATGAGAAGTACAATTGTTTGTACGGTGCCCCGACGCTGATCATAATCTCTGGTAGTGAGCAGGCCCCCATACCTCTCGAGGCGGATTGCGCCGCTGCTACTCAGAACTTGCTGCTAGCCGCAGAGTCGGTCGGGCTGGGGTCGTGCTGGATTTACTTTACCATGTTTGCGTTTAATTCGCCTCAGGGTCCCCAATTGCGAAAAGAACTGAAAATACCCGAGGGCTACAAACCTTACTATTCGGCTGTACTTGGATATAAGAAAGCTGCGGCTGTCGAAGCACCGGACAGGAAGCCCAACCTCATTACATATATCCGATAATTTTAACTGTACATATAAACTTTTTCTCCGACATGTCGTTTACAGCTCCGACTGAACCGGGCGTATACAACTTGTTTTTCGATGTTGAAGGTGTGAACGATAAAGGAGAGAAAGTGGTTCGTTCGGTCAACTATAACTTTGCCGTAACGGACGATGAAGGAAATATCAAATAGCAGCCTTAAAATTTAACTATCTCACTATCAGGATGCCGGCCCAGGCATTGGATCCCATAGACAGCATGACAATCACAACATTGAGCTTTTATGGGATTTTTAACTCTACGATTGAAAATTCATTTCAAAGGGATATAATATAATTATGTTATCAGCTTTCAAAGCTGCATAGTTAAAGAAGAGATAGCAAATTAAAATTTTTGAGGAGAGTAAGATATGAAATTTTGCTGGAGTACAATAACGGTTGAGAATATGCAGGAGTCCCTGAATTTCTATCAGGAAATCGTTGGGCTTACAGTTGATAGAAGATTTCAAGCCGGGCCGGGTGTTGAAATTGCATTTTTGGGGGATGGAGAAACAAAGATTGAGCTGGTATGCAATGAAGCAAATAAAAAAGTTACCATCGGGCAGGATATTTCTCTGGGATTTGAAGTGAAATCCGTTGATGAAATGATGGCTTTTGTTAAGGGAAAAGGAATCGACATACATAGCGGACCCTTTCAGCCAAATCCACATATTAAATTTTTCTACGTAGTGGATCCCAATGGTTTAAAAATTCAGTTTGTAGAAAATATTTAGTCAGTAAAATGCGGTTTTTCGCATCTTCTATGAGAGGTGCATTTTTCCTATTTTATTGCTACTATCATAGTATTATAAAATGGGGTGGAAAAACCCATACGAAATAACGCAAAAGTGCTGTGGCAGCAATTAATTTGGAAAATTATTGTGGCCGCAGCACTTTTGGTATCATTGAAAAATTAGTGATGGCAAATAATATTTTTTTGTTTTCAAGCTCATTTTAAAATGATGAATTAGCCGGATTTGAAGCCTATATAGGGTGTAGAGTTCCTTCCTTGCCGGGTGGTGTTTGAGCATACGCTATATTCGACATTCAGGGGCGAAATTTACTTTCTAATTCCCTTGAATTATTGATTTTAAAGCATTTTAAGGTATAAATTTTCTCATTATTACATAATTGGATAAAAATTCATATGTATATATTGACAATTGTCTTGAATTTAATTATAATACAAACAAAAGCTTGGTGTAAAGTTTTCATAAAATGTTAATAAATGTATACAAGAGAAAAATATGTAGGATTATTTATGTTGGAGAAGTTTTTTTATTAAAAACTGGTATATGTATATGCGTGTCATATTGCATAGGATATTTAAAGTCTTTAACTAAATAAGGAAATGATTTTCTTACTCTTATTTATACTGTCAAGAGAAGTCTTTTATAGTTAATTCAATGAAATATGGGATTGTGGAATGCTAATAAAAACAGAATTAGGCTGCTCGGATATTTGAAAGAGGATAGCCGATAAATTGGAAGCCCATTAATTATGCAGTACTTCGAGCCAAACGAAGGATTTGTGGGCTAGCAGTGCAATCGTTTTGTGCTATTTTATTTTATTTTGCTATTTGTTATATCACAAAATGTTGAAGGTAGACATAATTTTAACTTTTCTATTTTGAAGCACTTATTGGTTGTTAATTGCTGGTGGGTCACGTTAACTTCCGATAAGGAATATACAGTGAAAGTCATTGTAACTTATTGAATGAGATAAGTGAATGGGCGAAGCTATGTAAACCGTAAAGTAAATTGTGAGGTAACGGGAGATGGATTGGTATGTACTTTTTGTACGGACAAGCCGGGAAGATAAGGTAAAACAACTTTTAAAAGAGCGACTGAATACGGATATGTTTGTACCGTTTGTACCCGTACATGAGAAGCTCTTCAAGGCTTCAGGAGTTATAAAAAAAGAGTTGAAGCCTTTGTTTCCGGGCTATGTGTTTATTAAATCTGAAGTATCCGGACATGAATTTATAAAAAAAATAAGTGCCTTCATTCATGCGTTTCCTGATATTGTTCGCTTATTGCGATACTCGGATACGGAAATTGCCATGAGGGAATCCGAAAGGAACATGTTGATGAACTTATATAATGATAATCATTGTATTAAATCATCCAGCGGAATCATAATAGGAAATAGGATACATATCACGGATGGACCACTCAAAGGATGGGAGAGTATCGTTAGGAAAATAAACAGGCATAAAAGACAAGCATTGATTGAGATAGAGTTTATGGGTGCTATTCGGTTAATAAGTGTAGCATTGGAAGTGGTAGAGAAGATTCAATAAAAACTTTTAAATCCCTTAAAATTAACCTCAAAAATTATCTTGAAAATCTAAATCTCTTTGACCGTTTCGTCGAAGAACGGTATATTTTCCGGTTCTATGGCAGCACCGGCTTCATCAATAGTTTTTTCCAGAATATTCACTAATTAAATAGCCTTTTAAATTATCAAAAACCGTAACTTCATAAAATTTAAAATTCCTTACTACATCCTATAGGAGGCCTAAGAAAAAAGCAGTCCTATAAGTTTTACTGCACCGCATGCAGGGCTCTATAAGCGGCCTGTAAAAAAGAACCGCTATATTTTCGCATCCTCCTATAGAACTCAAAAATACATAAATCATATAACGCATCATAACAGTGATACAGGATATGAATGTATGATCCTATGAATCATAAAAGAAGCATACGATGTAAGATTTGTAAAGGGAAACAGGATGAATAATTATGATGTTTATATTTTGAAGACTAGCTTTATGCATTTTATTAACTATACATACATTGTTTTTGACAGGCACAGTAAAGAAGCCGCAATTATTGATCCTGCCTGGAGTCTAAGGGCTATAAAGGATAAAATTGAAAGCTTGAATGCGGATGTAAAAGCTATTTTATTAACCCATTCACATTTCGATCATACGAATTTAGTGGCACCCTTAGTAAAGGAATATTGCAGCAATGTTTTTATCTCGCAGATCGAGGCCGATTTTTATAATTATACCTGTAAAAACCTCATTAAGGTTAATGCGGGGGACAGAATCGGAATCGGTGAAAGCGAGTTTCTTTGTATACTAACGCCGGGTCACACGGCCGGAAGTATGTGTTATTGGCTGGATGACTGTTTTTTTACCGGTGATACCGTATTTTATGAGGGATGTGGAATTTGTGAAGGTGCGGGTGCAAGCCCCAGTGAAATGTACAAAAGCTTTCAAAGGATAAAACAATTGTTGCCTCAGGATACCAGGGTATACCCTGCACATTGCTATGGCAAATTTCCCGGACAGCCTTTCCGGTCCCTTTTGAAGGATAATATTTATTTTCAAATAGAAAAAGAAGAGCAGTTTGTGGATTTTAGAATGAACAGAAATAAAAAGGGATTATTTGATTTTAAATAATAGCTACAGGAGGGGAGGGGAAAAATGCGGAAACCCAAAGTCTTTATGTTTTCGGGACAGGGGTCCCAGTACTATCACATGGGTTGGGACCTATACACGAAGAACGGGAAGTTCCGGTATTGGATGGACCATCTTGACCGAATGGCATCGGATATTCTTGGAGAATCCATCATCCAAAAATTCTATGATCCTAACAAAAAAAGGGGTGAAAACTTTGAAAGGCTGCTTTACACTCACCCTGCCATTTTTATAATTGAGTATTCCATAGCCAGAACAGTTATGGAAGATGGAATTATGCCGGATTATGTCATAGGAACCAGTCTCGGAGAGTTTGTCTCGGCGGCATTAACAGGTGTAATGAGTGTAGAAGAAGCACTTGAGTGTACAATTAGACAGGCAAAGGTTTTTGAGAGTAAATGCAGCGAAGGTGGAATGCTTTCTATTTTCTGCAGCTATGAACAGTATCGAAAGGACCCTGCTTTTACAAGGCGCATGGAATTGGTTTCCGTCAATTCCGAGGAGCATTTTGTTTTAGCAGGTTCATGGGAGAATATTGAGGCCATTGTGAAGCTTCTTAAGAAAAACAATATCCTTTATCAAATACTGCCTGTACGGTATGCTTTCCACTCCGACAGGATTGAACCTGCCAGGGAAGAATTTATAGGCCTGTTTGACAAAATGAGCTTTAAGAAACCTGCAGTTAAATACATTTCTTCGGTGTACAGCAAAGCAATAGAGGATTTTACCCCGGAATATTTTTGGTATGTGGTAAGAAAGCCCATTAACTTCCGTGAAGCAATTTCAGATATTTACAGGGAAGAGGACTGCGTATTTATCGATTTGGGCCCTTCAGGCACACTTGCTAACTTTACAAAGTTGAATATGGGCGACAGGTACGGTTCAGAGGTTTTTAGCATTATGTCACCCTTTGGTAACGATTCAAAAAGTTATTCAAATATAGTATATGAATTAAAAAAGTATAGTAAAGAGAAAAGGAATGATACGCCTATGATAGCATATGTTTTCCCGGGTCAGGGATCGCAACAGAAAGGAATGGGTGCAGAGCTTTTTGATGAATTTGCGGATTTAACCAGTATAGCGGACAAGGTACTGGGATACTCCATAAAGGAGCTTTGTACGGAAGACCCTGGAGGGGTGCTTGCGCAGACGCAATATACCCAGCCTGCTTTGTTTATAGTAAGTGCATTAAGTTATTTGAAGAAGGTCAAGGAAGCAGGAGTCAAGCCGGATTTTGTAGCGGGGCATAGCTTGGGTGAATACAATGCTTTGTTTGCGGCGGGGATTTTTGATTTCGAAACAGGGGTCAAGCTGGTTAAAAAAAGAGGGGAACTGATGAGTAAGGCTACCGGAGGTGGAATGGCTGCCGTCATCGGTCTTACGGAGGAACAGATAAAAGAAGTCATAAAAAATAACAAGCTTGATAAAATCGATGTGGCAAATTTCAATACACCCAAGCAAATCGTTATCTCCGGCCCTGCGGAAGATATTGCCAATGCCAAGGCATGCTTTGAAGCTGCAGGAGCAGCAAAGTATGTACTATTGAGTGTTAGTGGGGCTTTTCATTCACGTTACATGAGGGAAGCAAAAGAAGAGTTCCAGGAATTCCTGAAGCAGATAGAGTTCTCTCCTGCTTCGATACAGGTGATTTCCAATGTCCACGCAAGACCATACAAAAATCAGGATATAAAGATAAATCTGGCAGACCAGATTGATCATTCCGTAAAATGGACGGAAAGTGTTCGTTATCTTATGGGGAAAGGGATTCAAAAAATTGAACAGGTAGGTCCCGGAACTGCCATAAAGGGAATGATAAGCACCATACAGAGAGAAGCAGAGCCCTTGGTAGTAGACGATGAGAAAGAGGAAGTAAGAGAAGAAACTGCAGTAAGCCAGGCGGATGAAGGAAAGAAAAGTATCCTTGTCATTCGCGCCGATTCCTTGGGAAGCGACCAGTTTAAGCTGGATTACGGTTTGAAATATGCGTATGTTACCGGATCCATGTATAAAGGAGTATCTTCCAAAGAAATGGTGGTTAAGATCGCCAAAGCCGATATGCTGGGTTTTCTGGGGACTGGCGGTATGAAGCTTGAAGATATCGAAGGCGCGATCAGGTATATACAGGGAGAACTGAAAAACAATGAAGCCTATGGCCTGAACCTGCTGAATAATCCAATGAATCCTGAAAAGGAAGAGGCCCTTGTTGATTTGTATTTAAAATACGGTGTCCGGAATATCGAGGCATCTGCATATTTGAGCCTGACTCCCGCAATTGTAAGATTCCGTTTGAAAGGGTTGGCAAAGGACAGTACCGGCAGGGTGGTTTCAAATAAAAGGATTTTTGCAAAGGTTTCCAGGCCTGAAGTTGCAGAGGCGTTTTTGAGCCCGGCGCCGGAACGTATTGTAGAAAAGCTTCTTGCCGACAACAGAATCACCAGGGAAGAAGCTGAATTATCAAAAGGGATTGCCATGGTGGATGCGCTTACGGTAGAGGCAGATTCCGGCGGTCATACGGACGGTGGGGTGGCTTATGCCATTATGCCTGCCATGGTAAGGCTGCGAGATGATATGGTGAAGAAATACGGTTACCCGGGAAAAATAAATATTGGCGCAGCAGGGGGGATTGGAACGCCGGAAGCAGCGGCGGCGGCATTCCTCCTTGGCGCAGACTATATTGTTACAGGTTCAATCAACCAGTGCACAGTTGAAGCGGGCACCAGCGATTCGGTAAAAGAGCTGCTGCAGCAGATGAATGTCCAGGATACGGAATATGCTCCAGCAGGTGATATGTTTGAGATCGGTGCAAAAGTCCAGGTGCTGAAGAAAGGCCTGTTCTTCCCTGCAAGGGCAAACAAGCTGTATGAGTTGTATAGACAGTATAATTCCCTGGACGAGATCGATGAAAAAACCAGGAAGCAAATCGAGGATAAATATTTTAAAAAGAGCTTTGAAGAAATCTTTAACGAGTCCAAATCCTTTTATCCGGCTTCGGAAATTGAAAGAGCAGAGAAAAATCCCAAACAGAAAATGGCTATCGTATTCAAGTGGTATTTCGGTTATGCTACAAATCTCGCTCTCGGCGGGGCTGAAGACCGTAAGGTTGACTATCAAATCCATTGCGGACCGGCGCTGGGAGCATTTAACCAATGGGTAAAGGATACACCGCTTGAAACCTGGAGAAGCCGCAATGTGGACAAGATTGCCGAGAAACTGATGGTGGATACGGCTGAGGTTTTGAACCAACGGTTCAGGGCTATGGCAGTCAGTATATAATGAATCCTTTGGATGAGGTGGGTGTGAGAATGACGAGAGAAGAGATTTTCAATATTGTTAAAGAAAGTATTGCAGAAATAATACCTGAAATTGATATTGAAAGCTTAACGGTTGAGGATAGCCTGAGAGAGCTTGGTGCGAACTCGATAGACAGGGCGGATATTATCATCGACACAATGGAAGCCTTAGGATTGAAGATTCCACTGGTTGAGTTCGGGAATCTAGCCAATATTAAGGGGATTGTTGACTTGTTCTACGAAAAGTCGGCTTTAAAGTAATTCCGTATCAGGGGTCATAGGGATCAATCAGTAAGAAGCAATATTGTCTGGTTAAGCTGCAACCCTCACCCTCCAACTCTCTCTCCCAAAATTGGTAGAGGCAGAGAATGGAAAGGGAACCGATTTTCCCCTTCTACCAAGCTTGGGAGAAGGGGCTAGGGGATGAGGGTTAGACCTGCAAGGTGCTACAAAATCAGTGTCTTGGCCACCTTACATAACTGTAATTCTATTCCAATGATGTGGCTAATGCATAGACCGAGTCCGGGAGAGGGATTTAGGGTGAGGGTTGATGCTTGAAGTTACCTATTTCTTGTGGCAAACAATATTTCTTAATATATGCAGGATAGATTGATTAAATATTGAAAGGAATTCTATTCATGAGTTCATCATGCAGAAGTGTGGCAATTACCGGAATGGGAATTGTATGTTCCATAGGACATAATACGATGGAGTTTGGGAATTCCTTACGAAGCGGGAAGAGCGGAATTGGTTTTTCCTGCTATGACAAAAGCCAATTTCCTTTGGACGTTGGGGCCTATATAAACGACTTTAATTTTCTCCGGCACGTGGGGTGCTTCACTGATGCCGCGAAGGAGCTTTCCCAAAGAGCGGTTCAATGTGCGCGCCGTTCTCCTTTTGCAGTGCAGGTATCTGCGGCCGCGGCTTTGGAAGCATGGATCGCCGGAGAATTAATTGAAAAACCTGTGGATGGAGAGCGTATAGGAATTATTGCGGCAGGCAGCAATATTTCTCAGAACCATCATTACCGGATGGGTTTGAAGTATAAGGAGTCTCCGGACTATATAAATCCAAGTTATGCTGTGCAGTATAATGATTTTGATCATATCGGAACGTTGAGCGAGATTTTCGGGATCAATGGCGAAGGCTTTACTGCCGGAGGTGCTTCGGCCAGCGGGAATGTCGGTATTATTAAGGGGTTTCAGATGGTGGAACATGGATTGGTAGATGTCTGTGTTGTCATAGGTTCACTTGCAGATTTATCTCCTGTAGAGATGCAAAGTTTTATAAATTTAGACGCTATGGGAGGGAAACGCTTCAAAGAACAACCGGAGAAGGCCTGCAGACCTTTCGATGCAGAGCATGAAGGATTTATATACGGGCAGGCGGGAGCATGCCTTATACTTGAATCCATGAATTCGGCAGAGAGAAGAGGCATTGTGCCCTATGCCGAAATTTTGGGCGGGTCTATTGTACTGGATGGGAATCGACTGTCGAACCCGAATAAAAGTGGGGAAATGAGGGCTATGGAATATGCTCTCGAAAAATCGGGAATAGAAAGAAATCAGATCAGCTATATCAATACACATGGCACTTCAACGCCTATGGGAGACAGGGTTGAACTGGAGGCTATACGTGATGTTTTTGGTTCGAGCCTTTCTACTATATGGATTAATTCGACAAAAGGGTTGACGGGTCACTGTTTATATTCGGCTGGGGTGGTAGAGGCCATTGCTTCCGTAATTCAAATGAAGGAGGGCTTTCTGCATCCGAATATCAATCTGGATAACCCTATTGCAGAGGGCTACAGGTTCAGTCCGAGGACACGGATTATGGCAGATCTGCAATATGTTATGAGTAACTCCTTTGGCTTTGGAGGCATAAATACAAGTATTGTCTTAAAAAGGATGGGTGGATGATGGAAGTAGGAATTGAAGCACTAAACTTTTATGGTGGTCCTGCCTATATTGATGTCCGGACTATTTTTGAGGAACGTGGTCTGGATCTTGATCGTTTTGATAATCTTATGCTGGTAAAAAAATCGGTAGGGGCTCCCTGTGAGGATGCGGTTACAAATGGTGTAAATGCCGCAAAACCGATTATTGACCGATTGAGCCAGGAAGAGAGGAATAAAATTGAACTGGTGATCACATGCAGCGAGTCCGGCGTGGATTTTGGAAAATCAATGAGTACATATGTACATGACTGTTTGGGACTCAGCCGCAAGTGCAGGCTGTTTGAACTCAAACAGGCTTGCTATGGGGGGACTGCAGGTCTTCAAATGGCCAGCTGCTTTGTTGCGTCCCAGGCATCTTACGGGGCGAAAGCATTAGTCATTGCTACCGATGTTGCAAGGGCTGCCGTCAAATATACCTATGGTGAACCCTCCCAGTCCGTCGGTGCTGTGGCCATGCTGGTCAGTGACAAGCCGCAGGTTCTCGGACTGGATTTTGGTGCAAACGGATATTATGGTTATGAAGTAATGGATGCGTGCCGGCCATTGGCGGAGGTGGAACTGGGGAATCCTGACCTGTCGCTGCTTTCCTACCTTGATTGTCTCGAAAACAGCTATGCAGCTTACGCAGAAAAGGTAGAAGGAGTAGATTTCAGGGAGACCTTCGACTACCTGGTGTTCCATACACCTTTTGCAGGCATGGTGAAAGGCGGCCACCGCAAATTGATGCGCCAGCTTTGCCGTGTCAGTTCCGCTGAGATCGAAAAGGATTTTGAACGGAGAATGATGCCGGCCATAAAGTACTGCCAGGAGGTTGGAAACGTATATTCAGCCTCGGTTTATTTAGCACTTTGCAGCTTGATCGACCATGTTGAAATAGACAGTGCAAAGCGGCTAGGATTGTTTTCCTACGGCTCAGGCTGCTCCTCGGAATTTTACAGCGGAGTTATCACACCGGTTTCAAAAGCAATTGTCAGGGAAATGAGGATTAAAGAAGAGCTTTCCAGGCGGTACAGGCTGACAATGGAGGAGTATGACAAGCTGCTGGATTTGAATATGGAATGGATTTTTGGGGTAAAGGACAAAGTCATGGATTTTTCCAGCTTTTCGAAGATATATGAGCATTTCTTCGAGGGGAGAGGACTTCTGGTTCTAAAGCAGGTGAATGATTTCCACAGGGAGTATGCATGGAGTTGATACGAAGGACAAGGATGGTGAAACATGCAGTATAATACCTTATTAATCGAAAATAGGAATCCAATCCTTTATATAACCATGAACCGTCCGCAAAGTCAAAACAGCATCAATGCGGAATTGCTTCTGGAATTGAATTCGGTACTGGACATTGCGGAGAATGACAAGGGACTGAAAGTGATTGTGATACGGGGACAAGGAGGGTATTTTTGCAGAGGCATGGACTTTGAATTGATTTCAAATGGAGAAGGTATGGGTGATACGGATGAGGGCGACATGTTTACGAGGCTTTACTCCCAGACATTACACCGGATATCGCTGATTCCCAGAGTCATTATATCCTTGATTGAAGGGCAGGTAATGGCAGGGGGGGTAGGAATTGCAGCGGCAAGTGACCTTGTTATAGCGACCCCGAACTCGGAGTTTTCCTTATCCGAAGCACTATGGGGATTGCTTCCTGCAATGGTCTCGCCCTACCTGATCAGAAGGGTAGGATTCCAAAAAGCCTACGCTATGACATTGACAACAATGCCGGTACCGGCGGAGAAAGCTTATGAAATGCATCTTGTCGATGAACTTAGCGAAAACCCTGAAATGACACTGAGAAAGCTGTGTCAAAGGCTTAACAGGGTTGAGTCCGAAACCATAAAGGATTTGAAATCTTTCTTCAGAAAGATGTGGATTATATCGGAGGAAATGGAATTGGAAGCTGCGGCCGAATCGTTCCGGCTGTTTTCAAAACAACAGGTAAGGGACAATATAATGAATTTTGTTATAAATAAAAAATTTCCATGGGATAAATAGAGCTGGTTTTCAATGAGAAATTTAGATGTTATGCAGTATTGTTATTGAGGTGGGGTCAATATGAGAGAAAAAGCACAAGTGTTAAAGGGATTGAAGGAAACAAAAAGCAGCAGTGATAAGAGGGACAGAAAACAGCAGAAAAAGGCTGGTTCAATAAATAACGGAGATATTGCAATTATTGGCGTATCTTGCCGGTTTCCGGGAGCCAACGATTGCAATGAGTTTTGGAAAAACCTTGAAAACGGAGTGGACTCAATTACTGAAGTACCACCGGAGCGGTGGGAATTTGATCCATACTATTCAGCCAATCCTAATGAAACCAATACCAGTATTACGAAAAAGGGCGGATTAATTGACAATGCCTATTCATTTGACAATCGCTTTTTTAATATCTCGCCTGCAGAAGCAGTAAATCTGGACCCGCAACAGAGGGTATTTCTGGAGGAAGCATGGCGTTGTATAGAGGATTCCGGGGAGCCGCTTGCAAAGCTCCGGGAAATGAAAACGTCAGTGTTCGTGGGAGCGACACCCTTGGAATTCTATAACGATATCAATACTCCGGAGCTACAGACGAACTACTATACAGCTGGGGGCATTTATTATTTTATGATTCCCAACAGGGTTTCTTATTTCCTGGGACTTTCAGGAGAAAGCAAGACGGTTGACACAGGCTGTTCCTCTGCTTTGGTTGCCCTCCATGATGCCAAGCTTTCGTTGATTTCAGGAAGAAGCGATTATGCCATGGTGGCAGGGGTCAATATGCACTTGTCTGCCTTTAAGCACATTATATGGTCGAAGAACAGGATTATCAGTCCGGACGGGAAATGCAAGACCTTTGACCAGGATGGGGACGGTATGGTACCTGGAGAAGGAGTTGGGGTACTGCTGTTAAAGCCTTTGAAAAAAGCTGTTGAGGATAATAACCATATATATGGTGTAATAAAAGGTATTTCAGTCAACCACGGAGGGAAAGCGGCATCGGTTTCCGCACCCAGGGTGGATGCACAACGGGATGTGATTCTGGCTGCACTGCAAGATGCGGGGATTGGCGCTGATACCGTAAGTTACGTGGAAGCCCATGGGACCGGCACTATGCTGGGCGATCCCATTGAAGTGGAGGGCTTGACAAAGGCATTCCGGCAATATACAAGCGATACCGGTTTTTGCAAAATCGGTTCGGTAAAGACCAACATCGGGCATACAATTTCCACAGCAGGAATTGCAGGTATCATTAAAGTGCTTCTAATGCTCAAAGCGAAAAAGATTCCCCCTTCACTGCATTTGCATGCAAGCAATCCCATCATTGATTTTGACCGTACCCCTTTTACAATAGCCACCCAGCTTTGCGAGTGGGAAAGAAGGGATAAAGCAATCCCTTTGAGAGCAGGGGTAAGCTCCTTCGGATTTGGCGGAGTGAATTCACATGTGATCCTTGAGGAATTCACTCGTGAGGATTATTTCCAAACGGCCAGGGAGGAGGGGGAGACGGAACTGTTTGCCCTTTCTGCAAAAACCGCTGAAAGCCTCAGGGAGATAGTTTCTAAATGGAAAAGATATATAAATAGCGAGGCGTTTACTGCAAATAGTCTGCAGGATATCTGCTTCACTCTTCTTACAGGAAGGTCAGCCTTCTCATACAGGCTTGGGAAACCGGTAAAAAACAAGGAGCAGCTTAAGGAGTATCTGGAAACCCTTGATATGAATATAGTCCATAAGGTTTCGAGCTGCCAGCGGTGCCTGATAATCGGAGAACCCAGCCTGAAGGGTTATAAAAAACTGAAGCAGGGCTTCAATAACCCGATTTTCAAAAGCAAGCTGGATGAATTATCAAAGCTGCTGGAGAATGGCGGAGTTTCAGAGGAAGTAATAAAAGGTTTATATAAGGATGCCTGGAATGAAAATCTGAAACCGCTGTATCTTTTTATGATCAGCTATGCTTTTTTGGCAGCCGTCATGGATGCCGGTTTTATGCCGGACGCTGTGGCAAGCAAAAAGGCAGGCATATGGACAAGCCTGGCATTCAGCGGTGTTCTGGCTGTTGAAGATGTGCTGATGGTGCTTGCAGGCAAAAAGCAGATAGAGGATATAAAGGCAGCAAGGCCGAAATATCCGCTGGTTGACCCTATAGGAGGCAGCATCATCAAACCCTGCTGCTTTGACGAAGGCTATATACGTCTCCTTTTACAAGAGACCGAAATAAGCAGCACCCTACTGAACGGCTATGCAAACAAAGCCCGTAGAATTTATGAAAACCAATATACTTTTAAGAAGTACATCGAGGAATGGGAAGAAGAATTCAAGAAATATAAGCTGGACTTTATAAAAATGTTATACGACAGCCAATGGCTTATGTCGGATGCAAGCCAGTTTAAAAAGGAAAAGCTGTTATTCCTTTTGGCCGTTATGAGTTCCTTGAAGAAACTGAATAAAAAGTGGAATCTGGCACAGGAGAAACTTCTGGAGGACCAAAGGATATATGAGCTTCTGGATTTGATTATTGATGATGTTATGTCAAAGGAAATGCTGGTAGGCCTTCTTGTTTCCGGAAATCCCGATTACAAAGCAGCCGTCGAATTTTTGAACACACGCCTTCAAAGTATCAAACTGGAAGGACCGTACGAAATCCTGTCCGGCAGGAATGCTGCCTTGAATGAAATAAGTGATGTTGCGGCCTGGATAAGAGCGGCTGCGGAAAAATCCGAAATTCCTGAAGTGGAAGGTATGTCCAATGTACTGTTCGGAGAAAGTGCATTGGAAAATGAAAAAAATACAGCTGTTGCATTTGACTTGCAGGACGAAATTGAAAGCGGCTACAAACAGTTTTTAATGGATTTGTGGCTGAACGGAGTTGATATAGAATGGGAAAACCTTTATACCAACCGAAGGTGTTTTAGGCTTTCCCTGCCTTTATATGTATTCAAGCGGGAAGTATTCAGGCTCCGGCAGGGTACAACCCGGCAGGAAAGCAGCGCCGGCAGGCTGCATCCGCTTCTGGATGCCAATGTTTCCACACTGGAGGAGCAAAAGTTTGTATTGAAGCTCACCGGTAAGGAATTCTTTATGTCCGACCATGTAGTTGCAGGCAAAAAAACTCTTCCAGGCGCGGCCTATATTGAAATGGCACGTGCCGCCGGGGACCTTTCAGGCGGAAAAAAAGTAGCAAAGTTAAAAAATATTGTTTGGGTGAAGCCCATTACCTTGGATGAAGGTAGGAAAGAGGTCTTCGTAAGCCTTTATCCCGAAGCAGGGGCGGTGGAATTTGAAATGAGCGCCAGGGAAAGCAATGGCGAGCCTGTACTTTGCGCCCAGGGAAAATTGGTGTATGAAAACGCTGATTTGAAGCGAAATGCCGGCAGATGTGACCTGGAACAGTTGAAAAGCCGCTGCATGGGATACAAGGAGAAGCAGGAGTGCTATCAGATGTTTGATGCTATGGGATTGCACTACGGAGAAGCTTTCCAGCCCATGGAGGAAATCTACCTGGGTCAGGGTGAAGCGTTGGCGCGGCTTAAGCTTCCTTCCGGCCTGAAAAACATGTTTTCGGAATTTATCCTTCATCCTACTGTACTGGATGGCGCACTGCAGGCAGTGGTATGCCTTGCAGCGGCAGCTGCCCCTCAGGACAGGAAGCCTCTTTATCTGCCCTTTACCGTAGGTGAAGTTGAAATCGTGGAAGCCGTAAGTGCAGTATGCTATGCCCATGTTTCGGAAGAGAAAGCAAGTGGAAATAAGGACAAAGGCATGCAAACCTTCCATGTTGCGCTGCTGGATGAAAAAGGGAACGAACTGGTGAGGGTGAAGGACTTTACGGTAAGAGTTGTGGAGGCCGGTGAAGAAAAACAGTCTTCAGTAGTACTGGCGAAAAGCATATGGAAAAACGACTCTTGCAGTTTTATAGAAGATAAACATAAGTGGTCTGGAAATATACTTCTCTTTGATGTTCCGGAAAAGCTTTATTCCGGCTTTGACAAAGTAAAGGAAGACGGCTTGGGCGTAAACATGCAGCTTGCCTGTGTAAAATGCGGGGAAGCCTTTGAGGACCATGGCGGCGGGAAGTTTACCATAAATTCCGAAAATGACGGAGACTATGAAAAGTTGTTTGCAATGCTCAAACAGCAAGGCTTACTGCCGGAAAAAGTCATACTGGGGTGCCCGGTAAAGGATGCAGGTACCAATTCTGATGGCCTGGACAAGGCATTGAAAGCATCGTTTTTTACGGCTTTCCGCTTTGTAAGATCTTTGCTGGCGATAAAACCTGAAAATCCAGTCAGAATACTTTTCCTTTATGAAGAAAGCTTGATGGGGAACAGCCCGATTTGCGCTGCTATGGAAGGATTCTTCCGGACAGCCATGAAAGAGAACTCAAAACTGTCATTTAAAGCCATCGGAGCAGGCAGCGATATACAATCCTTCCATGTCAGCCTCATGGATCGTTTGCTTTATGAGGTGTACGATGACAGTGCTGTGGGAGTCCGCTATACCGATGCAGGAAGGCAGATCCGGGTAAACCGGGAAGAGAAAACGGATGCGAGTGAAAATAGCTCCGTGCCTGGATTACTGAAAAATGGCGGTGTGTATCTTATTACTGGCGGGGCAGGGGGCCTGGGGCTGATTTTTGCCGGATACCTTACCGAAAGGTATAAGGCGAAAGTCATTCTTACTGGAAGGACGCAGCCCGGCGATGATGTGAAGGAAAAGATTTCGAAACTCTACCTGAATGGAGGAGAGATTTTATATATTCAAGCAGATATCAGCCAAAAGGGCGAAGTGGAAACTCTGATTAAAGCTATAAAGCAGAAATACGGTGAAATCAACGGCATCATCCATAGTGCAGGGGTGATAAGGGATGCCTATATCCTAAATAAATCCCAGAGTGAAATGGAAGCAGTGCTGGCTCCCAAGGTGACAGGCACGGTTTTCCTGGATGAAGCCACAAAAGGTGAAAATCTTGATTTCTTTGTCATGTTTTCCTCTGTTATTTCCGTTCTGGGAAATCCAGGACAATGCGATTATGCGTATGCCAACAGCTTCATGGACTATTATTCCCTTTTAAGGGAGTCCTACCGCAGGGCAGGGAAACGGTCGGGAAAAACCCTATCCGTCAACTGGCCTCTTTGGAAGGACGGCGGGATGAAAGTAGACGATAGTACAAGGATATTGATGGAAAAAACCATTGGCATGAAGCCCATGGGCACTTCGGCAGGGCTGGAGGCTTTCGAAAAAGGCCTTATGGGTGAGGAATGCAGTCTCATCGTGGTAGAAGGGAGTAAACCCAAGGTTCTTGGTTCCCTGGGGATTCTGAAGGAAGAGAGAACCGTTCCAATTGGCGTACAGGGAAAATCGCAAGGGGTAGATTACAAAAAGCTTATGGAAAAGCTGCAGGACCGATTAACCGGTATGATGAGCAAAATATTGAATGTGCCCAGGGAGGAAATCGATCTGGATGGAGACAAGAGCGAATACGGCTTTGATTCGATAACCATCAATGAATTCATAAACCAGGTAAATGAGGAATTTGGGCTGGATATTATTCCGCCTGTATTTTTCGAACATGCTACCATCGGAGCTTTTGCACAGTACCTGATGGAGAAGTATTCCAGCCATTTGCCGGAGCGTTATGCTCTGGAAACCGGCCTCCAGGGAGACAGGGTGGCTGCCGGAGATGCGGGTGAAGGAAAAGAATTTGAGGCGGAAGCCGGCATAAACGAGGATATCCTGGTAAAAAACATCGGTAAGGAACTGGTGGGCGGAGTTTCCAAAATACTTAAAATTGATGAAAAAGAGCTGGACACCGATATGGAAATCAGCCAGTTTGGCTTTGACTCCATTTCCTTGACCGAGATGAGCAATTACCTCAATGGAATATATAATACCTCGGTGATGCCTTCGGATTTCTTTGAATATACCACACTGGCGGGATTCGCGAAATACATGGTTAAAAAGTACAGGGATAAGCTTACCGGTTTTTATAGGAACACTCCCAGAGAAATAAAGCCGGTGCAGCGTGCCCGGGCTGCCGTACAAACCTGGGTGAAAAATAATGTGATAATCCCCATAGAGCCCACACCCCGTCTCGAAACCGTGAAAGAGTACGAAGACGAGCCTGTCGCGGTGATCGGAATCAGTGCGAAGATGCCGCTGTCCGAAGATGTGGAGGCTTTCTGGAACAACATTTTGGACGGCGTGGATATGGTCACCGAAATTCCAAAAGACCGGTGGGATTGGGAGAAGTTTTACGGAGATCCCTTAAGGGAGTCCAATAGGACAAACATTAAATGGGGCGGATTTATGAAAGATGCCGACAAATTTGATGCCGCATTTTTCGAAATTCCCCCCATGGAAGCACAGTTGATGGACCCACAGCAAAGGGTGTTTCTGGAGACGGCGTGGAAAGCGATTGAAGATGCCGGGTATAATGTATCCGATTTGTCCGGCTCCAAGACCGGCGTATTTGTTGGGGTTTCAACCTGGGATTACAGTGAGCAGCTTGCATTGAAGCATGGGGATATTCAAGCCCATACTTCAACAGGTACGGTTCATTCCATTCTTGCAAACAGAATTTCCTATCTCTTGAACCTGCATGGTCCCAGTGAACCTGTAGATACCGCATGCTCCAGTTCCCTTGTGGCTGTGTACCGTGCTGTGGAAGCCTTACGAGCAGGGGACTGCCATATGGCTATTGCAGGCGGTGTCAATGTCATCAGCAGCCCGACGCTGTATATATCCTTCAGCAAGGCCGGCATGCTGAGCAAGGACGGAAGGTGCAAAACCTTCGATAAAGATGCCAATGGGTATATTCGGGGGGAAGGGGCAGGGGCGGTAATTCTTAAACCTCTGAGCAAGGCAAAGGAAGATGGAGACCGCATTTATGCAGTTATAAGAGGGATGGCGGTGAACCATGGCGGCCACGCCAATTCTTTAACGGCTCCCAATCCCAATGCCCAGGCCGAACTCATAGCAGCTGCATGGAAAAGAGCCGGAATCAAGCCCACAAGGGCCGCCTATATTGAAGCCCACGGAACCGGAACAAGCCTTGGGGACCCTATTGAAATTAACGGCTTGAAGAAAGCCTTTGAGCAATTATATAGCGAATGGAATCTGACAGGGGCTGCACCGGATTCCTGCGGAGTCGGTTCTGTCAAGACAAACATAGGTCACCTGGAAGCTGCTGCAGGCATCGCGGGCATGATTAAGCTGATCCTTGCCATGAAACATGGTGTCATTCCCGGAAACCTGCATTTTAAAGAACTGAATCCTTATATCAAATTAGAGGGAAGTCCTTTCTATATTGTAGACAAAAACACTGTATGGGAGCCTCCAAAGGATGAGAAAAACATGCCTTTGCCGCGCTGCGCAGGGGTTAGTTCTTTTGGCTTCGGAGGAGTAAATGCCCACATTGTCCTTGAAGAATATAACGATAACCGGAGTGCTGCCGAGGACACGCAAAACTCTCCGCAAGTCATCGTACTGTCTGCAAGAAATGAAGAGAGGCTTCGAACCTATGCCCAAAACCTTTCCTCCAACCTGGACAATGCCCTCAATTCAGCGGGGAATGGAAACGTTAACCTGCACAGGCATATTCTTAGCAGTTTGGTTGAGATCGCTTCAACCATAATGAATGTTGACGGTAAGGAAATCGATACCGAAGAGAACCTGCTGGAATCGGGGATGGACTATGTAGGGCTTACCCGGTTTGCCGGAGAAATCAACCGCAGGTACAGCCTTGATACCAGTGACAGGCTCCTGGCGGAACACGGTTCCATTGCCGCTATTTCAGCCTATCTGGAGAAAAACCATGCAGACCGGTTTGGTGCAGACTGGAAGCCTGTCGGCACAAAGGAAAAGGGGAACAGGAACAGGGAAGGATTCAACCTCACGGATATTGCCTATACACTGCAGGTCGGCAGGAAACCCATGGAGGAACGCCTGGCTCTTGTAGTAAGCAGTATGGATGAATTGAAGGAAAAACTTCATCGGTTTGCAAAGGGAGAGCAGGAGTTTGAAGGATTGTATAGAGGAAGCATAAAAACAGCCAAGGCAAAATCCTCCCTGCTTGTGGAAGGCAAGGTGGGGGAAGAGTTCATAAAAATGATACTATCGGAAAAAGACTGTGGCAAGCTGGCCTACCTGTGGGTTAACGGAGTAAATATCGACTGGAAGAAGGTTCACGGAGAACAGCCGTCAAGGAAGATATCACTGCCAACCTATCCTTTTGAAAGGAAACGCTATTGGATTTCCGAAGGGGAAGGAGTCAACCCTGAGACCGGGTATGGCAGGGTAAGCTCTTCCATTCACCCCTTGATCGATGAGAATATTTCGGATTTACAGGAGCAGCGTTATCGGAAGAGCTTTACCGGAGCGGAATTCTATCTCACCGACCACCGTGTGGAGGGTATGAACGTCCTGCCTGGCGTTGCCCATCTGGAGATGGCAAGGGCCGCCGGAAGCCTTGCGGGAGGAAGAAATGTAAAGTGCTTAAGGAACATCATCTGGGTAAGGCCGGTGAAGGTTTCGGAAGGTGTAAAGGAGATCCTGATCAGCCTTTATCCTTCAGGAACCGATGCAGTGTTTGAAATTGGAACCGTATCGGAAAACAACGGCAGGATCGTTTATTCACAGGGTGAAATCTGCTTTGAAGGGGAAAAAGAGACTCAGGGCAAGGGTGAAAGCATTCCTGTTGATGATATAAGGAAACGCTGTACAGCTCGGATGACAGGGGAAGAATGCTATAACCTGTTCGGCAAGGCAGGAATCGATTACGGCAGTTCTTTCAGGGTCATAAGCGAGATGTTCATTGGAAAAGGGGAAGTACTCACACACCTTGTACCTTCAGGAGCAGCCAAAACAAATACGGGTGGCTTTGGACTTCATCCGGCCATTCTGGATGGGGCATTCCAATCCGTTTTAGGCATGTTCGGCAACTCCCAGGACAATGCGTACTTGCCATATAACTTGCAGGAAATAGAAATTTACCGGGAAGTGGCAGGCGAGTGCTATGTACATGTAAAGCCGTCGGGTGCAACAGCAGGGTCGGAGCGGAAGGTAATGCGATTCGACATCACTGTCGCTGATGGAACCGGCCTTGTATGTGCGATGATTAAAAATCTGGCTGTTATGCAGCTAAAGCCAGGAAATGCGTATGAAGAAGCCACATTGAGCGGGATACAGCCCGATATGCCGGTAGCAGAAGTGCTCTTCGACAAAGTTGAAGATACGGTAAATAAAAGTATGTCCTCCGGCAGCAATCAGGATGAAATTGATCAGAATTCCCTTGTCAGGAATCTGGAAAAGGATTTGACACAGATAATCTGTGACATTTTAAAGCTGGAGGAAAAAGAAATCGATAATGAAACGGAATTCAGCAGGTTTGGTTTTGATTCCATCACCTTATCGCAGTTCAGTACCCGAATTTCCGACAAATACAGCATCCACTTCATGCCCTCCCAGCTTTTTGAATTGCCGAACCTCGGGAAGCTTTCAAAATACCTGTCGGAAGCCCATCAGCAGATCCTTTCGGAGCATTACCGTGGAAAGGTAAAAACTGTACGGAAGCGCGAAAATACGGCTAAAACTCAGCCGGAACAGAAAAAGGAAAACAGGAGGTTCCTGCAAGGGACTGCAGGAGGCTATACCCATCTATCTGCGGCCCATGCGGCTGAACCCATTGCAATTATCGGTATGAGCGGAGTGTTTCCCCAGTCGGGGAATCCGGAGAAATTCTGGGACAATCTGGTTTCGGGCAAGGACATGATAGGGGAAATTCCCGTAGAACGTTGGGACTGGAAGCAATATTACGGAGACCCCATAAAAGCTGGTAATAAAACCAATGTAATATGGGGCGGTTTTATGAATGAGGTGGACAAATTCGATTCCGCATTCTTCGGCATCTCGCCAAAGGAAGCCGAACTCATGGACCCGCAGCAGCGGATTTTTCTGGAGACTGTATGGAAGGTCATTGAGGATGCCGGTTACAGGGTATCGGATCTGGCAGGCAGCCAAACAGGGCTTTTTGTGGGCGTAGGGGCTTCGGATTATTATGAGCTTTTGAAGGACAGTGGTGTAGATGTTCAGGCGCAAACCTCCACAGGCATGGCCCACTCCATACTGGCAAACAGGATATCTTTCCTTTTGGATATTCACGGCCCCAGCGAACCCATCGATACTGCCTGCTCAAGTTCCCTTGTGGCAGTCCACAGGGCCATTGAATCCATAAAAAACGGTGATTGCGATATGGCGATTGCCGGGGGTGTGAATGTAATACTCAGGCCGACCTATTATATCTCCTTTAGCAAAGCAGGTTTCCTGAGCCCGGACGGGAAGTGCAAAACCTTTGACAAGGATGCCAATGGTTATGTCAGGGGTGAAGGCTGCGGTGCAGTTATGCTCAAGAGGCTCAGCAGGGCCCTGGAGGACGGGGATCATATTTATGCGGTTATAAAGGGTTCCGCCATCAACCATGGAGGCAGGGCAAATTCTCTTACAGCACCCAATCCCAATGCACAGGCTGATTTGATCGTGAAGGCATGGAAGAAATCGGGGATTGACCCTGCTACCATATCTTACATCGAATCCCACGGTACCGGGACAAGCCTGGGTGACCCCATAGAGATCAACGGATTGAAGAAGGCTTTTGAACAACTGTACAGGGATTCGGGCAAAAAAGCTGTTACTGTACCTCACTGCGGCATCGGTGCGGTCAAAACCAATACAGGGCATCTTGAGACTGCAGCAGGAATGGCAGGATTGATAAAAATCCTGTTGTCTATGAAACATGGCATGATTCCGGGAAATCTCCATTTTAATGCGCTGAATCCATACATACAGCTGGAGGAAATCCCCTTTTATCTGGTAGACGAGAACAGGGAATGGAAAAGGCTGAAGGATGAGGAAGGAAACCCGGTGCTCAGGCGTGCAGGTATAAGCTCCTTCGGTTTTGGCGGAGTCAATGCCCACATCGTTATTGAAGAATATGATGAACCCAAACCGTCAGACCCATGGAAGGACGAACCCTTGGTTTTTGTACTTTCGGCAAAGAAGGATGACCGGTTGAAAGCATACTGCAAAGAACTTTTACATTTACTGGAAAAAGAAGGAGATCGTGTATCCCTGGAGTCGGTTGCCTATACTTTGCAGGTGGGCAGGGAGCCCATGGCAAAACGCATTGCTATTGTTGCCGATACCATGGAGGATTTGAAAAAGGCACTATCGGATTTTTATAACGGAAAAACCGATATGGAAAATGTATATACCGGAAGTGTGCAGGATGACAGGCAGAAGGCTGGAATGGTGCTGGGAGGAAGGTCGGGCAAGGAATTTGTAAGGATGCTGATGGACGACAAGGCCTATGGAAATATTGCACAACTATGGGTCATGGGCTTGGAAATTGAATGGGATCACCTGTACCTGGGAGAGGTCCCCAGGAAGGTGTCACTGCCTGCCTATCCTTTTGCAAGAACAAGGCATTGGATTCCCGAGGTTAAGAAAAAGGAAGGTATAAGCCAAAAGCCTGCAAGGCAAATTTCCGATGCCGAGGCTGCACAAATCCTCGCAAGGCGCAGCTTGACTGTATCGAAACCGGATCGGAAACAGGATAATAAAAATGGAGTTTTTTACTATGCACCTGTATGGAAGCAGGTCTGCCTTGAAGCCGGACCGCTGGGCGAAAGCAGCAGTGAGGCTCAGGGGAAAATAGTAATTATATATACTGCCTGCGCAAGCAGGTTGTGTGATACCCTTGCCGGGTTTTACCCGGCAGACAGGTCGGTGCGTATAAAGCTGGGAAGCCAAAACTTACAGGCATCGCAGTCTGACTGGGAAGTGAATCTATGGGACCCGGGAGCCTTCAGCAGCTGCATGGAAAGCATGGGTCCCATTGATAGAATCTACTTCCTGGGCGGAGTACAGGGGACAGACATTGATACCGAAGACCCTGCGCAGCTGGAAGAAAGCCAGCAAACGGGTGCCCTTTCCCTGTTCCGGCTGGTAAGGGAACTGGGAGTTAAAGGTTATACGAAGAAAGCCTTACAGCTTACGGTGGTTACAAACAACGTCTACCGCGTGCTGCCGGATGATAGGGTTATTCCTTGTGCAGCAAGCCTTGTGGGTATTACAAAATCCATAAGCAGGGAATATCCTGCGTGGGGTGTTGCCCTTTTGGATATTGATTTATGTGAAATCAACGAGGAGGCTGAAGGCGAAGCTTTAGCGGCTGCAGCGCGTGCGGTGGTAATGGAGCCTTCAAGGCCTCAGGCGAAGGAGGTTGCACTGCGGGGCGCAAAGCGGTATGTAAGGTTTGTTGAACCGGTAAGGCTTCCGCCGATAGAAAGCAGTGGGTTCAAAAAGAATGGAGTATACGTGATTCTGGGAGGTGCAGGCGGAATTGGCCTGGAGCTTGGTCTGTACCTTGGCGAAACCGTACAGGCAAACCTTGTACTTATCGGACGGAGCGAGCTTGATGCTGCAAGGATGGAGAAAATCGCACAGATCGAAGCGAAGGGCGGCAAAGCCATTTACCTGCGTGCCGATGCAAATAACCTGGACAGCATGAAAGCCGCTGTTGCCAAAGCAAAAGAACATTTCGGCAGGATCGATGGTGTTATCCATTCGGCTATCGTGCTGCAGGATAAATTGATTGCCAACATGGACGAGACGGAGTTCCGCAGGGCGCTTGATACTAAAGTTATGAGCAGTTTGAATCTATACAAGGCGGTGGAAGCCGAAAATCCCGGGTTTATCCTGTTCTTCTCCTCAGCCCAATCTTTTGTAGGAAATGCTGGACAAAGCAACTATGCAGCGGGATGTACCTTTAAGGATGCTTTTGCGTACTATCTTGACGGCAAATGCCCTGCAAAGGTACAGATCGTGAACTGGGGCTACTGGGGCAGCGTTGGCATTGTAGCCAGTGAAGAATACAATAAAAGGTTGAATGAAAGGGGAATTGCATCCATCGATCCGAAAGAGGGCTTTGCAGCATTGGAAACGGTACTGGGCAACCGCACTGTGCAGGTTATGCCCATCAAAGCAAACAAACAACTGATGGAGATGATGGGAGCCGATTTTGCAAAACAAAGGATTGTATTCCCCTGGAAAATGCCCGCTCTGGTGGATACGGCACTGGATATCGGTAAGCAGCCGGTACCGGGGGAGGAAACCCTTGCCAAACTGGGAGAATCCTTCAAAAACCTCGAAAGGTTTGCCGATTTGCTGCTGCTTCAAGGATTCAGGGCCATGGGATTCTTCCAAAAAGCAGGCGAGAAATATGAAATACCGGAGCTGAAAGAGAAGCTTGAATTTATACCCAAGTATGGGCGGTTATATGATGAATTTATTAATATTTTCCAGAAGTCCGGCTTCATTTCACTGGAGGGAACTACGGTTGTTACTTCTCAAAGGATGGAAACAGAGGAGTTGAAGGAGGAAATTGCAGCGCTGGAATACACGAAAAAGCATTTGGAAACTGCGTATCCGGCGGTGAAAACCCATGCAAACCTCCTGTGGGCATGCAGCAGGCATTACCCTGAAATATTTACCGGAAAAGTCCGGGCAACGGATATCATGTTCCCTAATTCGTCCATGGAGCTGGTAGAAGGCATTTATAGAGGGAACGATGTAGCAGACTACTATAACGGACTTGTCATCTGGTCCCTGCTTTCCTACATAGAAGCCAGAAAAGCGACACTGGCTGCGGGTGAAAAGATTAAAATCCTTGAGATCGGCGCAGGAACAGGGGGGACCAGTGCACCGGTATTCAAGGCCATAAGCAAATACAAGGAACATTTGGTGTATACCTATACCGATATTTCCATGGCGTTTATACATTACGGAAGGCAACAGTTTGAAGCGCAAAACCCTTATGTGGAATTCAAGGTCCTCAATATTGAAAATGATATAAAGACCCAGAATTATACACCGGGGGATTATGACATCATCATCGCCACCAACGTACTTCATGCCACAAAGAATATCAGAAATACTCTGCGCAACATGAAGGACCTGCTGAAAACAAATGGATGGGCGGTCATCAATGAGATTACTCATGTGCAGCATGTTGCAACCATGACCTTTGGCTTGTTGGATGGCTGGTGGCTGTACGAGGATGAAGAAAACCGCATGAAGGGCTCACCTTTATTGAAAAGGGAGACCTGGGAAAGGATACTGAAGGAGGAAGGCTTTGGTCGGATGGAAGCTCTTGGCGTCAAGGGAGCAGTTGAGGGCGGTATGGATCATAATGTGTTTGTTGCACAAAGCGATGGCATTGTAGAATGGGAAGCTGACAGCAGCTATTTTTATGAAGAAGCGCCAAGCCAGGCCTTCCAGTCTGAAGCAGCCGCTTGTGAAACCCCTCCGTATCCGGAACCGGAAAATGAAATCCCTGTGCAGAGTAAAACACCATCGGGGAAAAAGGATTTTTGGGATGAAACAGAAATAAAACCAGCGGTGGAGGATAAGATCACTGTCTGCCTGGCCGAGGTTCTCAAACTTACCATGAGTGAGTTTGACTGCAGCCTTCCTTTTACTGATTTTGGAATCGACTCCATCCTTGCGGTGGAAGTCATAGACAAAATCAATGAGGAACTGGGTATTGACCTGAAGTCAACGGATTTATTCAATTATTCAACCGTTTCAAGACTTGCAGAGCATATTGTTGAAGAGTTTAAAGACATATTGGCAGGCAAAGGTGAAAATGGGGCAGATGCCATGGCTCAGGGCGAAGAACCCGAGGGGGAAAATTCCCAAGCAGAAGAAGAGGAAACGGTTCTTGGCATGCTGAGTATGCTTGAAAAAGGGGAGCTTGACATCGATGATGTTGAGAAGGCTTTGTGGGGGTGATCATGGGTATGAAAAACGATAGAGTTAGAGATATTCTTGAAAAGATAAAAAAGCATGAAATTTCATCCAAAGAAGGGATGAAACTCATTGCCCGAATCAAACAGGAAGAAATGGAAGGAAGTAAAAGCAGACCCGGCATTGAAGAAATGCCAGCCGGTACGTCTGTGCCTTACAACGATGCAATCGCCATCATTGGTATGGCTGCGAAGTTCCCGGATGCAAACAATATCGATGAGCTTTGGAGCAACCTGATGGAAGGCAGAAATTCAATCCGTGAAGCTGACCGGTGGAGGTTGGAGGATTTCTACGACCCCAACCCAGGTGTACCGGGAAAAAGTGTAAGCAAGTGGGGCGGCTTTATTTCCGGAATCGATCAATTTGACCCGTTGTTTTTCAATATGTCGCCCAAAGAGGCCGAGTTGATGGACCCCCAGCAGCGGCTGTTTCTAAAGGAAGCATGGAGGGGCCTTGAGGATGCAGGGTACTCGGACAAGGAACTGGACAATAAAAAGTGCGGTGTTTTTGTAGGGTTTAATACTTCTGATTACATAAAAACCATTGAGGAAAAAAATGTTCCGCTGGATGGCTATATGCTGACCGGCAACAATGAGTCGGTGATTTCGGGCCGGGTTTCCTATTACCTTAACCTGAAGGGACCCAGTATGACCCTCAATACGGCGTGCTCTTCCTCCCTGGTGGCAACCCATCTCGCCTGCGAAAGCATACGCTGCGGGACGTGCGATATGGCCATCGCCGGAGGCGTAACCGTTATGGTGACCAAGGGTTTTCATACCCTGCTGAGTTCAACGGGCATGTTATCCCCTGAGGGCCAGTGCAAAACCTTTGACAATGAGGCTAACGGTTTTGTGCCGGGAGAAGGCGTAGGCGTGGTAGTGCTGAAAAGGCTGGACAAGGCCTTGGAGGATGGTGACCATATTTATGCTGTTATTGCTGGTTCGGGTATTAACCAGGATGGAAAAACAAACGGCATAACGGCTCCAAGCAGCCCTTCCCAAACGGCGCTGGAACTTGAGGTTTACCAGCGCTATGGTATCAACCCGGAGAATATAGGCTGCATTGAAACCCACGGCACGGGAACAAAGCTAGGGGACCCTATCGAAGTGGATGCACTGACGGCTGCTTTTCATAAATATACATCCAAAAAGCAGTTTTGCGCCCTTGGCTCTATAAAGACCAATATCGGGCATACCCTGGCGGCGGCAGGAATCGCCGGGCTTATCAAGGCGGTACTCAGTGTAAGCCGCAAAAAAATTGTGCCTTCCCTGAACCTGGAAAAAGAAAATGAAATGATCAACTTCAAGGACAGCCCTTTTTATGTAAATACCGCAGCTCAAGACTGGGCAGTTCCTGAAGGGCGTTCAAGGATGGCTGCCGTCAGCTCCTTCGGCTTTAGCGGAACTAACGCGCACATGGTAATAAAGGAATGGAAAGCAGGAGTGGAAGCTGCTGAAACAAAGGAAGAGGCAAGGTGGAGGATCTATCCGTTCTCAGCCAAGTCACCCAATTCTTTGCGGCAGAAGCTTGTAGATTTTAGTGATTGGCTGGACAAAAATGGAGACTGCTGCAGACTCTGCGATATCTCCTATACACTGCTGGTTGGAAGAAGCCATTTCCAGCATACGGCAGTTTTTATTGCCCGGAATATGGACCAGCTTAAAAAGGATATAAAGGCTGCGATTGAGGGAACCAATGCTATAAACCTTGTTTCAGGCGAAGTAAGGGACACAAGGGTAAAAGCCGACCCGGCCATGAAGCAGACCGGGGAAAATTACATAACTGACATCGCGGAAAACAGGATAGCCGATGAGGAACGAAAGACAAGGCTCATGTTCCTGGCCGAACTGTATGCGAAGGGATATGGGCTGGATTGGAAGGTACTGTTTAAAAATGACGAATGCAGGCGTATTCCCCTGCCGGGGTATCCCTTTGAGGAGGAGCGCTATTGGGTCGGTGAAACGGACGCAGGCATCGGCGAAAACAGTATGGAAAGCCTTCCAAGGCTCCATCCGCTGGTGGATGAAAACATATCCAGCTTTAAAGGGCAAAAATTCAAGAAAACTCTTACGGCACAAGAGTTTTTCGTAACCGACCACCAGGTGGAAGGGAACAGGGTATTTCCGGGGGCAGCCTACATTGAAATGGCATGCGCTTCCGGTGCAATTGCAGGAGACAAAAAAGTAAGGGGCTTAAAAAATATAGTATGGGCAAAACCCATAACAGTATCGGATACACGGAAGGATGTGTATATCAGCCTCTATCCTTCAGGGGAAAATGCGGAATATGAGGTAAGCACAAGGGATGAAAAGGGTTCGGAAGTGATTCATTCCCAGGGTAAATTGAGCTTTGAAGGAACCACAGGGAATGAATCCATCGATATTGCAGCGGTGCGTGCAAGATGCTTCCATCGAAGAGAAAGCAAGGGTTGTTACAGCCTGTTCAACAAAATAGGGATGGGCTATGGACCTGCCTTCAGAACAATCCGGTGGCTTTGCAATAATCATAATGAAGCTCTGGCCTGGCTTGAACTGCCGGAAGAGCAAAGGAAAAGCTTTAAGGAATATATAGTGCATCCCTCCATCATGGACGGAGCACTACAGGCTGCAGTGGGGCTTGCACAAGACCTTACCGAGACATCGGATTCACCGTACCTGCCTTTCGGGATCGGTGAAATAAATATCTACAGCAGTCTGCCAGAAAAATGTTATGTGTACGTAACCCCCGCAGGGAACGGGCAGCGTGATACCAGCCTCCTGAAATATGATGTGAAAATAGCGGGAGAGGATGGGACCGTGCTTCTGTCTATGCAGGATTTTTCTGTAAGGATGCTGGAAGGAAAAGCACATACAGGCAATGCTGAAAAGCTCTACATGGAAAGGGTATGGGTACAGTCGCCGCTAAAAGCAGGCATAAGCCGGAATTTCAATAAGCGGTTCATACTGTTCGATACCGGAGAGGATATGTACCGATTGCTGGGAGCCAGGGCTGCCGATGCAGGGAATAAGGATATAATACTGGTAAAACCCGGACAAGGCTTTCAGCGCCTTGACGGAACGTTTGAGATAAATCCCTCCGACCCCGGGGATTATACCAAGCTTGTTGAAAGCTTGCAGAAAATGGGGAAGGTCCCTCAAAATGCAATATTTATGTGTGGACATGAAGAATTCAAAGTAGACGGAATTGATTTGGAACAGCAGCAGAGGGGAATTTTTTCGCTTCTGCATTTTATAAAAGCCATGATGAAGAGCGACCCGAGGGAAAAGCTGCGAATTCAATTTGTACATAGGGCGGAAAAGGCTGGCGCAAATCCTTTCTATGAAGCCATCGGCGCTTTTGCCCGGTCGCTGCGTCTGGAAAACCCGGGGTATATTTTGAAAACCCTCCAGTTGGATACAACCGGAAACGACTCGGCAAAGGTACTGGAAATCATCCTGGATGAGTTTGAAGCTGATGAGGATATGGAGGTTCGCTGCCAAAATGGTACCCGGTATATAAGGACACTGGTGCAGCAGTCTTTGGCTGCAGCAGAAGAAAAGAGGCTGCCCCTGAAGCACAAGGGCGTATATCTCATAACCGGGGGTATGGGAGGATTGGGCTGCATCCTTGCTTCCTATCTTGCAAAGGAATACAAGGCAAAGCTGGTTTTAACGGGACGCACCCCTTTGAATGCAGTGATGGAGCAGCGAATAAGGATGCTGGAGGAATACGGTGCCGAGGTATTGTATGTCGCTGCCGATGTTTCCAGGAGAGAAGAGGTGGCAAGGCTTTTTGCCGCTGCAAGAGAGCGTTTTACAGGTGTAAACGGAATCCTGCACAGCGCCGGGGTAATTCGTGATTCCATGCTTATGAACAAGAATGTGGAAAGCTTTATGGAAGTACTTGGACCTAAAGTATACGGCACAATATGGCTGGATCAGGAAAGCAGCAAGGAACCTTTAGACTTTTACGTCTTGTTTTCTGCGGGTGCTTCGGTTATCGGAAATGCCGGACAATGCGATTATGCCTATGCCAACGGGTTTATGGACAGCTATGCCGGAAGAAGAGTGCTGGAAGGGCGGCGGGGTAAGACGCTGGCCATCAACTGGCCTTTCTGGAAGAATGGCGGTATGGTGCTCCCTGAGGAAGGCCTTGAAGCTATGAAACATGCGGGTATGGTGCCGCTGCAGGATGAAGAAGGAATAAAAGCCTTTATGGACGGGCTTGCAAGTGATAAAGAGCAGGTGGTTGTATTTTACGGGGATGCGGCAAGAATAAAGAAGACGCTGGCTTCCCGTTTTGAAGCTGTTCCCGGAGAAGAAAAATCCATTGCAGTGCCCGAAGGAAAAGAAGAAGTAAAATGGATGGAAGCGGCGGAGCAATATTTGAAAGAAATTATGTCAAAGGTGATCAAGCTTCCGGCTGAAAAGATCCATTCAAAGGAGCCGCTAGAGAAATACGGCATCGATTCGGTGATGATCATTGGGCTGAACAGGGAACTGGAAGCCTGCTTCGACGAGCTGCCCAAGACGCTTTTCTTTGAGTACCAGACGGTGCGTGAGCTTGCAGGGTATTTTGTGCAGAAACACCTACAAACACTGTTGAAAAATATTCATGATACTGCAAATGCAGTTGGAGCATCAGAAAATACGGCCATAGAAGGTTATGATAAGCTGGTCAGCATAAAGGACAGGCTGTTGGATACACCGATACAGCCGGTAAATAAGGAAGCAGCTGAGAGTGATGATATAGCCATTATCGGCATACACGGGCGCTATCCCATGGCTGGAGATATGGAGGCCTTCTGGAACAACCTGGTGGACGGGAAGGATTGTATCAGCGAAATTCCCATGGAAAGGTGGGACCACAGCCAATACTATGACGCCGATAGGGATGCGGGCAAGGTATACAGTAAATGGGGTGGATTCATCCAGGATGCCGATAAATTTGACCCTCTGTTCTTCCAGATGACACCCAGAGATGCTGAAATTGCTGATCCCCAGGAAAGAATATTCCTTGAAAGCGTATACCATGCCATAGAAGATGCAGGGTATACGAAGGCAAGGCTCGACAGCTCCAGCGTAGGGGTATATGTAGGAGTTATGTACGGCCATTACCAGATGTTCGGAGCAGAGGAAACCATGAAGGGCAATGTTATGGCCCTGAATTCCTCCTATTCCTCCATTGCAAACCGTGTGTCGTATTTCTTTAATTTCCACGGTCCGAGCATTGCCCTGGACACCATGTGCTCTTCTTCCCTTACGGCGGTCCATTTGGCTTGCGAAAGCCTGAAAAACAATGAAATTGACGTCGCAGTGGCAGGCGGAGTAAACCTTACACTGCATCCTTCCAAATATATCATGCTGAGTCAGGGGAAATTTGCCGCCAGCGACGGTCGATGCCGGAGCTTTGGTGCAGGCGGAGACGGCTACGTGCCCAGTGAAGGTGTCGGTACGGTGATTCTAAAGCCTCTGGCAAAAGCAAAAAGGGATGGGGATAGGGTCTATGCAGTGATTAAGGGAACAGCGGTAAACCATGGCGGGAAAACCAACGGGTACACCGTTCCAAATCCGAAGGCCCAGACGGAGGTCATATCCCACACGCTGAAAAAGGCCGGAATTCATCCGAGAACCATCAGCTATATGGAAGCCCACGGAACCGGGACATCCCTGGGTGATCCCATTGAAATCACCGGATTGTCCAATGTTTTTGGCGAATATACCTCCGAAAAACAGTTCTGTCCCATCGGCTCCGTGAAGTCGAATATAGGGCATGCGGAAGCCGCGGCGGGTGTTGCCGGGATTGCCAAAGTGCTTCTCCAGATGAAGCATAAAAAGCTGGTTCCCTCCATTCACGCAGAGACGCTGAATCCCAATATAAACTTCAATCCTACTCCTTTTTATGTGCAAAAGACGCTTTCTCCCTGGGAGCAGCCGGTCATTGAAGAAAACGGCATACCTGTCAAGTATCCCAGGAGGGCCGGTATAAGCTCCTTTGGTGCAGGAGGGTCTAATGCCCATATCCTTTTGGAAGAGTATGAAGAAGAAGGCTCCTCCTATAAGGAAAGCCCGGGAGAGAAAAACATATTTGTGCTGTCTGCCAGGAGCAAGGAGCGGCTTGTGGCCTATGCAAACGAAATGCTCAGCTATCTGGAAAGACGGCAGGCACCCGGCGGCAGCGGAAAGATGGGCGGTATCTGCAGCGAAACGTTGATTCGAAAAGATATGGTTACGGCTGCGGCACGTTTGCTTAATATCGATGAAAGCGAAATCGACGTTATGGAGAGCCTGTCTGACTTCGGCTTTGACAGGGTGCTCCGCAATTACTTTATCAATGAACTGATACGCCGGTATGAACTGGATGTTGCCTTCTCCATACCGGATGAATACGATACCCTAAGTGCCATGGCAAAATACCTGGCGGACAGGTTCAACGACAAGATCTTGGGGTATTATGAAAAAACCGGCCCAGGAGCTGAGGTGATGGCTAACGGCAGTCCTGTAAGGCTTTGCGATATCGCCTATACCCTTCAAACGGGCCGTGATGCCATGGAAGAAAGGCTGGCTGTGGTTGTTTCAGGCATAGGGGAACTTCGTGAGGCATTAAAGGTGTTTGTGGAGGGGAAACAAACGGAAGAATTACATACCGGAAGAGTAACTGCCGGTAAAGAAGCGGACAGTTTGGAAAAGGAAGAAGAAATAGAAAGGCTCCTGAAAGCGGGAGAATACGACAAGCTTGCCAGGGCGTGGGCTTCCGGGGCCAATGTAGACTGGCAGAAGCTGTATCCTGCCCGGCATCCTCGTATTGCAACCCTGCCCAATTACCCTTTTTTAAGGAAGAGAATCTGGTTCGGAAGCTTCAAAAGCAACACGTCTGCCCAACAAGCACCTGCAAAAGAAAGTGTGCCTGTAAAAACGGATGTGAAAATAACTCCGGCAACGGCAGATCCTGTCCGGGCGGAGAAGCTGACGGATACTGCGCCTAAAATCGACGTCAACAAGACCCGGATTCAATGGGATACGGTCGAAGACTTTGTGGGCAATGAAGTCGCGCTGGACATCATTGACGGACAGATTGCACTGGTGACCCTGCAGGAGAAGAACAAGAAGAACATGCTTTCCGAACAGGCCATCCGGGGCCTGATGGCCAAATTTGCCGAAATCGCAAAAAATGAAGCCATCAAAGCTGTCATCATAACAGGCTATGATAACGTCTTCTGCATGGGAGGCACCCAGGAACAGCTGACAAGCATCGCGGACAGGGAGAGTAAATTTACCGACGTACCGTTCCTGTACAGGGGCCTTTTGGATACTGAAGTTCCTGTAATCGCAGCAATCCAGGGGCATGCCTCGGGAGGAGGACTTCTCTTTGGGCTTTCTGCCGATATTGTCGTAATGTCCGAGGAATCGGTATACAGCGCGGTGTTTACAAAATACGGCTTCACCCCCGGAATGGGTGCAACCTATGTTTTGAAGGAAAAATTCGGTATGAACATCGCGAACGAAATGATGTATACGGCCAAGTCCTTCAGCGGAAGCGAACTTAAGGAGCGCGGAGCTCCGGTTATAATCAGGAAAAGGCAGGATGTAGTAAAGGAAGCCCTTTCAACGGCCAGAATCCTTGCAGAAAAACCGCGGCATACCTTGAAAGTTTTGAAGCAGGAGCTGGCGGGAAGGCTCCTCGAACAGCTTTTGGGCTGCATCGAGCGTGAAGCCTATATGCACGAGCTTACCTTTTCACATCCTGAGGTTAAAAAACGTATAGAGTATTATTATCTGGATTCCAAGCGTAATACCCAGGAAACGGGAGATGCAACTGAAAAAGCGGCCAGGCCTCCGGTCCAGGCTGAAAAAAGGAAAGAGCTGCAAACAAAGGAAACGACATATGACCAGGAAGCTTTGCAGCAGGACATCCTGGATATTTTAAGCAGCATTCTTTATATACCGGCCGAGGAGATCAATGGGGACGTAAGCTTCAGGGATATGGGGGTGGACTCCATCAGCGGAGTGGAAATTGTAAGGGATATGAACAGGAAATTCAACCTTAACCTGGATGCCGTCGTACTGTATGACTATTCAACGGTGACAACCCTTACGGAATATATAGCTGGGCAAATCGGCGCTTTCCAGGGAACTGCGATTGCGGCAAAGGAAATAGCAGTGGCGGTGGATAAAAAAGAGAGCGAAATCGTGAATTTGCTGGAAAGCTTTAAAAGCGATGATCTCAGTGAGGATGAAATCGTCAGATATCTGGAGGAAATGGAGATATGAATGGGATGAGCTTCGGCATTAAAGAGGTTCTTAAAATGATCAAGGAGAATCAGGTTACCTCCGAGGAAGGGCTGGAAATTATTAAGGAACTGAAAAGGAGACAGACAGAAACATCGGATGCGGTAGAAAAATCCGTTTCATTTAAAGCGGAAAGTCCAGAGAACCCCAGGGGAATTTCCTATAAGACTGCTAAGGGCACGGATATGGAAAGTGTCAAGGTAAAGCTGCTGGATATTATGAGCACCATCATCCATATTCCTGTGGAAGAGATTGATATCAACCTCAGCTTTAAGGACATGGGTGTAGATTCCATCAGCGGTGTGGAAATTGTAAGGGATGTAAATAAGGCTTTCGGCTTGAACCTGGATGCTGTAGTTCTTTACGATTTTGCCAATGTATCGGAGCTTTCCATGCATATCGCCGGGCAAAGCCGGAATTCCGGGAAACCGGATCCGGAAGAAGGCGAAAAAGCCCCGGAGGACCCGGAAAGTCAGGTCCAAAGCTTAAAAAGTGAAGCGGAAAGATACCGGCAAGAGCTTCTATTAAAAAACCTTCCTTCCTATGGTTCGGACAAGGGCCGCAGCGGATATAAGGAAATACCTGCGGAACAGGGCAAGCCGGTGAATGTGCAGCAGGACACCATGGGTGCAAAGCCTTTGAAAATAACGCAACCTATACAGGAAACACCCATTGCCGGAGAAAAAGGCAAAACCGTTCTAAAAGGAAAGGATAGCTTTACTGCACAGATGGTTGCTGCACAAGTTTCAACAATAGGGGAAGGGGGATTCGGCAAGGTAGCGTTGAAACCTTTAAGACAGGAGCCTGTTGTAAAGCTGGCTCCTATGCAGAGCAAAACGGAAGCTCCCGCGCCTATGGAGAAAAAGGTTTATATCAGTAGGGCAGAAAGTACTTCCTTTTTGGAAAAAACCTCCGGAAAGGCAATGGATATCGCTGTCATCGGCATGTCATGCAGGTATGCTCAGGCAGATACCATCGGTGAGTTTTGGGAAAATATTGTAAACTGCCGGGACTGTATCATTGAGGTTCCGAAGGACCGATGGGATATTGATAAATGCTACGACCCTGACCCTAGGGCACCTAATAAAACATACAGCAGATGGATGGGAACGGTTAACAATGTGGACAAGTTTGATCCGCTGTTTTTTAATATATCGCCACTGGAAGCGGAATTGATGGACCCCCAGCAGCGGCTTTTCCTGCAGGAAGCATGGAATGTATTTGAGGGGGCAGGCTATTCGGACAAATCCTTGGATGGCGTACGATGCGGAGTTTATGTCGGTTCAGCCTATGGGGATTACGAAAAGTATTTGAATTTCAATACCATACGGGATACGGGAGAGTCCTTTGCCGGACTGTCTACCTCCATACTTCCCGCAAGGATTTCGTACCTTTTAAACCTTAAAGGGCCAAGCGTTTCTATTGACACCGCCTGCTCGTCCTCCCTGGTTGCCATTCATGAGGCTTGCCAAAGCATCCTGTGCGGCGAGATCGATATGGCGATCGCTGGAGGGGTAAGGCTGATGCTGACTCCCAGCCTGCATATTCAGACCTGCAAAGCCGGCATGCTTTCTCCCACCGGAAAATGCAAGACCTTTGACAATTCAGCCGATGGAATCGTTTTAGGGGAAGGTGTGGGAGCAATCCTTCTAAAGCCATTGGATAGGGCGTTGGCTGACAATGATCATATTTACGGAGTCATAAAGGGATCGGGTTCCAACCAGGACGGCAAGACAAACGGCATATCTGCACCCAGCGCCCAGGCACAGGTTAAATTGGAGATGGATGTGTACAGGCGTTTTGGAATCGACCCTGAGACAATCACCCTGATAGAAGCCCACGGGACAGGCACAAAACTTGGAGATCCCATCGAAGTCAAGGCGTTAAAGGAGTCCTTTGGGCAATTTACCAGCAAAAAGAATTATTGCGCCCTCGGCTCGGTGAAGGCAAACGTCGGGCATACCACGCTGGCAGCTGGTGTTGCAGGAATCATTAAAGTGCTTCTGGCCTTTGAACACAAAAAAATCCCGGGGCTGGTGAATTTCAAAAACAGGAACGAACATATTTCGATTGAAGACAGTCCTTTCTATATACCTACCGAAACAAAAGACTGGATAACACCCGGTAATATACCCAGAAGAGCAGCGGTAAGCTCCTTTGGCTTCAGCGGCACCAATTGCCATATCGTACTGGAGGAGGCTCCTTTAAGGTAAATCCGGACTATTTTTAATGTATAGAAAATAAGGAAGTTTTAATTATGGGAAAAGTATTTTGCATGATGAATCAAAAAGGCGGAGTGGGAAAAACGACCACTGCCGTAAACCTTGGGGTTGGTTTGCAGAATTTGGGTAAGAAGATGCTTTTAATCGACCTTGACCCTCAGGCGAATATGACTTCTTCTTTGGGCATCTCCAGCCGAACTCTGAAATACAGCATATATGACCTGCTGAAAGGAAAAGCAGCCCTGGAGGAGGTTGTGATGGACCGGAACGGCCTTCGCCTGATCCCGTCCTCCATTGCCTTGTCGGGAGCGGACATAGAGTTTTCCAGTGTTCCTGGAAGGGAACTGCTGCTAAAAGAGGCCCTATCCGGTGTGATAGAAAATTTTGACGGTATTTTGATTGACTGTCCGCCTACCTTGGGATTGCTGGTTCTGAACGCCCTTACGGCAGCGAATGAAGTGATTATACCTGTGCAGGCAGAATTCCTTCCCCTGGAGGGCTTGAGCTTCCTTATGGAAACTGTTGAGGTGGTTAGAAAGAGGCTTAACAAAAACCTTGAAATATCAGGGGTGGTTGTGACCATGTATAACTCCAGGCAAAACCTGCATAAGGAGGCTATCGATATCTTACAGAATCACTTTGGAGATAAGGTTTTTAAAACGTATATAAGGAGCAATATTTCATTGGCAGAAGCTCCGGGCTATGGGCAGGATATTTTTACCTATAAGCCGGACAGCATCGGTGCAGTTGATTACCAAAGGCTTTGCAAAGAATTTATCGAAAGAGAGGTATTGTAAGTTATGTCGGCCAAAAAACCACGTATTGGAAATAACCCATTAGATTGGATTAAGCCTACCCTCGAGGAAAATGATAAAAGCCATACGGAGATAGTGGAGCAAAAAACGTCGGCAGCAGTACCTGCTTCGGATGTGGCAGCCAAGCCGACAGTATTGGCGGAAGCCCCTGAATCTTATGCGGCAAAGAAGGAAGCAATTTCACTGGAGCATGAAGGGGTAAAGAGTGCCGGAAGACCGTATTATTTTATACCCATTTCAGCGAAATCGAAAGAGTCACTCTACCAAAAATATAGGGATTTGTCGGAATGGCTGCAGAAAGAGTCCGGCAGCCACTCCTTTGATGATATAGCCTATACACTGCTGATCGGAAGAAGCCACTTTTTTGTCCGTTCTGCATTGATTGTGACGGATGCGGCACAACTGAAAAGCAAATTGAAAGAGGTTCTTGAAACGGGAAAAGCCGAGGGCTTTTTTGCAAGGAATCCTGACGAAAGAGCTTCCAAACCCGATGCCGCACTCAAAGAGCAGGGAAATGGCCTCTTACAGGTGCTGGGGGACGGAAAGGCAAAGGAGCCTGAGTCTTACCTACGCACTCTCACGAGCATTGCCGACCTGTACGTCAAGGGATATGATTTGAACTGGGGTAGTTTGTATCCAGGAGGAAACTACCGCCGTATCTACATGCCTACCTATCCCTTTGCAATGAACCGCTACTGGGCAAATAGCGCCCAGGACACCGGTACAGGCGGGTATACCGCCGGTGCAATCAGGGAAGAGCTTCACCCTTTGGTGGGTGTTAACAGTTCCACCTTGGAGGAGCAATGCTTCACAAAAATATTCAGTGGAGATGAGTCGTATTTGAAGGACCATGTAGTAGGCAAGGATAAAATACTCCCGGGCGTAGCCTATCTGGAGATGGCCAGGGCGGCAGGCAAGCTGGCAAACCCGGACGCGGAGGTAGCAGCCCTTAGGGATATTTCCTGGCAAAACCCCATAAGGCTTACGGATAAGGACACTTCCTTTACGGCGAAAATCAGTCTTTTCCCTTGCGGTGATACCGTGGAATTTGAAGTAAGCAGTAAAGGGACGAACAGCCAGAAAGTGGTGCACGGAACAGGAAGGATCGATTTTAGGAAACAGGACGGGCAAAGCAAAGACCAAGGAGTTACAAATATTGTAGAAATTAGGGCAAGATGTACAAAAAAGGTAGCCGGAGCGGAATGCTACCGCGTGTTTGCAGAAAAGGGCCTCAACCTTGGACCTGGTTTTCAAGCGGTGAAAGAACTATACTGCGGTAAAAAAGAGGTTCTGTCCGTCATAGAGCTTCCGGGGCATTTGGAGAGCGAGTTTTCCCTTTACGGTCTCTATCCGTCTCTGATGGATGGTGCGCTGGAAACCGTCATAGGCCTTTTGGACACGGAAGAAATGGAATCCAAGGCCCTTGCCTTGCCCTTCGAAATGGGGAGTGTTGAAATCTATGGGAACGTGCCCAAAAGGGTTTACTCCCATGCAAGGGAACTGGAGGATGCAAGCGCGGAAAAAAATGTAAGGCATTACGACGTAGACATCCTGGACGAGTCGGGGAATACCCTTGTCAGGATGAAGGGCTTTGGAATCCGGCCGTTTTTCCAGTTTGAAAGACCTGTAAATACCGGATTGAAGGAAAAACTGCACTACCATGTGGCCTGGGAGGAGAATGGAACCTACGAAAACCGGGCAGATGGAGATAGTGAAAGTAAGACTAACCTCCTGGTTTTTTCGATAAATGGTATGGATACAGGCCTTGTGGAAGCATGCTATGAAAAGGCAGCAGGCAGGCCATGTCAAGCTGCTTTGGTAATGCCTGGAAACACATATAAGTCTGTTGACAGCCGTAAGTATGAAATAGATCCATCCAATCCGGAAGACTACAGGCGCTTATTGGAGGAATTGTCTGCCGGCGGGGCTTTGCCGACAGATATAATCCATATCTGGTCTTACGGGAAGGGCAGCACCGATGAACAGCTTACAATGGGATACCATGCGGTGTTTAACCTAAGCCGTGCATTGGCGGAATACAAGCCGCAGGATAAATTACGCCTTATCTATGCACATCCTGTAAACGGAAGGGAAGCCTTACCGGTCCATGCTGCCATGGGAGGCTTCGCAAGAACGGCAAGGATTGAAAATTCCAAATGGGTCTATAAGGTATTGGGAATACAGTCCGCCCTGGGTGTGGAGGATACACTTGAAACCGCTTTTAAGGAGCTGTCTCCGGACTATGATGAAGATGTGGAAGTCATTGCAGAAGCAGGCAAACGGCTGGTAAAGCGGTTGAAGCCCTTCAGTATCGATGATTTGACTTCGAAGGAAGTTTTCTTTGAAGAAGGAGGAGTCTACCTCATTACCGGCGGTATTGGCGGCTTGGGGCTGATTTTTGCCAAATACATATCCCAAAGGGTAAAAGGCGCCAGGGTTGTACTTTCCGGGCGTTCACAGCCTGGAGACAAAAGGCTTGAATTGCTGCAAGCACTTGAAGGCAACCGGGCTGAGATTGTATACATCCAATCGGATGTTGCGGACCGGGCTTCTGTGGAGGCCCTTGCTTCGGATATACGGCAGCGGTTTGGAAGGTTGGACGGAATCCTGCATAGTGCCGGAGTGATCCGGGACGCCTATATTTATAAAAAAACACAGGAAGAAATAAAAGAGGTGCTTGCACCCAAAATATATGGAACTTTAAACCTGGATGAGGTTTTTAAGAATGAAAACTTGAAATTTTTCGTGTTCTTTTCCTCCATAGCCGCACTTACAGGAAATGCGGGACAATGTGACTATTCCTATGCAAACAGCTTCATGGACTATTATGCTCTGTATAGGGAAGGGCTTGCACGGCAGGGGGAAAGAAAAGGAAAAGCTTTATCCGTAAACTGGTCGCTTTGGCAGGAGGGAGGCATGCGGGTAGAGGACAGTACCCGGACCCTTTTTGCCGACACCATGGGCATTAAGCCCCTACGTACCGAAATAGGTCTGGACGCCTTGGAAAAAGGGCTTTCAAGCAATTTGAACCAATTCCTTGTTGTAGAGGGCGAGAAAAAGAAGCTGGACCTTATTTTGGACCGTGCGGTTAAGGAAAAAAAGGTGCAAACCCGGACCGGAATAGACCCTGAGGAACTGCTGAAAAAAATACAGGCGTCCCTGATGGGTATCGTGGGCAATATTTTGAAGATTCAGGAAAATGACATCCATTTCGATCGGGAAATGAGTGAATTCGGATTTAATTCCTTAAGCTTTACGGATTTTTCCAACGAGGTGAACAAACGCTACGGTATAAGCACGACACCGGCGATTTTCTTTGAGCATCCTACACTGCGCTCATTTTCACAGCATCTTTCGGATGAATATAGGGATACCTTCATTGAATACTATTACAGTGACAAAGGCATACAAACCAAGACTGCAGAGGAAGCGCAGGCGGTAGAGGACCCGCCAGCCAATGAAGAAAGGGCATCTAGGCTGCGCTTCCGGGACAATGGCTCAGGACCAGTCCATGGATACGATCGTACGGTCCGACCCAACGAACCCATTGCCATCATCGGAATGGGCGGTGTAATGCCTCTTTCGGAGGATCTGGATGAATTCTGGAAGAATATAGAGGCGGAGCGGGACCTTGTAAGTGAAGTTCCGAAGGATCGCTGGGACTGGGAAGAGGTTGACCGGCAAGCCAATATGCAGGTATCCCGCTGGGGCGGGTTTATGAAGGAAGTGGATAAATTCGACGCCATGTTTTTCGGCATTTCCCCCAGGGAAGCGGATTTGATGGACCCACAGCAAAGAATCCTTTTGGAGACTGTTTGGAAGACCATTGAGGATGCCGGCTATAAACCTTCCGATTTGTCGGGGTCAAAAACAGGTTTGTTTGTCGGTGTTACTACCATGGACTATGTAGATGTGGAAAAGGAGAATAACATCCAGATAGAAGCTTACACTACAACCGGCGCATCCCATTGTATCCTTGCAAACCGCGTGTCCTTTCTGTTGAACCTCCATGGGCCCAGCGTACCTTTGGACACTGCCTGCTCCAGCTCGTTAATCGCCATCCACCAGGCCGTTGAAAGCATACGAAACGGCGATAGTGAAATGGCAATCGCCGGAGGAGTAAGCGCCCTTCTCAGCTCTCCTGTGTTTGTCTCCTTTACAAAAGCGGGGATGCTTTCGCCGGACGGAAAATGCAAAACCTTTGACAAAAGCGCAAATGGCTACGTCCGGGGAGAAGGCTGCGGTACAATTCTGCTGAAACCGCTGAGTAAGGCTCTGGCAGACCGGGATCATATCCATGCGGTCATAAAAGGCAGCGCCGTCAATCACGGGGGTCGTGCCAATTCCCTTACGGCGCCCAATCCCAATGCTCAGGCGCAGCTTTTGGTAAAGGCCTATGAAAGGGCAGAGATTTCTCCGGATACCATCAGCTATATTGAGGCGCATGGGACCGGCACGAACCTTGGAGATCCGGTAGAAATCAACGGACTGAAAATCGCATTTAAAGAACTGTATAAGAAAAACAACCTGAAACAGACCAGAGAAAATTACTGCGGGCTGTGTTCGGTTAAAACCAATATTGGACATTTGGAGGCGGCGGCAGGCATAGCAGGTATATTGAAGATCCTTCTGTCCATGAAATATAAGAAGATTCCGGGCAATGTACATTTGAAAGAAGTTAACCCGTATATTGATGTAAAGGGATCACCCTTTTACATCGTCAAGGAAACGAAGGAATGGGAATGCTTAAAGAACGACAACGGGCTTGATATGCCAAGAAGGGCAGGCGTAAGCTCCTTCGGCTTCGGTGGAGCCAATTCGCACATCGTTCTTGAGGAATATAATCAGTCTGGTCACAGGAATGAGGCAAAGGAAAATCAGCCTGTGCTGGTGGTGCTTTCGGCCAAAAATGTCGATCGCCTGCGTGAAAGCGCGCGAAAGCTGAAGGAATTCCTTGAAGAGGATGACCCTGTTAAAAGGGAATTGCACCTGACGGACATTGCATACACGCTCCAGGTAGGGCGTGAAGCAATGGAAGAGCGCCTTGCCATTGTTGCAGGCTCAAGGGAGGAAATCATCACAAACCTGTCCCATTACCTTCATAACAAAGACAATGTAAAAATGCTGTTCTATGGAAGTACAGAGCAAGGCGGCAAACCGCCGGTACTGGACATGGACGGCGATGACAGGGAATATCTTGACACCTTGATCCGAAAGCACAAGCTTGAGAAAATCGCAAGATTGTGGGTCGAAGGTGCAAAAATAGACTGGGAACTGCTGTACCAGGGGGCGAAGCCTTTCAGGGTACCACTTCCTACCTATCCTTTTGCAAGAGTCAGGCACTGGGTTTCGGGCGAGAATTACAACAACAGCCAGAGCAGCCAGTACAACTACCAGAGAGCGCTCCATCCCATGATCGACTCCAATGAGTCCACTCTGGAGGAAGAGAAATTCAAAAAAACACTCCGTGTTCAGGAATTTTACCTGAAGGACCATGTGGTTGCGGGGCAAATTCTCCTTCCGGGGGTTGCTTACCTTGAAATTGCCAGAGCCGCCGGAGAACTTGCAGGACAGAAAAAAGTATCTTCCTTAAAAGACGTGATATGGGTTGCTCCTGTCAGCGTGGGCAAGGAAGGAAAGGATATCCATATCGGGCTTTATCCGGGCAAAGAGACGGTGGAATATGAAGTATACAGCCTGGGCGACGGGCAGAGGAAGGTGCATTCACAGGGTACGCTTTCCTTTGGCCCTCAGCTTCGAGCTCCCAGAAAATATAATATCAGCGAGATCAAAAGCCGGTGTACCGGAAGAAAAGGCAAGGAAGAATGTTACCAAAAGGTATTTAAGGCGGTGGGCTTTGATTACGGCCCTACATTCCAGGTGACCCAGGATGCTTTTATAGGGGATAGAGAGGGACTGGCCCGGTTGGAGCTGCCGCAAAGTGCTGGGGAAGGCTTTGAAAATTTTGTGCTGCACCCGTCCATCATGGATGGCGCCGTGAGGGCAGTCACCTGGATTGGAGGAAGCCCGGCTGGTCAAGATACCTCTCTCCGTGTGCCATTTGCACTGGGGGAACTTGAAATATTCCGCGCACCCACCCCGATATGCTATGCATATGCTTCCCCCTCCGGGGAATCGGGAGAAAACGGAATCACAAGGTATGAGATCGTGCTTTTGGATGAACAGGGCGAAGAATTGGTATCCATGAAGGATTTTGCAGTACGGGAATATAAAAATACTGAACTTGCCCCATCTGTGCGCAGCGAGGACAAACTCCTGTACTATACGCCTTCCTGGGAAGCGGCTTCCCGGGAACGTAAGGGTTCTGTGGGGCAGAAAGAAAGCGGCGGCCACCTCATCGTCTTCGAATCGCTTGCCGAAAACGGCGCAACAGGCAAGTACTCAGCAGCTCTTGATCCTGCCTATGAAAAGGTCGTGACGGTGGTAAAGGGCAAGGAGTTTTCAAAGCTCAATGATACCTGCTACTCGGTCAATCCTGCCAGCCGCAAGGATTACACGCGGCTTTGGGAAGAATTGACGCTGGCGGGCATCAAACCTTTACGGATAATCCACCTTTGGAATGTGGACAGCCAGAAAGGGGATGGGTATGAAAATATCCATGCAAGTGTGCTGCAGGAACACTTGAAAACCGGTATGGAGGAAGGAATCTATTCCCTGCTGTACCTGTTCCAGGAAGTAAGCGCTGCAAAGCTTGACAGGAAAGTGAAGTGCATTTTCGCCTTCAACGGGAGTGAGGATTCAAACCCACAATTTGCGGCAGTTTACGGCCTTGCCAGAACAATTGCTTCGTCAAACGGCAGGTTTGAGCTGGCGACAACGGAGATATGCGGGGGTACGGACGACGGATTGATGGAGGCTGTAAATGCGGAACTGTATACCCAGGGTTCCATCAACGGAATGGAAATCCGTATATCGGAGGGGAAGCGTTTTGTACGCAAAATGAAGCTTGCCGGGAATACAAAGAGTATATCCGTTCCCTTGAAAAAACAGGGTGTCTATCTGATAACAGGTGGAAATGGTGCCCTCGGTATGATATTGGCCCAATACCTTGCTCAAAAGTATTCGGCGAGGCTGGTGCTGACAGGCCGAAGACCCCAGGACGAAAGCCTGGTTGAAAAACTCAATAAACTTAAGGCCTATGGAGCGGAAGCTATTTACCACCAGGGTGATATGGCAGTATTGGAAGAGGTGGAAAGTGCGGTGAAGGCTGCCAGGGAAGCATTCGGGAAGCTGGACGGTGTATTCCACTGTGCGGGAATCGGGGATTCCACCAGCATCTTTAAGGCAACAGCACAATCCTTTGAAAAAGCGCTTGTGCCTAAAGTATACGGTGCAGTGAATCTGGATAGGGCTACATCGGATGAGAACCTGGATCTATTTGTGATGTTTTCCTCTATTACGGGAGAGACCGGTGATCTGGGGTCCGGAAGCTATGCTGCAGCAAACTGCTTTATGGACAGGTTCAGCAAGATGCGCGAAAATCTCCGGGCGCAAAACAGGAGGAAAGGCAGGACGGTTTCCATTAACTGGCCCTTTTGGGCGGATGGGGGATTTGAGTTCCCCAGGGAGCTTCTTGAATATTATACCGAGTCATCCGGTTTGCGGGAAATCAATTCTGAAATTGGGCTCAAAACCTTTGAAGAGCTATTGGGGATGGAGGATTCCCAGGTTGTGGTTGCATACGGCGACCCGATAAAAATAACCCGGTTATTCAGTACGTATGGTGAGCCGGAAGCCGGTATTTCATATCCTGCGGAACCGGAGGCCGGGACGGCTGCGGCAGAGGGGGACGGAACTTTGCGCGCGGGTATGCAGAAATATCTGAAAGAGATGTTTGCGAAAACTACCAAAATACCTGTCGGCCAGATTGGCTCCAAAGCGGAGTTTGAAAAATTCGGGATCGACTCCATACTGATTATGGAGTTGAACAAGCAGTTGGAAAAGGATTTTGGCGCACTGCCAAGGACACTTTTCTTTGAATATAACAACCTGGAAGACCTTGCGGGTTATTTTGTGAAAACCCATCCGGAAAAGATACGGTCAATGCTTGGAGGTGAAGAACAAGCGTATACCCGGGAAAGGAAAGAAATCCGCCTTCAGGCATCCGGAGCAGGAACAGGGAGGACAGTGGTTGAACCTCCTGTTGCCTTGAGGACCCGATTTACTTCCTCTTATAGGGAAGCTCCCGACAGCTTCGGCAGGCAGGAAACCCGGGAGGACGATATCGCCATTATCGGTATCAGCGGGCGCTATCCGGGAGCGGATAACCTGGAGGAATTCTGGGAAAATCTCAAGATCGGAAAAGACTGCATCACCGAGATACCGCCGGACCGGTGGGATTACACCGGTGAGTTTGATCCGCAAAGAGGCAAGGAAGGAAAATACTATTGCAAGTATGGAGGGTTTCTCAAGGATGTAGACAAGTTTGATGCCCCATTCTTCAATATGTCTCCAAGGGATGCAATGGGAAGTGATCCGCAGGAAAGACTGTTTTTGGAGACTGTACAGCATACCATTGAGGATGCCGGCTACAGGCGGTCTGACTTTTCAAAGGCAAAAGTAGGCGTTTATGTCGGTGTAATGTATGGGCAGTACAATTTGTTTGGCGTTGAAGAGACACTGAAGGGCAATCCTATGGCCTTGAATTCTTTATATGCGTCCATCGCCAACAGGGTTTCCTATTTCTTTAACCTTACAGGCCCCAGTGTAGCTTTGGATAGCATGTGCTCATCGTCCCTCACCGCCCTTCACCTGGCGTGTGAATCCTTGCACAAGGGCGAAAGCGATATGGCCATAGCAGGAGGTATCAACCTCACCATCCACCCCGACAAATACCGTTTCCTATGTTCCGTCGGGTTTATCTCCAGTGATGGAAAGTGCAGGTCTTTCGGAGAGGGTGGAGACGGCTATGTTCCCGGCGAGGGAGTAGGAGCGGTATTGTTGAAGCCTTTGAGCAAAGCAAGGAAGGACAAGGACCACATTTACGCGATCGTCAAAGCCACCGCCATCAACCACAACGGAAGAACAAACGGCTATTCCGTTCCCAGTCCAAATGCACAGACTGGGCTGATGGCTGAAACCTTTGCAAAATCCGGTATAAATCCGAGGACTCTAAGTTATATTGAAGGCCACGGCACAGGCACTTCCCTTGGAGATGCTATAGAAATCGTAGCTCTTTCAAAGGTCTTTGGAGAGTATACCGATGACAGGCAGTTCTGTCCCATCGGCTCGGTAAAATCCAATGTGGGGCATCTGGAGTCGGCAGCCGGAATGGCGGCCCTGGCAAAGGTCCTGCTGCAAATGAAAAACAGGCAGCTTGTTCCTTCCATTCATTCGGAGATAATTAACGGAAATATAAACTTCAAAGACTCTCCCTTTTACATTCAGCATGAGCTGAGCGAATGGAAGCGTCCCGTGACCGACGAGGACGGTGTGAAAAAAAACCATCCGAGGCGTGCCGCCATAAGTTCCTTTGGTGCAGGCGGCTCCAATGCCCATGTAATTATAGAGGAGTTTGAAGGGATAAAGAAAGAGAAGCCTGTGAAGAGGGCGACAAAAAAGGTTTTTGTACTCTCTGCAAAATCAAGGGAAGGATTGCATGCCTATGCAGAGAACTTTTTGGCGTTTCTTGAAAAGCAGCCTTTAAAGGATGACGGAAGCTGGGAACTGCTGCGGGAAAAGGTAGAAAAGGATATAACCGGAATCATTTCAGGCATTTTGAAGGTTGACAGCACAGAAATAAATACTTCTGAGGAATTCGAGGAGTACGGCCTCGACTGGATCGGCCTTTCGTCTTTGGCGGAGGCGGTGAATCAAAAGTACGGGCTGTCGCTGCCACCGGCGCTGCCGGGTGTAAAAACCATAAAGGATTTTGTACAGAGCATGCTCGAGATGCAGTACGATACTCTGGAAGCCTATTATAATTCCGTGCCGGGTGTGGAGGAATTGGATGAGACAGCGCAGGAGGGTATTGATCTTGAAGATGTAATATTTACAATGCAGGTAGGGCGCGAAGCTTTGGAGGAACGGCTTGCGGTTGTGGCATCCAGCCTTGAAGAGCTTAAGGACACGCTGGCTTTATATTGCCGCAGCGAAGAAGGCATAAAAAACCTGTATACGGGCAGCACCCGAAGAAAGAAGAGTGACGGCGGAATACTGCCTGGCGTTGAAGATATGGAAGAATATACAAAAAACAGCATGCTGTCCGGCGATATGGAGCAAATAGCAAAGCTTTGGGTATCGGGCCATGAGGTGGACTGGGAGCTCTTATACACAGCTTCCCACCCCCGCAGGGTACCGCTCCCTGTATATCCTTTCCAGCGTGAGAGATATTGGGCTCCCGATCATAAAACGGAAACCTACAGGCAGTCAGCAGCTTCAAGGCTGCCGGCGACAGGAATTCATCCTCTCATCGATGCCAATGAATCTACTTTTGATGAACAATGCTTCCGAAAGGATTTGCTGCCCAAGGATATTTTCTTTGACGGTATCACGGTATTGGGAAGAAAAATGCTGCCTGTGCTGGCGTTTGTAGAAATGGCCAGGGCTGCCGGAAATCTTTCCAACCGGCATAAATCCGTGATGACTGTCAGCGATGTGAAATGGTCAAAACCGGATTTGGAAATCACAGAGGGAAGCGGGTTGTATATAAGCCTATATCCTGAAAACGGCAGTGCAGACTATGAGATATGCTTGAAAAGGGAAGGGATGCCGTCTCCTATAATACTGAACCAGGGATGCCTTGAATACGGCACGGATTTTGAAGCTGCGGTGCAGGGTGCAGGCCTTGACATGGAAGGAATAAAAGCTTCCTGCAGCCATCGGATAGATCCGATGGAATGCTATAACATACTGGAAAAGCGCGGCTTGCAGTACAGTAAAGTTTTCCGCCCGGTAAAGGAACTCAGGGGCAATGGAAGTGAAGCGCTGGCTTTATTGGAAATTGACGAGAGTACCGGGTACCGGAAGGATATGCTTTTACATCCGGCCTTACTGGAAGGAATGGTGCAGGCAGCCTTATGTTTCCTCTATGACACAGACCAGTATGAAAGTACGTATGTACCTTACTCTCTCAAAGAATTGAAGATTATGAAGCCGCTTCCCGGGATGTGCCATGCATATATACGGAAGACCGGGAGTTGGAAGGAAAACTGCTTTGATATTAAATTCCTGGATACAAACGGGAACCTTCTGGTGGATATAAGGGAATTCAAAATGAAGGAGTTAAGAAACCCGGCGGTAGGATTGAAGTATGAAAAGGCAAAAGATTTTGCTGAAGCATAAAGGTATTTTTACTAATACGGTCTTCCAAATATGAATCGAATCATTGAAAGCTGGATGGAGGAGAGCACGATATGGAAAAGGGCATAACGATGATAAATGGGAAATCCAACTATAATGGGCTGGAAAAGGATATGAACAGGGAAGAACTGTATAATTGGATACAGGAATTTTTAGTGTACGTCATTGCCGGCAAAATCGGCCAATCTCCCGATGAACTGAGTCCTGCAACCAACTTTGATGAACTGGGATTGGAATCATCCATGGTGGCGGAGTTCAATACAGAACTGGAGGAGATGCTGCCAAACGTGTCAAAGATCATTCTTTTTGAAAACCGCAACATAAAGGAACTGGCCCAATACCTTGTGAAAAACCATGGACAGGAATTGATGGAAATCATGGATAAAGGCGGGATGGGACTTGAGTTGGCAGAGGAAAGGGAATCTGCTCCCGCAGTACCTGAAAAATCGGGGAAGGGCGATACTTCAACAGGCTCCTCAAACCGGGCCCTTCAGGAAGAGGACAGGCCGGACCGGGTCCTACTGCAAAATCCTTCTTTGGAGGAAACCGACGGGTGGGAAGAGATGAAGCCTATCAGGGAAAGGCGGAAAAGCTCCGCTGCGAATACTGCTGCAAGAAAGGATATAAGAGCCGAAATTCCTTCATCTACAGGTGATATAGCCATTATTGGAGTCAGCGGCAGGTATCCTTTGGCAAATTCACTGGAGGAGTTCTGGGAAAACCTTGTACAGGGAAAAGACTGCATCACCGAGATTCCTGCCGAAAGGTGGGATTGGCGCAAGGAATACGACCCCAAAAAAGGAAAGGCAAATAAAGTCTTCAGCAAATGGGGAGGATTTATTGAAGATGTAGACAAATTCGATGCCATGTTTTTCGGCATGACGCCGATGGATGCGGAAGGAACCGACCCGCAGGAACGTATTTTTCTTGAAGTTGCACACCAGGCACTGGAAGATGCGGGTCATACCAGGACAAGCCTGAAGGACAAAAAGGTGGGCGTGTTTGTAGGCGCCATGTATAACCACTACAGTGTTATAGGGGCTGAGGAGTCCATAAGGGGTAATTACATGGCCCTAAACTCCCTTCATGGCTCCATAGCCAACAGAGTTTCGTATTATTTCAACTTCAACGGGCCCTGCATTGCCTTGGATACCATGTGTTCGTCCGCTCTCACAGCCTTATATCTTGCATGCACAAGCATAAAGGCAGGAGATAGCGACATGGCGGTGGTAGGGGGCGTGAATCTGACCCTGCACCCCGATAAATACCGTTTTCTGTGCGGAGGAAAGCTTGCCTCCAGCGAGGGAAAGTGCCGGGCCTTTGGAGAGGGCGGCGATGGTTATGTGCCTGGCGAAGGTGTGGGAGCCATCGTAATAAAACCCCTGGAAAAGGCAATGACGGATGGAGATCCGGTTTATGCCGTGATTAAAGGCATCGCTGTCAATCACGGGGGAAGGACCAACGGGTATACCGTTCCGGACCCCAATGCGCAGGCGGCCCTTATATCCTCTGCATTGGCAAAGTCGGGGATAGACCCCAGGACCATAAGCTATGTGGAGGCCCACGGAACCGGAACTCCCCTGGGGGACCCCATTGAAATCACCGGACTTACGAAAGCCTACAGGGAATACACCAAGGACAGCCAATTCTGTCCCATCGGTTCGGTTAAGGCCAATGTAGGCCACCTGGAATCGGCAGCAGGCATTGTTGCGGTAACAAAGGTCTTACTGCAAATGAAGTACAGGAAGCTTGTGCCGTCCATACTTTCAAATATAACCAACCCTAACATAAATTTTGCAGACTCTCCTTTTTATATACAACAAAATGTTTCCCCGTGGAAAAAGCCGGTTATTGAGGAAAACGGGATTGAAAAAGAGTATCCCCGGCGTGCAGGCATCAGTTCCTTCGGGGCCGGAGGAAGCAATTCCCACTTGATACTGGAAGAACTTGAAAGACCACAGGATGTATATGGCAACGGCGCAGCAAAGCAGCAAATCATCGTACTTTCGGCAAGGAATGAAGAACGGCTCAAGGTGTACGCAGGGAAAATGGCGGAATTCCTTGAAAAAGCCATGATAGATGGAAGAACAGACAATATTGGCCTTGCCAACCTTGCCTATACCTTGCAGGTGGGAAGGGAAGCCATGGAAGAACGTCTTGCCATGGTAGTTTCCAGCCTGGAACAGGTGAAGGACGGTTTGAAGGCCTTCTGCACGGGAAACAAAAAAATAAAGGACTTTTACAGGGGGAAAGCGGGAAAAAATGAAAGCACTTTATGGTTTGACGGAGAAGAGGGAGAAGTATACATAAAAGCCGTAATCAACGGGAAAAAGCTGGGCAAGATTGCACAGCTCTGGGTTACAGGCCTCCAGGTAGACTGGGAAATTCTTCATGCAGAGAAAAAACCGGTGAAGGTTTCGCTCCCAACCTATCCCTTCGAGAAAAGACGCTGTTGGCCCACGGAGGTCAACGGTACTCTGGTGGGAGACATCACTACCTTCTGGGAAAAGGGTTTGCACCCGCTGATTGACACCAACATATCCACCCTGGAGGAACAGTGCTACAGCAAATCCATGGATGAAAATACTCCGTTCAGCAATGAATATTTACTTAACGGCACCCCTGCGCTCCCGCCATCGCTTTGTATGGAAATGGCCTGGGCGGCGGCAGCTCTTTCTACCAAAAGAAGCAGGGTAATGAAGCTCTATGAGTTTGAAATGCCGGAAAGGTACACTGTGGGCAGCCTGCCTGAGAGCCTATGCATCAGCCTTTTTCCCGTGGGTGAAGGCGTGGGGTTTGAACTGCGCCCGTTAAAAGGGGAAGAGGAAGGGGAGGCCTTCTGCTTCGGAAAAGTTCAATTGGGGGAAGGCAGCCCATCGGAAATCAAACCACAAGCCCTTGATATTGGAGAACTTACCGGAAGGTGCGGTATGAAACCGGTCAAAGACGAATTCTACGACGGATTTTCAAAAGCCAATATCACCTATGGCAGTTCCTTAAAGGTTATAGAAGAATACGGAAGCATAGGAAGCGAGACGCTGGCCTATATGAAAATCAAGGATGCAGACCATGGCTTTGCCGGAAAATATGCACTGCATCCGGCCATTTTGGAGGGAGCTTTTCAGGTGGCTGTAACGGCTGCAGCGGGAAGCCCGGATTATAAGATTGCGGCGGTAGGCGGGATCGTATCCTACGGCAAATTTCCTAATGATTGCTATATTTATGCGTGCTGCAAAGACAATACGGATGGAAATCCGGAGGAAATCATTTTCGATATGAATGTTTCAAACGATGCCGGAGAGGTTTTTCTAAAACTGGAAAACGTTATTCTTTCCAGATAAATGCCATACTTGCGCTACGACCAAACTTTACTGCGTTACATACGAGAGGAGAGATTTCGGATGTCTACCCAACCCAGGGAAGTACCAACCAATAACCAGGGGCCTGAGAGCATTGGAGTAAATGTTGAGGGTCTCAGGGAAAAGACGGAAAACTATTTGAAGAAGCTGCTGTATAAAACCGCGAAGATAAGGCCGGATGAAATTAATATGAAGGAACCGTTCCAACAGTACGGATTTGATTCCAGAATCGCAATGGCTATCAACAATGAACTGGAGGGAGACTTCGGAGAACTTCCTAAAACACTGCTCTTTGAGTACTCTACATTGGAAGAGCTTACTTCGTATTTTGTGGAAAACCATCCAGAGGTTTTGCGTAAGAAGTTTAAAAATGAAATGGATAAAAACCAGAGGAAACCGGCAGTTGCTGAAACACCGACCATTACTGCGGCGGTTTCGGAGAGCGGACCTGATGTCAGGCAGCCTGTCCCGGTAAAGGAAAGCAGGTTTGCACGTTCCAGGTTTGGCAGAACGGCAGCTCCCCAGGGAGCCGAACCGGCAGCCAGGAACGGTAAAGTAGCCATCATCGGCTTGAGCGGAAGGTATCCCGGGGCGGACAACCTGGATGAATTCTGGGAGAATTTGAAGCAGGGCAAGGATTGTATAACCGAAATTCCTGCCGAGCGCTGGGATTACAGGCAGTACTATGACCCTGACAAAGAGAAGCTCGGAAAGAGCTGCAGCAAATGGGGAGGCTTTATTAACGGCATCGATAAATTTGATCCCATGTTTTTCAACATTTCACCAATGGAAGCAAACCTGGTGGACCCGCAGGAAAGAATTTTCCTGCAGACGGCATGGCATACCCTGGAGGACGCAGGCTATACAAAGGAAAAACTCAGCGAATATAAAGTGGGAGTTTACGTAGGTGCCACCTTCGGGCTGTACCAGTTGTTTGACGCAGAAATGGATGGAAAACCGGTGGCTCATATTAACATGCACTCGTCCATTGCGAACCGTGTTTCCTATTTTCTTAACATGCACGGTCCCAGCATGGCCATTGACACCATGTGTTCCTCCTCCCTTACGGCCTTGCACCTTGCCTGCGAGAGCATACGGAGCGGGGAAACCGATATGGCGCTGGTGGGCGGCGTAAATGCAAACATACATCCCAAACGCTATATCCATGCAAGCCAGAGCAAGTTCTTCTCTACCGAAGGAAAATGCAGAGCCTTCGGAGAAGGCGGCGACGGCTTTGTTATAGGGGAAGGTGTAGGCGCCGTACTGGTAAAATCCTTTGATAAGGCTGTAAAAGACGGTGACCATATCTATGGAGTAATACTTTCCACCGCCATTAATCATGGCGGCAAGGCAAACGGGTACACCGTACCCAACCCCAACGCCCAAGGGGTGATGATAGCAGACGCCCTCAAAAAGGCGGACATAAACCCCCGGACCCTCAGTTATATAGAAGCCCACGGTACCGGAACCTCCCTCGGGGATCCCATCGAGATTGCCGGGCTTATGAAAGCCTTTGGAGAATACACCAATGAAAAGCAGTACTGTTCCATTGGCTCCGTAAAAGCCAATATCGGGCATCTTGAACCGGCCGCAGGCATTGCCGGACTCACTAAGGTGCTGCTGCAAATGAAGCATAAAAAGCTTTTACCGTCCATACTGTCGGAAAAGTTGAACCCCGGCATCAATTTTAAAGAGTCGGCATTTTATGTGCAGCATGCGTACGAGGACTGGAAGCAGCCTGTGATCCTTGAAGATGGAAAGGAAAAAACCTACCCGAGGCGTGCGGGGGTGAGTTCTTTTGGTGCAGGCGGCTCAAACGGGCACGTAATTGTGGAAGAGTATGAGAATGAGGCAAAGCCTGCACAAGCTCAGTATAACGACCCGAGCGTTATGGTTCTCTCCGCTAAAAGCGAGAAAAAGCTGAAGGAGTATGTATCGAACCTGCTCCGGTTTATTGAGAAATCGGAGACTACCGTCAGGGAGGCAGTCATTGACAGGGAAGGGCTGCTGCAGGATGTAAATCATGAACTGCGCAATACCTCCGCCGAAATCCTCCAGATGGAGTATGAGGATATTGATGGAGAAGTAAGTGTAGAAGAATGCGGCTTTGACCCTTTAAAATTCAACCTGCTTCTGGAAGCGGTGAACGCAAGATATGGGATTGACTTGAAGCCTTCATTTTCCAATACCCTTACTTCGCTGGCACAGATGGCGTCTCATATTTTGGATGAGCACAGCTCTTTGATAGAGGCATTCTATCCACACCGCAAAAAAGAAAGAATCATCGGTGATGTCCAGTATTCTATAGAACTGCCGGGTTTGGCCTATACGCTCCAGATAGGCAGGGAAGCTATGGAGTACAGGCTCGCCGTACTTGTGTCAAGTGTGGATGAATTCAGGAAGAAACTGAAGGAATTCTCGGAGGGTGTAAAGGACATCGAAAACCTTTACACCGGCAGCACAAAATCAAGCAGGGATAAGGTAGACCTCCTGGTTGAAGGAAAAGAAGGGGAAGAGTTCCTGAAGATTGTAGTAAATCAGGGCAAGCTGGATAAAATTGCACAGCTCTGGGTCATGGGATTCAATATTGAATGGAAAAACCTTTACAGGGAGGAAGGATGCAGGCGTATATCCCTGCCGGTATATCCTTTTGAGGAAGAAAGCTATTGGCTGCCCAACACAAGCAAGGAATGGCCGCAAAAGAGTTCCGGCACTGCGGCAGGCAAGCTTCATCCCCTGATCGGAAGCAATACCTCCAGTATGAAGGAACAGCGCTTCAGTACCCGGTTTACGGGGAGTGAATTTTACCTGGCAGACTATATACTTGCAGGAAACAAGATGCTGCCGCCGGCTGCATGCCTGGAAATGTTCCGTGCTGCTGCACAGATTTGGAGCGAGAAAAAGATTGTATCCCTCAGAAATATTGTATGGGCAGGGGGAGCTGCCTATGACAGGACTCCGGAAGAAGCAAGGATTGTCCTATACCCCTTGGGAGACATTCTAAAATGCGAAGTGCGGCTCATAACCGGCCATTCGGTAGCTTCATTTTCACAGGCGGAGATCGTGCTCAATGATGAGACTGATCCGGCAGCAAGCCTTGATATAAAAGGCATTCAAAACAAATGCACCGAGATCATTTCCAGAGACGGCTTTTATACAAAGACAGGGGGTGTCCTCTCCTACGGTAAGGAGTTAAAGGCTATAAATGGCCTATATAAAACGGAAGGCCAAGTGCTGGCGCATCTTGTCCTTCCCGAAGCCCTTGCAGCGGATGCCGGAGAGTATGTACTGCATCCGGCCCTGATGGAGGGTGTACTTGCCGCAGCCAGGGCGGTGTGTGAAGAAGGTGAACCCGGCTCCCTCTATTTACCCAATAAAATGGAACAAATAAGCATTCATGGGGCTTTGACAGGAGAATGCTATGTACTCCTGTCCGTAAGGCAGAATGCACCTAAAGGGTTTAGCGGGATTTTGGACGTGAATATAGTGAATGCCGCGGGAAAATCCATTGCAGAGATTAAGGGGCTGGTTTTAAAGAAAGAAAGCTTTGCATACTTTGAAGCGGCAAAGGCGGAGGAGGAAGCAGTAAGCACGCTGTATTACGGGAATTCGTGGGTAAAACGCGATGCAGGCAGCTTGCCAAAACCTGCTGCTTCCGGCGGCATCCTTGTCAGCTTTGAGAGCGGCTATAGCTTGAAAAACGAGCTTGATTCCTCGAAAAAAGTTGTCTCGGTACGGCAGGGCCATGGCTTTAGAGCGGTAGGCACAGACTCCTATGAGATCGATCCTGCCTACCAGGAAGATTATATAAAATTATTTGAAGAAATAAAAAAACAGCACGGGAAAGTGGAAGCCATTGTACATATGTGGCAGGCAGACGGGGATGGTGCTGTAAAGGACGAACTGATTTACGGCAAAGCCTTGAAGGGGAAGCTTCAACGGGGAATCGATTCCATATTCTATATCGTCAATGCCGTAGTAAAGTCCAGAATTCAATGGGATTCCCGTTTTATAGCCGTGGGCAATAATTATGCGTACGGGCCGGGACCCTTTGATGAAGCTGTCGTAGGATTTTCCAGGTCTCTGAAAATCCTGTTCCCCGACATTTCGTTTACGGCCATTTACGGTGAGTTTGGCAATGGTAGGTCTGGCGAAGGAGCAAAGGCAGCGGTGCTGGAGCTGGGAGCGGAGCGCACAAATGCTGCTGAAGAGGTCCGGTATGTTGAAGGGGAAAGGTATGTTAAGGAATACAGGAATATAAAGCTTGATTCCGGTACCCCATTGAAGTTGAAAGAAAAGGGGACTTACATAATAACTGGAGGTATAGGGGCCCTGGGAATGATCTTTGCCGGCTTCCTGGGAGAACGGCTTGGAGCAAGGCTGGCTTTGGTAGGAAGGTCCGCCCTTGATGGTAAAAGGGAGAAGGCCTTGGAAAAGCTCAGGGATGCGGGCTATGAAGCGGTATATTACCAGGCGGATGTTGGAAGCCTGGAGGATATGGAGAAGGTGGTTTCCGATGTCCGGCAGCGCTTTGGCAGTATCAACGGAGTCCTTCATACGGCAGGCATCGTAAGTGACAAGTTCATCGTACAGAAAAATATAAATGATTTTCACAATATAATGAAGCCTAAAATCAACGGAACCCTGGTCCTTGACCATGTTACAAGAAATGACGACATCGAGCTGTTTGCACTGTTCTCTTCCACCTCTTCCATTTTAGGTGACTTCGGACAGTGTGACTATGCAGTGGGGAACCGTTTCCTTGACGGATATGCCGGCTACAGGGAAGAACTGCGGACGCTGTCTTTGAGAAAAGGCCGGACCCTTTCCATCAATTGGCCACTCTGGAAAGAGGGGGGGATGCATCTGGGAGATAAGACCGAAGCGGCGTATCTCGCATCCTCCGGCATGGATTATCTGCATACCGAAAACGGAATCAAGGTGTTTGAAGAGGTATTGGCCAGTGAGTATAACTCGGTTATGGCGATTGTCGGAAGTAAATCCAAAATCGACAAGGTGGTGCAAATAACAGGAGAAAAGGCTGTAAAACCTGTCGGACCATCTGTGGGACTCCAGGACTCTTCAAGAGTTTCAAAGCAGGTTAAGCCCGTGAAAAAAGCAGTGCAAGGGGTTTCGCAAAACTCTGCAATGCCCTTGGAAGCCAGGGTGGAAGAGGAATTGAGGTCGGTGATCTCCGGGCTTTTAGGGATACCCGCTGAAAAAATTGATGCTGCGGAGAACTTTGGTAATTTTGGTTTTGATTCGGTATCCATTAAGGCTTTTTCCGATCGGATCAGCAGCCTTTATACTATTGATATCAAACCGATGGAGCTATTTGATAACAGCAGCCTTCAAAGCCTTACTTCCTACCTTTTGAAGGACAGCGAGGCTGCGGTGAAGAGCTATTACGGAGATCCGGGTGCAGTGCAGGTGGAGGAAGTGGAGGAAGAAATACAGGAGTATCCTGAACCGGCTGTGGAAATGACAAGGTATGGAGACCTTGAATCCCTGGAAAGCCGCTTTGCAGCTTTAAAACCGCTTTATGGCACGGCAGGCAATGCGGCAGGCTCCGGCAAGGAACCGGTAGCCATTATCGGGGTATCCGCCATGCTGCCCGGCTCCAAGGACTTGAATGATTTCTGGGAAAATCTACGGGCACAAAAGGATCTTGTCACGGAAGTGCCTTCTACCCGATGGGACTGGAGACTTTATTACGGAGGGGACATCACGGATAAAAACAAAGTGAACTCAAAATGGGGGACCTTTATCGAGGATGTAGACAAGTTTGATCCCCGGTTTTTCAATATCACGCAAAAGGAAGCGGAGTTTATGGACCCTCAGCACAGGCTTTTCCTCCAGGTGTCCTGGAAAGCCATTGAAGATGCCGGATACAAGGCTTCTGCGTTTTCAGGCAAAAGTGTGGGTGTTTTTGCGGGGGTACAGTATAACGATTATCAGGATATCATTACCGGTCTTGGCGAGGCCCATGCGATGATGGGAACCGGAAACACGCACTGCATGCTTCCCAACAGGGTTTCCTACTTGTTAAACCTCAAGGGTCCGAGCGAAGCAATCCATACGGCATGCTCCAGCAGTCTGGTGGCAATCCATCATGCGGTTGCCTCCATCCAGAACGGCGAGAGTGAGCTGGCACTGGCAGGAGGAATATCCCTGATGCTTACTCCTTCAGTATATGTGGCTGCAGGCAAGCTCGGCATCATATCGCCCGACGGCAGGTGCAAAACCTTTGACAAAAGCGCAAACGGCTACGTGAAAGGGGAAGGCGTGGGTGTCGTGCTTTTGAAGCCGCTGCGTAAAGCCATTGAAGATAAGGACTATATCTATGCAGTGATCAAATCAGCGGCGGTAAACCATGGCGGTAAAGCCAATTCCTTGACGGCACCCAATTCGGCAGCTCAAGCCGATTTGCTGATAAAAGCATATCAGGAGGCAGGGGTTGACCCGGATACGGTTACTCATATAGAAGCCCACGGTACGGGTACGGAGCTGGGAGACCCTGTAGAAATCGAGGGTTTGAAGAAAGCTTTCAATGAGCTTTTTGCAATGAGGAGTACTACGTTCTCAGGAAAGCCGTACTGTGCCCTGGGCACTGTCAAGACCAACATCGGCCACCTGGAACCTGCGGCGGGGGTTGCAGGAGTCATCAAGGTGCTGCTGGCAATGAAAAATGGGAGAATACCGGGAATACTCCACTTCAAGGAAATGAACCCCTATATTGATTTGAAAAGCACACCCTTTTATATCGCCGACAAGACACAGTATTGGAAAAGGCTCACCGACAGCAGCGGAAAGACTGTCCCCAGAAGGGCCGGGGTAAGCTCCTTCGGGTTCGGCGGTTCCAATTCCCATATTGTTCTGGAAGAGTTTGAAAACGATTTATTGGAAAGGCACGGCGAGAGTAATGAAGAAAGGCTTTTCATACTCTCTGCAAAAAGTGCCGACAGGCTGAAGGAATACGCTGTAAATCTCCTGGAGTTCCTTGAAAAATATGCCTATGTGAAAATTGAGGAAGAAAACCTTGACTCCAGGATTAGCCTGGCAAGCATTGCTTATACCCTGCAGGTGGGGCGTGAGGAAATGTCCGAAAGGCTTGCCGTAAAATCGTCGAGCTTTGAAGAGTTGAAGGACAAGCTTTTACGCTTCAGCCAGGGGGAAAGCGGAATTTCAGGGCTTTATACAGGAAGGGTCCAAGGGAAGAAGATCGGAAAAGACGCCCAGGAGAATAACAACTCCTTAAAGGAAAAGGTACGGGAAGCACTGGCCGCAGGCAGGCTGGAGGAACTTGCAGCACTGTGGGTCACGGGAGAATACATTGACTGGAAAGTCCTGTACGGCGGTAATGTACCGGTACGTACACCGCTGCCCACATATCCCTTTGCGAAAGAAAGGTACTGGATCGAAGGCAGGCTTCCTGCACACAAAACGGTGGATGCTCCAACGGAAGAAACTGCCGCAGACAGTGAAAAAGATTCATTGCTTGTGGAAATATTAAGGAAGCTTGAAACCGGTGAACTGGATATAGAAAATGCAGATCAATTGACGGAGGAGATTCTCAATGGATAGGAATATTGCTGATAAAAGGGAAATTCTTGAACTGGTAAAGCAGAAACGCCTGACATCGGAAGAAGCGTTACGGCTTTTGAAGGACAATGCACAGTATAGCTACGGTGCTGCCACTGAAAAAACGGTAGAAGAGCATCCGGAAATAGTCATGTATTCAAGTTCATGGACGGAAGCGGGGCTCGCCGGTGAGCGGAAGGCAGGAGGTCTGCAAGGGAATATAGTGGTTTTCGATACAGACGGCAGTTTCTTTGTGCCTTACAAAACCCATATGGAGGGGATGGAAGGCCATAAAGGGCAGATATCCGTTGTGAAGCCGGGCAAAGGTTTTGCAAATCACGGTGAAGGCAATTATGAGATAAACCCTGAAAATGCGGAAGAATACACCGTGCTTTTAAAAAGCCTGGAGGAAGAAAACAGATACCCCCAAGCAATTATCCATTTTTGGTCGAGAGAAGACTGGGAAAATGGCGGTATGTTGGAGGAGCTGCTTGACAAAGGCATTTATTCACTGTTTTACCTTTCGCAGGCCCTTATGAGCAACAAGTCCAAGCCGGATGTACGCCTGGTCTATGCCTATACAACCCGGGAAAAGGATATAAACCCTCAATATTCTGCTGCTGGCGCCTTTATAAAGACCGTCAGGCTGGAGAATCCGAAATTTCTGTGGAAGGCGGTTGCAATTGACCGGGAAGGACTGGATTACCGGACTCTGCCTCAAATCCTTATGGATGAATTGAATGCACCGGCACAGGAGGATATTGAACTGTACTGGAAGCAAGATACGCGATATGCAAAGCGCCTGGAGGATTATAACGGAACAAGGGCGGATGGTCTCAGCATTAAACAGGGTGGGGTATATCTGATTACCGGGGGACTCGGGGGCCTGGGATATCTCTTCGCTTTGTATCTGGCATCGAAAGCTGCCGTAAAGCTGGTATTAACGGGACGTTCGGAACCGGATGAAGAAAGCATGCAAAAAATCCGCGAGGTAGAAGCCCTTGGGGCGGAAACGATTTATATAAAGTCTGACGTGACCTCCAGGGAAAGCGTAGAAAGCTTGATAAACCAGGCCAGGGAAAAGTACGGGTACATCCATGGGGTGATCCACAGCGCCGGGGTTTATAGGAACGGTTTTATCATTAAAAAAACCAGAGAGGATTTCCAAGAGGTTCTTGCGCCGAAGGTGTACGGAACGGTATACCTCGATGAGGCGTTAAAAGAGGAGGAGCTGGACTTCTTCGCATTGTTCTCTTCCACTTCGGCAGTTTCCGGAAAGGTGGGGCAGAGCGATTACTCCTATGCAAACAGTTACCTTGATTCTTTTGCCCTCCAGAGGAATAAAAGGGTAGAAGCCGGAAGCCGAAAAGGAAGGACGGTATCCATCAACTGGCCTTTTTGGGAAAAGGAAGGAATGGCACGGGAGATCACTCCCGAGGAGCGGAGGATGTATGCGGAAAAGGCCGGCATAGAAGGTCTTCCGGCCGGGGAAGGAATAAAGGTTTTTGAGGATGCGGTTTTGAAGGGCGGAAGCTCCTCCTGTGTCGTATTCTACGGTTATAAAAACAGGATCAGGGACTACCTGGACAGCGTAATTTCAAATTCCGGCAAAAGGGACGGAGAGGAAAACGGTAGTGTTGATGCAGGGGTCTTGTACCAAAAGACCCAGGAACTGATCAAGGAGATGATTTCAAATGAAATCGGGACGCCGGTTGCAAATATCGACCCCAGCATAAGCTTTGAAGAATTCGGAATCGATTCCATTATTATTAACCATTTCAATGCAGAAATGGAAAAGAAAATATCTTCCGTTTCAAAAACCCTCCTTTTTGAGTATCCCAATATCAATGACCTGGCAGCCCATCTGGTAAAAGCCCATGAGCGGGAGCTTGTCCGCCTGTTTGGCCTGGACAGGAAGCCTGTGAAACCTGAGGTTCAGGTTAATAAACCGGTAAAACCTGCTGCTGTGCCGGTACGAAAGGATACTGTCAAGAGTACCCTTCCGCCGCAAAGGGAAAAAGCCGGGCATCAGGAGCTGCTGCAGGAGGATATCGCCATCATAGGGATCAGCGGGCGTTATCCGAAGGCGAACAACCTGGATGAATTGTGGGAAAACCTCAAGCTGGGCAGAAATTGTGTTACGGAAGTGCCTCTTGACCGGTGGGACCACAGCGAATATTTTGATCCTGACCATGAAAGGGTTAAACCTGGCAAGACCTATTGCAAATGGGGCGGCTTTATTGACGATGTTGATAAATTTGATCCCCTGTTTTTCAATATATCGCCCAGGGAAGCGGAGTATATGGACCCGCAGGAACGAGTCTTCCTGCAAATTGCCTGGGAGGCTATGGAAGACGCGGGCTATACCCGCGGACAGCTCAGAGAGGCCACAAACGGTGAAAAGGGCGCAAATGTCGGGGTATTTGTGGGAACTACTACATACCAGTACGAATTGCTGGGGATCGAAGAGTGGGGCAAGGGGAACATGGTGACTCCCATCTCCCATCCCTGGTCTATTTCCAACCGCGTATCCTATACCTTTAATTTTAACGGCCCCAGCATACCTGTCGATACGGCCTGCTCCTCTAGCCTGTCCGCGCTGCATTACGCCTGTGAGAGCTTGAAGAAAGGTGAGTGCGGCATGGCCATAGCCGGCGGAGTCCATATGTACCTCCATCCCTATAAATATGTCTCAATGGCACAGATGGGAATGTTTTCACCTACAGGCAGCTGCCGTACTTTCAGCAGCAGCGCTGACGGCTTTGTGCCGGGGGAGGGTGCAGGAGCACTGCTCCTGAAACCGTTACAGAAGGCCATTGCAGAAGGCGATCATATTTATGCAGTAATAAAAGGAACTTCCGTAAACCACGGAGGAAAAACCAACGGCTATACAGTGCCTAATCCCAATGCCCAGGCCAGCCTTATTCAGGAGACCATAAGGAAATCCGGTGTTGACCCCAGGCTCATAGGGTATATAGAAGCCCATGGGACAGGGACCAAGCTGGGGGACCCTGTGGAGGTCACAGGGCTTACCAAGGCTTTCCGGGAATATAACAAAGACAGGCAGTACTGCGCCGTCGGCTCCATCAAATCCAATATCGGCCATGCGGAATCGGCGGCGGGTATATCGGGCCTGACGAAGATCATCCTCCAGATGAAATATAAACAGCTGGTACCCTCCATTCACTGCGAGGAGTTGAATGAGAATATCAATTTCCAGGAGACGCCTTTCTACGTGCAGAGGGAACTGGCGGAATGGAAAAATCCCTCCATCACTGAAAACGGCATAAAAAAGACCTATCCGAGATATGCCGGCATTAGCGGCTTTGGAGCAGGGGGTTCCAATGCCCATGCCATCCTCATGGAGTATGATGAAACCCTTTCCAAGAGTGTACAGGAGGACAGGCCGCAAATCGTCCTTTTATCTGCCAGGAGTGAAGAAAAGCTTCATGAATATGCTGCCAGGTTTGTGGATTTCCTTGAGAAGAAGGCTGTAGTGTCGGAACTGCCTTCCCTTATGGAATCAGTCATCGACGGTACAAAAGAGGAAATCGAAGTGCTGAAGCCCATTAGTGACAATGAGATCGCCCATTACATGGATAATTTGAAAGCTCTGGAGAAATTCCAGGTTGTTTTGCTGGCCCATGCGTTCCGGCGAATGGGTGTATTTCAGGCAAAGGGTGAAACATACGGGAAAGCCGGATTAAAGGAAAAATTAAAAGTAATACCGCTCTACGACAGGCTGTTTGATGCGTTGATGGATATACTGCAAAGGTATGGCTTTATAACGGTAAATGGGGATGCTATAGAGCTCACGTCTCTTATTGAGGACAAAGAGACCCTCTCCATATTTGAAGATGTAGAAAAAGCGAAGAGGGATTTTGATGAAAAACATCCCTCCATCCACTCCTATACAAAACTGCTTACCACTTGCATCGACGCTTATCCCGAAGTACTGACCGGGGAAAGGAGCCACATGGATGTAATGTTCCCCGATGGGTCCATCGAACTTGTAGAGGGTATATACAAGGGCAATAAGATCATCGATTACTACAACAAGCTGGTCGCTGCGGGGGTAAAGCAATATGTAAAGCAAAGGCTTGTGACGGACCCGGGAGCTTTAATTTCCATACTGGAAGTGGGCTCGGGGACCGGGGGCACCAGTGTATTTGCTTTGGAGGAACTGAAGGAGTACGCTGCAAGCATCAAATATTACTATACGGATATTTCCAACGGATTGGTGCAGTACGGCAAGAAGGCCTACGGAAAATACGGGTTTGCCGAATTCAAGGTCCTTGATATTGAAAAATCTCCGGAAATACAGGGCTTCAAGCCGCAAAGCATCGATGTGGTATTTGCCACCAATGTCCTGCATGCTACAAAGAACATGGGGAAAACCCTTGCAAACATCGGCGATGTATTGAAAACCAACGGTTTGATCGCCATTAATGAATTTACGGTGCTGGGTGATTTTTCTACATTGACCTACGGTTTTACAAAAGGCTGGTGGCTGTTTGAAGATGAGGAAAGCCGGATCAGGTGGTCTCCTCTGTTAAGTATCGAGGGGTGGAAAGCCTGCCTTACTAAAAATGGCTTTGGAAAAACGGCTGTAGTGGGTATACTGGGGCGTTATGCCGACCAGTCGGCGCAAAATGTCATCTTTGCCGAATACGCAGGGGGAGCTTCCAGGAAAAGCAGCAAAGGCAGAAGCTTTAACATCAATCTGAAAGACCTGGCTTATACGCTGCAGGTTGGAAGAGAGCACCAGGAAGAAAGGCTGGCCCTGCTGGTGTCCAGCCCGGAGGAATTGGTGGAAAAGCTCAAGGCCTTCTTACAGAAACAGCCTTCCATCCAGGGATTGTTTAAAGGCAATACCAAATCGGATAAAAGCAGGGCTGAGCTTCTGGTGAAAGGCAGGGCGGGCAAGGAGTTTTTAAACATACTTTTCAGTGACGGGGAATACCCATACATTGCCCAGTTGTGGGCTTCGGGCGTTGAAATGGACTGGAAGCTCCTGTACACCGGTGAAGAGAAAAACCGGAGAATATCCCTTCCCACCTACCCCTTTGCCAAGAGCCGTTACTGGATTGAGCAGGCAGACAGGAAGCCTCTTCCGGCTGCCAACACCCCTACCAGGGTGCTGCATCCCCTGGTGGACGATAATATATCTACGCTCTATGATTGCAGGTTTGCAAAAACCTTTACCGGCCATGAATTTTATATCAAAGACCACAAGAACGTACTGCCGGGAGTGGTCTACCTTGAAATGGTCAGAGCCGCAGGGCAGCTTGCAAATGGGAACAGGCATGTTGGGAAAATAAAGAACTTTGTATGGATTCACCCGATTGGGTTTGACGGCAATCCAAAGGAGGTTTGCACAGACTTTTATCCTTCCGATGACGGAATTGAATTTGAGGTATCTACCACCATTGCAGGGAATGAACAGAGAACCGTCAATGCCGGCGGGAAGCTCTGCTATGGTGAAGGGGATGGCTTTGAAGGCGAAAGGATGGATATAGGGGGTATAATTTCGAGATGCGGGAATGGAAAAGACCGGGCAGAAGCCTACTACGAAAGAATGGAAGCGCTGGGAAATGCCGCGGGCCCGAATTTCAGGGGACTTACGGAATTTTACTACAATGAGGTGGAGGGATTGTCCCGGTTAAGGGTGCTCCCCGAATTCCATGACAGCATTATGGAGTACATTCTCCATCCAACCTTGACGGATGGTGCATTCCAGACCGTCAACGCCTTTGCCTGGTCTGTTTTACAGGGAAGCGACCCCATCTATGTGCCTTTTGCCATGGAGGAGATGGAGATGGCAAAAGGGCCTTTCACAGCCGCATATGCCTATGTGCGCAAGGCAGAGCACTTTGATAAAACCGGTACCGACACTGTTGCCTGCCATCTGTCCATACTGGATGAAAATGGACGGGTCGTAGCAAGGATAAAAGGATTAAATTTCAGGCAGATACCGAAGTCCTATATGGACATGCTGGAAGGAAACCAGCCGAAGTATACCGGAATCTCCTACAGAAGCTTGTGGGAAGTCGAGGAGCTCGGGGAGGAAGGCAGTGGCCCGGCTTTTGGCAATACCTTGATCTTTGACGACACTGAAGGACTCCGGGATGCTTTACAGGAATTTGAACCGTCAAGCAGGAAGGTGCTTGTCAAGCCCGGGAACGGATTTAAGAAACTAAATGCGACGCTGTATGAAGTGCATCCTTCCAGGGAAGAAGATTACGGACAGCTTTTTGAAGAACTGGACAGGGAAGGCTTTGCACCTCAGAATGTCGTCCATGCGTGGTCCATGGGCAGTTTTACCCGGGAGGGGGAAGAAACCGGGCGGCAGATGGATCGGGGACTGTATTCCGTATTCAGTATCTGCAAGCCGTTGATGCGCAGAAAAAACAAGGGAAAAATCGGCATTACTTATGCATATGGCTGCAGGAAAGCTTCCATTCCTCCTGCTTTTGCAGCCCTTGGCAGCCTCGCCAGGTCCTTGGGTCTGGAAGATTCCAACCTGGCCATGAGGACCCTGGGGATTGATGTGGGTGCAAAGGACTGGGAAGAGTATAAATCAAGCATTCTACCCGGGATTTTAAAGAAAGAACTGGGTGTAGGGAACGAGTATGAGGTCCGCTACGAAAACGGCAAACGCCTTACAAAGAATATGAAAAGCTTTGATATCGGCCATGAAGCAATACATCCGCCGCGTATAAAGAACGGCGGGGTCTATGTCATCACGGGGGGAACGGGCGGCCTTGGACTGGTTTTTGCAGAATACCTTTCGAAAAAATACAAGGCAAAGCTTGTCTTGTGCGGACGGTCCGAACCCAATGCAGAGACCAGGTCCAAACTGGATTCCTTTGAAAAGCACGGTTCAAAAATACTATTTATAAAGGCGGACATATCCAAAGCCGATGGAGCCAGAGAGCTGGTTGACAGGGCAAAAGCAGAATTCGGAAAGATTGACGGCGTTATTCACAGTGCCGGCATCGTAAGGGATTCCCTGCTGGTCAGGAAGACACGCGCAGAATTGGATGCAGTACTGGAGGCCAAGGTGTATGGGACTATCAACCTTGATCATGCCCTAAGAGAGATGCGGCCCGACTTCTTTGTCCTCTTTTCTTCAACCTCTTCCGTACTGGGCAATCTGGGCCAGTGCGACTACGCTTATGCTAACGGCTTTATGGATCACTATGCCGAAATGCTTGCGAGCGAAGGGGTATACGGAAAGGTTCTGGCCATAAATTGGGGACTGTGGAAGCATGGGGGCATGCGGCCCGGGGAGCAAAATGAGAAGTTTCTCTGGGATGTAGCAGGAATAAAAGCCATGGAATCCGAAACCGGGCTGGAAATGTTTGAAAAGGGTCTTTCCCTTCCTGTGCACGGCTTTACGGCATTGGAGGGCGATCCTCTCAAGCTTCAAAAGATTCCTGCATTTGCAGGCAAACCGGTACGGGAAGTGAAGAAGGTTCCTGAAAAAAATGAGGCAAGTCCTGAAAGCAGTGGGGTAAAAGGTGAGAGCAGCGCCGTTATAAACAGCTTCAAAAAAGACATGACCGCTTTGGTATCCGCCATATTGAAAATTCCTGTCCAGGATATTCATCCGGATGACGAACTGAGTGATTATGGATTTGATTCGGTATCCTTCACGGAACTTTCCAAGAGGATCAATGACAAATTCCGGCTGGAGGTTTCTCCTGCACGTTTCTTCGGGTATTCTACACTGAATAAGGCGGTTGCAGGTCTGTATGAAGAAAACAGTGAAGTATTGGAACGCTTTTACAATATTTCAAAAGAGGAAGGTAAGGCGCCCGCCCTCTATGAGGAAACCAGGAACCGTTCCGGGGCAATGGCTGCGGGAGCAGGCAGCCCCACTACCCGAAAATCCGCTCCGGTATATACACCGGGAGCTCGGCAGGATGCTTTCAGAAGAAAGCAGGACCCGGTAGAGGCTGCACCTGCCTATGAGCCTGTGGCAATCATCGGTATGAGCGGAATAATGCCGCAGTCCGAAGACCTCATTGAATTCTGGAACAATATAGAAGCGGAAAGAGCGCTTATAACGGAAATACCCAAGGACAGATGGGATTGGGAAAAAATATATGGAGATCCCGCCAACGGCGAATTCAAGGCCAATGTCAAATGGGGAGGCTTCATGAAAGAGATCGACCGGTTTGATGCTTCTTTCTTCTCCATACCTCCGGTGGAAGCGGAGCTGATGGATCCCCAGGAAAGGCTGGTCCTCCAGACTGCATGGAAAGCGGCAGAAGATGCAGGGTATAAGATATCCGAACTGTCGGGAACCGATACAGGGGTCTTTGTAGGGGTTTCCAATACAGACTACAAGGATTTGCTGATACAAATGGGAATTCCCGAGGTAATGCCGTCACAGTCCTTTGTTGCAAACAGGATATCCTACACCTTTAACCTGCGGGGCCCCAGTGAACCGGTTGATTCGGCATGCTCCAGCGCCATTGTGGCTATTCACCGTGCAGTCAAAGCCATACAGGATGGGGAATGTGCCATGGCATTTGCCGGAGCCATCAATGTCATTGCAAGCCCGAGCCTATACGTGCTTGACTGCAAGCTCGGACTTCTCAGCCCTGACGGCCGGTGCAAATCCTTTGATAAAAAGGCCGATGGCTATGTCCGGGGCGAGGGCGTGGGCGTTTTACTGCTGAAATCCTTGAAGCAGGCCATTGCCGACGGAGACAACATACACGCCGTAGTAAGGGGGACTGCGGTTCAACATGGCGGTAGAGGCACCTCCATCAATGCACCGAATGCGGATGCCCAGGCCGATGTTATTTTCAATGCCGTTGACAAGTCGGGAATCGACCCTTCCACTATCGGTTATATTGATGCGCACGGTACGGGGACACTGCTCGGGGATGCGGCTGAAATCGACGGGCTTAAAAAGGCATTTAAGAAATTGTATAAAAAATGGGGCAAGGCCGAAAGCGGCAAACCGCATATAGGCATCGGTTCAGTCAAGACCAATGTAGGGCATCTTGAGTCTGCTGCCGGGATTGCAGGGGTGTTCAAGGTGGTTCTTGCCATGAAGAATAAAAAGCTTCCGGCCTCTCTTGGTTTTGAAGAATTGAACCCCTATGTGAAATTGGATGGAAGCCCCTTCTACATCGCCGACAGGACTTCCGAATGGATGCCGGTTTTAGATGATAGCAACGAGAGATTGCCAAGACGGGCCGGTGTCAGCTCTTTTGGCGCCGGTGGAACCAATGCCCATATTGTAATTGAGGAATATAGGGCTTCTGTCAACCAGGCAGCGCAAATAGAACAGCAGACACCCAGGCTTATCGTGCTTTCTGCCAAAAACGAAATCCAGTTAAAGGAATATGCAAAAAAACTTGCAGATTATATCGAAGGCGTGGATAACAGCACGGGTTCATCTGCCGATGCGGATGGGGAACTATTGGGCTGCCTGAAGGCTGAATTGGCATCAGTTTTATCGGGGATTCTGGGTGTCGCCGCCGGGGAAATCGATATGGAAACCGATGTGAAAGAGTGTGGTCTTGACCTTGTGGGCCTTTCGGAATTCATTGAAAGGATCGGCGACAGATTGGGACTTCAGCTGGGATCAACCGTCCTTGTAGAAAACAATACCCTGGTTTCACTGGCCCATTATCTATTCAAGGAGCATAAGGAAACGGTTTCAAGCCTCTTTATAAAGAAGGCAAAGGAAGGACGTACGGGAACAGGAAAAGGGGTAAGTATCGCGGAAATAGAATACACCCTGCAAAGAGGAAGGGAAGAAATGCCTGAACGCCTTGCCGTCATTGCTTCCGGTACAGAGGATTTGAAAAACAAGCTGCTGATGTTCTGTCAGGGTGAAAGCGAGACTGAAAACATATTTACCGGAAACACCAGGTCCCCGAAAGAGGATACAATGCAGCTTTTGGAAGAGGAAGACGGCAAGGAATATATCGCTGCTTTGATCAGGAAACGCAAACTTACACAGATCGCCAGGTTATGGGTGAAGGGCGTAAGCATCGATTGGAAACTTTTGAATCATGAGTCTGTAACAAAGCGAGTACCGCTGCCCTCTTACCCCTTTGCCAGAGAAAGACACTGGCTGCCGGGAACAAATATTGATTGGGCCCTAGAGGAGGCTGCTGCTACCAAGCCCCGGAAGCGGAAGGAGCAAAACGAAGCACTTTTACCGGGAGGAGAGGTACAGGATAAACTGATGGAGCTTTTGCGTAAGGTAGAAAGCGGTGCGCTTACTGCACAGCAGGCACTGGAGAAAGAGAAAGGGAACTTCTGATTCAGGGAATAAAAGGGAAAATGGGTGTTGCAAAGAAAGGAGGAAGTGTAGTGTATAACGTGTCAAGCAGGGCTGAGATATTTAAAAGGGTGGAAACGCGGGAGTTGCAAGCAGAAGAAGCTTACAGAATGATTCGAGAAATGGAAAGGGGGAAGAGTGCCGGTTCAAAAGGACAGGATCTGCTGGAAGAGATTAAGGAGACTCTGCGTGATGCAGTGGCAGACATTTTAAAGTATAACAAAAAAAGTATCAGTTCCAGTAGTAATTTCAGGGAATTTGGCTTTAGCTCCTTCAGCCTCATGGGGTTTAAAAAGTATATTGATGCAGAGTACGATATTGATTTGCGGCCGGATGCATTCTTTGAAAGCCCTACCATCAACCAGTTGGCTTCCTATCTGCTAAACCATCACAGGGACAGTGTTTTGCAAAGCTATGGAAAAGGAGCCATGGAAGTGGAAGGTACCGGAAAGACGCTTTCGAGTGAAGATTCTGAAAATGAAGACAGCCAGTGGGCGTCTAGTTCCCCAAAGCCGGTCCCTGAAAGAATGGTGCTGAAAAAACAGCCTGTATGGCTGCTGCATGCGGGTAAAAAATTTCCTGCGGAGCTGCTGGAGAATTTTTGGGAAAACCTGCGGGAAAAGAAAATGAATGAAATACCCTCCGAAAAAATCTCTACCGGTTTGTTGGAGCTTTTAATGGAATCGGGATACAAGTATCTGCATATGCTGGTTGAAATCTCTACAGGAGAGAAAATGGAGGTTTTTTCTGCGGGAAAAGGAGAGACCATCGTCATCATCTCGGGAATAGGAGCCACTGCAACCCTCACTTATAACCAGTTGAAGAATTTTTCCTCACAATACAGGTTTATTGTGTTCCATGTACCGGGGAGCGGATTGAGTGAGGGGGTAAGGGACCTGTCCCTTGAGAGTATATCGGGAGTGGTGGGAGAGACGCTGGAAAAACTGGGAGTTGAAAGCCCGGTCCATATATTTGGCGGGTCCTGGGGTGCAATGGTAGCCACCACCTTTGCCAAAAACTATCCTGCCAAAACGGCTTCCATGGTCTTGATGTGCCCTGTGGTGGATTTGCTGGGCAGTGAGGGGGCTGGGGAATCTTCCGTGGAACACCTGGCTTCTATTAATGAAATTGCGCGCAGGGATATTCTGGCTGTTTCAGGCGGGGAGAAATATTTGAAGCTTTATTCAAAAAGCATTTGTGCCGATGCAGTGACTCTTTCCAATTATATGAAGCATTTCTCCAGCGACTCTCCGGACTTCTATTCTACCGTAAGCCTGCTGGAAGATATTGAAGCTCCGGCCCTTGTGGTTACAGGTTCCCAGGACAGCATGGCGGAAAAAAGGCATAAGGAAATACTCCGCTCAAAGCTTAAAAACGTTACATGCTTTGAAATCCAGGGAGCAGGGCATTTTCCAGCCTTAACCCACAGCGGCGAATTTAATAGCATGTTAGGGAACTTTTTTGAAGAAGTGAAGGGGAATAGAAGGTAAAAATAACGAGGCATAAGATGTCCCCCACCTCTATAGGTGGCGGGTACCGATTAACTTTATAGGCGGCGAGCATATCTCCCGCCTCGTTGAAACGGTGTGTTGAAATTGCTCTGCAATTTCTTCCGTTGTTATAATGAATTCCGTCAATGGAAGGCGGCTTTGAAAAGAGTAAAGCTCTGAAGGGACCTTTATCGTGAAAAACGATTGCCAACAAATAGATACAGGTGAAAGTATCTATTTGTTGGCAATCGAAATAAATACAAGAGCAGGTTATTTTGAGACGTAAACCAGGAACAGTACGATCGTAACAATCGAAACGATTACACTGGCGATACCGAGGTTGGCATGAAAGCTGACTGCGCTTGCTAATTCCGCATCCTTTAAATTGGCGCTTCTTATCCAGAGTCCGCACAGCGTAAGTGATGCAAGCATTAAAATAGAGAGGGCACCGATTATGTAAAGGAACATTTTCATTAAAACCACTCCTTTTTAATTATTGAGTTTATTATAATTTAGATGTAAAAATATGTCAATAAAAATTGGAAAAACAAGGGACAAAATTATAAAAAAACATCCATAATAATTCAAGGAATGAACATAATATTACGAAGAATTAACTTTACAAAATTTATTAAAATTGTATAATAATAGTAATGATGTCTTGTTGAGGGAGGTCGAAATATGAGCAATATTGGAGTTGTTGGAGCAGGAGTTATGGGAGTAGGCGTATCCCAAAGCCTTGCACAATCTGGGTTTTTGGTAACATTAGTCGACATTAATGATGAAATTCTTGAACATGCAAAGCAGCAAATCTACATGAACGTCCGTTTCCAAGGCTTGCTGCAAAAGATGGAAACCCCGGCGGATCCGGATGAAGTACTCTCAAAAATAGAGTTCACAACAGATTACGGTAAACTCAATCAGGTGGATGTGGTGATTGAAAACGTAAATGAGAAGTGGGAAGTAAAAGAACAGGTATATAAAAAAATTGATGCTATTTGCCCGGAAGGCTGTATTTTTCTCGTCAATACCTCCTGTATATCCATTACAAAAATAGCGGCACTGACAAAAAGGCCGTCACAAGTCATAGGGACACACTTTATGAATCCTGTTCCCATGAAGACTGCGGTGGAAACCATCAGAGGATTCCATACATCGGAAGAAACCATTCAGAAGACGAAGGAATTGCTGGAGAAAATGGGGAAGGAATGCATCCTTGTAAATGACTATCCGGGATTCGTATCCAACAGGCTTTCACATCTGCTGTTTAATGAGGCGGCTTATGTTGTTCAAGACCAGGTGGCATCTCCCGAAGAGGTGGATGAAATCTTTAAAAAATGTTTCGGGCATAAGATGGGTCCGCTGGAAACTGCTGATTTGATAGGACTTGATACAGTTGTAGATTCGCTGGATGTATTATATGAAAGCTATCAGGACCCAAAATACCGCTGCTGCCCATTGCTCAGAAAAATGGTACATGCAGGGTTGTACGGCAGAAAGTCGGGCCAGGGTTTTTATTCATACTAGGGTAAAGGCAGGTACTATTCCTTACGGATCGAAGAACTATACAATTTAGGATGGAACTTCGCTAATTCGACGTTTGCATAGCTCCAGAATCATTGGCTATGCAAACGCCAAATTAGCAGTTACCAATCCTATTGTATATAAAATGGAAGTAGGCTGTAAAGCATAACAAATTTATATAAATCATGGAAGGGGTTCAAAAAAATGAGTGAAATTAATGCAAAAGTAAGGTCTTTTCTTTCCCGGTTTTTCAGGAAACGTGAATTACAGGACGATGAGGATATATTCTCTTTAGGCTTTGTCAATTCATTATTTGCCATGCAGTTGATCATGTTTTTGGAAAAGGAATTTAAAATAAGAGTGGATAACAAGGATATGGATATGAATAACTTCAGGACCATAAATTCCATCGTAAGCCTTATAGAAAGCAAGGCGAGCTAGGCATACTCCAAAATGGGATACGGTATAACCTTTTAAAGCAAAGTGGAAAAGAGGGGATGTATTTTGAGAATTGAACTGACAGCGGAGCAAATGAAGCTCCAAGAGGAATTTAGCAGCTTTGTGTGTAACGAAATCATGCCGTATGCAGGGCAAAACGACAGGGATGAATGCACGCCCGGAAGCATGATCGAAAAAATAGCCCAAAAGGGGTACCTGGGAGCGATGCTTCCAACGGAGTATGGAGGGCTTGAATACGACAACATAACCCTTGGCCTGCTGAATGAGGAGTTCGGGAAGGGCTGTTCCTCGGCCAGAAGCCTGCTTACTGTCCATGGCATGGTAGCCCTGGCGATTTTACGGTGGGGCACGGAGGAGCAAAAGCATAACTGGCTTCCCAAATTAGCCAAAGGAGAATGTGTTGCCGCTTTTGCGCTGACGGAGCCTAATGTGGGCAGCGATGCAAAAAGCATAGAAACAACGGCCGTTTTAAGCGGCAGTAACTACGTCATCAACGGGAAAAAGAAATGGATTACCATGGGACAGGTTGCCGATCTGTTTTTACTGTTTGCACAGTATGAAGGAAAGCCCACCGCTTTCCTGGTTGAAAAGAATTTTCCCGGTTTTTCCGTAAAGCCCATCAAAGGCCTGATGGGGGCAAAGGCTTCCATGATTGCAGAGCTGACGCTGGAGGACTGCGTTGTCCCGGCGGAAAACCTGGTGGGTAAAGAGGGGACGGGATTAAGCCATGTTGCACTCTACAGCCTTGACTATGGAAGGTATACCATAGCCTGGGGGTGCGTCGGAGCAGGGCAGGCCTGTGTGGATGAAAGCATAAAGTATGCCCGGCGGAGAAAGCAGTTTGGGGTAGCACTGCGGCAGCACCAACTGATACAGAAAATGATTACCGAGATGGTAGTAGAGGTCAAGGCGGCAAGAATGCTGTGCTACAATGCAGGTTCCCTGAAAGATTGCGGTGACCCGGACTCCATTATGGAAACATGGGTTGCTAAATATTTTGCTTCCAAAATGATCGGTAAAGTGGCCGGGGATGCCGTGCAGATTCACGGGGCCAATGGATTCAGCAGCGAATATCCTGTGGAAAGGCATTTCCGTGATGCTAAAATGAGCGAAATCATTGAGGGGACAAGCCAGATGCATGAGGTTTTGATCGCTGTCAATGCATTCAGGAACATATAAACGCAATACGGTATGGATGGAATAGGAGGAGAAAGGGAGGTCAATATGGGGGAGGCAAATAAAAAAGAACGGAAAATAAAGTGTGTCGTGTGGGATTTGGATAATACCATTTGGAAGGGTGTCCTTCTGGAAGATGAACAGGTCACCCTGCGTGAAAATATAACGGATATCATAAAAACATTGGATAACAGGGGAATCCTCCAATCGGTTGCAAGCAGGAACAACCATGATCATGCCTTCGCGAAGCTGGAGGAGCTGGGATTAAGTGAATACTTTCTCTATCCGCAGATTAACTGGAATCCCAAATCATCTTCAATAAAAACTATTGCACAATCCATCAATATAGGACTGGATACTATCGCATTCATTGACGACCAGCCCATGGAGCGGGAAGAAGTAAGCTTCTCCCTGCCGGATATCCTTTGCATCGATTCAGAGGATATCGCTACATTGCTTGACAGACCGGAGATGAACCCGCGTTTCATTACGGAAGATTCAAAAATCAGAAGAGTCATGTATATGAACGATATTCAGCGCAATAAGATGGAAGAGAGCTTTAAAGATTCCCAGGAAGAGTTTTTATCCACGTTGAACATGGTCTTTAGCATTTCGCCGGTAAAGCCGGGAGATTTGCAGCGTGCCGAGGAGCTGACGGTAAGAACCCACCAGTTGAACACAACAGGGTATACCTATTCCTTTGAGGAATTGGAAAGCTTCATGAAATCGGACAACCACATCCTGCTCATTGCCGGTTTGGAGGATAAATTCGGTACATATGGGAAAATCGGTTTGTCTCTCATCGAATGCCATGAGGATGTCTGGAAATTAAAATTATTACTGATGTCATGCAGGGTAATGTCTAGAGGCGTAGGTACCGTCATGCTCAACCATATCATGCGGCTTGCCAAAGAGGCAAATGTCTGTTTGCAGGCTGAATTCGTATCCACGGACAGAAACCGTATGATGTATGTTACGTACAAGTTTGCAGGTTTTAAGGAAATACATGAGGATGGCAATTTTGTAATTTTCGAAAATGATTTGCAAAGCATACAACCCTACCCGGACTACATAGAAGTGAATATTGCTTAGGAAGAGTGATAATATTACTTCATCATTTAAGGTATAAAGTCCGCCGTCCGAGAAGGGTGCAGCAAAAGAAAGGTCAGATGTTTTAAAAATTGTATTAACCTGCGGGGTGTCATTATGGAAAAAATTGCATTTGTTTTCCCGGGACAGGGGACTCATTATGTAGGGATGTCAAGAGCCTTTTACGAGCAGTTTCCAATTGCAAGGGATACATTCGAAGAAGCCAATGATGTACTGGGCTTTGACTTGAAAAAGCTTTGTTTTGAAGGTAGCCTGGGCGAATTATCTGCAGCAAAAAATGCACATGCTGCAATATTTATAACCAGTATTATCGCCTTCAGGGTATATATGAAGGAAATCGGCATATGCCCTCAAATATGCGCGGGCCACAGCCTTGGTGAGTATTCGGCTTTGACTTGCAGCGGTGCAATGAGGTTTCCGGACGCATTGAAAATCGTATACCAAAGGAGCTTGATTGCCCAGGAAATTGCGGACGAAGGAAACATGGGCATGACAATTATTGACGGAATCGATTCCGGCAGGGTAGAGGAAGAATGCAAAAACCTATCGACGGAATACGATATGGCGGCGATATCCTGCTATAACGGATCAAAGCAGGTGGCTGTCTCCGGGCATCTTGACGCGGTACAGAAGGTGGAAGACAGGGTTTTGGAACTGGGAGGGCAGATTACACCGCTCATAGGCAGTGCGCCCTTCCACTGCCAATTGATGAAGCCTGCAGCAGAAAGGCTCAAGGTTGAGCTGGAGAAGTATTCCTACGGTAGTATCCGATATCCTGTAGTGTCCAATCTGAGCGGCAAACCGTATTCGGGAAGCGAAGAGATTGTGGGGTCATTGATGGGGCAAATCATGAATCCTGTTCAATGGACAAAGATCATGGGCTATTTTAAAAGGTTTGGTGTCACGCTGGTCATTGAGATGGGACCGCAGAACATCCTGGGCAAGTTGCTGAAAACGGATATGGACAGAATATCTACCCTGTGCTTTGACCATAAAAAGGACAGGCAGGATTTGTATGCAATGTTCCATCAGCCTCGTTACAGGAAACTGGTACCGACTGTGGTTACGGGATGTTTAACGGCTGCCAGCGCCACTCCCAGCAATAATTGGAACGAAACTGAATACCAAAAAGGTGTGGTTGAACCCTACCGGAAGCTGCAGAAAATACAAAATGAGCTTGAAAAAGCGCAGGCAGAACCCACGATGGAACAGATGAAAGAGGCCATCGAGATGCTGGGGCTGATTTTCCAGAGCAAGAAGCTTCCTTTGGATGAACAGGAAAAATGGTTTAACCGTATATATGATGAATCGGGAACACAGTACATTTTTGGGGGCGGCCACAGTAGGTAGACTGAATTGCAATGGATACAACAAAGATTAAAAACAGGAGTTATGGAGAGGATAAAATAATCCTTTACCGTAGCTCTTTTTTTATGTTTTTTCTGGGAGTAGATATCAAATGACAAAAAATAATATTTGTCATTTGATATCTTGTGTGTTATACTATCTTCAAGGAGGTGACAACACGACCAATGAGTCGTATTTTATGGAGAGGTTTTCAGAAGTTTTAACAAAGGAACAGATTCTCATAGCTACAGAGGAAACTCTTAGGCGTTTTGGTATATCAAAAACCTCTGTAACGGATGTTGCTGCTGCACTTGGTGTAAGTCACGGTACGATCTATCGCCACTTCAAAAGCAAGGTTGAGCTTCTCGAAGGAGCAACTGAAAAATGGCTGGAGGAAAAAATCATTATGCCGTTAACGGAGGTTTGCCAGGACTCTTCCATGGATGGGGTCCAACATTTAAAAGCCTATGTCAATACATTAATCGAATTAAAACGGCATTATGCCCGTAAAGATGAAGAACTGTTTAAAATGTATGCCAAAATAACGGAGGAAGCCGCCCAGTTAATCTCCAAACATGTCACTCGCATTACGGAGCAAATGAGTGAAATCATTCGCCGCGGTGGCATAAAAGCGGATGATCCTTCCCAATTGGCACGCACCGTTTTCCATGCCACCGCAAGATTTCACCATCCGGCCCATGCCTATGAATGGAAAAGTCCTGCCATCGATGATGAGTTTTCGGCGGTATGGGCTCTGATTGAGAAAGGTTTTTCATAAGGTGAGATGCAATAATGGGTACAAAATAGGAGTGGAAATACTATAAAAAACAAACCGAAAGAAGGGTGAACATAAATGAAATCTTTAGAAGGAAAGGTAGCTATCATAACCGGATCTTCCAGAGGAATAGGACGTGCCATTGCGGAACAACTGGCGGGTTTGGGAGCGAAAGTCGTCATCAATTACTCCAGCAGTCCGGAAAAGGCTGCCGAAGTAGTAGAAGGCATTGTTCAAAAGGGGGGAACGGCGGTAGCGATTCACGCCGACCTGGGCAAGGTAAGTGATATCGAAAAATTGTTTACGGAAACCATTGCTGCATTCGGCAGAGTGGATATACTGATCAACAATGCAGGAATAATGAGTAACAAGCCTCTTTCAGAGGTAACGGAAGCTGATTTTGACAAACTGTTTTCAGTAAACGTAAAAGGTACCTTTTTTGCTTGCCAGCAAGCGATGAAACATATGGAGAACAATGGAAGAATTGTGAACTTTTCCACCTCTGTAACAGGGCAAATGTTCCCTGCATACAGTGTTTATGCGGGTACAAAAGGTGCGGTTGAACAATTTACCCGCCAACTTGCAAAGGAATTCGGTCCCAAACAAATTACGATTAATGCAGTTGCTCCAGGCCCGGTTAATACGGAACTTTTTACCACGGGAAAAACGGAGCAGCAGATCGAGGGCATGAAAAAGATGAACGCCTTTGGCCGCCTCGGTGAGCCTGAAGATATCGCCAATATAATTGAATTTCTGGTGAGTGACAAATCACAGTGGGTAACGGGCCAAACCCTGCGCGTGAACGGCGGATTTATTTAAACGGTTTATAAACCTTGATTGGTTGCACCAGAGCACGATCGCGTGAAGAAAAGGGACGCAGCGAAACTAAAGTTTCGCTGCGTCCCTTTTTTGTATAAGAAACACAAGGAGTACCTTGCCTGCAACATGCCTAGATAGGGCTGGAGCAACCCCCTGTTAAAATAACTATTGACAGTAGTAGGAGATGGAATTATAATATTCAAGGAAATGAAATTGATAATCATTATCATTATTATATGGCTTTTCTAATTTAGGCAAAGGGGGGATAAAAAATTATGGTTCGCCTATATACAGAAGGCATAAACATTGGCTATGGTGAACATTTGGTTGTGAAAGATCTCAGTGTAGAGATTCCAAATAAAAAAATTACCACCATCATTGGTTCCAATGGCTGTGGAAAATCTACTTTGTTAAAGGCAATTACTCGTATTATTTCGCATCAATCCGGAACGGTTATTTTAGATGGGAGAAATATTTCGGAAGAAAATACGAAAATGCTTGCTAAGAAAATGGCGATTCTTCCACAAACACCGGAAGTTGCAAGCGGGTTAACAGTAGGTGAGCTGGTATCCTATGGCCGCTTTCCCTATCAAAAGGGCTTTGGACGCTTAACAAAAAAAGATTATGAAGTCATTGACTGGGCGTTAGAAGTCACCGGAACAAAAGACTTTAAGTTCCGTATGGTAGATGCACTGTCAGGAGGTCAGCGTCAGCGCGTTTGGATTGCTATGGCCCTTGCACAGGAAACGGAGATTATCTTTCTTGATGAACCTACCACCTATTTGGATATGGCGCATCAACTGGAAGTGCTTGAGCTTTTGCAAAAGCTAAATGTAGAACAGGGACGTACCATCGTTATGGTTCTTCATGATTTAAACCAGGCGGCTCGTTTCGCTGACTACATTATCGCTTTAAAGGACGGTGAAGTAGTAAAATGTGGAACCTGTGAAGAAGTGATTAATCATCATATATTAAAAGAAGTGTTCCATATTGATGCTGAAATTGGACGAGATCCTCGAACAAACAAACCGATTTGTATTACCTATAATCTATTAAAAGGAGAATTGGAAAATGAAAAAGATATTAATTCACAGCCTATTGGTATTTGCTCTAATTTTTAGCGGTTGCAGCAGTAAATCGACGGAAAAAGAGAGCAGCCCGGCCAAAAGCGAGAACAAATCCGCAACCATTACATATCAATCCGAAAATGGACCCGTCGAAGTTCCTGCCAAGCCGCAAAGAGTTATTGTGCTTTCTTCTTTTGCAGGGAACGTTATGTCTTTAGGAATAAATCTCATTGGGGTAGACTCCTGGTCTAAAATGAATCCGCGTTTTGATGACAAACTAAAGAATGTGGAAGCAGTAACGGATGAAAGCCTGGAAAAAATTATTGAACTGGAGCCTGATTTAATTATTGGTTTATCAACCATTAAAAACGTTGATAAATTAAATAAAATTGCTCCTACTATAACCTATACGTACGGTAAAGCGGACTATTTAACACAGCACCTGGAAATTGGCAAACTTCTAAATAAAGAAAAAGAAGCACAGGCATGGATTGATGATTTCAAAAAACGTGCACAAAAAGCCGGAGAAGAAATTAAAGCAAAAATAGGTACAAACGCAACTGTTTCCGTCATCGAAAACTTTGACAAGCAGCTGTATGTGTTCGGCAATAACTGGGGTCGCGGAACGGAAATTCTTTACCAGGAAATGAAATTGAATATGCCTCAAAAAGTCAAGGACATGGCTTTGGCTCCGGGCTACTATGCGCTGTCATTGGAAGTTCTTCCCGAGTTTGCTGGGGATTATGTGATCTTTAGCAAAAACAAGGACACCGATAATTCATTCCAGGAAACGGATACTTATAAAAACATCCCGGCAGTGAAAAATAATCACTTATACGAAGCAAATGCCAAAGAGTTTTACTTTAATGACCCGGTAACGTTGGATTTTCAACTGGACTTCTTTATAAAGAGCTTTTTAGGCAAATAATGCATAAGAGGAATTCCTGCGATAGGAATTCCCTCTTCCTTTATCCTATAAAAAAGAGGAAAGACTGATGATAAAACAAAATCAACATTTCGTTCCATTTGCCTATAAGCTGTTTATAGCGATACTTGCGTTCATTGGCGTGTTTTTTGCTGCGATGGTACTTGGGGCGGCTGACATCAATATCAAAGATGTGTGGGTGGCGCTTACTTCTAATGCTACAGGTGATAAAATTTCAATTATCCGTGAAATTCGCCTGCCGCGCGAATTCGCAGCAATTTTTGTCGGAGCTGCACTGGCAGTTTCCGGTGCAATCATGCAGGGAATGACGCGGAATCCACTGGCCGATCCCGGACTCCTTGGATTGACTTCCGGCGCAAATGCGGCGCTGGCGTTTACAATTGCATTTATCCCTTCAACCAATTACTTTGGTATTATGATTGCCTGCTTTGTTGGGGCAGCCATCGGTGCCATTCTGGTTTTAGGTATTGGAGCGGCGAGAAAAGGCGGATTTTCTTCCTTTCGGATTGTATTGGCCGGTGCTGCTGTTTCTGCATTCTTATCCGCTGCTGCAGAAGGGATCGGCATATATTTTAAAATTTCAAAAGATGTATCCATGTGGACGGCGGGAGGAATGATCGGAACTTCATGGGGTCAACTTAAAGTCATAATTCCCTTTATTACGGTGGGTATACTTGTTTCCCTTTTCCTTTCAAGACAGCTTACCATTCTTAGCTTAAATGAAGAAGTTGCAGTTGGATTAGGTCAAAAGACGACGCAAATAAAAATAATTCTGTTTATTGTTATTATCCTACTGGCAGGTGCTTCTGTTGCGCTCGCCGGAAATATGGTATTCATTGGATTAATGGTTCCTCATGTGGTTCGTGCAATTGTTGGAGCCGATTACCGCTTCATTATAGCTATGTCAACCATTTTTGGAGCAGCGTTTATGCTTTTGGCCGATACACTGGGCCGTACCATCAATGCTCCTTATGAAACGCCTGTGGCTGCCATCGTTGCGATGATGGGGCTACCTTTCTTCCTGTTCATCGTGCGCAAAGGAGGGAAAGCATTCTCGTGATTCAACCAAAGTTAATAAAAAAGCAGCGATTGCTTATCTGCGTTTCACTGGCACTTATCATTATGACGGCTGTTATCGGCATGGGAATAGGGTACGCCTCCTTATCTTTTGATCGGCTTATTCCAACCCTTCTTGGTCAGGGTACCTTTAAAGAGGAGTTTATTTTATTTTCCGTTCGATTACCACGAATTATTATTACACTGTTGGCAGGCATGGCACTGTCGCTATCCGGTGCTATTTTACAGGGAATAACCAGAAATGATTTAGCCGATCCGGGAGTAATAGGCATTAACTCCGGAGCCGGTGCTGCAATTGCCGTTTTCTTTTTGTTTTTCCCCATCAAAGCAGGTTCCTTTGTTTACCTGCTTCCACTTGTCGCTTTTGTGGGGGCCTCCATAACTGCATGCTTGATCTATATTTTTTCATACAACAAAAATGCAGGCCTTCAACCGACAAGATTAGTACTGATTGGAGTAGGTTTTTCAATGGCTCTTTCCGGGGTAATGATTGTACTCATTTCCTCCGCCGAACGTTCAAAAGTAGATTTTATAGCAAAATGGTTGGCGGGTAATATTTGGGGTACCGATTGGCCTTTTATTTACACGCTTCTTCCGTGGTTGGTCATACTCATACCCTTTACCTTGTACAAAGCAAACCGATTAAATCTCCTTGCACTAAGTGAGCCTGTGGCCATTGGTGTCGGGGTATCCATTGAAAAGGAACGAATTGTACTCCTATTGACAGCGATTGCGATGGCATCTTCTGCAGTCTCCGTCACAGGAGGGATTGCATTCGTCGGACTTATGGCTCCACATATTGCGAAAGCACTGGTAGGGCCTAGAAATCAATTGTTTATCCCGATCGCGATTCTCATTGGCGGGTGGCTGCTGCTTTTTGCAGACACCATCGGACGTAATTTAGTTAATCCGGACGGTATTCCGGCGGGAATTATGGTTGCTTTGATTGGTGCACCCTATTTTGTGTATTTATTATTGAAAAAATAAGAATAATATGAATTATTGAGCAGGTTTCAAAATGGAACCCGCATGTACACGTAATAATGACAGAAGGGGTATCCGGAGAAAATGCCTGATGGAAATTAAATAAATACCGCCCAGCCGGAAAGGATAATCGGTTGGGCGGTATGTTTTTTATGATATTTACTTTAATGCAATCAACTCGTTTTATTATCTAAAGCTGGTGTTTAATGCCCTAAGCAAGGTACGAATGTCGTATTGGTGTGGGGTAACAGGACAAATCTTTTTATTCACACCCATGAGCGTATAGACGGCAATCCTTGCGGCACGAACCGAGTATTCCTCTGTGAATACCATATCTTCAGGAATTTCAACAAACTGGCTTATCATGGCAAAGTTTGTTGAGCCCTCCGGAACAACATAAGGACGATCCTTCATGGCACGAGGCTGGAACATTGAAACGATATAGGGCATCATACAGGGAATTACATTCACGATGCTGCCCATGATTTCATCATAGTGCTCCTCAAAATGCAGTTGGTGAATGAGTTCTGTAAGAATCTCTTCTCCTGTACACTCGCGCATGGGTTTCTTCACATAATCGCCAACCTTGTCGGTGTAGAGACCATAGCCCCAGAAAATTGTCGTATCCGCAGGCTGATTCTTGAAATGGGGCTGTGCAGCAACAACGATGGACATGAGCCAGCTGGAATCCTTGAAAGTCATCAATGCGCCGCTTCCCGGTACATTACGGGAGAATTTTTCAATTAATTTGAGGAATTTGTTGCCCTTGCAGGTAACGGTAAAGGATTCCCAATTGGATTCCTCCGGTTTGCTAAAGAAAGGCTTTGGATTGCCAAGGCCCTCTTTCTTCGCGGCAATTTTAGCCCAAAGATCACCGGACATAGGATTTTCCGGTACAAAAGGAGCCGGTTTTTTGAAGGAACCAAGCCGTGCATTATCTGTCATGCAGCCATTGGAAATAATGCAGAGGTCACCTTCATGAAGCTGTATGATTCCAGTACCCTTTTCATCTTCGTAATGAATCGCTGTAACGGTGATATCGCTGCTCTCTTCAAAATCAAGATCGGTAACCTTGTATTTAAGGCTGAAATCAACTCCGAAGCTGTCAAGATAAGCCTTTAGCGGCAGAATGATGGAGTCGTACTGGTTATAAGGCGTTCTTGTGACACCCTCCAGGGTTTGGATACGGGAGAACTCAAAAATCATACGCTGCATATAACGTTTGAATTCGAACAAGCTGGACCATTTCTGGAAAGCAAATGTTGTCTGCCACATATACCAAAAGTTGGTTTCAAAGAAATGGGGTGTAGCAGCAAACCAGTCGGAAATCTTCAGGTGATCAAGCTTTTCCTCCGGTGTGATCATCAGTTTGGCAAGTGCCATACGATCCGCATTATTAAAGCCCATTGACATTACATCCAAAACTTCACCGTCTTTATTAATCAGACGGGCATTTGCATGAGTTGGGTGTGCATGGTCAAAGGCAAGGATTTCTTCGCATACAGACATGCCTTCGTGCTCAAGGGATGGGATGGAACTAAGCAATTCCCATGTGTTTTCATAAGTCTCTTCGTTCAGCATTCTACCCCCGCGGCAAACAAAACCGTCTGTAGCATTACCTGCTCCGTCATTACTGCCACCGAGGATATTCATTCCTTCTAAAATATGAATGTTCTTGCCTGGAAAATCACAGTCCCTTACCAGGTAAGCCGCACCCGCTAAAGAGGCAAGGCCGCCGCCTACAAAATAAACCTGTTTGTTTTCATACTCTTTTCTCATGATTATGACCTCCGTATATTGATTTTGTTCTTGCCTGTGATATCAATATACGCTTTGTAAAAACCGTTTACCATAGACACAATTTGCGCAGTGTATAAAGTTTATACACATGGCTGATAATGTCTAAAAAACAAGGGGTGATGACTTTAGTCATCACCCCTGCGTGAATTTTTCGATTGCCCTTCCTATATCACCTTCAATCAGCTTGCTGAGATTCCTAATAATATGGTCGGGTGCCTCTTTTGTTCCATTTCTCAGCCATACCAGCAGCAGCCCAATGAAAGCATAACTATAAAAATTAGCGATGAATTTTTTATCTTCCGGTAAAATATTCGTTCCTTCCGACAGTTCATCCACCACGCCAGTTAATAAATCAACGGTAACACTCAGGAGAAATCCTTCCAGATGATCTCTTCCCAGGGAGTGATAGGTGTTCATGCAGAAGGTTTTGTTTTCGGCGACGTATTGAAAAATCTTCAAAAAGCCGTGCTGCCATGTTTCGTAGGTTTTGTAATTGGCGATTGCACCGAGAGCTTCGGTTTTATAAATCCATCCCAGCAAATCATAGATATCCTGAAAATGATAGTAAAAAGTCTGCCGGTTGACGCCACAATCGGTTACCACATCCTTAACAGTGATTTTCTCAAGAGATGTTTTCTCCATCAATTTTTTCAGCGATGCCGCCAACTCTTTTTTTGTCATTAGGGACATAGGGTACACCTTCTTTGTTAAATTTTTCTGCGTAAATTATAATTAATCCCTATCAAGATAAAATAGTGTTGCTATCTACTGCGTAAAATGAGTAATTTTACCTCCCTATAGTGTACCATAAAACACTGAAAATAGGAATTGGATAATTGTAAATTCTGGTAATGCAAACGGAAAGCTTTTATCGGAGGTAGGCATTATAAGTAGTGTATTGTATCTATTTTGTTTTCTCAACTTGAATTATCCATCAGAAGTTCAACTCGAGTACACACGAAGTACACATGGGCACTCTATAATCAGCCTGTAAGTAAAAATTAACTTTTAGGAGGTTGTAACCCATGAAAAAAATTATTTTAGCATCATTAATTGCATCGGTGGCTATGTCTGCGTCTTCAGCAGTGTCCTATGCCCAAACCGACAACGGCCCAAAGGAAAGAAATGTACTATATCAAAGAATTAATGCTCCGTTAGCATCCATGGAGTTGTCGGGTATAGTACAGGAAGTATCTGACAACAAAATGACGGTAAAGGGAAAGGATGGAAGGTCTTACTTGGTAATGCTGGATCAATTCTCAAAGATCGATGGATTTAAGGATCTCGGATTGAAAGCAGGAACCGAAGTATCCATGAAAAGTGCGCAGCCCAATACTATCGCTTTGGGTGAAAAGAATACTGGGAAAGCAGTAACTTTTGCAATATCCTCCGTACCCGCGGTATTCAAGGAGGCTGGTGGGATTGATAATGCGGTTGAGGGTACACTTGATGAAAAAGAAGCGGGTGCAGTAGAAAGAGAGCGCGCGACAATCTTTACTGTTGAACCGGGTAAGGACGGTGAAATGGAGGAGGCGGTTGCTACTGTGGCTGCAGTTGCGGTTGGTGCCAGGGATATAGGTCAAACGGAAGAAGAAAGTTCAGAACAAGGCAAGGATGGTGAAATGGTTGAAAGGGTTGCGGCTGTGGCAGCAGTTGTAACTGACACCAAGAATATAGGTGAAACGGAAAAAGAGCGCATTCCCCTTTTAACTGCTGAGTTGAGCAAGGAGGATGGAACCATCAAAGTGGTTACCCTCGATGGGGAAAATGTTAAACTATGTTTTGTACCTGAAGAAATTACTGCCAATGGTAAAACAATTAAGTTACATAAGTAAAATAAAGAATAATTCCCAGTATGACATAATACTTGCCTATAGTATAATTATAGGCAAGTATTACGCATGCGTGGGTAATTTTTTATTTATATGAATCAAAAAGTGGGGTTCTACCGGTATGAGCAAAAATATACTTTTGGTCGAAGATGATGCGAGAGTGAGAGAATTCGTTGCTGACTATTTTATAAAGGAAGGCTTTCAGATCCATGAAGCTGAAAATGGCAGAGCAGCGATGGAACTTTTTGAATCGCTGGAGATCAGCTTGGTTATTCTTGATATTATGATCCCCGAACTGGACGGATGGTCGGTTTGTAAAAGGTTGAGAAAGATATCCGATGTGCCTATTATTATGTTAACCGCAAGGTCGGATGAAGATGATAAATTGATGGGGTATGACCTGGGAGCGGATGATTATATAACAAAGCCCTTCAGTCCGAGGGTATTGGTGGCTAAGGCCAAAATGCTTCTTAAAAGAGCGGAAGGCTCCGTTGGAAGAAAAGATGGAATTCTACGCTGTAATGATATAGAAATAGACAGACTATCCTGTACTGTTACAATCGATAATGAACTGGTTGAACTTGCCCCTAAGGAATATCAACTTCTGCTTTATCTGGCGGAGAATAAGAATATTGTCCTTTCCAGGGAAAATATCTTAAGTAAGGTTTGGGGGTATGATTACTATGGAGATTTAAGGACTGTCGATACGCATATTAAAAAAATACGGAGCAAACTCGGTGAAAGGGCAATTTACATAGCAACTGTTATCGGGTCAGGTTATAAATTTGAGGTGAAAAAATGAAAAAACGCAGTATCATTTTCAGGCTGTTTATTATTACCTTAGTATGTTTTACTTTTTTTGTAGGAATTTTCATGGCAGGACAGACACTGTTTTTTAAAAAATTTTATTTAAGCATGAAAGTCTCCAAACTGGTAAAAAATATGGATACTTTCAGCCTAATGTATACAAATGAAAATTGGACTGAACCTGATATTATCCAAAATGTGAATAAATTTGCGGATCAAAACAGTGCGCAGATTGCTATACTTGATAAAAACGGAAATGCCAAGTATACGCCCCAGTATGAAGTTGTTCTGGAGAGTGATGGCAAAAACAGGATTAAAATCCCCTTAAATAATATTGCCTATCTCGACGGATTTCAGAATCTGAAGCTCGCAGTTGGAGCAGAAGTTGAGGTGGAAGGGTATTTTAGCGATGATTTGAGTTTCATGTTTTCTCTCATGGGAATAAAAAAAGGCGAAGAAGAATGGAGAAACTCAAATGTTGCAGAGGCAATAGGCTACGTGCATGTTCAACGAGCCATTGGAGCAGATGAACAGAATAGGGTTACCATCAGGCCCCTCATAGGAGCAGTGAGTTCAGAAGCAGTGACAAGCAGCAGTGGTGAGGTAGACACCATCCTGCAGGATAGTTCCGCATCTGCCGTGCAGATCGTCGATGTGGCAGGTAGGATGATGTTAAAGCAAATCCATGGGAAAATAGTTGATCTAAAAGTACCCTCGAAAATCGAGCAGATGACGGGATATAACAGTAGTCTGCTGTGGTCTGCAATTGATTATTGGAGCTGGCTTGCCAATACCGGAAAGATTGTAATGAAACCCGGCAAAACGACGGAAGTGCAGTACTCGGGTTTTTCAAACGGCATCAATAGCATTATACTTGCCAGACCGGTAATAATAGAGAATCAATTATCCGGGTATGTATTTGCCGTTTCCTCCCTCCAGCCTGTGGGAGAAGCTGTGGATGCAATGAAGGATTATTACCTGTATGCTTTTTTAGGTGCCCTTCTACTGATTGCAGTCATGTCACTGCTTTTTTCCAAAATTATATCCAAGCCATTGATAGAAATGAACCGCATTGCGGCCAAGATGGCAGATTTGGATTTTTCGGAGGAGTGCAGTGTAGAATCCAGAGATGAAATGGGAAGCCTGGCCGTGAGTCTAAACCGTTTGTCGCAAAACCTGGGTACAAGCTTACGGGAATTAAGAGCTGCAAATGAGCAACTCCAGCAGGATATCGAAAAAGAAAGAAACCTGGAAAAAATGCGTAAGGAATTCGTTTCGGCTGTTTCCCATGAATTTAAGACACCTTTGGGTATTATAAAGGGATTTGCTGAAGGGCTTAAAGATCATGTTGCTGAAGAGAAAAAGGATTACTATATCGATGTAATTCAAGATGAAGTTGAAAAGCTGGATGAACTTGTGCTGGACCTGTTGGACCTGGCCAAACTTGAATCAAAGGCCTACAAGTTGAATCTGGAAAATTTCCGTATGATTGATCTGTTGGACGAAGTTCAGAGCAGATTACTTACTTATATGAACAATAAAAATATAAAGCTCATCTTCACATATGAACACAAAGATATTGAGGTTTATGCCGACAGGAGAAGAATTGAGCAAGTTGTAACGAATATAGTAAGCAATGCCATAAGACATACGCCGAAGGATGCACATATTAAAATGTGCGCTGATAGGGAAAATGAGGAACTGTATGTTTATATAGAAAATATCGGAAAGCCTATTGCTGAGGAAGATATGCCCAAAATCTGGGACAGGTTTTACAGGACTGAAAAATCCAGAGACCGGAAAACAGGCGGTACCGGCCTTGGGCTATCGATTGTTAAAAACATTCTGGAATTGCACGAAAGTCGGTTTGGTGTTGAAAATACGGATGACGGAGTGCGGTTTTATTTTACGTTAAAATTATCTCGGAAATAAACCTGAATTATGTTGATTCAAGGCATGAGGAGGTAAAAAAAGCAATAACCTGTCAAAGGGGCAGCATGGATAAGGTAAAATGGCTCCAGCAGAGTTTTGATCAAGATTGTTTGTTTCTGCTATCCGTAATTTACCGTGTGCGATGTCTTATATTGCATACCACCCCTATGAAAAAGAAAAAATCACATTTCCTGAGCCATTTGCAAAGAACGGCTAAAAAACATATTATACGGTTCACTGTTATAGCGGTTATAATTGATTATGTATAATGCTGATCAATTCTATTTTTAACGTTTGGATGGCCTCCTCTCTAGGAAGCATTATAAATTTCGATAGATATTCGATATCGCCTGTGAAGAGATCAATGATTTCCTCCATGGATTCTTTGTCCCCGCTTTGTGCTTTTCTCACTGTTTGCTTGAATTGGCGAGATTTTTCCGCATCAATTCTAAACCCTTCATTTTCCATTTGCTCACCCCCTGTTGAGTTATCTTAAGTTCACACGCAACCTCCTTTTCTGTTCTTCCATCGATAATGGTTCTCTGGATAATGTATCTACATTTTTCCCAGGGAATTGTATCCAGAAGTTCCTTAACATAAATTTCCGATAAAACCTCTGATTCAAAGCTGAAATTATACACTTGATTGTCGTAAAGAGTGTAGCATTCCTTTTCCTGACGTGTTCGGGTTCTGTACTGTATTCTCCAAGCTGCCCTTCTTAATAGTTTCCTGCAAATTTCTAATGAGATATCTTCGTTTGTGTGCATAAATAACCCTCCATAACTGACGAATTTTATTGCGCGTAACTTAATTATGGAATTACTTTAAAGCCGTTTTGTACAGTGGTGAAAGCTCTTTAGCATATAGGGCTTTGCAGGATGCGCAATCGATATATACGATGCGCACCCAACAAAGTTCTACCATATTACAAGAGGTTGTAAATATTGCTTTTTAACAATAATAGTAAATATTCCCAGGAATTTTACAACCTGTTTAATAAAATTTTATACACTTTTGGAATATAATGTATATATTTTTTAGGGAAGTTGTAAAAGGCTTGTCGAAATTACCTAGAATGATGAAAAGGAGGGTAGTGTAAAGAGAGTTGGAACAAATATTTCAGAAAAGGAAGGGGGTGTCTGACTGTGATGACTGAACCGCTTGATGGCCTCACAAAAGAGGCAATTGCAAAAATGGTGGAAAACGCGACTACCCAAAATCTGTCGGTCTGGGCCATGGTAGTTATATTGTCTGTTTTCCTCTGTGCAATGGTAGTCATAATTAAGGTTTTCATGAGTTCATCCGTCAAGGCCAATGAAGGATTAAAGATGGTGATAGAGCAAAGTACGGAACAATTAAATATTTTTAGAAAATCGATTGATAAAATTTCGGAAAACTTCAGAATTCTTTCTGAAAATATGGCAAGGCTGCAAGTTGTAAAAATAGGCGAGGAGGACAAATTTGAAACACTTGCGCTTAGTTTGAATACTCTAAAACAAGAGATCCTGGACAATAATTCAAATGTTTTAAAAACAGTCATGGATCATGATCGCAACACGTGTGAATTTTATTTATCCAATGAAAAAAACATCGACAAATTCAGAGCCAGTCTTCTGGAAATGAAAGCATTTTGTGGAGTTGCATCCGACAAAAGAAAGCGACTGGGAGATATACTCGTGGAAGATGGCATATGCACTCGTGAGCAGATCAACCAGGCAGTAAAAAAGCAAACACTTTTACAGTTGAAGGAAGATAAGAAAGGCTGAGATTACAGGAGGTAATTGGAGTGAGTGAATATATTACACCTGAAATATTCAATGCAATAGTTACATTGATCATTATTCCCATACTGGGTTTAGTGTCAAAATTTTTGATCACATGCTTGAAGTGTAAAGTCGATGAATTAGAGCTAAGGATTCACAATGAAACACTCAATAAATACATTGCTATGGCGGAAGACGCAATAGAGACTGCAGTGATTTGTGTAAATCAAACCTTTGTTGAGGCAATGAAAAAGCAGGGAACCTTTGATGAAGCTGCAATGGCAGAATCATTTAGGATGGCAAAAAAGAAAGCACTCATCATCATGGGAGACGCTTTGAAAAAAGTACTGGAAGCTGCCTATGGCGATATTGACGCTTGGCTGGACAGCAAAATCGAATTCTTTGTCAACCGCAATAAAGCAGCAGCCAGATGATTTTCCGTGCAGGCAGTAAATAACTACCCTCTCTTATTTCAATCACCCAAAGAGTAGAAAAGAGGTGTACTCGAATGAATTTCACAATAATGACCACTTCAGAGCTCATAAATCATGTGAGAACCTTTACGTGGTCAAGAAGTATAAGGCAATTGCATGTCCATCATACATGGAAACCGGATTACAGTGATTATAACGGTACAAATGGGATTGCTCTGCAAATGGGCATGCGTGATTATCATGTCAGTACAAATGGGTGGAAGGATATCGGGCAGCACTTGACACTCCTTCCTGACGGACAGTGGATTACCGGAAGAGATTTCAATATGGATCCTGCATCGATTCAGGGCTGGAACAGTGAAGCTTTCTGTATTGAAATGCTTGGGAATTTTGATATGGGCTGCGATGCATTTGGAGGTATCCAGGCAGAAGCCATGTTTGAATTTTGTGCTTTTTTTGTCATGCAGATGAAATTGAATGTGGAATCCGATGTAAAATTCCACCGGGACAATCCTGCGGCGGATAAAACCTGTCCCGGAAGCGGTATCAACAGGGAATGGTTTATGAATCAACTAGCTGTTAAAATTCAGGCATTATCACTTCCTCCCAAGGAGGATGAAGCATGGAAGCTTAAAGCTGTGGATGAACTTGCAGCTGCAGGACTTCTTAACCAACCTGGGATGTGGAAAGATAAAATAAATGAACCTATGCCTGTATGGGCCGTTTTAACCGTCATCCATTCTGTTTTTGAAAATCTTTCTCTAAAAAATAAATATAGATAATGATGAAGGGGGGAGTTGCAGTAAAAAGCCATATTACGCAGGAATGGGGGTGTTTTGACTACTTGTGAACGGCATAAAGGATACTGCCCGTTACGGTTCATATTTTGTTCCTGTATGGGGCGGTAAAAAAAGCTATATTAGCAAAAAACATTTAGTAATTACTGGGGGAATGTATAATGAAGCATTCGAAAACGCTCATTAAAGTGTTAGGTGAATGTATTGAAAAAAGGTCCCGATGGATGTGCGGCTGCCTGATTCTGCTATTGTGGATTTTTATAATGATAGCTGCCAATCCCGCCAATGCATATTCGGGCGAAGAAGGGGCAGCAGTGAGTGCTGCAGCAGAAACGGCGGGGACGCTGAATCCGGTCTCTCCATTACTTCAGCAAATGAAATTGTCACAGCCGTCACCGGTTGTACCCGGAGGGCGCGGATACATGCTTCCACAAATTGTTGTGTTGAAAGACTCGTCAGGTAATCCGATTTCCGGTGTTGACGTTAAGTTTGAAGTATCCAGTGACGATCTTATAACGGCTCTTATGAGGGGAAGCAACAGCAAAAGCATAACGGTAGCGACGGATGCAAACGGTGTCGCTTCGGCGGCCAACACGTATTCCGGTTATGTGGGAGAGGGCTTCCAGGTATACTCAAAATATTCGGGGGTAGTAAAAACATTGCAGGTAAAGGCCAGTGCATTGGGAGCCAATACTGTAACGTTTAATGTAGAAGTTGGAACATACGGTTCCAGCATTGTGGATAACACACCTCCAACCATTACTGCAAGTGCGAAGGATGATACCGGAGCCAATTACATAGCCGGTACTTGGACCAACCGTGCAGTAACGGTTCATTATACTGCAATGGATACTTTATCGGATATTCGATTCTGTACGCCAGACCAGGTTTTTGCCAATGAAGGAGCAAATCAGGTTGCTTCGGGTAAGGCTATAGACAGTGCAGCTGTGGGGGATAATGACATAAACCATACTTCCAGCGTAACCTTCGGTCCTATCAATATCGACAAAACTGCACCCACCACCACGGCAGCAGCAACACCGGCTACGGGTGACAGTTGGAGCAAGGGAACGGTTGCAGTTCGTTTTGATGCCGCGGATAGTGTTTCGGGTGTTGAATCCATATACTATAAGCTGGGCAGCAGTGAACCTGTAAAAACAACCGGAAGCAGTGCTACAGCAAATGTAAGTACGGAGGGAACCAACAGTATAAGCTACTGGGCGGTGGATAAGGCAGGGAATGCAGAAACTGCCAAGACAATCACTGTCAAGATCGACCAAACCAGCCCCACTGTGACGTACACAGTCAGCCCGGAGAAAAATGAATATGGCTGGAATAATTCCGATGTTACCGTAAAGCTTACGGCTGCGGATACCAACTCTGGGGTCAAGGAAATCCATTATAAGATGGGCCTAACAGGAATAGAGCAGATAGCCCAGGGGCAGAGTGCTATGTTTGCCGTTACTACGGAAGGGGTTGTGCCCGTTACCTTCTGGGCGGTGGATTATGTAGGCAACACTTCCGATGTACAGAAGTTTGATGTAAAGATTGATAAAACAGCACCTGTCATCAAGGTTCCGGATAATATAACCGTGGAAGCGACTGCTGTAAATACACCCATTGATGTAGGAAAAGCAACTGTAACGGACGTATCACCGGAGGTTATATTGACCAATGACGCTCCCGCAGGCGGTTTTCCTATCGGTGCCACCAGCGTCATATGGACGGCAAAGGACCAGGTAGGGAATATTACCTCTGCAGTTCAAACCATTACGGTTAAAGATACTACAAAGCCTGTGCTCACAGTACAGGGAGATATAGTAGTTGAGGCAACGGCAGTAAGAACACGCCTTACTCTCCAGAAGGCTACCGCTATAGATATCTTTCCTGTAATTGTTACAAGTGATGCACCGGAAGATTTTCCCGTAGGGACAACACCTGTGACATGGACGGCTACCGATGCAAACAACAACAGTATTTCTGCAGTGCAGAATGTAACTGTTATCGACTCTACCAAACCCGTACTGAAAGTACCTGATAATATTACCATAGAAGCCACCGGCATAAGGACATCCGTACCCATCGGTACTGCAACAGCAACGGATATATTCAAAGTGATCATAACAAACGACGCTCCGGCAGATTATCCTGTGGGAACTACAAAAGTTGCATGGAAAGCCACGGATGAAAGTGGTAATATCAGTTTGGGTGAGCAGGTTATACGTGTTGTAGATACCATAAAGCCTGTATTTATTTCTGTACCGGAAGATATTACACTGGAGGCAACAGCCGTAAGGACGCCTGTAAATATCGGACAAGCTACAGCGACTGATATATTTAAAGTAACCATTATCAATGACGCTCCGGAAGACTTCCCCGTGGGCATAACCACTGTAACCTGGACAGCTACAGATGAAAATAACAATGTTACGACGGCACAGCAGAAAATCACTGTAAAGGATACGACAAAACCTGTGCTTACGGTACCTCAGAACATAACCATGGAGGCAACGGCAGTCAGGACGCCTGTGACGATCGGAGAGGCTACAGCAACCGATATATTCAAGGTAACTATTACCAAAAGTGCTCCGGTAGATTATCCTGTTGGAAGAACGGTCGTTACCTGGACAGCAACGGATGAAAACGGTAATGTTTCAACCGGAGAACAGGTGATAACCATTGAGGATAAAACCAAACCTCTCCTTTCAATCCCTGGGGATAAGACGGTAGAGGCGACAGCCATAAGAACACCTGTAAGCATAGGGCAGGCTACAGCCATCGATATATTCAAGGTAACCATAACCAATGATGCTCCGGTAGATTATCCGTTAGGAACCACAACAGTAACCTGGACGGCTACCGATGAAAACGGCAATGTGAGTACCGCCAAACAAAACATTACGGTAAGGGATACCACAAAACCCGTACTCATGGTACCCGCAGATATGACAGTAGAGGCAACAGCAGTAAGATCACAGGTATCCATCGGCATGGCCACCGCTACCGATATATTCCAAGTAGAGATTACCAGTGATGCGCCGCTAGATTATCCCATAGGAACCACAAAAGTAACCTGGATGGCCAAGGATACGAGTGGAAATGTCTCGCTGGGCTACCAGAACATTATAGTGGTAGATAAGACAGCACCTGTTCTTACCTTGCCGAAAGACGTTACTATCGAGGCCACTGCGCTGAGAACTCCTGTAACCATTGGAGAAGCAACAGCAACCGATATATTCAAAGTAACCATTACGAGCGATGCGCCGGTGGACTATCCTGTAGGTATAACCAAAGTAACCTGGACAGCTACGGATGAAAATGGTAATGTCTCCAAGGGAGTGCAGAATGTTACCGTGACCGATACGACAAAGCCTGTACTTACGGTACCTGCAGATATGACTGTAGAGGCAACGGCCGTAAGAACACCGGTATCCATTGGCATGGCAACAGCCACCGATATATTCAAGGTAATTATTGTAAATAACGCACCTGTGGATTATCCCCTTGGAAAAACGGTAGTAACCTGGAAGGCAACAGATGCAAATGGAAATATCAGCGAAGGGGCGCAGGTTATAACAATAGTGGACACGACGCCTCCTGTAGTCAAAGTTCCGATGGATATAACAGTAGAGGCAACGGGAGTAAAGACACCGATAAATCTGCCACTGCCAGAACCAATAGATATATTCGGAGCGACAGTTACTCACGACGCACCGAGGGAATTTCCTTTGGGAACAACGATTATTACATGGAGTTTTTTTGACCCCAATGGTAATGTTGTTACATTCCAACAGAAAATCACCGTCGTAGACACGACAAAGCCAGTGCTTAAAGTGCCTGCAGATATGACAGTAGAAGCAACAGCAGTAAGGACACCTGTGAATATAGGACAGGCCACAGCCACCGATATCTTTGAGGTAACCATCATCAATGACGCACCGGCAGACTATCCCATAGGGACTACCAAAGTGACCTGGACGGCTACCGATGCCAATGGTAATATTTCTACAGGAGTGCAGAATGTTACCATCGTGGATACCACTAAGCCTGTGATTACTACGGCACCTGTGGATAAGACAGTAGAGGCAACAGCCATAAGGACTCCTGTGGACATCGGACAACTAATAGCAACGGATATATTTCCTATAACCATCACCAATGATGCACCCATAGATTATCCCGTAGGAATAACAACGGTAACTTGGATAGTTACCGATCAAAACAATAATAGTATTACGGGAGAGCAAAAGATCACGGTTGTAGATACGACCAAGCCTGTACTTACGGTGCCGGAGGATATGACTGTAGAGGCAACAGCGGTAAGGACACCTGTAGATATTGGAAAGGCTACCGCTACCGATATCTTTGATGTAACCATAACCAATGATGCCCCGGTAGATTATCCGATCGGAACAACTAAGGTAACCTGGAAAGCTACGGATGCAAACGGTAATATCTCCACTAAGGAGCAGCACATCACCATCATAGATACCACAAAACCTGTGCTTACAGTGCCTGAGGACAAGATAGTAGAGGCAACAGCGATAAAGACACCTGTGGATATAGGGTTGGCAACGGCTACAGACATATTCAAAGTGGTAATAACCAATGATGCGCCGGCAGACTATCCGATCGGAAACACCAAGGTAACTTGGAAAGCTACCGATGAACATGGCAATGTAACGACAGGAGAGCAAAGGATTACGGTTATAGATACAACCAAACCGGTACTCAAAGTACCTGCGGATATAACGGTTGAGGCAACGGCAGTAAGAACTCCTGTAAATATAGGGCAGGCCACTGCTGCCGATATCTTTGAGGTAACCATCACCAATGATGCGCCGGCAGACTATCCCATAGGAACCACCCCAGTGACCTGGACGGCTATCGATGCCAACGGTAATATTTCTAAAGTAATACAGAATGTTACCATCGTAGATACTACCAAGCCGGTACTCGAGCTGCCCCTGGATATAACGACGGAGGCAACGGCAGTAAGAACTCCTGTGGATATAGGAGTGGCTACAGCTACTGATATCTTTAGTGTAACCATAACCAGCGACGCACCGGAAAATTATCCGATGGGTACGACAAAAGTGAAGTGGACAGCTACCGATGCCAACGGGAATGTGTCCACGGGAGAGCAGAGTATCAAGATAGTAGACACAACAAAGCCAGTGCTTACAGTACCGGAGGATATAACTGTGGAGGCAACTGCAATAAAGACGCCGGTATCCATCGGCACTGCCACTGCTACGGATATATTCAAGGTAACCATTACCAATGATGCTCTAACAGAGTATCCCATAGGAACCACTAAAGTAATCTGGACAGCTGCGGACGAAAATGGAAATATCTCCACCAGAGAACAGAAGATTACTGTTGTGGATACTACCAAGCCTGTACTTACTGTACCTGCAAATATGACCGTAGAGGCAACGGCAGTAAGGACACCAGTATCCATCGGCATGGCAACGGCCACGGATATATTTAGTGTAACAATAACCAGTGATGCCCCGGCGGATTATCCCATCGGCACCACCGTGGTAACCTGGACAGCCACCGATGCCAACGGCAATATGTCCACCACGGAGCAGAGTATCACCATCGTAGATACGACCAAACCTGTACTCCAGTTGCCAGTGGATATAACAACGGAGGCAACGGCAGTAAGGACTCCTGTGTCGATTGGGACGGCTACCGCTACCGATATATTCCATGTGGATATTACCAATGATGCCCCGGTGGATTATCCGGTAGGAACAACCAATGTAGAATGGACAGCCACCGATGCCAACGCTAACGTATCCACGGGAGAGCAAAGCATCACCATCGTGGATACCACCAAGCCCGTACTAAAAGTGCCAGCAGATGTAACCGTAGAAGCAACAGCTATAAGAACTCCTGTAAGTATAGGAGAAGCAATAGCAACGGATATATTCAAGGTAACCATTACCAATGATGCACCCATAGATTATCCCATCGGAACCACCAAAGTTATCTGGACCGCTACCGATGAACATGGCAATGTATCAACGGGAGAGCAAAAGGTCACTGTTGTAGATACCACCAAGCCGGTACTCAAGGTACCCGTGGATATAACAATGGAGGCAACAGCGGTAAGGACCCAAGTATCGATTGGAACGGCCACCGCTACCGATATCTTTGATGTAACCATTACCAGTGACGCACCGGCGGATTACCCCATCGGAACGACCACAGTAACCTGGAAAGCCACTGATGTAAACGGCAATACCTCCACTGGGGAGCAACACATCACCATAGTGGATACCACAAAACCTGTACTTACAGTGCCCGGGAACAAGGCAGTAGAGGCAACAGCGATAAGGACCCCTGTAGATATAGGATTGGCAACGGCTACGGACATATTCAATGTAGTAGTAACAAGTGATGCACCTGCAGACTATCCGATCGGAACCACCAAGGTAACCTGGACAGCCACCGATGCCAACAGTAATATCTCTACAGGAGAGCAGAGTATTACCATCGTGGATACCACCAAGCCTGTACTTAAGTTGCCTGTAGATATAACAAAGGAGGCAACGGCAGTGAGGACGCCTGTAAGTATAGGGCAGGCTACAGCTACCGATATCTTTAATGTAACCATTACCAATGATGCCCCGGCAGATTATCCAATAGGGACTACAAAGGTAACCTGGACGGCTACCGATGTCAACGGGAATGTATTCACAGGAGAACAAAGTATCACTATCGTAGACACTACCAAGCCTGTACTTATGGTGCCGGAGGATATGACCGTAGAGGCAATGGCGATAAATACGCCTGTGTCCATAGGTACGGCTACGGCTACCGATATCTTTGGCGTGACAGTAACCAGTGATGCCCCGGTAAATTATCCGATCGGGACGACGAAAGTAACCTGGACAGCCAAGGATGCAAACGGGAATGTATCTACAAAAGAGCAGAACATCACCATCGTAGATACGACCAAGCCCGTAATCACAGCACCTGCAGATATGACGGTTCCTGCAACCGGTACGAGAACACAGGTAGCTATAGGTACTGCAACAGCCACAGATATCTTTGGAGTCACTATAACGAATGATGCTCCGGTGGATTTCCCCATCGGAACAACTGTAGTCACATGGAAAGCTACCGATGCAAACGGCAATATTTCTACCGCAGTGCAGCGTATCACGGTTGTTCAAAAGCTGAAGATACAGGCTTATAACAACACCAGAAGAGCCACGGTTCAAAGCATAGATCCTAGGATCATGATAGAAAATATCGGACAAACCACACTGAATCTTTCCGATATAACCATAAGGTATTACTACACGGTAGACGGAGAAAAGGCACAAAATTTCTGGTGTGATTATGCAGAAGTGAATACTGCTGCAGGAGATCGCAAGATCACTTCCTGTGTTAAGGGAGTACTCAAAAAAGGTGTAAGTAAGCCTGGAAGCGATTATTATCTTGAAATAAGCTTTACAAGCGGTGCGGGAACCTTAAAACCGGGAGAAAAAGTCTCAACGGATAACCGATTTGCAAAATGGGATTGGACTACTTATCAGCAGACGAACGACTATTCCTTTAATGCCTCAGCGACAGGCTATGTTGAAAGTAACAAAATAACAGTGTATTTATCAGGCACACTTGTTGCTGGAACAGAGCCATAAGCAGATGTAGCAACGGGAGCTTTCAGACTGTAATTCAGTATCGAATTCCGTAAAATCCATAGAATACACTCCTGGAATGAAGTGTTTGTACACATAAGAGAGATTACGCAATCAAATGTAATCTCTCTTATTTTTGTGTAAAAAACACCCTAAACCGTAAAGCATTTGGAGTAGTTTTTGTTAACAAACCTAAAAAATAAATTTTCATTTTGGCTGTAAAAGATATTCCAAATCCTCCTTTATATATGAATAAATCTATCAAGCGCAAAATCAAGCTCACATAAAATAGAGGTTCGACCGAAAAATGGTCCCTTGATAGGAAGGAGAACTGGAAATGCAGTCAATGACAGTGATCAATAAGCAAAATGAGAAGCCTTCCGCTGAAAAAAGTAAGCGTGTACAGAATTCACTTGCTGTAAAAACATCCATCGTGTGTAAGGCAGACCCGCTGGAAATCATCCAACGTGTCCGTACGAAGCCGGATTCCGTGTCCCACGACGATATGATGGTACTTCAAAGTACAATCGGGAACCGGGCCGTCATTAAATTATTGTCGGAGGTCAAAGGCAGCCAAGATGCTCAGAAAGCGGAAACACAGCCAAAGAATGTCGGAAGTCAAGACGTCCCACACAAAGTTGAAAGTAAGGAAACGAAGGAAGCTGTGCAGATAACCCCACAACCCGTTGTTACAAATGAAAAGAAGAACCCGGGTGTGGACAAAGCCGAGAAGGAAGAAAAAACAAATAAAGTAGAAAAGGTAGATAAACCAGATAAAACGGATAAACCAGATAAGGCAAATAAGGAAGAAAAAATAGAAAAAACGGAAAAAGCAGTGAATGCTAAACCTGCTGCCGGGCAAGAAAAGGAAAAGCCTGTGCAAGCTGCAGGGGAAAAGGAAAAAAATGCGCCTTTGCCAAGCGGGCAGGTAAAAGCTTCAAGTAAGGAAGAAAGCACGGAAGCCCCGGGAGACAAAAAGAAGGAAGTCCTGCCGCCAAAAGAGGATAAGGTACCGGAAAGCACCAGAACTGAGGCACCGGCAGGAGGTAAGGAAACTCCGGCCAAGTCCTCTGTGGATCATACGGCAGCCGTTTCCGGGGAGAAAGCAAAAGAAGCTCCCAAGGAGCAAGCTGTAAAAATCAACGGAGAAGATCCGGGGAAAATCATAGAGCAGCTTGGCAGTATTCCGCCTTCTCAAATATATAACGCATTTTCCCAGGCAGAGGCTGTTTCAGGAGGTGCTCTTGAGAAACAGATGCACAAGGCCCAGGCAGTTATACCATCCGTACCCACTCCGACAGGGATCAATCCGGGTGAGGCGGCGGTCCAAGGAGAAAAGAAAGTTAATCCCATCAATCATACGGCACCGGAGGGCTTTAGGAGCGAGAAATCCGGTGGAAAAGCCTATGAAGGAGTTGCAAAAGACTTTAACGCAGGTTCGGGAGGCGACAGTGAAGCAGATCCTGAGGATATTATGGCAGAAGCCCGGGCCCAGTCGGCCAATCCCCCTTCCATCAGCATGACCGGGGAAGCAGACCCGTCACAGGTAGGTGGTTTCAAAACAGAAGCGGCCCAGGACGTGCAGGCTGCCCAAAAAGCCGAGCTAAGTCAGATAGATAACGAATTCGGTGAAAACCATATACTGCCGAAACCTGACAACACCATCATAAAAGCGCAAAAATCCGTACAGGCGGTTACTCCTCCTTCCGTGGGAATGGAGCCGATGGAAGCCATTCCACCGGAGGTGGCAATGCGAATGAACCCCTCATTGGTACCGATCCTGAAAAATCATTTAGAGGGTAGAAAGAACGAGTACCAGAAGGGACGAGCGAAATTCGATTCCGATGTCATTGCTGCAAAGGCCGGTACGGAGTCCGACATCGAGCAGATGAAATCAGAGGCAAAGGAAAAACAGGTGAATGAACAGGCAGAAGCCAAGGCTCAGGTCAATGCCCTGCGAGGTGAGTGGAGAAGCGAGATCAACGGAGCCGTTTCTGAATATGATCAGCAAGCAGAATCTGCTTCATCCGAGAAGAAGCGTGAAATCGACAATGTGAAGACGGAAAAGGAAGGCCAGGTAAATACCACCATGGCCGATGCGGAAAAGGATGCCAATAAGGAGTATAAAACTGCAAAGACGCAGGCTGAGGACAAAAGGAATGAAGAGAAGAAGGAAAAAGAGAGTGGAGGCTTCTTCAGCTGGGTCAAGGAAAAAGCCCAGCAGTTTGTTGAAGGCATAAGGAAGGCGGTCAACGCCATCTTTGATGGCCTGCGTAAAGCTGTAAAAACCATATTCGACAAAGCAAAACAACTGGCGATGAACATTATAGAAGCCGGAAGAAAACTCATTGTCGACATGATAAAAGGATTGGGAGAGGTCTTAAAAGGATTTGTAAAAACCGTTTTTGCCAAATTCCCCGGCATAGCCAATAAAATATGCAGCAAGATCGACCAGGCGGTGAACAAAGCCGTCAAGGTAGTAAACGATACGGCAGCATTGCTCAAAAAAGGCGTAGGAAAAGCCTTGGATTTCCTTGCAAAATCAGTGGATACGCTGGTTGCGGGAGTTCAGACTTTCTATAACGGAGTATTCTCCGGCATAGGAAAGTTCTTAAAAGGAGAATTCAAAATACCCTTCGAGAAAATCCTGGAAGGAGCACAAATCGGTGCAGAAATTGCTGCCGCCTTTGCAACAGGAGGAGGAAGTATCCTGCTGCAAATCGGAATATGGCTGGGTACAACCCTGCCTGAACTCTTCAACAAGGTAACCTCGGTCATCGGCTTTGTCAATGATCTCAAAAATGCAAAACTTGATGATGTAAAACAGTTCCTGTCACCGGCAAAAATGGGAGATTTCATGGTTAAGGGGCTGTTCGGTGAACTCAATGGACTGCCGCAGGGAGAAAAGGAAGAAAAGGAAAAAGAGGAAGAACCCGCAGGTGGAAAAGAAGGAAAAGGACTGACAAAAGTATTGCATATCCTATCCGGCCTCTTTAAGACGTTGAAAGGAGTTTACGGCAAAGTAGCAGGAGGCATAAACAAAATCCTGCCGGTCATAAACATATCCGTCAAACCCTGGTTTGATCCCTTCAGCATGATCTATGCAGGAGCGGTAAAGGCAATGGAAGTGGTCAAAAACCCTGCTGAAGCACTGAATGAAGGGGCGGAAAAAGTAAAAGAAGCCATCGGTGGATTCTTTAGCAGTATCAAGGGTAAGCTTGCAGAAGTTGCCCAGGGAATCAAAGAGAAGGTCGCGCTCATCGGACAGCCGGCCCAGTTAATGAAGGTGTTGGCAAACAAGGCCGTAGATATGGTACTGAACTTCATTATTACCCATCCGCCTTCAGCACTCATAAAAGCAGCCTTCAAGGCAGTGGAAGCAGTAGCGGGCAAATCCATCGTAGAGCTTGTACGCCAGCACATCCCCTTTGCAGACAAGCTCATCAACAAAATAGCAGAGTCAGGTCCTGTCCAAGGAATTCTGAATCCGCTGCAGCGGCCTGTAAAGCAGGTAGGCAGCATGATCGACGAGGTATCGGAGCGTGCTGTGGGCATGGTGGATGAATCTGAGCAAAAGGCTGTAGGCGTATTCGGAAGCGGAGCCAAGCTGCTCAAAGGATTGGCAGGAACCACCGGAGAGAAAAAGGTAGCCAGCCCCGAAGGCGGAAAGAAAGCCGAAGGTGGTGGAAACTTCCTTGGTGGTATAAAGTCAGGCATACATACCCGACTGGTAGCCTTTGGACAGAAGCTGCTGCAAAAAGGAAAGGCTTTGGCAAAGGGTGCAGTGGATAAGGTTAAAGGGGTGATACTGGGACCTAAGGTGAAGTTTAAGCTGGGTGATGAAAGTCATGAACTGTGGGTTGAGAAGCGTGGAGCAAGAAATGTAGTTATGATGGCAAGCAATGTACAAGAATTTAAAGAAGAAATAAAGGATTTTTATGATCGCTTGTCGAAATTAGATAATAGCACAGAGAAAAACAGAATTGTAAAATTAATTCAAAAACTTGAAAAACTTATTGCTAAGCTTGAAACTACACCAAATGTGGAACAGATAGCTAAGTCGAATTTGGATGAAGAAAGAAAGCTTATACATGAAATAGACTCAGCTTTAACGGGAGTAAGTAAGGTTGGTAGTGCAGAAAAATCAATATCAAATAAAGTAGCTGATTTAAAAAACAAGGGCTTCCAAGAGCATCATATAATTAGTTGGACAAATAAGGCAACAAAAAACCATGAGCTAATTAAGTTAGCTGGGTATAGTAATCCAGAGGACTTCCTCCAGTCACAGCGGAATAAGATTTATTTGCCAAGTGACCCAGCATTGCATTCAACAAGGTCAATACATAAAGGTAGGCATTGGCAAAGTGTGAGCGATAATTTGGCTGATTTGATGGATGAGACGGTTGAATTAGGTAAGTCCAAAGGTTGGACTACCCAACAGTTCAATGATGCACTTATGGGAATTGTAAGAGACGAGCGTCAACTTTTACGGGATGGTACACGTGCATTAAATAAAAATCATCGTTAATAGGAATTACAGGAGGTAAGTTGAAAAATGATTTGGATATGGAGAAACCCTAAAACATTGTCACAAAATAAAATGGGCGAATACATTCAGGATAGTGGTACAGATAGATTTGAATTTAGAAAATCTATAATACTTGACCCAAATAGTGTTTTAGTTCCCAAAGTAGTATTTAGCTGTAATGAAAAATATCTACTTGATGTACTTCCAAACAGTGGTGCATTGCTAATTGTTTCCAAAAAAGCACTTGGTATTCTTAGTGATATCTGCCCTAATGATTATCAAGTATTTGATGCAAATGTATTCGTTGGTGACAAAAGCATTGAGGGGTATTCATTACTAAACATCTTAAATAAAGTTGAAGTCTTTGATATGGAAAGATGTTTGATAAAAAAGCGTATGGGTGCCATTACTAGTATCGAAAAGATAGTATATAAAACTGATAATCTATTTGGTCACGATATTGCGAGAAATGCTGATTTTGCATCACATGTTCTTGTATCAGATAGAATAAAGGAAGCATTTGAAAAAGATAAAATAAAAGGGGTAGAATTTAGAGAAGAGCCATAGATGTTTTAGGATTCAATGATTAGTTACTATTCTTTTAATTCATTTCGTAATAATAAAAAAGCTCTTGTTTACCTAAATGTACCTTAAGTTGCTCATCATAAACTTCTGTTAGAAGTTTATTGAGATTAAATAACAATGAAATTATAATACAGGTCTTAATGGAGATATATTCTCTGTTGAGACCTTTTTGTTTACCGTGTAGAGAAATCTATCTACATATGGTGAGGATGATAAATCCAATTGTTGAAATGCTTAACTGTAAAGGCGTAATTCCTAATTATACAAACCCCTCCATACAAATCTTCAACAAAATCTAAATCCCGGTTGTAAACCACCCATCCAATCCTACTCTACTATATGAATGAACTTTTTATTTATAACGAGGCATAGGATTTCCCCCACTTCTATAGGTGGCGGGTACCGATTAAATTTAACAGGCGGGGAGCATATCTCCCGCCTCGTTGAAACGGTGTGTTGCAAATGCTGTGCATTTGCTTCCGTTGTTATAAAAACTAAATTCATAAGGAGGGGCCCCATGGAAGAGATCAAATCCGTCATAGAATTTCTTGAAAAAATCAGAACGGCCAATGTAAAAACCTTCGACTCCTGTCCCGAGGAAAAACTGCTGCGGGACACAGATTACAACAATCTGTACCAAGCCTTCTGGCTGGCTGACTTTCGATTAAAAAACGTAATCAATTTATTAAAATGTGTAGAGGAAAGCTCCAAACAGAAATGATTGGATAAAAATTACAATTTGATAAAAAACCAGTTGTACATTATCTATTTGATTTTACTTTATAGATAAAAGGACCTATTCGATTCAAACATAAGGATGAATGGAAACGATGAGTAAAATTTATACTGCATTTGAAACAAAGAAAAATCAGGCGGGTAAAAGTAAAACAAAGGCTTACGGTTCAAGCCGGGAGCATCTGGCTGACGAAGTAAAGCGGCTTGAACTGTTTCTTAAACTCCGCATGGCAAAAGAACAACAACCGGAGGTAGAGAGTCAGTATACGGGAATGGTAATGCTGAACAGGGAAGTATACGACCTGTTGGGAAACGACGGTTCCGAAAACTGTGATGAAAACCTTCTGGAGGATGAACTGGCCAAATTAGAGGAGCAGATCGAAAAAAGGCTTGAAGCAAGCAGGCATAAAGGAATCCGGCTCTCATTGCCCCATGTTTCAAAAATGCTGAACCTGAGCGATTTTGAAGAGAAATGCATTATTGTCTGCCTTGCACCGGAACTGGACCGAAAGTTCGAAAAGGTCTACGCTCATTTTCAGGACAACCTGTCAGTCCAAAATCCCAGCATTGATATGGTATTAAAGATTTTTGCGACATCCGAGCAGGAAAGAATTTCATTACGCACGGCATTTGCTCCACAGGCACCCCTTATGCGGTTTTTGATGGAGAATCGAAGTGACTTTATGGACACACGGGTGCCTCTCATCGCCCGTCCCATAAAACTGGAGGATTGGGCGGTAAACTATCTGCTGGACTTCGAAGTACTGGATGAACGTCTGGTACGGGTAGCGGAACTATTACCTTCTGGAGGGCAAAGAGAAGATAGTGTGCTTACCGGTATTGAGGAGAATATTGTCCGGTTTATGACATATTACAGCTCCCATGAGGAAGGTAAACCCAGACAGATTTTTTACCTGTACGGTCCGGATGGAGCGGGGAAGAAGAGCCACGTCATGGCAGTTTGCCGCAAGCTGGGGTATTCCTTGGTCGTTGCCGATATGGAAAAAATGCTGGCCTCCGACATGTCTTTCACAGAAATGCTACAGCTTTTAGGACGTCATGCAATGCTTGGAAACGTGGCTCTTTGTTTTGAAAATTTCAGTATTTTGCTGACGGAAGATGAAAAATACCAGTTTAAACTTCATTTGCTTATGCAAATGCTTACAACTTTTGCTCCCCTTACCTTCATTCTCAGTCAATCCTCGTGGAGTCCTGCCTTACTCAGTGTACAGTCAAATTTTATACAGATAGAATGTCCCCTTCCGGACGAAAGGGAACGCAAGGCGCATTGGGAAAGATTCGGTCAGAGCTATAAGCTTGGACAGGATATAAACCTGGAGGATCTCACGGGTAGTTTCCGTTTTACGCAGGGGCAGATACAAGCAGCCTTACATCACAGTGAAAGCCTTGCAGTTTGGAACGGAGCCGAAAACGGTCTCATCGGGGAGGAAGAGCTATACAATGCCTGCTATGCCCAATCCAACAGGAAGCTAAACGCTTTGGCAACAAAAATTAGAGCTGTATATAATTGGGATGTCCTTGTTCTTCCTCCTGACCAGATATCCCAGTTAAGAGAGATTTGCCACCAGGTGAAGTACCGGCCGGTTGTTTATGGAGATTGGGGTTTTGAACGGCGGCTGTCGCTGGGAAAAGGACTTAACGTCCTTTTTTCCGGGCCACCTGGCTGCGGAAAGACCATGGCTGCGGAGGTTATCGCCAATGAGCTGGGACTGGAGATATACAAGATTGACGTATCCCAACTGGTGAGTAAATACATCGGGGAAACGGAAAAGAATCTGGCAAGAATCTTTTTGGAAGCGGAAACTTCCAATGCAATTCTGTTTTTTGATGAAGCGGATGCATTGTTTGGAAAACGCTCCGAGGTAAAGGATGCCCATGACCGGTATGCCAATCTGGAGATCAGCTATCTGCTCCAGAAGATGGAGGAATATAAGGGAATCGTCATCCTGGCGACCAACCTGAACCAGAATATCGACGAAGCTTTCCTGCGCAGACTTCATTTCAGTGTGGAATTTCCGTTCCCGGAAAAGGAGCAGCGCAAGCGAATCTGGCAAGGAATGTTTCCACAGAGTGCACCCCTGGATGAGAATATTGATTATGAATTCATGGCAGACAAATTCATGCTGGCGGGCGGCAATATAAAAAATATCGCCCTGAATGCCGCGTTTTATGCGGCTCATGAATCCGGTGCCATTAGGATGAAGCATATTATGCTTGCAGCAAAACGCGAATATAAAAAACTGGGGAAAACATTCCTGAAATCGGATTTTGACCCCTATTACCAACTGATTGAGGTGATGTAACCATGGCAGTGGATACAGGTAGTGTAATAAGAGATGTTAGTGCAAGTTTAAAGGCACTGCTTAAAACAAATATTCCGGAGCTCAATGATGATAGTTTTATAAACTTTGGGTCTCCCAGCGAAATCGATGCATCGACAATGAAGCTTTCAATGTGCCTGTATTACCTAAGTCACAGCCCAAGTATGCGGAACAGCGAAAAAGAAGCCGTCGGCAGTTCAAACCAGTTTTACTATCCGCCCGCATACCTTGATCTATACTATCTAATGACTCCTTATGCCAAGGACAGGGAAACGGAACTGCTGATATTGGGAAGAATCTTTCAACTGTTCCACCAGCACTCGGTCTTAAGCGGCAGCGACCTGAAAGGGAATCTCCTATCCTGCGGCAATGAGGAAATCCGGATTTCTTACAATAATCTGACAGTACAGGATATAAAACAGCTCTGGGAGGTTTTCCCCGGAAAGCCTGCCAAGGTAAGCCTGTCCTATCTGGTGTCCCCTATCAAGCTGCCGGCTGAAAAGACAATCACGATACCGCGAGTTCAGGCAAGAGGTATGGATGTCCATCAAATTAAGGATCGGTGAAAATAATAGACTGAATGATCCGCCTTTGAAGGGGGGGATTTACGGAGTAAAAATAGAATCTGAAAAGCAATAGTGTGGATATGATTTCGCAACTTCACAAAGTAAGAAATTGCGAGGCATATAGGTCCTAAAATCATTAGGACCGTCAAAAAAAAATAGTTATTACAAGGAGGGCTTGAAATGCCAGATTATTATTCACCCGGAGTTTATGTAGAGGAAGTGTCAAGTGGGGTCAAACCTATTGCAGGTGTGGGTACATCTGTTGGCGCTTTTGTAGGAATTGCGGAGCAAGGTGTCATCGGCAAGGCCGTACTGGTAACCAATTGGAGCCAGTTTGTAAAGGAATTCGGAAGTTTCATACCGAATGCATACCTTGCTTATGCGGTGTACAATTTCTTTGCTGAAGGCGGTACATCCTGTTATGTGGTGAGGGCCGCTTCCAAAGATATCAAAACGTCCACTGTTATCATAAAAGACAGTAAGGACAAAGCTGACCTGTTCAAAGTTTTTGCCCGGTCTGAAGGTGCTTGGGGGAACAGGATTTCCGTTGTGATCAGCGAATCCTCCAATGGTCAGATGGGAGGATTCAAACTGGTTGTTCAGTACTTGAAATCCAGCTCATTTGATGATGAATATGTAGGAGACGACATAGACAAAGGTAAAGTGATAGAGACCTTCGACAATTTACTTTTAACAAACTTTAAAGAGAAAATAAATGATGTTTCCGCTTTTGTTAAGGTAGAACCACTTGTAGACATGACTATATTGGAAAATCAGGAAAAGGTGCCTACATTCACTACAGCACCTGTAGCTCTGGCAGGCGGAGTCGATGGAATGACTTCCATAGATTTTTTGGGAAGCGAGAACACAAGAAACGGCGTACATGCTTTTGATATTATCGATGATATTAATATCATGGCCGTACCTGATATTGCGGATATGGCGGGAAGCCGTGATACTGCACTCCAAATACTGAATTACTGCAAGCAAAGAAAGGATTGTTTCTTTATTGTTGATCCACCGCACGGTCTGGATCCAACGGATGTAAAGAACTTTAAAGAGGGCGCAGGCGGGTACGCGGGCAATTCCTTCAACTCGTCCTATGGTGCCCTGTATTATCCATGGGTGTTTATTAATGACCCGTTGACCGGCAAGAAAAAGCTGGTGCCCCCATCCGGTGCTATTGCAGGAACCTATGCCTATGTGGATTCAACACGTGGAGTGCATAAAGCACCTGCAGGAACCTCTGATGGCTTCCTGGATACGGTAGTAGGTATAGAGAAAATAGTAACAAAGGGTGAGCAGCAAATCTTAAATCCTATCGGAGTTAATGTGATCCGTTCACTGCCTGAGGGAATTTGTGTATGGGGAGCCAGAACCCTTTCCTCCGATTCCGAATGGAACTATATCAACGTACGGCGCTTGATGATGTACATTGAAGAGTCCCTGGACAAGGGAAGCCAATGGGTAGTATTTGAACCCAACGACCCGAGTCTGTGGGGAAAAGTAAAACGGAACCTGACAGCGTTCTTAACCAGAGTGTGGAGAGATGGCGCTTTATACGGTTCTACCCAGGAAGAGGCTTTCTTTGTTAAGGTAGATGAAGAGAACAATCCTCCAGCAGTGAGAGATGCAGGCCAGCTGGTTATCGAAGTTGGAGTGGCTCCTGTAAAACCTGCAGAATTCGTAATTATCAGGGTTAGCCAGAAGACGCTGTCCAAATAACTATAAAGAGAGGAGAATCATACCATGCCTACCGGTAAAAGAAACGATCCATACAGAAATTTTAGATTCAGGGTTGTAATTGACGGCATCCAGGCGGCAGCCTTCGCCGATGCTACCATACCCGATATGACCACAGAGGCGGTGGATTACCGCGAAGGGACCGATACCCCTCATTCCAGAAAGCTTTCCGGACTCACAAAATTCGGGAATATAACCTTAAAAAGAGGTCTTACGGATTCCATGGATCTGTACAACTGGCGTAAGGCGGTTGTGGAAAAAGGTGCACTCAAAAACAGAAAGAGCCTGTCCATTATCCTGATTGATGAGGAAGGAAATGACAAAGCACAATGGGATATAGTGGAAGCATGGCCTGTCAAATATGATGTCAGCGCTTTAAGTGCAAAGGGAAATGAAGTTAGTATTGAGTCCATTGAGCTGGTACACGAAGGTGTTTCAAGAGTTAGATAATTCAATGGAAGAATTGTATTGCCGTAAAAATTAAAAGTACCCGCAAAGTACCAGCTTGAATTGATAATATACACCAAATTTGTTGATAAAGGTATTTTATATCATTCAACTTGGCTTTGCTTTGCGGCAATTTATTGGGGTAACGAAATTCTTCGGACGAAAAGAGAGGTAAACCATGGACATTTTACAGACAGAATTCAATTTTACCCTTCCGAAGGGGTATGTAGACGAGACAGGCACTCTTCATAAACAAGGTGTTATGAGACTGGCTACTGCAGCGGATGAAATCATGCCCCTCCGGGATTCCAGGGTCCAGCAAAATCCGGCCTATCTGACCGTCATTCTCCTTTCCAGAGTGGTAACAAGCCTGGGAAGTTTAAAAATGATAACTCCAAGGATCATCGAAGATTTGTATACTTCTGATTTTGCATACCTGCAGGAAATGTACAACAGAATCAACCAAAACGGTGCAAACGTGATAAAAACCAAATGTCCCAAGTGTGAGCATTCCTTTGATGTTGAGGCTGAGACTTTGGGGGAATAGTTGGCTACCCACTTGACCGCCTCTATGAGGAGGTAGCCTTTCTGGCCTATTACCTGCACTGGGACTACAAGTCGGTTTTGAGTTTGGAACACATGGAAAGAGAACGCTGGTGCCGGGAAGTCAGTAAAATTAACAAAACGCTTAACGGCGATGAAAGCAAAGAAGGTTTTTTTGAGGCATAGGAGGGTACCATAATGCCGAATTTAGTCAATGTTGTAAAGAAAAGAAACTGGATTCTCGGGAATCGGGTAGATCCATACCTTACATTTAACTTCATAGTGGAAATTGACGGGGTTGCTGTCGCTGGATTCAATGATGTTTCAGGTCTGAGTGTTGAAACCCAGGTGGAGAGAAAAACCTTTGGCGGAGAAAATCATAGGGAGCATACTTTTATTGTGCAGACAAAGTATAGTGATATCACTTTAAAGCAGGGGATGACCAATGATAATTACATGTGGGAGTGGTACCGGGATGTAATCAGCGGCCCGCCGATAGAGAGACGTAACGGTTCCATATACTTATTGGATCATGCCGGTAATCCTAAAGTTTGGTGGGATTTTTGGGAGGCTTGTCCCATAAAATGGGAAGGCCCTACGTTTAACGCAGCAAGCAGTGCAGTGGCGGTGGAAACCCTCGTATTGACCCATAACGGACTCTACATGCACAAATAATATCCTTTGGACAACCGTCTGAAAAATACCAACAAAGGGTGTATATAAGGTTAATTGTATGAGGAAAAATATGCATGGTAAAATGAAAGTCAATCCTGTGTTGCAGATAAAAAAGAGACTTGCTGGGAGTCCATATATAGGCTTTGTTCAAGGAATTCAGGCGAAGTATGGCATTTTCAGATGGACAGCCAATTTTCCTGCATTGATATTCCGCCACATGTGGATGCTATTGAATGAAGCCGCCAGGGAAGTTCCTCCAGATCCTAACGGAGTAATCAAAAACTATATAAATTATCTGAAAGTTTACAAATCTGCTTTCAATCTCACAACAAAGACAGGAGAGCAGCTGCACACGGAAAGAAAGAAGCAATTGCCGGTATTCCCCGATGTACAATGGAATAACAATATATACTTGGGGCTGAAGCCGCAAAACAACCTGGTAGTGAACAGGATTGAAAATAGAAGCTATTCCGTAAATGAATCCTTTGGTAAAGCTGACGGTATGCAAAAGGAAGGCTCCAATCCAGGGAGAAGTATCATCCTCCATTCGTTAATCGGTGTGAATGTATTGTGCCATATACCGGTTAAAACGGATAAAGCCTCGAAGGATCGGGATATACTGGCTTTGGAGTTTTCCACTCATATTCCTGGCCGGCAGGCTCCAGCAGAAAGTACAAAGGTGGAACCGGACAAACCGGTATATCTGGAGCAGCAGCGGGAGCGGTTATTTGAAAATAGAGCAGAGAAGAAACCTGAAACAGTTGGTGAGAGAATTGAACATTTTATTAGACCGCAGCCCACCCAGGAACAATTGGAGGCTTCGAGGATACAAAGCCGGGATCAGGAGATTCAACATTTTTACCAGGGGGAAACACGGACTACAGGGGCTAATCTGCAATATCATAGAAACCCTGATCATGAGAGGGGAACTTCAGAGGGGATATGGATAAAGCCAAATACCACTGAAAGCACCTATTTGCACAGCCAAAGGCCTCAGGAACAAACGGACGGCAAAACAGGATATGATAGTTCACAAATACTATTAAAAAGAAATATATCTGTAGAAGCCTTATTGCGAAGCAGTCCACAAATCAGCACAAAAACCAGTCCGTTAGAGCTTGCTGTCAAAGGAGGAAACGAGGGCATTCTCCGTAATAAAAAAGGGAGTACGCTGAAAAAGGGTGTGTTTTCTTCTAAAACAATGAAAAAAGAAGTTGATTCGGATAAATTCAGCGGATTGGTTAAAAGCACTGCTGCACGGATGAAAGGAATTAATTTACGGACTTTGAATGTTCCATTACAATCGGAGGATGCAAGCGGTTTTGAAAATGAATTTTACATAAATAACGTAATCCACCGAAGCAGCCCTGAATTTATGCCTGCGGTATATCACGGAGAGGCTGCAAAAACGCAGGACCGGAATGCCATAAGGGTATTAAGCCATGCACCGGCAAAGAATATGAAGAGAACCATGGAACTACATAAAAATAACGGTTTGACTTTTTTAAAAACTGCCATGAAGGAAACCGGGGCTTCCGACAACCCGCCACAATTACAGGAGGTGCAGCCTGTAAGAAAAGAGCCATATTCCAGGACTTTTACCGCCCCGAAGGAAAATAAAGAAGTTAAAGACATTGGAACCGATGAAATAAATCTGCTGGCAGACAGGGTTTTTAAAGTCCTTGAAAAAAGGATGGAAATTCGGAAAGACAGGAGGGGGCTGAGGTAATGGCAGAGAAAGCAAAAATCATACCCCAGGACATAAAAGGTGCAGGGGAAATTCCAGTGATGTTTAATCCCAATGAATATACCGTTTCGTATGAAGTAAAATATACCGGAGAAGATGACAAAAAGCAATTTCAGATAACAAAAACGCCGGAATTTAAAGTTTCCCTATTCTATGATACCTATGAAAGACGTTCGGACGTGAGAAGGCAAACCAAAAAAATCACTTCACTTTTGAAGCCAACGGTCAGCGGGAAGAATACAAAAAGGCCTCCGGTATGCTTGTTTGTGTGGGGTGAATTCACCTACCGGGGGGTCCTTTCAAAAATTGAGCAAAAATTTACCATGTTCCTGGAAGATGGTACGCCTGTGAGAGCTCTGCTTGACGTTACATTTATTACAGAGGAACTTGAGAAACAAGTAGATAAAGACAAAGGTAAGGAAGCCTGCAGAAAGTTATGGGTGGTGAAAAGCGGGGACCGGCTTGACTTGATTGCCAACGAGGCTCTGAAAGATCCGCTCAAGTGGCGGAAAATCGCTGAGGCCAATCGAATTGTCAATCCTTTTGGTTTTCCTGGCAAAAATGATGTGGGGAAGACCCTGGTCATCCCGGATTGAGGTGGAATTGAATGGGCATTAACGTTGCAAATTACAAAATAAAGCTAAACGGTACGGAATTTTCCCAGGAATGGATGTCAGCCATAGAAGAAGTAATTGTGGAAGATGAAATCAACTTACCCTCCATGTTTTCCATCCAACTGAATATGGTGGATTATAAAGGTGGAAAATGGCGGGGAATTGATCTGAAGGCCTTCAAACCGGGAGATAAGATTACTGTTTCCCTTGGATTGGACAAGGTGGAGCCAATGCTCAGCGGCGAGATTACTTCATTGGAGTTAAACCTTGGTGAGCATTCGCTGCTGGAGATCCGGGGATACGATTTCCTTCACAGGCTTCGCATGGGTACACGGAATAAGGTTTTTTTAAAGAAAAAAGACAGTGAAATTGCTTCTGATATCGTGAAGGAACATGGTCTGTCCGCTGTGACTGATGATACAAAAACGGTGTATTCCTATCTGTTTCAAAACAATCAAAGCAATTACGAATTCCTGCTCTCGAGAGCAGCCCTGCTGGACTATGAAATTTATGCAGAGGATAAAAAAATTTACTATGTCAAGTCCAGAGCACAGAAGTCTCCTGAAATTCCTGAGTTGACCTTCCAAAAGGATTTTGAGCAGTTGAACCTTGAACTGAGGTCGCTGACCCGGGGCAGCAAGGTTGAGGTGCGCGGATGGGATGTAAAAGACAAGAAGGAAGTTACAGCCGAAGCCAAAAAGGGTGACGAAACAACAAAGATGGGCGGTAAGGAATCAGGCTTCGAACTGATTGCAAATTCTGTGGGAGAGTCGCCCATTGCCTTGTCGGCGGAGAATCTGGCGGACTTAAGTGAGGCAAAGAATATTGCTGCAGCTGCCTATAACAGTCTTCTTCGAGAGTTCATCACCGGCGAGGGGAAATGCTATGGAAATCCGCTCTTACGAGCGGGAAAAACTGTGAAGCTGCTTGGGATGGATGAGCGGTTCAGTGGGGTCTACTACATTGTTTCAACGACGCATACCATTAACAGCAAAGGCTACACAACGATATTTAAGGTTAAGAGGACAGGCATATGAGTGATGGGTTGGGGATTTCAAATTTTGTTGACAGCTTTAAAAATGAAGCAAAGATTGTGGGTGTCATGGTGGGCATCGTCACAAAGAATGATTCGGCAAACGATGGAGATAAACCGGGCTTCGGACGTGTAAAAGTGAAGATACCCTTGATCGGCATGACGGAATCCAACTGGGCCCGTATTGCGTCTTTTATGGCAGGAAAGGAAAGAGGGGCATTTTTCCTTCCCGAAGAAGGCGATGAGGTGCTGGTGGCATTTGAAAACGGAGATGTCAACAGACCCTATATAATAGGCTCCTTGTGGAATGGAAAGGATGCACCCCCTGAAACAAACAGCGACGGGAAAAACAATACAAGGGTTATCAAATCCCGCAGCGGCCATACGGTACAGTTTTTCGATAAAAAAGATGAAGAAAAAATTATAATTAAATCCGCTAAAGGACATTGGATCCAAATGGATGACAAGAGCGGATCGGAAGCGATTCAGATAACGGACAAATCCGGGAATAACAAAATCGTCATTAGTACCAAGGACAACAAGGTATCCATAAATTCAGCCAAGGACATAGAAATAAGCGCCCCTAAGGGCAAGCTGGTCCTTAATGCCCAAAACATTGAGATAAAAGCCTCGGCGGATGCCAAAATAGAAGCATCTGCCGGAATGAACCTTAAAGCCTCGGCGAATATGACCATCAAAGGGGCTACAGTGAATATCAACTAGTCATTCACTTTATACATTGTGCTACGGAAGGGAGAGGTTTTCATGGGACAGCCTGCTGCAAAGCAAGGAGATCGTGTTATGGCCATCGACACACATATTGTAATGATTCCGGCTGGAGCTTCACTGGTTCCCACGCCTTTACCCCACCCCTTTACAGGGATCATCAATGACGGACTCAGCAGTGATGTGAAAATTATGGGAAAGCCAGCCGCAACGGTGGACTCCATTGCCACAAATACTCCTGCCCATGTACCTCAGGGAGGTCCGTTTCAAAAAACTCCCCAGAACAAGGGGAAAATCATTATGGGAAGTGCTACTGTTAAAATAAATGGAAAAATGGCTGCCAGAAACGGCGATACGGCAATGACATGCAATGACCCGGCCGATATGCCCGTTGGCAAGGTTGTTGCAGTGGGCACTGTTATGATAGGAGGTTAACATGGAGGTAATTGATTTTTTAGGACGGGGGCTGAAGTTCCCTGTTTCCGTAAAAAAAGAAAGGCTGTGTACTGCGGAAGGAGAACAGGCCATCAAGGAATCCATAATACTAATCCTGGGAACAGCCAGAGGGGAACGTGTCATGCGTCCCGACTTCGGCTGCAGGCTTAATGAACTGGTATTTGCTCCAAATAATACGAGTACGTCAACTCTGATAAAAAGCCATATTGAAGAAGCGTTGCTGAATTGGGAGCCACGAATTGAAGTAGAGGATATAAGTGTAACTCCCAGGACTGACCAGCCGGTCTTGGAGATTTCCATCGATTATATCATTAATTCCAGCAACAGCAAGGCCAATCTGGTATACCCATTTTATCTTGAAAGTGTGGGAAAATAATGCCAAACATTTTACCAAAAATTGATCAAAGAGATCAAAAATATCTGCTCAATCAGCTAAAGAACCTGATTCTTGACTATTGCCCGGAATGGAAGGATATTGGGGAACTTGAGTCGGATCAGCAAGTAAATGCTCTTGTCCATATTTTTTCAAACATGATGGAAAAAATTATCGATCGTTTAAATCAGGCTCCGGACCGAAACCTTGTAGCATTTTTAAATATGATAGGGATTAGTCCTACACCTCCAAGAATGGCAAAGGCGCCTTTGGTGTTTAAACTGAAGGAGGACTGGGCAAAGGATGCTTTGGTTCCGGCAGGTACGAAGGTGTCAGCACAGCCGGAGAACCAGGAGGAAGTTGTTTTTGAAACGGAGAAGGACTTGACAGCTATAAAACCCCGGTTGATAAGAGCTGCAAGCATTGATCCCAGGCATGACAGCTGGAGCAATCAGGATTTCCTTTTCGCGCCGGAACCTACCGGAAAGCAGGCAGAATTGTTCTGCGGCGACTCTACGGTACTGCACCGGCTGTATATCGGACACTCCAAGCTCTTTGATTTTAAGGAAGCCGGGAGCTCCTTGACCATCTACTTTAATAAGCTGCGGGCAACCCCTTCCCTTGACAGCAGCGAAGAGGGGAATGAAGATCCGGAAGAAAATGACCTTGATTTTGAATGGTATTGCTTTGATGAAAAAGGAGAACGCCGGCAGCTAAAAGTAAAGGAGACCTGGCAAACTACGGATCCGGTATGGAGAGCTGCATTTTCTCTCGAAAATGTGGCGGATTCGGCTGTTACTGCGGTTTCCGGATACGACAGGGAAGGCGTCTTTCAAAGCTGGACGAATAAATGGATTTTTGCAGAGTTGAAAACGCCCATTACCAATCAAACAGTTATGCCTGACATCGAGGATATCCGGATCGCTTTGAATGTATCACCCTCTTCCCCGATTTTTGTTGATGGAACGGTTTGTAATGATACGCCGTTGGATATGAAAAAGGATTACTATCCTTTTGGAGAGAAGCCCAAGCCCAATGATACATTTTATATTGCTTCCAGGGAGGCATTCTCAAAGGAAAACTCCCGGGTTTTTATAAATATAGAGCTTTCCGATGAAGAAATCTGCAAGCTGCCGGATACAAAGTTTATACGACTGCGCTGGGAATATTGGAACGGGATTGAATGGGCCATCATGTTTGAAGGTACCCATGATACAAGGAAATCAACCGCGGAGGGGAATCCATGGGATGTTCAAACCTTTGTTTCCAGCGGACAGTTTTCTTTCCGTTGTCCATCCATCAAACCCAGCATTGTCAATGGTGAAGAAAACTACTGGATTCGTGCCCGTATTACCGGTGGGAATTATGGCAAGGAGGAAGAATACAACTATATTCCCAAGGAAGTTATTATAGGGAATGAAAAAGTGACCATTGCTCAACTGGAGTACACAAAAGCGTCATTTGCCCCTCCCTCTGTCAGAAAACTGACCATCGGGTATGAATATACGATCGAAGAACACCCGGAAAGAGTGCTTGCTGAAAATAATTATAGTATCGCAGACCGGACCGTTGAATGTGAAAACGACGGAGAATATTTCAAGCCTTTTTCACCCTGCTCGGAATCCGATCCCACCTTTTATCTGGCTTTCGACAGAGACATAAGCAGTTTGCCCATTTCGCTCTTTTTTCCGCTATCCGGCGACCAGTTGGGAGAAAGCCCTATCGTCGCCTGGGAGTACTGGAATGGAAGGAAATGGCTTGCCTTGAGTGTAAATGATGCCATAAGGAACTTTACACGAAGGGAGATACTACAATTTACAGCTCCTTCCGATGTAGAAAAACGTCCGCTTTTCGGCACAGAAAATTATTGGATCCGTGCACGCCTTGAAGATGGAGGTTTTAAGTCGTATCCGAAAATCGGGACTGTTTATACCAATGCAGCATGGGCAAGAAACGCAAATACACTGCAGGGGGAAGTGCTGGGTTCCAGCAACGGCGAGCCCAACCAGACCTTTCAACTGTCGCGGACTCCCGTATTAACCGGACAGGAAGTGAGGGTACGTGAGACTCTCACTCAGGAAGAGTGGAAGCTTTGGGAGGAAGTGAAAACCTTCTCGCTTTCAAGTACGGATAGCAGGCATTATATGATGGACCATGCCACCGGCAGCATTCTATTTGGAGATGGAAAGAACGGCATGGTTCCGCCCGCAGGCATAGACAATATCAAGTGTGATTACAAGCAGGGAGGCGGCGCAAGAGGGAATGTCCAGGCAAATACCATATCCAGAATATGGGACAGCTTACCCGGGATTGATGCTGTCACCAATCCTGCTGCGGCAGATGGAGGCTTTAACCAGGAAGAACCGGAGGAAGCGAAAATCCGTGGACCGCATACCTTGAAGAGTTGGGAACGGGGAGTTACCTGCGAGGATATCGAATGGATGGTCCATGAAGCAGCCCCTCAGATTGCCATTGCAAAATGTCTTCCCACCATGGACAGGGATTTGAATTTTATACCTGGAAAAGCTACTGTCATCGTGATTCCGGAATACGAAGACCCAAAGCCTGTACCCAGCCAGGAGTTACTGAATGAGATTGAAGCATATTTATCTGCGAGAGTATCGGCTGTGCTAAATACAGCAGGAGCATCCCGGATCGATGTAATCGGACCTGATTATATCCGTGTGGGAGTGGAAGCAGCGGTAAATTACACAACACCGGAAACGGGAAAAATAATTGAAGGCCGTATTATCGACAACTTGAAACGGTTCTTTAACCCAATTCATGGGGGGCAGGAAATGACAGGGTGGGAACTGGGGCATCACCTGTATGTTTCCGAAGTGTGCTCCGTAATAAAAAATACACCGGGTGTGGACTATATTTCCAATGTTGCCATAAAGGCTTCTGTCCAATGTTTCACACTTAATTTGGAAATGCTTAAGGATGGACCTTTTACGCCCGGCATTCCCTACCCCAAATATAGTGCGGTGCGAACCAGCGACAATAAGATTATACTCGCCCTGGCAGAAAATCTTCAAGCCAATAAAGGCGTTAAAACCTTAAAGGTAAGAGGGTTCAAGGAAAACGACAGTATTTTGCTCTATTACCGCAAACGTACTCCGAGAGAATTGATTGTGGTATCTGTAGATGGAGATATACTGGAGTGCAGAACTTCGGATGAACAGCTCCTTGGGCTGAATTACCCGGCAGGCAGTGATATAGAAGCTGCGGTTACCAAAGACCTGACAATACGTTCCTACATACTGAATGACATTGGACGCGATTCCGAATCTTTTTTCATAAAGATTGCTGTGCCTGAAACCCATGACACTGTATTTTTATGCCGTAATGACGAGTATATAAACACAACCCCCTTGAAAATTCGCGAAGTACGGTCGGAAGATATCTTCCTGGAGGAAAATCAACTGGTTTACAGTGGGATTCATTTTATTAATAAAAAGCCGGAATTGGTATTTCCTTATCTTATGAATAATGATACCAATATTGTTCATGATTTAAGTGCTGCTACACCCCAATGCCATTTGGAACAGATTTCAAAAGAGGATCGGGTTTATTCCAGCAAACTGCCCGGTTCGCCTGTAAAAAAGTGCCGGTACTGCTTCTCTTACGAGGAATGACGTAACAAAGGGCATTGTCCATATATTTCAGCGTCTGCACTCCAAAAAAATCCTTATGAAAGGAAGAAGATAAATGTCATTACCGAAGCCGATTCTAGATAATGTAGTTTTTGAAGAACTTGTGAAGGAAGCAAAATCACTACTGCCGGTCTATGCGCCGGAGTGGACCAATCACAATCCTTCAGATCCTGGAATTACCTTGATTGAACTGTTTGCCTGGCTATGTGAGATGATCGTTTACCGCATTGACCAGGTTCCTGATAAAAACTACCTGAGATTTTTAAATCTGCTGGGCATACAACTGAAGGAGGGCGAGGAGCTTTCATCAGGAATACGCCGGGGAGTAGGTCAGCTTTCAGAACGCACCAGGGCTGTTACTTCCGAGGATTTTGAGGTGCTGGCTTACAAAGGACTTATGGAGAAGCCTGGTATTCTGGAAAAATATCCGGACCTGGCAGCGCGCATCATATGCCTCGTAAACAGGAACCTGGAGGATACTGGGGCCGAAACTTCAGAGCAGTTTGGGCACATCTCCGTTATACTTGTCATAAATACACAGAATCAAAAGGATTTCTTACGGGATGCCAGCGATATCAAACAGTATGTCAAAGACTACCTGTCCAAGAGAAAGCTACTTACAACACATATTCATGTGGTGGACCCGGAATACAAAGAAGCAAAGGTCTCCATCCAGGTAGCTGCAAAAGACAAGGCACTGGAGAGAATAGTGAAGGAAGTAATCGAGAAGTATCTTGATCCCATAACCGGAGGAGAAAACGGAAGCGGATGGCCCCACGGTAGAAATCTTTACAGTTCGGATTTGTTCTATTTGATGGAAAGGATACCGGGAATCGATCATGTTATCCGTGTAGAACTGGATGTTCCCGATCTTAAGCCATACCAGTTAATTAAACTTAAAGAGCTTATAATTGAGGTGGAATCATGACTGAACAGGTAAACAGCAAATATACCCAATATCTGCCCAGAATATACCAGAAACGCGCGGATGAAACGGATTCGGATTATTTCCTGGGACGTTTTCTCAAGTCCTTCGAATCCATACTGACGGGTACGCCCGAACAGGAAGGTGAGACCCTGGGAATTGAAGCACTTCTGGACCGGTTTGACCAGTATCTTGATCCATCCCGGACACCTGCCCGGTTTCTGGGATGGCTAGCAGGGTGGGTAGGTCTCGAACTGGAGGAAACTGTAGATTTTTACGGAGAAGAGGACAACGCAGAGAAAAACGCTGTCCATACCCAGATTTTACCCCTGGACAAGGCACGTCAATCCATCAACCGCAATATGATCGGAACGGAAGTACAGATCTATAAAATACTGGGTACATTGGAAGGAATGCTGCAGCACTTGCAAACCTATGCCGGAGAAGAGACAACGATAACCATTGATGAGTTCGAACAACCTGCACAGATCGGTAAAACGGGAAGAGTAGGAGTAGATACCATGGTAGGGCGTGCAAAACCATGCTTCTTTTCAGTACATGCACTCATCCCGGCTTATAACAGGAGCGTACTGCAAAATAAGATAGAGATCATTTGTAAAATTATAGAAAAGGAAAAACCGGTTTATACCAACTACTTGTTGACGACGGAGGTACCGGCCATGCGCGTAGGGGTGTATTGCCAGGTTGGAAGGGAGACACTGGTCGGAGGTATGGCTGAGTCATAAACAAGCTACAAAAACATTATGAATATCCGGAGGAAGGGCAAATGGGAAAAGAATTTAAAAGAATGCACTATTTTGACGGACTCCTTTTAAATGCAGAGGACTATACCCTGGATCAGGAATATCAACGGCGGCTTCAGCAGCTACACAGCCGTTACCTGCATACGTGGGGTATTGTAACCGGGCTTGAGGTCAAACTGGTACCGGGGGAGTCTGGAAAGGTAATGGTTACTGAAGGACTGGCTTTAAACCAGGTAGAGGCAGAAGGCAGCGGGGAGAGCATCAGTCAGGAAATATATATCTACGACGAACACCCTGACAATCCTTTGGACCTTTCGAAGTATCTAGCCGGTGAAAATATTTATATTAGCGTCAGCTATGAGGAAGTTTTGGAAGACAGGGATGATATTGAAAAAGGCATGGGCCGTGAAATTCATATCCTGGAAAGGGGTCGCATTACCCACAGTAAGGAAAAGCCGTCCGACCCCAGAAAGAATATAATTCTTGCCAGAGTCGTACCCGCCAGAGCGAGTACCGGTGAAGTCATTATCGATGAAAACTGCATATTCACTCTGGACCAGGATGATAAAACTGAATTGAGAACCTATGCAGGACCGGCAGGCCGGGTATTGGCGCTGGAAAAGATCATTTTCAAACTGACGGATGATGCTGCCGGAAATATGCCTTATGTCAGGGCAATGGATATGGGGGTTAATGAAAACGGGGACAAAGAAGTGGGGCTGGAGGTCAATTCACTCCTTACGAACTTTACTGGCAAGGTAAATATCAAAGGAAATCTGGTTGTTGAGGGTAATCTTAAAGTAAACTCCGAAGATGGCAGGCAGAGTGAGCTTTTGATCTCAAATAGCTTTGTTCAGGTAAATAGCCCTGTAACGGGACACCCGTGGCAGCGTCAGGATGGAGGACTCGAGGTTTACCGCGGTGACTCTCAAACATATCCGGACGCCCGTTTGGCATGGTCGGAATCTGAAAAATGGTGGCAGATTCGAATCGATAACAAAATGTGGAACATAGCCTATGGACCTGTTTGGGAGAGATTGATCAAAGGCAGTTTTACCGACGATCTTCATAAGCACAGCCGGATAGCTTCTCCGAAGGGAGTAGCTTTAACTGTGGATGGATCAGGCAATCTGTCCATGAACGGAGACCTTACATTAAAGGATAAAACCATATGGTTCAAATCACTGAATGATACAAACCATGGTATCGGCTGGTTTGGCGCCGGAAAGCCTTTTGCAGGAATCAACGTGGATGGGCCCGTTCTATTCGGTCTTAACGGAGGGGTACTGGGAACCACAGCCAACGGTCAAAAATCCGTGCTTGCATGGAACAGTCTCGGCAATGTGGGCATCGGCCTGGAAGCTCCGAAGAATGACAGACTGGAGGTAGGCGGGAGCCTGCGTATATTAAGTGGAACCAACCCTGTAAGATTTACATCGGTGTGGACAGGTTTTCCCGATACGGCGAATAATCAGGCAGAGATTTGTAATGATACCACATACCATAAGGCATTAATGATTGTAGGGAACCGGTCTTCCGGGCAGGGGAGAAAGGTGAGTATTTGGGACAGACTGGATGTCAACGGATTCTTATATGTCAATGGCAGCATGCAGCTGTCGCAAGCACTGACACCCAGTGCGGGTAAAGGAAACAACGGTATCATCTTCCCCAGTGATCCGGGAGGAGGTTTATGGGATAACGCCTGGATCAAGTATTACCCCAGAAGCGGCGAAGCCTGCACACTGGAAATCGGTACTTCCAATGACAGGGACGACAACATTTCCTTAATGGCTTCGGGAAACGTAGGCATAGGAACAATGTCACCTGCCGATAAGCTGGATGTGAACGGCTGGGTACGTGTTCTAAGCGATTCGAATCCTTTGCGCTTTACGTCATCATGGAATCCTTCCAATGATCCGGGGACAGATAACTACGCAGAAATCTGTAACGATACTTCAAAATACAAGTCACTGATTATCATTGGAAATAGATCCGGAGGCCGGGAGAGAAGAGTATCCATATGGGACAAACTGGAAGTCAATGGCCTGCTTCAGGTAACAGGAAATTTCCAACCTACCAATGCGATTGTTCCAAGTGTAGGTGATGGGGAAAACAAAGGGATCATGTTCCCGAAGGATCCGGGAGGAGGTTCGGGAGACGCTGCATGGATCCGGTATTATTCGGATACCCGGCGCGGCGGTGGAGAAAACATGACACTGGAAATCGGGATTTCCAATGATTCCGGTGGAGGAGGATACTTGAGCGGCGGAGACCATTTGCGTTTATATGCTAGTGGTGGCGTATATGTAGACGGATATTTCTATTATAGTTCCTCCAGGGAGTATAAGGAAAATATTTCCGTGCTCGCTACGCAGAAGGCAAAGGAGATTCTCGAGGGTTTAAAACCTGTCACTTTTAACTTCAAAGGAGATACTGCGAAAACTACCATGGGATTTATCGCAGAGGAAGTACCGGAAGCTGTTGCGGCTCATGATAAAAAGGCCATAAGCCCGATGGAGATTATCACGGTTCTCACCAGTGTGGTAAAGGATCAGAAAAAAGCGATTGCAAAGCTCCAAAAGCAGTTGGAAACGATGGCAGGATCGAAAAAATAAAGTATATCGGAGGTCAAAATCATGAGGGAAGAAATAGAAGCACGTATAAAAGAGCTAAAAACGGAGTTGGAATCAGGACAAAAAATCATGGAAGAACTGGAAGCGAAACGTGTAAATATTATGTATACCCTTCTTCGGATCAGTGGAGCTATCCAGGCACTGGAGGAAGTAGAACAAAAAGAGGGAGAAGCTGTCTGCTCATAGAAATGGGTCCAGCTTACGCAGGGCAGTATTTTGAATATCCGGAGGAAGCGGCAAATGGAAAAAAAGTTTAAAAGAATGCGCTATTTTGACGGACTTACCTTGAAGGAGGAAGACTACAAGCTCGACAAGCAGCAGCACAGAAGGCTTCAACGGCTGCATAACCGTTACATGCATACCTGGGGAATTGCAGAAGGACTGGAAGTTAAAGCTGTGACGGACAGCAGCATGGAAGTGTTCGTTACGGAAGGAGTTGCACTGGACCTGGTACCGAAGGATCCTGAGACTGACATGGAGGAGAGTATTAGCCGTGAAATACTGATTTATACCGGACATCCCGACAATCCCATCGACCTTTCGGAGTATTCGGCAGGGGAGAATATTTATATCACGGTTAGTTATGAGTGTGTCCCGGCAGACCGGGATCTGGAAAGAGGACAGGGAGAAGAAATCCATATTTGGGAGCGGGGACGCATCAGTCATGACAGGGAAAAGCCGACGGACCGCAAAAAAAATATTATACTGGCAAGAATCGTACCCAGGGAAGCAACGGAGGAGGAACGGAAGATCCGACGGGATGCTGACGCCATCATCGACAGTACCTGTATCTTCGATACGGATACTGACGGCAGTCCTTTACGAGTATATGCGGGACCTCATGCCCGTACGCTGGGGTTGGAAAAGTTCATTTTCAAGTTAGGGAAAGAGATTGCCAAAATGCCTTTCCTAACATCTTTCGATAAAACGGATACGGGAATCGAGCTTGAAGTGAACTCGCCTTCGACAAAGTTTACAGCCTCGATGGAGGTCAAGGGAGACTTGGAACTGAATGGAGAACTCGTTTGGAAAGAGCCGGGTAAAGTACAGTCCGAGTTTAAAGTGGAAGGAAGCATCCTGCAGGTAAACAGTCCCGGCAACGAAAAGTGGAAAGTCCGTGACGGAGGACTGGAGGTGTACAGAGGAGGCCCGAACGAAGCTCCTGATGCACGAATCGTGTGGTCCGAGGCGGAGAAAGTCTGGAAGCTGGGGACTGGAAATGATTTATATGCTATTGCCGGGGGAGAATTGTGGGAACGGCTTATAAAGCAAAAATTTTGCGATACCTTGCCTGATAACAAATATATCCATCAGCATCAAGGCCTTTACTCATCCAAGGGATGTGTTTTACGTTTTGATGATAATGGCGATCTATCGTCAAATGTGGATCTGGCGGTTAATGATTTCAAATTGAAATGGAATAGTGAGGGGCAGGATGCCGGAGGCGTCGGCTGGTTCAAGGAGAAGGAATTCGCTGAGAGTATACGTATGGAGGGTCCCGTACTGTTCGGATTTAATAGAGGTTTGCTTGGCATTTCGGCGAATGGACAAAAGCCGGTGCTTTCCTGGCACACTTTCGGCGAAGAGGCTCTCAGCAAGACAGGTGTGGGTATAGGGTCCGCTTATCCCACCGAAGACAAACTGGATGTGGATGGAAGCATGCGTATATTGGGAGGGTCAAACCCTGTAAGGTTTACAGCCGCATGGACAGGATTTCCCGATGCTACCATAAATCAGGCCGAGATTAGCAATGACACGACGAATTACAGAACGCTCATGCTTGTGGGAAACCAGTCAGCAGGACAGGGGAGAAAAGTGGCCGTATGGGATCGGCTGGATGTAAACGGATTTTTGTACGTAAACGGTAGTATGCAGATATCCCAGGCGTTGATTCCCAGTGCAGGAAACGCAAACAACGGTATTATATTTCCGTTTGATCCGGGAGGTGGTTCCGGTGATGGAGCCTGGCTGAAGTATTATCCCCGATCCGGGGAAATCTGTACTTTTGAAATCGGCACTTCCAACGATCGAGACGATAATATTTCCCTTATACCATCGGGCAACGTGGGTGTAGGTACGCTTGTGCCCGGTGAAAAACTGGATGTGAGCGGGTGGACGCGTATAATGAGTGGAACAAATCCAATACGCTTCACTTCAAGCTGGAGTGGGTTTCCGGATACAGCGGCAAACCAGGCCGAGATATGTAATGACACAGGTACTTACAAGACATTGATGATCGTAGGCAATAAATCCGGGGGACAAGGCAGGAAAGTATCCATCTGGGACCGGCTGGATGTTAACGGTTCTCTTCAGGTGAATGGAAATATCAAGGTGGACGGTGCTATTATACCTGGTGCAGGTAATAGTGAATCGAAAGGAATCATGTTTCCAAAGGATCCTTGCGGCGGCAGTGGAGATGCTGCATGGATAAAGTATTACTCCGATCCCAGGCGTGGGGGAGGGGAAAATATGACGTTGGAAATCGGTATTGCGAACGACAGCAATCTCGAGTTGGTTCGGGAAAGATACTGGAAATCCTACTGTTCCTGGTGCAGCTCGCCGACCAATAACCGGTATGGTTGCGGGCGATGGCAATATGTCGAGCGCTGGGTTCAGGGAACCACGGGAGACCGGTTACGCTTATACGCCAGTGGAGGGGTCTATGTGAACGGTGGTTTTTACTATAGTTCTTCCAGAGAATACAAGGAGAATATTTCCAAGCTGTGCCAAATTACTGCGCAAGATGCACTGGAAGGGTTGGAGCCGGTTGAATTCAACTTTAAGGGGGATTCCGGGAGAAGAACCATTGGCTTTATCGCGGAGAATGTCCCGGATATTTTTACGGCTCACGATAAGAAAGCCATCAACCCTTTGGAAATTATTGCAGTTCTGGTAAGTGAAGTTAAGGAACAGGAACATGCTTTAGCTCAACTAAAGAAGCAAGTGGCGGCCTTAAAACAGTAGGAAAATAAAATTATATAGGAGGGTTTACTTTTATGAAGGAACAATTGGAAAAACGGATCATGGAGTTCAAAGGGGAACTGGAAGCGGGACAGAAAATGCTGGAGGAGTTGGATATGCGTCGTACGAGTCTCGGGCAAACCATTTTACGCATAAGCGGCGCGATACAGGCCCTGGAAGAATTAATACCTCAAGAGAAGAACGCTAATTCCTGAGAAATGAAATAAAAGAAATGTTCCATAAATTTGAGAACTTGGGGGGAACGGTAAAATGTCAAACGAAATCAAACGCATGCGGTATTTCAACGGGCTCTTGCTGAAAGAAGAAGATCTCGCTCTTGAACAGGATTATCATAGAAGGCTGCACCGCCTTCATAACCGTTATTTCCACAACTGGGGAATTGTATTTGGGCTGGAGGTTACGGAGGTGGAGAAAGCTCCACAGGTAAAGGTGTCTCAGGGAATGGCACTCAACAGGGCGCTGGTGGGAGAGACAAATGAAGCCCAAAGCCAGGAAATCTGGATTTGCGAGGATCATCCCGACAGCCTGGTGGATTTGTCGATGTATACGACGAATGATACGATATACATTACAGTATGCTATGAAGAAGTAGAAGCGGATACGGATACGATAAAAGGCGGGCAGAATAAAATACATATTTGGGAACGGGCGCGTATAAAGCATGGCCTTAAATTGCCAACTGATCCAAGCAAAGAGCTCATCCTGGCCCGTGTACAACTGAAAGTGGATGGTACCGGAAGAATGTGTATTGCGGAAATCTCAGAAAAGGGCTCTGACGGTGTAACAATGCTGCGTACGTATGCAATTCCGGATGGACAAGCGGCAGAGTTCGACAAGATTTCGATCGGTAAGAAAGGTCAGCCTAACCTACCCTATATTAACGGAATGGTCGAAGATAATGGGTCACAGAGGCGTGGCATTGAGTTTCATTCGCCTGTTACAAAGTTTTCCGGTTCTTTGGTAAGCGGTGCACTTAAAACCGAAGGTGATGTAGACGTTAAAGGTGTTTTAACTGTCACAGCCAATAACAAGGAAGCTTTGAAAGTGGATTCCGAAGGCAAGCTGCATATTTCGAAGCCGGTATCGGCAAAGGATCTGCTTTCGGCAGAAGGCGGGCTTTATGTAAGCGGCGAGAACGCTAACATTGATACATCGAAGGTATCGGTAACAAGTAGTTTGGTTACGATTAATAAATACACTCCCGGGCAAGGCGAAAGCGAACCCAGGAAACAGAACAGCGGCATTGATGTTTACAGGGGTGGCGTAGCGCCGGATGCCAGGCTGCTGTGGGATGAAACGGAAATGGTATGGAAGGCCGGCACCGACGGAACGGAGATGTATCCCATTGCTTATGGGGAGGACTGGAATAAGCTGCACAAAGGATACAATGTAGATACATTGCACACGCACAAGCAATTAAAGGGTCCGGATGGGAATATCGGACTAAGCGTAGACGCCGATGGAAACATTGACATTCCGAAATCCGTAGTTGTAAATGGCAGCATCCTGGCCAGAAACGGCGGTATAGAGGTTCCCCGGGAAGGAACGCTACCCAATGCAAAGCTTGCATGGAACGAACAGGATCAACACTGGCAGATCCGTGATGGAGATGAATCGTTTAACATCCTTTACGGAAGCCGGTGGGAAAAGCTTGCTTCAGGTCTGAATGTAGATGACCTTCATAATCACAGCCAGCTTTACACCGAGGATGGAAAATCATCGGTCTTAAGGGTGAATCCTACAGGGAATGTCGATGTCACGAAGGACCTTAAGGTGCACAAAGACCTCACCGTAGTGGGAGATCTTACAGTACTGGGGAATAATTCCGTAGTCAATACTGTTAAGCTGGAAGTTGAAAATAACGTTATAACCGTTAACAAATACCAAAGCGGTGGGGTGCCTATCACAGAAGGTGGGATGGAGGTCTATCGTGGAGGTATACTGCCCAATGCCCGTATTATATGGGATGAGGGAAGCAATCGATGGAAGATTGGCACGGGAACTAGCATGTCCGAGATACCCAGCGGTATCCAGTGGGAAGAATTAACTCATGGCGGAACAGCAGAAAAACTCCATAAGCATAGCAGCCTGTATTCGGAAAAGGGCACCCCGGCGATGACCGTAGCAAGAGATGGCGACCTGGAGGCTGATACCAATCTGACGGTTAACCGAAAGCTGACTGTAGAGAGGGATGCGCAGATAAAGGGACAGATGGCTGTGGACGGTTCTTTGACAGTAGAAGGAGACTTTACTGTAAATGGGACAACAACCACAGTAAATCAAAAGACTCTTGAAGTAGATGACAGTAAAATTATAGTGAACAGATACCCGGATCACAGTAAGCCTTTAGAGGTCGAGGGAGGGCTTGAAGTTTATCGTGGTGGATTGGTTCCCAACGCAAGAATCGTATGGAATGAGGAAGAGGAAAAATGGAAATTCGGCACAGGCGATGATATGGCAGCACTGCCCGATATAGAAGGCTGGGAAACCTTGACTGGAAAGTCTTCCGCTGACGGTCTGCACAAGCATAGCAGCCTCTGCGATAAAGAGGGTGTTTCTGTCCTTAACGTCAGTACTGGAGGAGATATTCAGATCGGCAGGGATACGGAAGTTAAAGGGGAGCTCTCCGTTGATGGTTCAGTAACTGTTTTGGGAGACCTTGATGTAAGCGGCACCATCACGGCTGTTAACAGGGTCGACATGCAAGTCACCGATAATGTCATTGTCCTCAATAAATTTGAAGGAGATACTCCGAAGATCGTTGAGAGCGGAGTCGAAATATTCCGTGGGAATCCAAACCCCAAGGCGCGGCTGGTATGGGACGAGGCATCCGGTAAATGGAAATTGGGTATTGGAACGGAATTGAAGGAAATTGTGTGCGGAGATCAATGGGATACACTTGTAAAAGAAGAAAATGCCGACGCTCTTCATTTGCATGGACAGCTTTACAATGAAAATGGAGACATTCTTGCCCTGAGCACCAGTGCGGGAGGAAATGTGGATGTTGCTCATGCACTTTCAGTAGGGCAAGACCTCACAGTACTGGGAAATCTCGAAGTAAAAGGAAGTCTAGCCGCCATTAACACAGAAATATTTGAAGTAAGAGGCAATACGATTTTAGTGAACCGATATGAAGCAGACAGTGCTCCTCCTGAGGTTGAAAGCGGATTAAAGGTATTTCGAGGAAATAATAATCCGAATGCCAGCATTATGTGGGATGAAGCCAGCGATTCATGGAAGATCGGATTATTGAACCAAACAGAAGGCCTCATCGTTAAGAGTGATGGAAGTCTGAATGCTTCCGGGGGCATAAAAGCAGCAGCAGCAGATTTTGATGGTGGTATTCATGCTGATAATGCAAACTTTGATGGAAGCCTGAATGCCGGCAGCGCTAACGTTCAGGGAAGCTTGACGGTCAAAAACGGAATGGAAGTAGTTAGAGATCCGGAATACAACGCCCATGTAAAATGGAATGAGACTTCCAAACACTGGAACATCGGAACAACGGCAAAAACCGGAATCATCGTGACGGAAAACGGAAATGTAGGAATTGGGATTGATGTACCTGCAGCTTGCCTGGATGTAAAAGGAAACGCTGTAATCGGTACAGAGGTGGAAATCGGCGGAAATTCTCTTATAAAAGGAAATGCACAGGTGAAAGGTAAAACCACCTTGGAAGGTGATACGCAGATCGGTGGAAAGCTCACATCGAAAAGCGGCTTCATGGATGGTGATCTAAAAATTACAGGGAATCTTGTAACAGGAACCGGACTTGAGGTAGACCGAGGGAAGGAAGCTGACGGCTCTGCTCGTCCGCCTGCAAAATTTATATGGGATTCAGTCAGAAATACATGGGTTTTCGGTACAGGAAGTGATCTGAAAGAGCTTATGCTTTCCGATCACATACACACTAAACTTTTTACTGAGGATAGAAATTGTGTTTCTGTAGCCACAGCGAATAATGGATATGTTGGTATAGGGACTGATCAGCCTCAATCAAAATTGCATGTAATCGGTGATGTGCAAATTGATGGAAAAATTACAGCGAAGACCGGACTGGAGTTAACAAGGGGAGGAACAACCCCAAAAGCAAAGCTATACTGGGACGAGACGAATGGTGGCAGGTGGCAGGCTGGAATAGAAGGGAATATGAAGGAAATATCACTAAGCGGTCACAGGCATAATGTTTTGTATACTTCTGATAATGGAACTGCCATCGTTAATGTGGACAAAAATGGAAGAGTAGGTATAGGTAAAGCGGAGCCGGAAACAAGGCTGGATGTAGCCGGTGCCCTGCAGGCTGTGGGCGTTACCATTGGGAATGTGATAGATGGAGGAAGCATTAAATTCAATCGCGGCACGCAACCGCACGCAGAGCTGTACTGGGATGACAATTCCGGTAAGTGGAATGCCGGAATTGCAGGAGAACTCAAAGAGATCTCCTTGAACGGACATAAACACCAAAGCATATCGAGTGCAAATGGAACCGAGGCATTGACAGCGGATGCGGAAGGAAATATCGGAATCGGGACAACGACACCTTCTGCCAGGCTTGAAGTTAACGGAAATACAACTGTAAAAGGCAAGTTAGATGTTATAGACGCTGACGTCAGTGGAAGTCTTACTGTAAGCAAGGGAATCGATGTAGCCAGAGCCAGCAATCCCAAAGCCCAGATTGTATGGGACAGTACGGGGAACAAGTGGCAGGCTGGAACTTCGGACAGCCTCAAGGACATATCTTTAAGCGATCATTCCCATCAGAAGCTCCTGACTACAGGCGGAACCGATGCATTGATTGTGAATGCGGCAGGCAATATAGGAATCGGCATCGCAGCTCCCGCAGAGAAGCTGGAGATAAACGGGAACACTGTGGTGAAGGGTAAAATAAATGCCGTAGATGCGGATATCAGTGGAAGCCTTACTGTCAGCAAAGGAATTGAAGTGACCCGGGGAAGCAGCCCGAAAGCACAGATTGTCTGGGATAGTACGGGAAACAAGTGGCAGGCGGGAACTTCGGATAGCCTTAAAGATATTTCGCTCAGTGACCACTTCCACCAGAAGCTCCTAACAGCAAGTGGGACCGATGCATTGATCGTGAGCGCAGCAGGCAAAATAGGAATTGGCACCGCGGCACCTTCCGCTAAACTGGAAGTCAACGGAGATGCAGTGGTAAAGACAAAACTAAGTACTACGGATGCCGACATCAGCGGAAGCCTTACTGTCAGCAAGGGAATCGATGTAGCCAGAGGCAGCAATCCCAAAGCCCAGATTATCTGGGATAGTACTGGAAACAAGTGGCAGGCGGGAACCTCGGATAACCTCAAGGACATATCCTTAAGCGATCATTCCCATCAGAAGCTCACTGTAGGCGGAATCGATGCATTGATCGTGAATGCGGAAGGCAACATAGGAATCGGCACTGCAACTCCCACAGAGAAACTGGAAGTCAACGGAAGTGCAGTAGTAAAAGCAAAACTAACTACCACGGATGCCGACATCAGCGGAAGTCTCACCGTCAGTAAGGGAATTGATGTGATAAGAGGAACCGACCCCAAGGCCCAGATTGCATGGGACAGTGTCAATAACAAGTGGCAGGCAGGAACCGAAGGTGATCTGAAGGATATCGCGTTAAATGGGCACAACCACCAGGCACTTTATACTGCAGACAACACGGAGGCCGTAATCGTAGATTCTCATGGGAATGTGGGCATCGGAAAAACTCCAGGGGACGGAATTAAACTTGAGGTTGATGGAGATGTCAGAGTTGGTACTTTAACACAAACTTCATCAAGAATCTACAAAGAGAATATTTCCAGTTTACCGGTGAAAACAGCCATGGAACTGCTGAATAAATTAAATCCCGTTGCGTTTGATTATAAAACCGGTAATTCGAAAAAGCACAATATTGGTTTTATTGCCGAGGAGGTTCCGGATATTTTCACCACCTCCGACCGTAAATCTGTGGCTCTGATGGATATCATCGGTGTTTTGACTACTGTTGTTAAAAAACAACATAAGGAAACCACCGCCCTGCAAAAACAAGTAACAACCTTGCAAAAACAAGTTGCGTCATTAATAGGCACATAAAACATAATTAGGGGGGTATTGAAAATGAATGCACAATTTGAAGAGCGCCTGAAAGGACTGAAAAATGAATTCGAGGCCGGACAGAAAATGGTGGCTGAGCTGGATCTAAAGCGCAATAACCTGCAAAACACCATGCTGCAGATCAGCGGAGCCATCCAGGTATTGGAGGAATTACTGTCAAAAGCGACTGAAACACCTGCCGAACAATAATATTATCATCGTGAATTATATAGGACTACTTAGAGAGAATTACTGAACCACAATTACATATCTACTGATTTCAATTTTTAAAGGTTAGTTGCACCATACTGAATGGTTTGACTAACCTTTTCTACTTGGTAGTATGGTTTTTGACACGGGGATGCGTTGTGGATATAATATTCCTTATACTCCCAGTAAAAAGGGAATACTATACCCAATACATATGAAGTAGAATGAAGGACGTGAGGATAATGGAAGAAGTTTCTGTGTTAGAGGTAAAATTTGATAGTGGTAATGTTACAAATACGATCTATCCTGTGATCTTAACCGATGGGCAGGAAGTGATCTTAATTGATTGCGGATATCCCGGTTTTGCTCCCTTAATAAAAGCAGCGGCAGAAGCAAGGGGGGTTACCTTTGACCGATTAACAAAAATCATTATAACGCACCATGACTTTGACCATATGGGTGCTTTGGCAGAGTTGAAAAGCCAATATCCAAAGGTACAAATACTAGCGTCCGTGGAAGAGGAACGATATATCAGCGGTAAGGAAAAGTCATTACGGCTGCAGCAGGCCGAGGCTTTATACGATTCTCTACCCGACAATGAGAAGGAAAATGCGGAAAAATTCCACCAACTCCTTCGTTCGGTGAGAACGACGGAGGTAGACCTGCTTCTAAAAGACCACGACCAATTTCCATGGTGCGGCGGCATTGAAATAATCGCTACGCCAGGTCACATGCCGGGGCACATTTCCATTTATCTAAGGAAATATAAAACCCTGATTGCCGGAGATGCATTGGTAGTGGAAAACAATGAATTGGAAATTGCAAATCCAAAATATACATTGGATATAGAGGAAGCAAAAAACTCCATCAAAAAGTTACTTGAATATGAAATTGAAAAGGTTATTTGCTATCATGGTGGGGTATATATGCAAAATATTAAGGAATCCTTGCATAAGTTGCTTTAGGATGTAACAATAGACAGCAGCCGGAATGAAAAGCTGCTGTCTACTGTTATATCCAGTAGTGTATTCGAAAGGAAATCGCCCGTCTAAGATAAAATAAAAGGGCTATTGATATACCGTAGTTTAAAAGCAAGTTTCTGCAAAAATAAAATACGCTTGTTTTGCTCTATGAGAGTGCTTGACCGCGTTCCGTGAGGCTTACTATTCCTCTTTTTATGAAAGGAGTGTCAAATATAAAATGGGGCTTTTGCTTTCCGTCTTCTACAGTCTGGCGGAGAAGCTCATATATTTTACTCTCATAATAAACTGTATAGTCAGATTTTACGAATGCAGGGACTGAATAACGTATATGGATTAAGGCATTATCCTGCAGCTTCTGCAAAACAGCGGCGTTTGCTTTCACTGTTTCCATGGAGTCGTTTATGTCTGTTAACCAGACATGATTAAGGGCTATTGAAAGAAGGGAGCGATCTTTTGTGCTTCTAAGTTCAAACCGGACAACAGGAAACCGCTTGCTGTTTTTTATTTTTAGTAACATTTCTTTTTCTGCCATTGATAAATTCATTTCGTTACCTCTTTCTTCTTTGTGTTAGGTTAATTGGCAAAAGTAGATAAATTATTATAGCAGCAAACCCTGTAAGTGCCATCAGGATACCAAAGTAGCTTGGGCTTCCCTATTTGTTCGTCTTTTCGCTATCGGGAAAGTTTGGCTATAAATTCATTCCTTATACACAGTACGACCGAAATGATACTGATAGTCATATTGTATATAGTTTTTTCCATTTGTCAAGCAGAATGAAATAGAGTGGCGAAGAAAAAATTAAACAAGCTGACACATAAAATTGCTCGGTGAAATTTAGGAGGATTTCCATAATAATTTTCTGTATAATAGAATTAAAAACACAGGAAGGGGTTATGCAATGAAACAAGTATTTGCACCGGGCTGCGCCCTTGTAATTTATAAGCCGCACCTGGCGAAAAGGATTGGCGATTTTCTAAACGAAGAAATCGGAGCCATTGATGAGCATATCACCTGCTGTCACCATGCGCCAGGTTTGCCCCCAAATACGCAAATCATCAATGTGTGCGCCGGGTGTGACCGGCGGTATCGGTCCCTTTATGAGGGGGTGTCAACGATATCACTGTGGGAGGTGTTGGCAGAAAGTAAAAACTTTGAATTTCCAAACTATAACGGAATGAAAATGTCCATTCATGATGCCTGCCCTACACGCACCGAGGATAGGGTCCACACTGCTGTGAGGACACTTCTCCGGAAAATGAACATTGAGGTGGTCGAGCCGCGAAATACAAGGAAAAACGCAATCTGCTGCGGCGATAGCTTTTATGGCATTTTACCGGTGGACGATGTAAAGAAGCAAATGAAAAAAAGGGCCGATGAAATGCTTTGTGAGAATGTAGCAGTGTATTGTGTTTCCTGCATAAAGGCCATGCATATTGGCGGTAAAACCCCGCGATACCTCATTGATCTGCTGTTTGGCGAGGACACAACCGCATGCGTTTTTGAACCGGATCTGTGGCATAATGCGGTGAATGAATTTATGGAAGCCCACTAAGGAGTGTATGATGAAACGTATTACAGATCTCACTACGGATGAAAAGTGGAGGGCTGTTGCCGCCTCGGATAAAAACTATGATGGTTTGTTTTTCTATGGAGTAAAGACAACAGGGATTTTTTGCAAGCCCTCCTGTAGTGCAAAAATTCCGCGTAAGGAGAATGTGACATTTTTTGATGCTGCCGATGAAGCCGTAAAGGCAGGTTTCCGGCCATGCAAAAAGTGCCGGCCCGATTTACTCACCTATGACCCTGACCGCGAGCTGGCAGAACGGATAAAAGGAGTATTGGATGTGCACTTTGACGATATGCAGGCAGTAAATAGCCTTATCAAGGAAATCGGCATCAGTCAGAATCATTTGATCCGACTGTTCAAGCAGTATTTTAAATGTACTGCCCATCAGTACCTGTCGGGCTTGAGAATCAAAAAGTCCATTCATCTCATTGGTAAAACGCAGATGACGATTTTACAAATTGCATTAACCTGTGGATTTGGGAGCTTATCAAATTTTTATAAATGCTTTAAGGAGCAGACGGGCAGGACTCCAACGGAGTACAGAAAGAAAGGGGATTTTGACGAATGCGGATGTACTTTTATGAAACGGATATAGGAAAAATTTATATCGCTGAAAATAATAAGAAGATTACCAATCTTTATTTTAAAACAGATGCAATACCGCAGAATGTAGAAATATGTGAAACTGCGACGATTCGGGAGGCCTATGGGCAACTGGCGGGCTACCTGGCAGGAGAAGTAACGGAATTTGATCTGCCGCTTTCTCCAAAAGGTACTGATTTCATGCAAAGCGTGTGGAGGAGCCTTTGTAAGATTCCCTTCGGGACAACGGCAAGCTATGGTGATATCGCAAAGCACATTGGAAGGCCTAAAGCAGCGCGAGCGGTGGGACTGGCAAACAACCGAAATCCCATCCCCATTTTTATTCCCTGCCACAGGGTCGTCGGTGCAGACGGTAAGCTGGTCGGCTACCGGGGAGGTATCGCGTTAAAAGAAAAATTACTTCAATTGGAAAAGGGTAAATGCGATGGAAATCTTTAAATACGGTGAAACTGAAATTGAATATTTGAAACGCAAAGACAAAAAGCTAGGTGCAGCTATAGACCGAATAGGCAGGATTGAAAGGAAAGTTACACCCGATCCCTTTACGGCTCTTATCAGCAGTGTTGTAGGACAGCAAATTTCAAGCAAGGCGGCAGATACCGTCTGGAACAGGCTTTGCGAATTGCTTGTCCGTGTCACGCCGGAGAGCATTGCAAAGGCTGATATTTCCGACATTCAGAAATGCGGCTTATCCATGCGGAAGGCAGGGTATATAAAGGGGATCGGTGAAGCAGTTATAAATGGGCAAATCGACTTTTGTGCTTTCGCTGACATGACGGATGATGCCATTGTAAAACAATTGTCTTCGCTTCATGGTATTGGTGTTTGGACAGCTGAAATGCTGCTTTTATTCTCACTTCACAGGCCGGATGTTGTAAGCTGGGGTGATCTTGCAATCCGCAGGGGTATGATGAATTTGTACGGATTAAAGGAACTTTCTAAGGAGCAGTTTGAGCGATATAAAAAGAGATATTCACCCTATGGCTCGGTGGCTTCTCTTTACTTATGGGCATTGTCGGTTCAATAGAAATAGAGTATAATCTTTAATAAAGGTCCATTGTTTTCTTTTATACAAAATTCGGTTTTACCAGCAGAAAATACCATAGCATCATTTTGCCTATGAAGAAATACTGCGATCTTTGAGTCTGTGATACCTGGCAATCGGTTGGTGCCGATGCAGGAAATGGTTGAACGGAAGATGCCATTACTAACCCCATAACAGTCCGGAGGGAATTCTTATGAAAAACATAGGCAAGTCATGGAGAAAGTCAATTTTTAAACGGTTGATTTTTTCTTTTATATGTATCCTTCTGCCTATCTATATCCTCAGTATTGTGATTTATAACTGGGGGATTAAAACACTGCGGGAGGAGATTTCCAATTCGATGATTACCCAGGTATCCTTTTACCTGGATGGGTTGGAAAAGGAAGTACAGAGAATCCGTACCCTGCAATACGATTGTGTGAGTGATGATAATCTCAATCAATTAGCGGCGATTCCCGAATCTTTGAATGATATCGAAAGAATGCAAAGCATCTTGCGCTTGCAGCAGCGTCTGACTGCGGTAAAAAACAGCAGTGTATATATTAATGATGTGTCCGTTATGATTCCAGCAGTTGACAGGAAAATATCGGCCCTTGCCGTTTCCGCTTTCGACAGGGAGGAATACGGCAAATTTAAATATATCGCTTTGGCGCCGGATGCGCAACTGATGAACATGGATGACACAATGTATCTCTGTGTAGCCTACCCCTTCTTAAGTTTAAACAGCAAAAAAGAGCCCACTTTTATTATTACTGTTGAACTGTCAAAAGCAAAGATTGAGGAAGCTCTGCGGGTAATGATCAGCAATTCCGAGGAAGGAATCGTTTTTATCAACCCTGTGGTAAAAGCCATGATTGCTACGAAATATGATGATATCTTTAATAATGAAATTCAGGGATTTATACAAAGCCATAGGACAACTGCCACAAAAAGCGCGAAAACATTTGTAGTCGGTGAAAAACGTTACCTGGCCGTGTATACCGATTCAAAATATTTAGGAGCCGTGCTGTGCAAATATGTTCCCGAAGATTCTGTATTTCAATCGCTGCGAAAGTATCAAGGCTGGTTCCTGCTGCTGACCTGTGTGGCTCTCGTTATCATCATCATATACTCCCTGTATATGTACCAGTTTATTCACAAACCGCTGAGCAGGCTTGCGAAATCCTTCAAGCGGGTGGAGAACGGGGACTTCGGCATTCATATCGAGCATCAGCATGATGATGAATTCCGGTATATCTACACACGTTTCAATGTCATGGTTGAAAACCTGAACGCACTGATCGATCAGGTGTACAAGCAGAGGATCCTGGCTCAAAAGTCTGAATTGAAACAACTGCAGTCCCAGATAAACCCGCATTTTTTATATAACAGCTTTTTTATCCTGAATACCATGTCCCGGATCGGCGATAATGAGAATCTAGAGCGGTTCACTGAACAGTTGGGAGAGTATTTCCAGTTTATAACCCGGAATGCAGCCGACGAAGTTCCTCTGGCAAAGGAAGTAAATCATGCCAGAGTCTATACGGAGATTCAGGCTATGCGGTTTTCCAACCGGATTCGGGTGGAGTTTGAGGACCTTCCCGAAGAGTATGCGAACCGAATGGTTCCGAGACTGATACTGCAGCCTATCATCGAGAATGCTTTCGAGCATGGCTTGGAAAAGAAAATGGCCAATGGCGTTCTGGTAGTGAAGTTTTTAAAAAAGCAGGATGAATTTCACATAATTATAGAGGATAATGGTGATGGGATCGACGATGAGAAGCTTGCAAGCCTGCAAAGCACATTAGACAGGAATGACGGCAGTATGGAAATCACGGGTATGATGAATATACACCAGAGGGTACGACTGAAGTTCGGACTCCAAAGCGGCCTCCAGATTACCCGGAGTGAGCTGGGAGGACTCCGGGTGACTGTCAGCATCCGATTCACGGAAGGGGGATTGTAATGTACAGATTATTGGTGGTTGATGATGAGGTTATCATTGCAGACGGGTTATATGAAGTATTCCAAAACTTAAAACATCCGGAACTGGATGTTTATAAGGCGTATTCCGGGGAGGAAGCGCTTGACCTGCTCAACAGGACCCGGATCGATATCGTACTGACGGATATCCATATGCCGGGAATCGACGGTCTGCAATTGCTTCAAAAAATCCATGGCAATTGGCCCCGGTGCAGGGTTATTTTCCTGACAGGATATAACGACTTCGATTATGTATATACGGCGATACAGTATGAAGGAGTAAGCTACCTGCTGAAAACAGAGGGATACGGTAAAGTCATCAAGGCGGTGGAAAATGCTGTAGAGGACATTGAAAAGGGGTTAAAAGCGGAAGAGCTCCTGCAAAAGGCGAATGAACAGCTCGGTACAACAATGGAATTGCTTCGGAAGGAATACTTCAACAGTATTTTAAAAGGGGAATATCCAGTACTGGAAGCCAGCCGGCAGGAGTTTGAAGATTTGCAAATTCCCTTGAGTGCTGAAGTTCCTGTACTTATACTGTTGGGACGGGTAGATGATTTACCGAAAGGTATCTCCTATTCTGAAAAATCCAGACTTCTGTATAGCATAAAACTAATTAGTGAACAGTTTTTTTCATCTCAGTTTTCTACGATCCAATTTATCAATGACAGCGCTTACATGGTGTGGCTGATTCAACCCAACAAGGATAAATGGGATGCTGGAGAAAATACCGATAGTTTGTGGAGTCGATTATTGAACTTTGTCAAAGGTAATCTGGAACTGGTTCAAACCGCCTGTAACGAATCGGTAGGAGTTTTGATTTCCTTTGCGCTGGATGATAGTCCGGTTCAGTGGAATGAAGTAGCAGAACGATTCTCCGTTTTGAAGATGATGTTGAACTATCGTATCGGTCAGGGCCGCGGAATGCTGTTGACGGACAAAAGCATCGTTCAAAAGGACCTCCTGCAAACAGTGAATAGCCATCATGAAAAGCTGGATGTCCGGCAGTATAAACTGGATATATTGACGGATCTTCTTGACCATGGCCAGAAGGACGACTTTATGCGAACCTTTGAGGAACTGACAGCGAATCTTAAGAGGATAAAGAGTATGCATGATATTGTTGCCCAGGAGTTATATCATTCTACAGCGTTAATATTCCTTTCCTACATCAACCGGTGGAATGTCATGGAAAAGATTGCTTTCCGAACAGGACTCCATAAACTCATGCAAGTAGAGGAACATGAATCATGGGTCTCAGCTGTAGAGTACCTGAAAAACCTGGCAAGTATTTTATTTGAAATCCAGGATTTTGAACAGGAGAAAAGAGCACAGGATGTTATAAGCAGGGTTCAAAAATATATCTGCGACAATGTTCATGAGGGACTTTCCCTTGTGATGCTTGCAGATTTGGTGCATTTTAACCCATCCTATCTTTCCCGTCTGTTTAAACAGGTTACAGGGGCAAATCTATCGGATTATATTTTTGAGGCAAAGATAAAAAAGGCCAGGCAGCTCTTGGAAAACCCGGATATAAAAATCCAGGATGTTGCTGAAAGCGTGGGATATGGCTCTGCATCCAATTTTGCACGCTTTTTTAAAAAGCTTACCGGATTGACTCCACAGGAATATCGATCCTCCTCATATAATAGCTTCAATTCGTAATTTGGGGGTACAGGGGGCGGTAGCCACCCTGTTGGCCGCTCCAGCGGCCAAATAAAGGGCCCCCTTCCGCGGGAAGGGGGTAGGGGGATGGGGCAAATTACGAATTGAAGATACAATAAGTAAATAGATGAATTGAATGTAAAAACATGAATATTGTATTGGCATTCCGGTGCATTTATAATCATAAGTAACGGGGCCGCGTTAAATTTAGAATATTCGGAGGAAGATTATGAAAAGAAATAGGCTTACTAAGCTGGCTGCACTAGCTGTTATAACTTCCATGCTATTTACAGCTGCTGCATGCGGATCCGGTGCAAAAACCGGCACCGACAATAAAACAAACACCTCTGCTTGCACAAGTTCTTCCAATACCAACACAAAAATAGATCCACTGACCAAATATGATCCTCCCGTTACAATCACTGCATGGAGGTCATTATCCCCAACGTTAAAGTATGAAAATGGCGATACGATAGATAACAATGCATATACAAAGGCTTATCTGGATCAGTTGGGAATCAAGCTTAACTACGTCTGGACAGTGCCCGAAGAACAGTTTGAACAAAAAATGAACATCTCCATAGCGTCAGGCGACCTTCCTGATATCATGTGGTTATACAACAAACAGTTAATAGACCTTGCTGAGAATGACATGCTCTATGATCTGACAAAATTATACGAAACCAATACTTCAGCAACCACCAAAGAAATTATGCAGCAGGATCAGGTAAGTTTTGATACTGCAAAAGTTGGTGGAAAGCTTATGGCTCTTCCTTATACCGGATCAGCGATTGACTCGCTGCATATGATGTATCTTAGAACAGATTGGCTGCAAAATCTTGGACTGTCCGAACCAAAGACCATGCAAGATGTATTGAACATAGCCAATGCTTTTGCAAAAAAAGATCCGGACAAAAACGGAAAGGATGACACTTACGGATTGGCCCTAGTTAAGACTTTCCTCACAGAAGGTCATGCGAATGCCAATGGTTTCTTTGCAGGATACCATGCATATCCAAGGAGATGGGTAAAAGATGAATCCGGCAAATTGACCTATGGAAGCATAGCCCCTGAAACAAAGGTTGCATTAAAGCAACTGCAGGATATGTATAAGGAGGGCTTGATCGACAAGGAATTTGGTGTAAAGGATAGAGCGAAGGTGGCAGAAACTGTTTCTGCAGGAAAAGTTGGTATTGAATTTGGTTCCATGTCAGGTCCGCTTTCATTCTTACAGACCAGTGTAGATAATGATCCAAAAGCCGAATGGAAATCATTCCCTTTACCATCCATTGATAACAAGCCTGCTGCTGCTATTGCAAAGATGCCTATAACAAAGTATTTTGCTGTGAGCAAGAAATCAAAAAATCCTGAAGCAATTATGAAGCTTCTTGAATTTGGTACAAAAGGTTATACGAAAGATGCAGATCCTAGTCTTGGCACAAGTCCAAGCGGTATTCCGGTATGGCAGTATGCTGTAATTGGTTATGAACCTGCTAGGAAAAACCTGGATGCTCATTTGCATATAGCAGATGCTATCAAGACCAAGGATGCATCAAAGCTGAATGTGGAAGAAAAGGGCTATTATGACAAAATCGTAGACTTCAGAGCCGGTAACAGAAAGAACTGGGGAACTGACAGGGTATTTGGTTCACCAAGCAGCTTTGAAGTAATTAATAGCTATGTACAAAACAAGAGTTATATTTATGACGGTTTCTACGGTGCTCCTACACCTACAATGGTGGAAAAAAGAGCAACTCTTGAGAAAATGGAAGATGAAGTATTTACGAAAATCATTATGGGCCAATCCATCGATACCTTTGATAAATTTATTGATGATTGGAGAAAGCTGGGTGGAGACCAGATTACGAAGGAAGTCAATGATTGGGCAGCGAGAAATAAGTAAGGATCGATTACAATATTACTTCCGATACTTTTTCGGGGTGCGGGGCCTAGCTGTAGTAGCCCGAAAAAGTTTTAGCGGAAGTTATATTGTAACGATTCCTAAGCGAAAGATTGTCAGCCTTTAAAACAAGACATAATTCATCCAGGGGGAAAGCAGCAAACGGATCTTTTCCCCTGGGTATTTATGCAGCATTCAAATGGGGGATCGAATATGACAAGTAAAAAAAGATTACAGGAATTGCCTCTACACTTAATGATACTGCCGGGATTGATTTGTGCATTTATTTTTAGCTATATACCCATGTTTGGGATCGTAATGGCATTCCAAAAGTTTGTCCCGGCCAAGGGGATATTCAACTCCAAGTGGGTTGGGTTGGCTAATTTTGAATATATGCTGAACCTGCCAAATATTTATAGTGTTTTATTTAATACGGTATTTATCGCTGTGATGAAGATTATTGCAGGACTGATCGTTCCTATCGTGTTTGCTTTGCTGCTCAATGAAGTGGGAAAAAATACCTTTAAACGGACCATACAGACCATGATTTATTTCCCTCACTTTCTCTCTTGGGTTATTCTTGGTGGAATACTCATTGATGTTCTTTCACCCTCCAGCGGGGTTGTCAATCAGTTTCTTGCTGTACTGGGAATTGAACCGATCTTTTTTCTGGGGGATGAAAAGTGGTTTCCGTTTACTCTTGTGATTACGGATGTATGGAAAAACTTCGGATATAATACAATTGTTTACTTGGCTGCACTCACGAGTATCGATCCATCTCTATATGAGGCTGCAACAATGGATGGCGCCAATCGTTGGAAACAAACCCTCCATGTTACCATACCCGGTATTTTGCCTATCGTAACACTGATGACGGTTTTAAGTTTGGGTAATGTGTTGAATGCAGGTTTTGAACAGATATTTAATCTCTATAGTCCGCAGGTTTACAGCTCAGGGGATATCATTGATACTTTGGTGTATAGAATTGGTTTGGTAGATGCCCAATATAGTGTTGCTACCGCTATAGGATTATTTAAATCCATTATTTCCTTTGGACTTATCGTCGTATCCAATAAGCTTGCAAATAAATATGCCGGTTACCGGGTGTTCTAACAGGGAGTGAATTAAAATGAAGATGAATATCTCTACCAGTAGAAAAGTTTTTCAAGTTTTTAACTATGCATTACTGAGTATTACAGCTTTTATCTGTTTACTCCCCATCATCAATGTTCTCGCTGTTTCGTTCAGCTCAAAAGCTGCTGCAGCGGCTGGCTTTGTCAAGCTGTGGCCCGTTGAATTCACGCTGGCTTCCTATGAATATGCTCTTAGCAAACCTGAATTCCTACAGTCTTTTTTGGTTTCAATACAGAGGGTTTCATTAGGATATATTGTTAACATGTGTATGGTCATATCTGTTGCATATCCTTTATCCAAGGAAACAAGAACCTTCCGGTGGAGAAATGTGTATGCGTGGTTCTTTATCGTAACCATGCTTTTCAATGGAGGACTGATGCCTACCTATATGACCGTAAAATCTCTTGGATTACTGGATAAGATATGGGCTCTGATTCTTCCGGGAGCTGTACCGATTTTTAACGTTATCTTGCTGATGAATTTTTTCCGGGGTCTTCCAACAGAGATAGAAGAAGCTGCGTACATGGATGGAGCAGGACATTGGACAACTTTATTCAAGATTTATTTACCACTATCATTGCCTGCGTTAGCAACCATTACACTATTTACATTGGTGGGACATTGGAATGGCTGGTTTGACGGCTTGATCTATATGAATTCACCAAAGAACTATCCTCTTCAAAGCTATCTAAGGACCATTGTAATTACCCTGGATACCAGTACGTTATCTTCCAGCGAGATGTTGGCAATGTCTGATATCTCCGATCGAACATTCAAGGCTGCCCAGGTATTTTTAGCGGCATTTCCAATTTTGATGGTTTATCCGTTCCTTCAGAAATATTTCATGAAGGGCTTGGTTATGGGAAGCGTAAAAGGCTGATGCATTGAAAAAAGAATACTATTGTATTTAAATAAAAGAAATCACGATAATTTTAAGTGGGTATTGAATTATCGTGATTTTTCTAGCACGAAGGAAATACAAAGGGAATACCTTTGTTTGAATATAGGAGGGAAATCAATGTTGACATCAAATAGCGCAGAGGAAAAGAAAACCCTTACATGGGGAGACCTGGGTAATGGGTACTATCAAAACCCGGTTCTCAATGCGGATTATTCAGACCCTGATATCGTGAGGGTCGGCGATGATTTCTATATGGTATGCTCGGACTTTCACTACATGGGGATACCGGTATTGCATTCCAGGGATCTTGTGAACTGGTCCATTATCGGGCAGGTCTATAACCGCCTGGATATCGATCCTCAGTATAACAGCATGGAGAAATATGCAAAAGGAAGCTGGGCACCGGCCATCCGATATCATGAGGGGCGGTTCTATGTGTATTTCTGTACCCCTGATGAGGGACTTTATATGAGTACGGCAGAAAATCCTGCCGGACCCTGGACACCGCTCCATGAAGTAAAACGCGTACCCGGCTGGGAAGATCCATGTCCTTTCTGGGATGATGACGGAAATGCCTACCTGGGACACAGCATCTTAGGTGCAGGCCCCATCATTATCCATAAAATGAGTCCCGATGGAAAAACACTGCTGGATGACGGTGTTATCGTATATATTGGGAAAATTGCTGAAGGGACGAAGATCTATAAAAGAAATGGCTATTATTATCTTGTCATTCCCGAAGGGGGAGTAGAGATAGGCTGGCAGGTTGTACTGCGCTCCAAAAGCATCTATGGTCCCTATGAGCGAAAAGTGGTACTACAGAAAGGCGCAACTGCCATCAATGGACCCCACCAGGGCGGGCTGGTAGAATTGGATTCCGGCGAATCCTGGTTTATACATTTTCAGAGTACGGAAGTTCTAGGGAGAGTATGCCATCTTCAGCCGGTACGGTGGGTGGAGGATTGGCCGGTCATGGGTATCTCGGGAGAGCCGGTAAGCGTTTACAGAAAGCCCGATGTGGGCCGGAATTTTCCGAAATGTCTTCCGCAGTCCTCCGATGAATTTGACGGTCCGAACCTGGGGCTTCAATGGCAGTGGAACCATAATCCGGTAGATGAAAACTGGTCATTGACGGAACGGCCGGGATATTTGCGGCTTAAGGCCCTGCCGGCATCCGATATCATGAGTGCGAGAAATACCATTACCCAGAAGCTCATGGGAAGCCGGGGTGTGATTTCAACCGAAATGAGTACTGAAAACATGATACCGGGCCAGGTGGCGGGATTAACCTACCTGTGCGGTAGAGACATAAATTGGATTGGTGTTGTCAAAGATGAAGAGGGTTGCTGGTTGAAGGCTGTTACGGCAGGGATTACTTACCATGGCCCGGACATAGGAAACGGGACAGTTTGGTTGGGGAGCGAGCTGAATGTGGAGGGCTCCACGCATTTTTCCTTTAGTGTGGATGGAGCCGGTTTTGTGCCCTTTGGAGGAGAATGTAAAATGGGTGGCGGCTTCTGGAAAGGGGCCAGGATCGGCCTGTTTAATTATAACTGTACCGGCAGCGGCGGATATGCTGATTTTAACTGGTTCCGGTACAAAATAGAAGCGTAGGACGTGGATAGCCGTGTAAATTGAAATCGGACAAGCCTCTCTATTCCCCTGAAAAGGGGTGGAGGGCTTTGTTTCCGTATAAGGATAAAAGGAAAGGGACCTTCGCCGAAGGAATGGAAATGTAGCTTTAAGATCTATGTGATATAATCAGTGATATAGTGGAGGTGCAAATGATGCCCATAAATCGATTTGAACTTGTAAACCGGCACAATCCGGTGGTTAATGAAGTGGATGCATTCTCACCTTTCTCCGTGGGAAATGGAGAATTTGCATTCAGTACCGATATAACCGGACTTCAATCTTTTCCGGAGGCCTATGAAGAAGGGATACCCTTATGTACGCAGTCCCAATGGGGGTGGCATACGACTCCGGCTCCAAAAGGGATAGATCCTGAGGATTATCAGTATAAGATGTATGAAACCTATGGACGCAGCGTACCCTATGCTTCCAATGATAAAGATCAGAAGGCCTTGTATGATTGGATGAGACAAAATCCTCACCGGCTGCACCTGGGACGCGTAGGCCTTTCCATGCGTCTGGAAGATGGCAGAAAAGTGGAAATCCAAGACATTAAGGAGATTCACCAGACGCTTGATCTGTGGAATGGAGCCATACTCAGCCGCTTTTGTGTCGAAGGAGTACCTGTAAATGTAAAAACCGTGTGTCATCCGAAGAAGGATATTGTTGCAGTTTCCATAGAGTCTTCGCTCATCGAATCGGGCTGTCTGTTTATACAGTACGATTTCCCCTATGGATCTCATGAGAAAGAGGCTGCGGACTGGGATAGTTCCCATAAGCATAGCACAGAAATCATCCAATGGTCGGACAAACGGGTGCAATGGCTGCGCATACTGGATGAGGATCGGTATTTTGTCGGTGCCGGGTTCTCGAAAGAGGTAGTTATAACGGAAAAACAGCGAAATTCATTTATCGTTACACCCGCAGAACAAACGGATGAAATCAGTATGGTTACAGGTTTTTCTCCTGTGCTTCCACGGGAAGAACTGCCTTCCTATGGAGAGGTTGCGGAAGCAAGTGCCGAGTTTTGGGTGAAATTCTGGACAGAGGGCGGTGCCGTTGAACTGGTAGAAAGTAAGGATCCCAGAGCTTTGGAACTGGAAAGAAGAATTATTCTCTCACAGTATCTCACTGCGGTGCAGTGTTCCGGGACAATGCCGCCCCAGGAGACGGGACTAACCTGTAATAGCTGGTATGGAAAACCGCATTTGGAAATGCATTTTTGGCATGCGGCGCATTTCCCTTTATGGGGAAGAACGGAGCTGCTGGAAAGAAGCTTATGGTGGTATAAATCCATCCTGCCCAAAGCCCGTGCATTAGCCAAAATGCAGGGGTATGAGGGCGTACGGTGGCCGAAGATGGTGGATACCCAGGGAAATGACTGTCCTTCTGCCATTGCTCCGCTGCTCATCTGGCAACAGCCTCACCCGATTTTTTACGCTGAGTTATGCTATCGGGCGCACCCGGATGTAGAGACACTGGAGACTTACAAGGACATTGTTTTCAGTACCGCAGAGTTTATGGCTTCCTATGCCTATTTTAATGAAGCGGAGGACCGGTATGTGCTGGGACCTCCGGTAATTCCCGCGCAGGAAAACCATAAAGCCGAGGAGGCCCTGAATCCGACCTTCGAACTTGAATACTGGGTTTTTGGACTGGGTATCGCACAGGAGTGGAAGCGGCGATTGGGCTTACCGGCAAATCCGAAATGGGAGGACGTTATCGTGAAGATGGCCAAACTTCCTGTAGGGGAAGGTGTATACCTTGCGCATGAAAAATGCAGTACAACCTTTACGGAGTTCAATGCAGACCATCCTTCCATGCTGGGAGCCCTAGGGGTTTTGCCCGGCAGGCTTGCAGACAGGGAAACCATGGGGAGAACTCTCGATAGGGTTATCAAAGACTGGCAGTGGGATGAAACCTGGGGATGGGATTATCCCATGGTTGCCATGACAGCCGCACGCTTGGGGAGGGGAGATTTGGCTATTGATGCCTTACTAATGGATGCACCGAAGAATGTGTACCTGCCGAATGGACATAACCGGCAGGCGGATCGGAAGGATCTCCCACTATATCTCCCCGGTAATGGAGGCCTGTTATTGGCAGTAGCCATGATGGCAGCGGGTTGGGATGGAGGACCGGAACATCCTGCTCCGGGGTTTCCGGCAGATGGGGCTTGGATTGTCAAATGGGAAGGACTAAGTCCCTTGCCGTAGGAGTATAGCCTGTTATGCGATTGTTTCTATTTTGCGTCGGATTTCATAATAGTGACGTAGTAACAAAAAGGCTTTTTTACAGCCTCCTATACAACCTATGGGTTTGCATGGTATAATTCAGGAAAATATTCATGGAGCATTTCCTGTTGTGCAGAATGATCAGATACCGACTAAAATAGGAGGATAGAAGAAATGCAGAAATTTACTACAGAAATCAAAAAGCATGAGAGCATCGACGGAGCCTATGTGGAGATCCCTTTTGATGTGGAGGCGGTTTTTGGTGCAAAGCGCGTGAAGGTTAAGGCCAGGTTTGATGGTGTGGAATACCGGGGCTCTATTGTCAGAATGGATGGCTGCTTTATGCTTGGATTAACACAGGCCCTGAGAAAAGAGATCGGCAAAAAGCCGGGCGACGCAGTTGAAGTTGTAGTGGAGAAGGATGAGGAGGAACGCGTAATTGAATTGACGGAGGACTTTACGGCGGCACTGGAGCAAAACCCTGCCGCAAAAGAGTATTTTCAAAGCCTTTCTTTTACGCACAAAAAGGAATATTCGCAGTGGATAACAGGTGCGAAAAAGGCTGAGACGAGAACTGCACGCATCGAAAAAGCCATACAGATGCTTGGAGAAAAGAAAAAGCTGAAATAACAGAACATGGAATGTGTAAAGTCCAATGCTTTGGAAGGGTTTACATAGTTAGTGGGATATAGAGGAAAGGGTCCAAGGACACGGCGGTGTGAGTTGTGTTATTGGACCCTTTTTCTTTGGGAATATTCGAAGAAAGAAAAAGGCCTAAGCGCAAAGCTGCCGGCATAGACTATAAGGTATACTATGATGATGGAGTGGTAAAAAAATGTTGTAAAATTTTGTAGAAATAGGTATAATTGCAGTGTCATAAGATTTTGATTCATGGACAAGGAGGGTGTGGTTAACTATGTTGGAGGGGATACCCTATCCTGTGTTATGGTTGGGTTTGGCCGTGATACTGGCAGTATTTGAGGCTGTAACCGTAGGGCTGGTAACATTATGGTTTGCGATTGGAGCCATATTCGCTTTGTTTGCAGCCTTGCTGGGTCTTCCCACTATATTCCAGGTTGTTGTCTTTATCGTTTCATCAGGCATCCTTTTGTATTTCACACAGCCCATCGCAAAAAAATATTTGAAGGTAAGGGTTGAAAGAACGAATGCAGACCGGGTCATCGGAGAAAAGGGTGTTGTAATTGAAGGAATCGATGGGATTCATGGGAAGGGACAGGTAAAAGTACTTGGGCAAGTCTGGTCTGCAAGAGCCGTTGACGATACGGACATTGACCAGGATGAAAAAGTGGAGGTTCTGGAGATTTCCGGTGTAAAGCTCATCGTCAGGCGACTGGAAGAATAGTTTCTACTAGTAGGAGGGGGTAAAATTTATGTGGATTATCATTCTATTTATTATCGCGTTAATTCTTGTGGCCGTCAATGTAAGAGTAGTACCTCAAGCGCATGCTTATGTTATAGAGAGGTTGGGGGCATACATGACGACCTGGCATGTGGGGCTGCATGTCAAAATTCCGTTGATTGACAAAGTTGCGAAGAATGTTATCTTGAAGGAGCAGGTAGTGGATTTTGCACCGCAGCCTGTAATTACAAAGGATAATGTAACAATGCAAATCGACACGGTCGTATATTTCCAGATTACGGATCCAAAATTGTATACCTATGGAGTCGATCATCCTATGTCTGCCATTGAGAACCTGACGGCAACAACATTAAGAAACATCATTGGGGACCTGGAACTGGATGAAACACTTACCTCAAGGGATACGGTAAATACCAAGATGCGGTCCATTCTGGATGAGGCTACTGACCCCTGGGGGATTAAAATTAACCGTGTAGAGCTGAAGAATATCATTCCGCCCAGTGAAATTCAGGATTCCATGGAAAAGCAGATGAAAGCGGAAAGGGAACGTAGAGAAGCCATTCTGCGTGCAGAAGGGGAAAAGAAATCTGCGGTACTGGTTGCTGAGGGGAGAAAGGAAGCTGCTATCCTGGAAGCGGAAGCTGCAAAGCAGGCGGCCATTTTAAGAGCCGAGGCCCAGAAGGAAGCTGCAATTAAGGAAGCGGAAGGACAGGCAGAGGCAATACTGAAGGTGCAACAGGCTACGGCAGAAGGCTTGAAAATGTTGAATGCGTCCAATCCAAATAAGGCAGTTATTGCAATAAAAAGTTTGGAAGCCTTGGAGAAGGTTGCGGATGGTAAGGCAACAAAGATCATTATTCCGTCTGAAATTCAAGGACTTGCAGGATTGGCAACTTCTTTGACTGAGTTGATGGATAAAAAGGGATTTGAAGTAAAAGAGTAAAGTTTGCAGTTTATATAGATGGAAAACACAAGAAAGAGAGCTGAAAAGCTCTCTTTCTTGTAAAATAAAGAACTGTAAAATTTATCCATTTTAGTATATGATTTTCTTTAACTTTATCGTATAATATTGAGGACAATGCAATTATCTCTTTAGAGAAATTTTCAGAGATCACAGGAACAATAGATAAGATATACATTAAAATCGTCAGGTATAAAGGGGCGTAATAATGCGAATGAGTTTTTGGAGAAATCATGCTGGTGTGGATGTTAAAAACAAAAGGGGCTTTACCCTGGTAGAACTGGTAATCGTGGTTGCCGTATTGGCTATATTGGCGGTTGTGGCTGTGCCAAAAGCCGCAGACTTGATAGAATCTGCGAAGAGTGGAACGGATAAGGAAAATCTAAGGATGCTCAATAGTGCTACAATGATGTATTCTGTGAACAAAGAGAACAAAAATGCGGATATTTTTGAGGGCATATCCTCAGAAAGTGAAAGAATACAGCGCCTTGTGGATGCGAATTATTTAAATAAATCGGTCGTTGCACAGCAGAAAAATGGAAATTTTCAGTGGGATGTTACCGACCAGGTGTGGAAGCTGGTAAGTGACGGCAGTGGTTCGGGTAATGGTGGTACAAATACCCCGTCACCATCTTCTTCCCCATCTCCAACTCCGCCATCACAGTATCCTGCTTGGGACTCTTCCAAAGCTTATGATCAAAGAACTTATATTACTTATGATGGAAGAGTCTTTTATAACATATGGTATGCAAACCCAAGTGATATACCGGGGACGGTAGAGGTTTGGCAGGAAGTAACGAATCAATGGAGAAACTTCAACCGATATGATGTGGGGGATACTATCTGGCATAACGGTAGACAATATAAGGCAAGAAATTGGACTCGAGGCCAGGAACCTGGTATCCTGGGTAATCCATGGCAGGAAGTGACGGATCAATGGAGAAATTTCAATGTGTATAATCAAGGGGATGTTATCTGGTACGACAATAAACAATTTATAGCAAGAAATTATACTAGCAATGAAGAACCCGGCAATTTGAATAATGACAAGTGGCAGGAAATAACGGATCAATGGAGAAACTATAATATCTATAACCAGGGTGATATAGTTATGCATAATAATAGACAATACAGAGCCAAATGGTATAACCGCAATGTTGAACCCGGGGGACAGGATAACGGTCCATGGGAATTGATCCATTAAGGGGCGGTCCAATAAATATATGTTATAATGAAACAAGAACCCGGGAGCTCCCGGGTTTTTGTTGTATTAACTCTAATACTGTATTTCTACGGAATGCACTTTGGAGGGTAAATCTTGACACCGAAAGAATTATTAGGTAAACTAATAATAAACGCGTGTTTATGGTGATGAGATGAAGAGTGAAGAAATAGCGAAACTGGCGGGTGTATCGCGGAGTACTGTATCCCGGGTGATAAACAATTACTCCAATGTCCCGGAGGAAACCCGGGAAAAGGTCATGAAAGTTATAGAAGCGTGCGGATATGAGCCCAACACTTCTGCCAGGGTATTAGCAGGCAAGGGAACCAATACCCTCGGGCTGTTTGTTGTCAGTATAGCGGATAAGGGCAATCCCAACCGGATTTATCAAAACAACTATTTTGCTCCTTTTGTTGATGCTGTGGTGGATACTGCCAATGCCATGGGATATTATGTGTTGATTCATACCGTTTATTACAGGGAAGACTATGGGCGGGTCAAACAGGCTTTTCTGCAAAAGAGGATCGATGCGGGAATTATCCTGGGTACGGAAAAGGATACTGTAATGGTTATGGACATTGCCCAAAAGGGGTATCCCTTCGCTGTTATCGACTATGACCTGGAAGAAATAACCCGGAGCAAACTGGACAGCACCGGCCTGGTAATGATCAATTCCATGGATTATGATGGGACGGTAAAAGCGGTCAATTATCTGCTGGAAATGGGACACCGGGACATCGGAATCATTACGGGCCGGCTCAATACCTACTCCGGAAGGCAGCGTTTCAATGCTTATGAGCATACTCTTTTGGAAAATGGAATAAAAATAAACAAGAAACATGTACTGAAAGGTGATTTTCTTAAAAGGAAGGCCTATCTGGAAACGAAAAAGCTTATACAGTCAGGGAAGCTGCCTACTGCCTTATTCGTATGCAATGACGATATGGCGCTTTCTGCCATGGAAGCTTTGAAGGAAGAGGGGATTCGCATCCCGGAAGATATATCGCTGGTAGGCTTTGACGATGTGCCTGTGGCTTCCCAGCTCAAGCCGGCCCTGACCACCGTTAGGGTTCCGGTATATGAAATGGCAAAAAAGGCGGTGAAAGAGCTAATCCGTGGGGTGGAAGAAGGAAACCAGGGATTCAGTGCCCACAGCTTTCCGACACAGTTGATACAGAGGGAGACCGTTGCAAGGAAAGAGTGAAATAGTACTCCCTCTTTTTAAGGGGCCATAGCGGAATATCAGTCGGTTCTATTTTTACCGGGAAACAAATCTTACATAGTGTAAACTTGATATAATTTTTGCGTGTTTGTGAACGCGCGTTTATTATAAAAACAATAAGGAGGTCAATTTTATGAAATTCGGGTATTTTGATGATGCAAACAGGGAGTATGTGATTACGACTCCAACCACACCGTATCCTTGGATCAATTATCTGGGAACGGAGAACTTCTTTTCCCTCATATCCAATACTTCCGGCGGGTACTGCTTTTACAGGGATGCTCGTCTGAGAAGGTTAACCCGCTACCGGTATAATAATATTCCTGTTGATACGGGTGGAAGGTATTTTTATATCTACGACCAGGGGGATTATTGGACACCCGGCTGGAAGCCTGTCAAAAGAGAGCTTTCCTTCTACGAGTGCAGGCATGGGTTGGGTTACACTTCTATCACCGGGGAAAGAAACGGGATTCGAGTCCAACAGTTGAGCTTCGTTCCGCTAGGGTTTAATGGTGAGATTCATAGTGTGACAGTGAAAAATACATCCGATACGGAAAAAGCAGTAAAAATGTTTTCCTTTGTTGAGTTCTGCTTGTGGAATGCTTATGATGATATGACGAATTTTCAGCGGAATTTTAGTACAGGTGAAGTTGAGGTTGAGGATTCGGTCCTGTACCATAAGACAGAATACAGGGAGCGCAGGAATCATTATGCTTTCTATTCGGTAAATACGGAAATTCAAGGATTTGACACCGACCGCGAAGCTTTTCTGGGATTATATAACGGGCTGGAAGCTCCCCAGGTCGTTGTTGCCGGAGAGCCGGGAAATTCTGTAGCCAGCGGCTGGTCTCCCATCGCTTCTCATTGCATTGCCTGTGATTTGCAGCCAGGGGAGGAGAAAAACTATATCTTTATCCTGGGGTACGTAGAAAATGCGGAAGAAGAGAAGTGGGAAAAGCCTGGGATCATCAACAAAACCAAAGCGAAAGCTATGATTCAAAAGTTTGAGGAAAAGGATCAGGTGGCCCAGGAATTCCAACGGCTGAAAGATTACTGGGCTGATCTGCTTTCCAAATACACGGTTGAAAGCGGAGATGAAAGACTCGACCGTATGGTGAATATTTGGAATCCCTATCAATGCATGGTTACCTTTAACATGTCAAGAAGTGCCTCGTACTTTGAATCAGGAATCGGAAGGGGAATGGGATTCAGGGATTCCAACCAGGACTTGCTGGGTTTTGTTCATCAGATTCCGGAAAGGGCCAGAGAGCGCATTCTGGACATTGCTGCCACTCAGTTTGAAGATGGAAATGCTTATCATCAGTATCAGCCGCTGACCAAGAAAGGAAATTTTGATATTGGCGGAGGCTTCAATGATGACCCGTTGTGGTTGATTCTCGGGACTGCAGCCTATATCAAGGAAACAGGGGATTATACCATCCTGGATGAGCCGGTGGCCTTTAATTGTGATGAAACGAATAAAGCCTCTCTTTTTGAACACTTGAAGCGGTCCTTCTACCATGTTATTCATAACCTGGGACCCCATGGACTCCCGTTAATTGGCCGGGCAGACTGGAACGATTGCTTGAACCTGAACTGCTTCTCCAGTACGCCGGACGAATCTTTCCAGACCTATGGAGACCCTGACGGCAGGGTGGCCGAATCGATATTTATAGCTGGAATGTTTGTATTCATCGGACCGGATTTTGTGGAACTGTGCGAACGTCGAGGGCTGGAGGAAGAGGCCGCAAAGGCCCGGAAGCATATCGAACAGATGCGGGAAACTACTTTAAAACATGGTTTTGACGGGGAGTGGTTCCTGCGGGCTTATGATGCCCACGGTAACAAGGTCGGCAGCAGGGAGTGCAAGGAAGGACAAATTTTCATCGAACCCCAGGGCTTCTGTGTCATGGCGGGAATCGGGGTGGAAGAAGGGGTGGCTCAAAAGGCCCTGGATGCTGTCCAGGAAAGACTGGATACTCCCTATGGTATCGTACTGCAGAATCCTCCTTATGAAAAATATTATTTGAACCTTGGAGAAATATCCTCCTATCCACCGGGGTACAAGGAGAATGCAGGGATATTCTGCCATAACAATCCCTGGATTGCCATTGCAGAAACTGTAATTGGGAGAGGAGACCGGGCTTTTGAAGTGTATTCCCGAATTGCTCCGGCTTACATCGAGGAGATCAGTGAAATTCACCGGATGGAACCTTATGTTTACTGCCAGATGATTGCAGGAAAAGACGCGGTACGGCAGGGAGAAGGAAAGAATTCCTGGCTGACGGGAACGGCTGCGTGGAACTTTGTGACGATTTCGCAGTGGATTCTGGGAATCAAACCGGACTTTGACGGACTTCGGATCGATCCGTGCATTCCTGCCTCCTGGGATGGATACACCATTGAGAGGCAGTACCGGGGTGCGTGGTACCGGGTTAAAGTAACAAATCCGAAGCATGTTTGCAAGGGTGTACAGCGTGTTACCGTAGATGGCACCGAAATCAAGGGGAATGTGCTGCCGGTGTTTCAGGATGGCAAGGTCCATGAGGTTTGCGTGGAATTGGGATAAGTACAGTGAGGGACATGGCAGGTTTACCCTGTCATGTCCCTTTTAATGGCAGCTACTTACAGCAGAAGAAATAAATAGAGAAATAGTATTGACTCTGTAGAATAATTCGATATAATAATTTTAACACCAAGTAAATCGATACGGATGATAAGAGAATCTATGCTGAAAACTACGGTTTTTGGCTGTTTTTATTTGCCGGACACAATTTTACTGTGATAGGAGAGGAGTTTGACTATGGCTGGTGCATTTAAAACAATATCCCCCGAAGCGATATCGGATAATACTTTTAAACTGATCGGGAAGGACTGGATGCTCATTACGGCAGGGCTGAATACTGCGGATTGACGGACAGGATTATCGCAAGGCTGAATGGATTGAGTGAATGGCAGTTTGTTCAGCCTTCCTTTTGCAGGAGGAAGGGGGATGATTAAAACAGTGACCATCACCTATGAAATCGGAAATAATTTGTATATTAATATAACAAATCGGTGCCCCAACGCATGTAATTTTTGTGTCAGGGAGATGGAGGGTGCCTTTGAAGATGCTTTATGGCTTGTGAAGGAACCAACTGTGGAAGAAATTCTACATGACATCTTTTTAAGAGATATCAGTCAATATGAGGAATTGGTATTCTGTGGCTACGGAGAGCCCCTTGAGAGAATTGACAAGGTGATTGAAGTATGCGAGGCTGTGAAGAAGAAAAGCAATATACCCATACGAATTAACACCAATGGCCTTGCAAATAAAATTCACAATACGGATGTTACACCTCGATTTAAGTCGCTGGTTGACAGTATATCCATCAGCCTGAATGCAAAAAATGCTGAGGAATATGATGCCCTTTGCCATAGCGTGTTCGGAAAAGATGCCTTTCCCGCTATTCTGGATTTTGCTCAAAAATGTAAGGCCTATGTCGAGAAGGTGCAGTTTACCGTCTTGGATTTCCTTTCAGTGGCTGATATTGACGTCTGTAGAAAAATTGCCTGTGACTTGGGAGTGAAATTTAAAGTAAGGAAATATGTAAAGTAGTGCGGGTGAGCATTTTAACCGGAATGGAAAAAAAGCTTGACAAATAATTGGAACAATTTTATACTGAAAATAATTAAATAGTGTTGCATCTTCAGGGCAGGGTGAAATTCCCTACCGGTGGTAAAGCCCACGAGCCTTTTATGGCATGATTCGGTGAAACTCCGAAGCCGACAGTAGAGTCTGGATGAAAGAAGATAAGGATAAAAGTGTAGTAGAACCTTTGTACTTTTATTTATTGAAGCAAAAGAGCTCTGAGATATGAATTATATTTCAGAGCTTTATTTATTAGGTGCAGCGGAAAATCGTTTCCAGGTAAAGTCCCATGACTATGGAACCCATGCAGGGCATAGGAGAGGACTAAGAAATCGGATGTACGCTGCTCCTTCTTAGAAGAAAAAGCCCTGAGTTGCATATGCTCAGGGCTTTTTCTAATTTATGGGAAATATGCTATCGGAATTTCTTGTAAGAAGGGGTGTGTTTATGGATGAAACGTACATGAGACGGGCATTGGAACTCGCGGAAAAGGGAGCAGGAAGGGTAAATCCCAATCCTGTAGTAGGAGCGGTTATTGTGAAAAACGGCAAAATCATTGGGGAAGGCTATCATCAGTTTTATGGAGGACCCCATGCAGAAATCAATGCTTTTCACAATGCAGTTGAGGAGGTGCGGGACAGTACCCTGTATGTAACCCTGGAACCCTGCTGCCATTTTGGAAAAACGCCTCCCTGCGTCGATGAAATCATACGGAGGGGAATAAAGCGGGTGGTGGTTGGAGTTTTAGATCCGAATCCGCTGGTGGCAGGACAAGGTGTAAAGCGGCTGCAAGACCATGGGATAGAAACAAATACGGGGGTAATGGAAGAGGAATGCCGAAAGATAAACGAAGTATTTATGCGGTATGTAGTATCAAAGAAACCCTTCGTGATCATGAAATCCGCCATGACACTGGATGGTAAGATTGCCTCTCATACCGGTAATTCAAAATGGATCACCGGCGAGGAAGCAAGAAAAGAGGTTCATAAACTGAGAAACCGGGTTTCGGCCATTATGGTAGGTATTGGAACCGTGCTTACCGATGATCCGGAGCTGACATGCAGGATAGAGGGAGGACGGAATCCGAAAAGAATTGTTGTAGATAGCTCTCTGCAAATTCCTTTTGAGGCTGCGGTGGTTAAGAACTGTGATGAAACTCCTGTCTATATCGCCACAACGAAGAAAGCAGACATGGGGAAGATAAAAGCTTTGGAAGCCAAAGGGATTCATGTTCTGGTCATACCGGAATTTAACGGAAGAGTGGATTTGAAGGTATTACTGATAAAACTGGGTGAAGTAAACATCGATAGCGTTCTGTTGGAGGGGGGAGCTGCTTTGAACTATTCCGCCATGGCACAGAGCATTGTAGATAAGGTCCAATTCTATATTGCTCCCAAAATCATCGGAGGAGAGCTTGCGAAGACACCTTTAGGGGGGATTGGCATACCGTTGATGAAAGATGCTTTTCCCATTGAAAAAATGACGGTACGTACTGTAGGGGAGGATGTTTTACTGGAAGGATATGTAGGAAGGAGGGAATGAGAAGCAGTGTTCACTGGAATTATTGAAGAAATAGGAACCATCTCGTCGGTTCAAAAGGGAGAAAAATCATCAAGGATAGCCGTCAAAGCAAAGAAGGTTTTGCAGCAAGTCGCTTTGGGTGACAGCATCAGTACCAATGGTGTCTGCCTTACGGTATCAAAAGTATCATCACAGGGTTTTGAGGCGGATGTTATGGCAGAGACCCTCAGAAGAAGCAATTTAGGGGGCCTGGTTGTTGGCAGCAGCGTGAACCTTGAACGGGCTCTACAGTACGAAGGGCGTTTGGGAGGCCACATTGTCACAGGCCATATTGACGGTACGGGAAAAATTACTGCACTCCGCCGGGAGGACAATGCAGTATGGGTTACGGTATCCACTACGGAAGACATTTTAAAATATATTGTTGGGAAAGGCTCTATTGCCATTGATGGTATAAGTCTTACGGCAGCGTATGTGGATGATGCGGTTTTTCAGGTGTCCATCATTCCCCATACCGGTCAGGAAACAACACTGTTAAGCAAGGCAACAGGAGATATGGTGAATCTTGAGTGCGACGTTATTGGAAAGTATGTGGAGAAGCTGTTGCGATATACTGCATCGAAGGAAGAAAAACAGCATAAAACGATGGATTGGGACTTTTTAAAGAGTAATGGCTATTTATAGGAGGTTGAAAGATGTTTAGATTTAATACCATTGAAGAGGCCGTAGAAGATATTAAGGCTGGAAAAATAATTATTGTTGTTGACGATCCGGATCGGGAGAATGAGGGAGATTTGCTAATGGCGGCAGAAAAGGTAACTGCAGAAGCCATAAACTTTATGGCAAGGTACGGGAGAGGGCTTATTTGTATGCCAATGGAGGAAGAGCGGCTTTCGGACCTTGGAATCCATCCCATGGTTCAAAGAAATACGGATTACCACGGGACCGCTTTTACCGTATCCGTCGATGCAGTTGAGACTACCACGGGAATCTCTGCCTATGAAAGAGCGTTGACTATACAAAAGGCCTTGGACCCGGATGCTGCAGAAAATGATTTCAGAAGGCCCGGGCATATTTTCCCTCTGATGGCTAAAAAGGGAGGTGTACTAAAAAGAGCAGGTCACACGGAAGCCGCTGTGGATTTGGCAGCCCTGGCAGGATTAAAGCCCGCAGGCGTTATTTGTGAGATCATGAAGGATGACGGAACCATGGCACGAACACCGGACCTCATGGAATTTGCCGAAACCCATAATTTAAAAATCATAACCATAGCGGATCTTATCGCTTATCGAAGCCGTAGGGAAAAACTGGTGGAAAGAGTGGTAGAAACTCAAATGCCAACGAAATATGGTGAATTTAAAATCTATGGTTATATAAACAAATTGAATGGAGAACACCATGTAGCCCTGGTAAAGGGAGAGGTCAGCGGTGAGGAACCGGTGCTGGCAAGAATCCATTCGGAATGCCTTACCGGAGATGCCCTGGGTTCAAAACGATGTGATTGTGGAGAACAATACGAGGCAGCCATGAAGAAAATCGGAGAAAAAGGAAGAGGAATCCTGGTTTATATGCGGCAGGAGGGCCGGGGAATTGGTTTGATCAATAAACTCAAAGCCTATGCACTCCAGGATGGAGGCCTAGATACTGTAGAAGCAAATGTAAAGCTCGGATTTCCGGCTGACATGAGGGATTATGGGATCGGGGCGCAGATTCTTGCGGATTTGGGTGTGAAAAGGCTGAATCTCATGACCAATAACCCAAGGAAGATATCGGGACTTTCCGGTTATGGCATTGAAATTATGAACCGGGTGCCTATCCAGATGGACCCTAATGCCAATAATGAATTTTATCTTAAAACCAAAAAGGAAAAGCTGGATCACATGTTAAATAATTAATTATAAGGAGGAAGCACAATGGTGATTTTTGAAGGAAAATTAGTAGCAGAAGGTTTGAAAGTAGGTATCGTCGTAGGAAGGTTTAATGAATTTATCGGCTCAAAATTGCTGGGGGGAGCTTTGGATGGGTTAAAGAGGCATGGTGTGGCAGAAAACGATATAGAAATTGCCTGGGTTCCGGGTGCCTTTGAAATTCCCCTGGCGGCAAAGAAAATGGCGAAAAGCGACAAGTACGATGCCGTTATTTGCCTCGGGGCGGTTATAAGAGGCTCAACCCCGCATTTTGATTATGTCTGTGCCGAGGTATCCAAAGGAATTGCCCAGGTTTCACTAAGTACTGAAAAACCGGTCATATTTGGTGTGTTGACAACGGATAGCATCGAGCAGGCCATAGAAAGGGCAGGAACAAAATCGGGAAATAAAGGTTATGATGCCGCAGTTACTGCCATTGAAATGGCCAATTTATTAAGGGATATCGGCTAGGAAAGGAAGCTGTCGGTTCGCTTCACCTGAATAATAGCAGAGCATTAATTAATGCTCTGCTATTTACAGGAGAAATCTTTCCACTATATTCCGCTTTTCCCAAAGAGCACAGCCACCCTGGCCTTCTACAAGCAGATCATGATTTTCACGAATTTTTCGGAGGAAGTCTGATTGAAGGGCTCCCTTTAAGGATTTGTCTTTAATATTTGAATCGGAAAAAGGAGCGAAGGGGCAGGGTTCTATATTCCCCTCAGGACTCACATGAATAAATCCCCGGCCGGAAGCAATGCATCCACCGAAATATTTTTCATCACCGGGAAACGCGATAAATAACCCGGAGAGATTCTCTCTGAAATCCGTCATCTTTTGTGACAGCTTTTCTCTCTGTTCCTCAGTAATGGCCCAGGTATCCGTTTCTTCCTTTACAGGTACATATTCTACAAAAAAGAATAGTTTGCAGCCTTCTGCCAGGAGCTCCTTTACAAAGCTTTCATCCGTTACGGTATCAAAATTTTCATGCGTTACAGTAATGGAGGTGCCATAAAAAATATCATTATCCTTTAGTCTTCTGAAGATTTCCCTGCTATGCTGGTGTACTCCGTCCCCTCTGCGTGCATCGGTATCTTCTTCATTTCCTTCAATGCTGACCACAGGAATTAAATTCTTGACACCCTTTAACTCTGCAATGACACTGTCATTTAAAAGCAATCCATTGGTAAAAGTGGGGAATATCACATCCCGGTTTTCGCGGGCAATTTCCATAATATCATTTTTTCGCACCAGAGGTTCTCCGCCGGCCAGGAGTATGATGGATATCCCCAGGTCTTTTGCTTCTCTCACCATGTTTTTCATTCTCGATATATCCAGCTCGGAATCCTGTCTTCGATGCTGCGCCTGCGCATAACATCCCTTGCACCGCAAGTTGCAGCGATGGGTAATACTGGCAATCATGAAAGCTGGAACATGTAAGCCTTCCTCCTCGTTTTTTGAGCGTATTCCGGCAGCTTTTTTCTGTGCTGCAATGGTATCCTTAATAAAAAGTGCCATGGATGGACTCTTTAGGCTGATATAAAGAGCGTCTTTCAAAAGCCCCTGGATGGATTTATTCATTATGGCAGTAAAATCATTTTCTGTTATCATTGATTTTCCCTTCACTTTCCCCGATTTGGTGCTATGATAAAATGTCATTCCCGTATTTTATATAAAGTATATTCCGTTTTGGATTTTTTAGTAGCTAACTATTATACGTAGAAAATTAGAAAAGTTCTGCTGCAAAAGGAAAATTTTCATTAAATTGGAATTCAGAAGTGATATTATTAAGCGTCCGGTTAATTTTTTTGAGTTCCTTCACGGCGACGGTATTTCCGGAAAATGTGCGGGTTGCTGTTAAGGGGTAGGTGAATCTCCAGTCCTTGTGTAGAAAAATGAACATGCTTCGTATCTTTTTGTAATATGAAGAACACGTAAAAAAACTTATAATAGAGTTAATTAAAATTCGTTATAGCAAATAAAATGTAATTCATTCAGGAAATTGTCCCCTCTGTATCGCAGTCTTATTCGCAATGCTTATATAGCTTCTAACCTGCAGCATATCTTTTTTATAAACCTTTGGAAAGGAGGTGCATCCTAAAGGATTTACCCATGGTGGAAAATATAACCTTGTTAAGGAGGTAAATTATGTTTAAAAAGTATCAATCCAATGGAGGTTCGATTACTAACGATGAGTGGCAAATTGTGAATTTTCCTTAAATAGAATTTTGATACGAAAGGGAGAGTTATTATGAGAAGGTATGTTAAAAAAAGTTTAAGTTACTTATTACTATTATGTATGCTTGTATCAATGTTGTTCGTTTTCGATGCAGCGAATCCTGTCCGTGTTACTGCAGCAACCAGCAGCCTTACGATCACTTCTTCGAGCCAGTACCTGGTTGATGCCTTCAATTGGGCAAAACCGAAGGCCTTAAGCTATGTGCAGACAGGCATCGGCAGCAACATCCCATCCTACTGGGCAGGCTATCTATCGCGTCCTGCGTTTTATTCGAGGGATGTATGCCACATGACCGCCGGCGCGCAATTGCTGGGGCTTAACAACGAGAACTTCTCCATGCTGGAGACCTTTGCAAAATCAAGTACATCCGGGAGAAAGTATTACCCTCTTTGGGCTTTCAAGTTTGATGGGGGCATATACACTGTAGATTACAAGGCGGACGACAATTTTGTAAGGGAAATTCCCGCTGTATTCGAGATTGTTGAAAAGGCGTATAAAATGTACCTGTGGTCAGGCGACAGCCGATGGATTAATGATCCGGACATGATAAACTATTATGACCATGCTTTAAATGATTTTATTTCGCTGCATGATGAAAACGCAAACGGAGTGGCGGAAGAACACCATACAAGTATCTGGCAGGGAGTTGCAACATACAATGAAAACGGGGAGGGCCTCGTGGAAGCAGGGGATGCCATAGGGTCCCAGTATCAGGCTTTTCTTGCCTATTCCGGTATACTTGCAGCAAGGGGCGATAGTGCCGGGGCAAGCATCTGGGCTACCAAAGCTGCTGATTTGAAGAACCATTTCAATACCAATTGGTTTTCAACATCCGCCAACAGATATATAAGAGGGTTTTCAAGCTCATGGACACCGAAGACTGATTTCGGCAAGGAAAACAGCTGGTTTATGCCCATGAAGCAAATAACCAACCCGGGGAGCAGGACAGATAGTTATCTTACGTACATCGACAGTTCTGTTTCCGCCCTGGCACCCTTCAACATTGAGGCCTATACATATCTCCCGGAAGCATTTTATTTGTGGGGCCGTAATGATTTGGGCTGGAAATGGTTGAAGTATATAGCGGACAGCCGGAGCACGTATCCGGAGATTTCTTACACTGTTATCGGACACACAGCAGAAGGAATGATGGGCATACAGCCCAATGCACCGCAGCATAAGGTAGCAACTCTTCCGCGTCTTACTCCGGAAGTTGGCTGGGTACAGCTGGATCACATTCCCGTGGGCGGACATGATATACTGGTAAAACATGAAGGCAACACGAAAACGACGCTGAAACATAACACAGGCACAGAAAACCTGACATGGGAGGCTCAGTTTGACGGAAGCTACTCAACGCTTTATTTGGATGGAACCGCAATGCCTGCAAGCCAGAAAACTGTCAACGGCAGGACGCTCAGCTACATAACGGTTGCCCTGGCGGCAGGACAGCAAAAAACAGTTTCCGTCTCTTCCGGTGGCGGATCCGACGGCACTTACAGGATCATCAACAGAAACAGCGGAAAGGATTTGGGGGTACCTGGTGCATCTACTACGAACGGTACTCAACTGGAACAGAGGACCTATAATGGAGGAAACAATCAGAAGTGGCAGATTACTTCGAATGGAGACGGTACCTATAGGCTCATAAATCTGAACAGCAATAAGGCAGCGGTAGTCCAGAGCGCATTGACCACAGACGGTGCCGCCATAATACAGTGGCCCTATAGTGGAACCCTCAATGAAAAGTGGCAGATTGTAGATATAGGCAGCGGGTACTGCAAAATTATGAACGCCAACAGCGGAAAAGCGCTGGTGGTCCAAAATGCAGTTACCACGGAGGGGGCAAAGATCATCCAGTGGACCTATGGAGGTTCGGCTACCAACGACGAATGGCAGATTGTAGCTGTGCCATAATGAATTGGATTTGGGCCATAAATGAAAAAATTGTTCAACAAAAGAGAGGGAATGGACTGCCAACGAATTTATGACAGTCCCATTCCCTCTCTTTTTCAGTGAAAGCCAACTTTGTTTTTGTCAGTAATGCAATTTCAGTTATGCGGGAACCAAATCTTGTGCTGCAAGGATTGCCTGGTCAGCACTCCAGAAAATCATATCTTCACCGATTTTTTTAGCTAAAACACTTCTTTCCAGCATGTTTAACACCTGTGGCTGCAGCCCGCAAAGCATAAGTTTGCAACCTTTTTCCTTCATATGATGATGCAATTCATCCAGGGCCTGGATACCGGAAGTGTCGATGAGCGGAACTCCACGCATGGAAAGAATCAGTATGCGGGTTTCATCCAGCTCCGAAAGCTGAGCTTTCAGCTGCTCTACCGTGGCAAAGAAAATGGGTCCCGAAAAATAGACTACACGAACGTGGTCCAAATGTTTTTTGAACACCATCCCGGTTTTTTCACTGAGTCTTTTTTCATCCACTTCTTGAATGCAGATGTGCATGTTGGAGATTTTAACCATAAACATGATGCTGGCAAAGGCCACACCGATGATGATGGCTTGTGTCAAATCGAAGACTACTGTAGCAACCATGGTAATCACAAATTTGGAGATTGCACTTTTAAAACGACGGGAAAATATGTACTTTATGCTTTCCCATTCATTCATGCGCCATGCTGTTACCATCAGTACCCCGGCAAGAGAAGCCAGAGGGATTTGGGACATGACGGGAGCAAGAACGAACATGGAAATTAACAGGCCAATGGCATGAAATATACTCACCAACCGTGTATGTCCGCCGGATTTGATCCCGACACTGGTGCGGGCAATGGCTGCTGTCGCCGGTACTCCACCGAAGAAGGGAATAATGATGTTGCCGATGCCCTGGGACACAAGTTCACGGTTTGCATCCAGTTTTTCTCCCTTCATCTTTCCGCCGACTTCACCGCACAGGAGGCTTTCAATCATGCCCAGTGCAGCAATGCTTAGGGCAGGGATCAGCATACCCTGGAGATCCGCAATATTTATGGAAAAAAGGTTTAATCTGCTTTCAGGGAGCAGTGTCTTGGGGATTTCACCAATCACAGCTACCGGTAATTTGAAAATGAGGTTTACGGAAAGTGAGATAACAAGTCCGGCAAGAGAAGACGGAACTACGGCATTCCACTTCTTGGGCCATATAATCATAGTGGCAATTACGATGCATCCTAAGAGTACTGCGGCCCAGTTAGGGCTGATGCCGGTTCTGAAATACTGTATGAGTTTAATGGCGGAGGATTCTGCGTCACCGGATTTAATACCGAAGAAGTTATCAATCTGTCCGATAGCAATAATAAGGGCAATTCCCGAGGTGAAGCCGGTAACAACAGGAGCGGGAATGTAAGAAACGATTTTACCGAACTTTAAAAGACCCGCAATTACCAGAATGATTCCCGACATGGCACCAGCGACCCATACGCCGGTCAGTCCGTATTTTTGAAATAGAAGAATCAGGATCGCTGTCATAGCGCCGGTAGGACCGGAAATTTGAAAAGAGGCTCCAGATAGTGCGCCGATGATCAACCCGGAAAGGATAGCAGTGATGAGTCCGGCAGCTGCAGAGGCGCCACATCCGACACCAAAGGCAAGAGCCAGGGGGAGAGCTACGGCGGTCACTGTAAGACCTGCCAGAAGGTCATGTTTAAGGGACTGAGCATTATACCCCTTAAATTCCCGCTTCAAATCATTGATGTAGTTACGTACCATGGTATTCACTCCATATTTACAAGATATACATACTTATCTATTGTAAATATTTTGTCATATAAAGACAATGTTCAAAATACGGGAAATATCTTATGTAAAGGGCCGTAGAAGCTATAAGGGGTGTTTGTATGAGTATAGGGTTAAATTGCTTTCGCAGAGAGGGGAAGTGTGTTTCAATGCAAATAAATAAAAGAATATTCAGTCTTTACATGAATATTCTTTTGATATACAATATAGTTTGATGGACACAAAACACCCGATTATAAAACTATTTTTGCATTATTATTTTATCATACCATAATAAATTTTGTCAACGGGTTTTGTGAAAAAATTTTGGGAGAGTGGTAAAATGGCAAACTATCACGAAAACCTTAAGGAAGAGGAAGCATATCTCGAGAAAACCACTGCTTTGATTCGTAAGGAGTTGGAGTTGGAGAAAGAGAATCTCTGGTCCAGAAAGTATGGACTGGTGAATGCAAGAAAGGAAATGTGGGAGGAATCCGTCCATTTCAGCAATGACTTTGAAAAGATGGCGGATGTAAATCAGCAATTGGCGGAAGTTGCAAATCAGACGGGAACCTATCGTAATACCCGACAGCGTGCGGATAAGTACGAGAGAATGCTTGGATCACCTTATTTCGGCCGATTCGACTTTGTTGAAACGGATTCTGCTGACACGGAAAAAATCTACGTAGGTCTTTATAATGTCATGGATTCAAAAACCCATGCCATCATGGTATACGACTGGCGATCCCCCATTTCCAGCCTCTTTTACCGGTACGAGCCGGGTAAGGCAGCTTATAAGGCTCCTTTTGGGGAGATTAAGGGAGAGATTCTGCTGAAAAGGCAGTATAAAATTCAGAATTCACAACTGAAGTACTTTTTTGATTGCAGTGTCCGGATCGGCGATGAAATCCTGCAGGAGGTGTTAAGCCGGAACTCCTCTGTCAAAATGCGAAATATTATTGAGACTATCCAGAAGGAGCAGGATATAATCATTCGGGATACGGAGAATGAACTTTTGATTGTACAGGGTGTGGCTGGAAGCGGAAAGACCTCCATTGCCCTGCACAGGGTTGCATTCCTGCTTTATGAAGGGTTGGGTTCGAAACTGAGTTCCAATAACATTCTCATTCTTTCTCCCAATACGCTTTTTACCAAATATATCTCCAGTGTATTGCCGGAGTTGGGAGAAGAGAATGTAGCGGAAACTACGGTGGAGGAGATCTTCAATGCCTGTTTTGGGGACCGTGTGAGGGCAGAAGGCAGGAATATGCAGCTAGAGTCTCTCACCTGCTCCAAAGATCCTTTGGAAAGTAACTTTCGGAGACAATGTATCCAGTTCAAGGGTTCCAGGACCTTTAAGACAATCCTTGACAGGTTTTTGCAGCATTATGAGCGTAGATTGCTTCCCTTTGAGGATATCTATTATGATGGCAGTATCCTCGAAAGCAAACAGCAGTTGCGAAGTGCCTTTCTGGATAACAAAATCGGCATGCCCATGGCAAAACGTTTAAAGAGAATGGAGAGCCAAATCATAGAGAAGGTCCATCCCCTTCAAAAGAAAAGGCTGGAAAAGATCAAGGAAATCGTCCGAAAGAAACCGGAGCACCAGTTTGAGATCAAACCCTATAGCCGTCTTCTGTCCATAAAAGAGGCAAGGACTTTTTCGGAACGACTTCGCCGATTTACGGAAGTGGACTGCTTGCATTTATTAAAAATGCTTTTCAAGAAGCAGGATCTTTTTCACCGGCTTGCGAAAGGATTGGCGCTCCCGGAAAATATTGACCGGATTCTGTCCGATACCCTGGAGTGTCTTGATAAAAAGCTGCTGCTGTATGAAGATGCCCTGGCGCTGCTATACCTGAAATTGAGAGTAGAAGGAAGCGATATGTTTTCAGAAATACGGCAGGTGGTCATCGATGAGGCTCAGGATTATTATCCCTTGCATTATGAAGTGTTTAAGCTGCTGTTTCCTGATGCGAGATTTACTGTAATGGGAGATGTTTCCCAGGCCATTGAAAAAAAGGCGGATTACTCCCTTTATGAGGAGGTGGCTCAAATCCTGGGGAAGCGAAAGACCGTGAAGCTGTTTCTTACCAAGAGTTATCGAGCCTCCTATGAAATTAATACCTTCGCACAAAAACTCATGGAAGGGCAGCAGGAGTTCCTTTCCTTTGAGCGTCATGAAACAGAGCCCATGGTGATTTACCAGCCGACAGGGGAGCTGCTGGAAGAGACCCTGCTGCTTGATATTAAAAATCACTTGAACCAGGGCTTTGAATCCATTGCAGTGCTCTGTAAAACGCAGCAGCAGGCGGCGGAACTTCATTCCAGGCTGAAAAGCAGGATAGATATGAAGCTTTTAAGCGGTCAGAACAGTGAGGTTGAAAAAGGGGTCATGGTGCTTCCGGTCTATATGGCAAAGGGATTGGAATTTGATGTGGCATTGGTATATGGGGTGAGTGATGGCAGCTATAGCACCGATTTTGACAGGAAGCTGTTGTATGTTGCCTGTACTCGTGCTTTGCACCGGTTGGGGCTTTATTATACAGGGGAAAAAAGTGCATTAATTTAACTATATCCTTGACAATCAAGCAATAATTTAATAACATTATGGTAAATAAGGAAGAAAGGGAAAGGTATCGCAGAAATGAAGAACGTCTAATCCGAACAGTTTAGTGAATGAACAGCTTGAGGTAATTCTGGCTTATTTGACTATGTTCCGGATTAGAGGTTATAGATTGACTGGATGCCCTATGTACACGACAGGGAGGGACGGATGTTTCCTGCCTGTATAGGAGGATATGAAAAACATAGGGGTTCTTTTGCGCGGGCCGTTCGTGGAGCACTACGTGCGGTGTAGCGCAACCTATAGAACCCCTTTTTTCACAGCCTCCTATATGTCGTACGGTTTACCTGTTGAAAATCGAACCCTCTCCGGGACTATCGGGGAGGTTTTTTTATGCTAGTACTACATGCACGGAATATTGAAAAATACTATGGAGATCGGCAGATTATAGAACTGGATGATCTGGAGGTTTTTACAAAGGACCGAATCGGAATCGTAGGAATGAATGGAGCCGGTAAGACCACCTTGCTGGATATGCTTGCAGGTGCCCTGGAACCGGACGGCGGCACCATTGAGCGCTATACAGAGATTTCCTATATACGCCAGTTTGGAGCCGGAGAAGGGGAGACGGACCCAAAAGTTCTTAAGGAATTCGGTATTCAGAATATAGAACATGAAACCATGAGTGGGGGAGAGCTGACCCGGCTCAAACTATCCAGGGCGCTGGGCTCTGCAAAGGGTATACTGTTTGCAGATGAACCCACCAGCAATCTGGATATCAAGGGAATCGAGCTTCTGCAAAGCAAACTGCTGCAAAACGAGGGTGCCGTTATTCTCATATCCCATGACCGGGAGCTGCTGGATGCTGTTTGTACTCGTATCATAGAAATAGAGGATGGCAAGGTAAAAAAATATAAAGGAAATTACAGTGAATACAGACGGCTAAAGGAACTGGAAAGAAAGCGGCAGCTTTTCGAGTATGAGCAGTATGCCAGCGAGAAAAAAAGGCTGGAGTCGACGCTGGTGGAACGGGAAATCCACGCAACAGCCATAAGAAAAACACCGAAAAGAATGGGAAATTCCGAGGCCAGGCTTCACAAGCGCGAGTCAACAGAAATCCAGAAGAAACTGCGACAGGCAGTAAAGTCTATGGAAACGCGGTTGGAAAAGCTGGAGGTCAAAGAAAAACCCAAAGAGGAAATTGAAATCAAGATGGAACTCCGGCGGGTAGAGAATCCCGTGAGCAAAACCTTGATTCGAGGCCGGGGAATTCATATCCGGTTTGGTAAAAGGGGGCTGTTGGAAGACGCTTCCTTTGAAATCAATAATGGGAGTAAAATCGCATTAATCGGGGAGAATGGTACAGGAAAAACAACGCTGGTCAAGAGGATCATCCAGGGTCATGATACCATCAACTGGACCCAAGGTGTGAGGATTGGCTATTTTGATCAGCAGTTGGAGGTTCTAAAAACTGATAAAACCATCCTGGAAAATGTAATGGAAACCAGTATTCAGAGGGAGCATATAGTAAGGACCATATTGGCAAGACTTCTTTTTAAAAGGGAGGAAGTATTTAAAAAGGTGGCGGTATTGAGCGGTGGTGAAAAAGTCAAGGTTGCTATTGCAAAACTGATTACTTCCGATGTAAACCTTTTGATACTGGATGAACCTACCAACTACCTGGATTTATTGTCCACGGAGGCCTTGCAGAGCCTTCTGCGGGAATACGAAGGTACGGTGCTGATGGTTTCCCATGACCGGCGTTTTATCGATCAGGTGGCCACAAAGCTCCTGGTACTGGAGAATAAAAAGCTTACTTCCTTTGAAGGAAACTATGGACAATACCAGCAGTGGCTTGAGGAGAGGAAAAAGCCGGATAACAATACTGAGATGGAAGAACTTACCTTACGAATGCGGTTGGCGCAGATCACCTCCAGGTTATCGATTCCGTCCAAGGGAGATAATATGGAAGAGCTGGACCGCCAGTTCAAGGAAATAACACACAAGCTGAGAGAACTACGAAGCTGAAAGGGGAATACAAAGGGCAAATGGTAGGGATTAACAGGTTTTTAGCAGGCATAGTAAAGGAAAAGCACCCGGAAGCTGCTTTGAGACTTTACAGGAAAGCAACAAGGGAGGCAAAGGAGAAAGTAGACGTTGATCTGCTTTTGGACATGGCAGTGCTGTGTGATGAACTGGGTCGAACTGCGGAAGCGGAAGAATATTACCGCAAGGTGCTGGAGGCGAATCCTCGTGAGCCAAGAGGGTATTATGGGATTGCTGTCTTATATGACAACTTGAAGCAGTACGAAAAGGCCATTGAATACTATAAAAAGGCACTGGATCTGGCCCCTGGATACAAAAAAGCCTGTTATTTCCTTGCCAATGCCTACGATGAAACCGGGCAAAAGGAAGAAGCGATCCAGTATTATAGAAAAGTTGTTGAAATGGACCCTCAGGATTTCTGGGCGCACAATAACCTGGGGGCGATTTATGAAGAAACGGGGCATGATTTCGAGGCAATGCAGATGTTTAAAAGGAGCCTCGAAATTGACCCGAAACATTATAAGGCCTTATTCAACATGGGGGTTATCATGAATAAAATGGGATATAAAGACAAAGCCCGCCAGTACTATGAGGCCTCCATCGGCAGAAATCCGGAGTATCCCTATAGTTTTCTCAACCTGTCCGTCATGTTCAGGGAAGAGGAACGCTATGAGGAAGCCGTTACGGTTATAAGCCGGGGAATCGAACAAAATCCGGAGACCTCCTTCCTGTACTATAACCGGGCCTGCTTTTACACTTCCATAGGCCGGCTTGAAGAGGGGGTGCGGGATATTAGGAGAGCACTGGAGCTGAGTCCCGGCCTTCTGGAGGATGCGCAAAAGGATGAGGAGCTTGCACCGTTGCGAGAATTTATCAGGTAGCTTGTCCCGTTGCAAATTGTACCAGCAGGCTGACGATGGTTACGCTGAACCATACGAGAAGCCCCAGCAGCATTGGCTTGAATCCGGTTTTCAGCATTTTTCTGAAATCGGAATTGATTCCGATGGCAGAAAGGGCAACCACGATGAGGAACTTTCCACAGGCGGTAATATAGGTCGCTGCCGGGCCGCTGATGAAACCCAAGGTATTCATCAGCGAGGCTGCCAGAAACCAAAGAATGAACCAGGGGAAAATCTGCCTAAAATTATAGTTTTTATCCCTCTTTGACGCCGCCGCTCTTTTTTTGAAAACCGATACGATGGCGGCAAATATAAATGCTATAGGAATAATCATGGTAGTACGGGTCAGTTTCACAATGGTGGCATAGGCACCTGCTTCATTACTGTAGGCGTATCCTGCGGCCACTACGGAGGAAGTATCGTTGATTGCAGTTCCAGCCCAGAGTCCGAAAGCTTTGTCCGTGAATCCCAACAGATGGCCCAGGGGCGGGAAAATCACCACGGCGATGATATTGAACAAAAAGATAGTGGATATAGAATAAGCGATATCCTGGTCTTCTGCCTCAATAATGGGTGAAATGGCAGCGATGGCAGAGCCGCCGCAGATGGCGGTACCTACGCCGATTAAACTTGTTAGCTTGATGGGGATTTTCATCAGTTTCCCAAAACCGTACGCGGTGATAAATGCCGCCAAAAGAGTAAAAATCATCACGGAGAAGGACGACATGCCGACTTTATATACCTGGGTCAAGCTAAGTCCGCTACCTAATGCTACGATGGCCCATTGAAGGATTCTTTTAGAGGCAAAGCATAACCCTGCCTCTGCTTTCCAGGGTATAGCAAACAGGCTGTTGACTAGGATTCCCAGGATGATGCCGAATACAGCTCCACCGATAAGGGGGAATGCATTACCCAGCAGGGTGGCGATGACAGCGGTAATCACTGCAAAAATCAGTCCCGGAAAAAGTGTTCTTAGTGTTTTCATGATGGACCTCCTAAAAATGAATGCTCTATGGACCCATCATAATACGGTTTAGCCATAAAAACAAATTACGCTTTTTCATACTTTCATAACAAAATGTTATGAGATGAGATGAATTCCTGTTTTTGTGTTATAATAAGGCATGGGATTTTTAACGCACCCCAGCCCCTCTCTTGGAAAAAGAGAGGGGCTGGGGTGCGTTATCGCCCGTTATAGTGTTTATTTTAATGGAGGAATGACCGAATGATAGACCCCAGGCTCTTATCCTTTTTAACTGTGGGCAGAATCAAAAATTTTACCCGGGCGGCAGAAATACTTAACTTAACACAACCAGCGGTAACAAAGCATATCAAATCCCTGGAAGAACAGTATGGTGTATCGCTCATCAGTAGAAAGGGAAGGCGTATTGAACTGACGGAGGAAGGTGATATCCTTTTTCGTTATGCCCAGGACATTGAAACCATGTCTGCCGTGGTGGAAAGAAAACTGAAAAATAATTGTGACATAGAAAAGCGGTATTATGTAGGGGCTACTCTGACCTTGGGAGAGTATATACTTCCACCCATTCTGGGGGAGTATAAAAAGAATCATCCTATGACGGATATTATTCTGCAGGTGCATAATACGGAAGAGATCACAAAAAAACTGCAAAACGGTGAAATAGATTTGGGTTTGGTGGAAGGTCCTTTCGATAAGAGCAAATTTATTTTTAAAAAGATAAAGGATGATGAGCTTGTTCTGGCAGCTTCACCAAAGAGTAAATTTGCCGGGTTGTGTTCCGTAAAGCTGGAAGAGGTCCTCAAAAGCAGGCTGATACTGCGTGAAGAAGGTTCCGGAACCAGGAAAGTGCTTGAGGATAAGCTGTTGGCGCTTGGGTTTTCTCCGGGAGATTTACAGGCCTATATGAATATAGGCAGTATCGGTGCAATAAAATCTCTGGTTGAATCCAACCTCGGATATACCATTATCTCGAAAACGGCCATCAAAAAGGAAGTGAAAAATGGATCGCTGGTTATTGTCTCTATGGAGAATCTTCAGATTACCAGAGAATTTAACTTCATTTATACCAAGGATTGTCCAAGTGACTTTGTTGAGGAGTTTAGTGCTTTTTTACTGACACGGATTAAGTGAAGCGATAATCCTATGCAGTAAAAAATAATATAGGAACTCTGCCCTACCCTGTTCATAAGAATGAGGCCCTATTTTAGTACTGGTTCTATAAAATACTGTAAAACCCATAGGAATTTTCAGACTTTATGTCGAATAAACCTATGGGTTTTTTAAATGCATTTTACAAAGGATAAGTGGAGAGGGGAAGTAAATTTGAAGGGTTTTGCACGGTTTGCAGCATTATTTATGATTCCGGCAGGTTTAATTGCTGGTGCTTTTGCCTATTATTTGAACCTTGGGAACATGCCTGCATCCATGCCGTTGGTTACGAAATATGCTGCTTATGTTTTATTTGCAGCAGCTGCGGTCATAAGCTGGTGGTTTAACAGGAGCAGAGTTTTCTTCTGTGTGGTAACGTTGGCCTTCACCCAGGTAGTTATGACATTGAGCTTGCCGGCGGGAATGGATTCAAGCTTTTATTTGAAAGAGGTCTCTGCTTTTACAGCTGTCTTCATTCCTTTAAATATCGTATTGTTTTCATTTTTTAAAGAACGAGGAATATTGACCTTCTGGGGTATGATTCGCTTTGCCTTTCTATTTGTACAATCCTTCTTCCTGCTTTGGTGGGTAGGGTCGGAGCAACGTGAGGTATCGCATGTGCTTGCCGCAAATTATATATGGAAGGATGCAAGCCTGTTCCGGAACCTTTCCCAAACGGCACTTCTCATTTACTTGCTTACACTGGTTGTATTGATTACAAAATATGTGCTTTATAAGTCTGCGCTGGATCTATCGTTTGCAGCGGCACTCCTTTTGGTGGCTGTTGCTTTCGAATTGCAGGGGAATCCAATGGCGATGCCTGTATTTTTTGCCTTTGCAGGGCTAGCACTCATGATTGCTGTGATACAGGACTCCTACTACATGGCTTTTATGGATGAGCTAACGGGCCTTCCGTCCCGTCGTGCCCTTCGGCATGAATTGATGAAGCTAAGCGGCCGGTACACCATCGCCATGCTGGATGTAGACTTTTTTAAGAAATTTAATGATACCTATGGTCATGATGTAGGGGATCAGGTACTTCGAATGGTCGCCTCTGTGATGCGGGAAGTCAGTGGCGGCGGAAAGCCTTTTCGTTATGGGGGGGAGGAGTTTACAGTTCTTTTTCCCGGAAAAGGTTTGGGGGAAGCCATCCCTCATCTGGAGGAACTGCGGGAGGCTATTTCCAAAAAGGGTTTTACACAGCGGAGTAAGGATCGGCCGAAAAAGAAACCGAAGAAGGGAAATTCCAAATCTAAGGGCGGAAAGCAGCTCTTTGTAACTGTCAGTATCGGAGTCGCGGAGAGGAACGAAAAGCATCGGCAGCCGGACGAAGTTATAAAGGCGGCAGATACGGCTTTGTACCGCGCAAAGAAAAAGGGACGAAATTGTGTTAGCAAGTAGTGATTTGGGGTATAAATAAAATCGTGCCGGTTTTGCAGGTTTCTGAATCCTGACTTTAAATTGGGGGTTCTTGCGATTGAAGCTTCCAATGTAAAACCGGGTACTATTTTATTTGCAAAGGATGGAGTTTGAATGTCAGATTATAAGTGTACGGTTTGTGGTTATACCTATCGACCAGAAAGAGGGGATCGGATCCACGATATTCCAGCAGGAACTTCTTTCGAAGAACTGCCGGATGATTGGAGATGCCCTACCTGCAATCAGCTTAAAATGGCATTTGCGGAAATTAAAAAGTAAATTATTAAGTAATTTTTATTAAAATGTGTTAATATCCTTATTATGTGGGTAAATATGTCCTGTCCATTTAATTAATTGTATTTTGGAGGTATGTGATAATGAAGAAATTTGTCTGTTCCATATGCGGATACGTACATGAAGGAAACGAGCCACCTGCAAACTGTCCACAGTGCAAGGCTCCGGCAGCAAAGTTTGTTGAGAAGAGCAATGAGGAAATGCAGTGGGCCGATGAACATAGAATCGGTGTGGCAAAAGACGTTGATGCTGAAGTGATCGAAGGTCTTAAAGCAAACTTCATGGGAGAATGTACCGAAGTTGGAATGTACCTTGCCATGAGCCGTCAGGCAGACAGGGAAGGGTTCCCGGAAATCGCTGAAGCTTATAAGAGAATTGCTTTTGAAGAAGCAGAGCATGCTGCGAAGTTTGCAGAACTGTTAGGTGAAGTTGTTAACGCAGACACAAAGAAGAACCTTCAGTTGAGAGTGGAAGCTGAATTTGGTGCATGTAAGGGTAAGAAAGACCTGGCAACCAGAGCAAAACAGCTGAACTATGATGCAATTCATGATACCGTTCATGAAATGTGCAAGGACGAAGCAAGACATGGGCAAGCATTCAAGGGATTGCTGGAGAGGTATTTCGGCAAGTAATAATGACAAGGAAAAATGTCTTTTTACATTAGGTAAGTCAAGGGTTTCATGTATTTTATAATTTGATATTTATGCGATAAATTTTGAGGAATGTTGCAATGACAACATTCCTCAATTTTATGTTTTTAAAAATCTCAAGGAGAACTATTGAGGATTGTGACAACCCAATATCTTCATAAATAGCTTGTAATATCAATTAATAAAGCTATTTTGAAGCATTATACACATAGAATTTACTCAAAAATACTATTTCCCCCAATTATATTATATCACATGAAATTTTTTAATACCAGTCTTATATTTTACATTTATTGTGTGTATTATATATTCAGATGCATCTCTTTAGGTAACTTAATCTCATGTTAGAAAGGAGCATGGGATAAAAATCAAATAATATTTCGGACTTAATCTCAAAGTATCGTTTTAGTGCAGCTTTTTATTAAATTTACTGACAGGGCTATCATATACCGGTAGCAATTTTTACAATCTTACTCATGCATTGATGGGTAGGATAAATTCCATGCTTAAGTACTGTCTCAAATACCTGCTTGAAATTTGATTTTTGAGAAAGTGAAATTAGTTTAGGAGGAATATGATGGTTACTGATAAAAAGACTTGGGATCATGAAAAAGCCTATTTGGAGAGAGTTGTCAACGAAATAAAAATACAACTTAGTGAAGGGATGAATGCCGTAAGTAATTACAAAAAAGAAGCCATCGACTTGCAAAAGAAAATGTGGGAAGATGTAAGATGTGCACCTACTGATTTGTGTGACCTGGAGGCTCCTACAACGATATGGCAATATCAAGCAAGTATATCGAATCAAGCACGGAAATATAAGTTTTCGTATGATAAGGTAAGTCGTCTCGAAAGGATGTATCAAAGTCCTTATTTCGGAAGAATAGACTTCGTTGAAGATGGGGAAGAAAATGCAGAACAAATCTACATTGGTATACACAACTTAAGTATGAGCAACACCATGGAGATCCTTGTATATGACTGGAGGGCACCAATATCAAGCATGTTTTATGACTTTGAGATTGGTTTATGCAGTTATGACTGCCCTGCAGGTTCAATTAGAGGACAAATGCTGCTTAAAAGACAATACAAAATCGAAAATATGAATATAATCTACATGTTTGATAGCAGCTTAAGTATAAATGATGAAATGCTCCGGGAAATCCTGGGGAAAAGCACGGATAATAGAATGAAAACTATTGTAACCAGTATCCAGAGGGAACAAAATGCTGTCATTAGGAATAGTGAAAATAAAATACTTATAGTAGAAGGCCCTGCTGGCAGTGGAAAGACTTCCATTGCACTTCACAGAGCAGCATATCTTTTGTACAAATACCGTGAGAGTATAAAGTCAGAAAATATTCTTGTTTTTTCTCCAAACCATGTGTTTGAAGATTACATTTCCAATGTCCTGCCTGAATTAGGGGAAGAAAATATACAAAGAAGCACATTTGTCGACTTTTTTGGAAATATGCTGGAGCCGAAATATCGAATTGAAACTATGAATCAACAAATGGAATATATTTTGTCAGGTTACTCTAATAAAATAAGGTTACATTGCATCGAATTCAAAGCATCATTACAGTTTCTTACGATCTTAAAGAAATATATACAACATCTCGAAAATGGGATGAGTATGGAACTCAAAGATCTAATTTACAATGGTGGTCTTGTTATTTCTGCTGATGATATTTACCAGCTTTTCAGGGATGGACAGAGTCATTTTTCCTATACCAAACGATTAGAAAAGCTGCGTCAGAGACTTTTTTACCTTTTAGAACAGTGTGAAGAAAAGAGAGTTGAAGAATTATTAGAAAATGATTTGCAGGAGAATTATTCAATCACCGAGGAAGAGAAAATACTAGCAGATCAAAAAGCAAAGACTGAATTTGAGTCTCTGAAAGATTATATTATACAAATGACATCTTTCGATATTTACCAACTGTACAGTGATCTATTCAGGAATATCGAGTCGTTTGCACAGCCTGCTGATGAACAGGAATTTGAGAATCTTCGTAGTTTTGGTATTTATACAATTCGCCAATTAGACCAGGGCATCATCAATTACGAGGATGTGGCACCAATTGTATTTCTAAAAACTATGATTGACACTATAAATGATAAAAAATCCATAAAGCACGTTATCATTGATGAGGCTCAAGATTATACAGTTATTCAATATGAAATTTTCAAGAAAGTGTTTGAACACAGTAATATGACTATTCTTGGAGATGTGAACCAGTCTGTCAATGGATATATGAATATTGGAAGTTTTGATATGATCTCAAATATATTCGATATGAAAGATACGAAAAGCATCTCATTAACAAAAAGCTACCGATCAAGCAAGGAGATAGCGGATTTTTGCAAAGAAATCCTGATCTCTCAAAAACAATCAGAACAGTTGCAACGGCATGGTAGTAAACCCAAAATCATAAAGGTTGACAAGAGTAATTTGTGTAGAAGGCTTGCTGATGATATCAGCAACCTGAAAAACAGGGGGTATAAGCTGATAGCAGTTATCTGTAAAACGGCAAGTCAATGTGACGCATTATATAGGTCTATTCATTCATATATGGATATTAGCCTTGTATCAAATCAAAATGAGGTATACCAAGGAGGTGTTGTAATAATTCCTTCCTATCTTGCTAAAGGTCTTGAATTTGACGCTGTTTTAGTGAATTCGATTGAGGATAAGGATTATTCCGAAGAAGAGGACAGAAGGCTGCTGTATACCGTATGTACAAGAGCTTTGCATGAATTATATTTATATTACTTTGATAACATGTCTGGTTTTATAAAAGGGATAGGTGAGGATTTTTATACGAATGATACTCTAGTATAAGGGTCTATATTTTATTGAAATATCAAAAAATATATTATAGAAAAGGAGAAAATATGATTCCGGAAACAAAACAAAATGCCGTTAAAAACGCCTTACAGGCAACCTTTGGAGTGAGTGAGTTCGAAGACATCAGGATGTTGACTGCTGGGCTCTCATCTGCCCTTGTTTTTCGTATTGTTGTGAAGGGAAACCCATACTTGCTTCGTATCATCACTCGTACCGATGCAATGGGTGATCCAACGAACCAGTTTGCCAACATGAAGGTCGCCGCTGAGGCAGGGCTTGCTCCTCGTATATGGTACATGAGCATAGAAGATAGAATTTCAATCACAGATTTTGTGGAAGCTCGACAGTTTCCGGTGGAGGAGGCAAAGAGCAAGTTGCCTGATTTGCTCCGCCATATGCATTCGCTGCCACCTTTTCCGAAGATTGTGAATTACCTCGATTCCATCGATGGGTTCATTCGAAAATTTCAGGATGCTAAAATTCTTCCAGAGAGTATGACCGAGGAACTCTTTCAACAATACGCACGTGTTGCAAGTGTTTACCCTCGTGATGATCAGGAGTTGGTTTCGTGTCATAACGATCTTAAACCGGAAAATATTCTTTTTGATGGGGTGCGGCCTTGGCTTGTGGATTGGGAAGCAGCTTTTTTAAACGACTGCTATGTGGATCTGGCCGTCGTGGCGAATTTTGTAGTAATGAATGATAAGGATGAAGCAGATTATCTTCGAAGGTATTTCGGAGAAGAAGTCAACGAATACAGGTATGCCCGGTTTTTTCTGATGCGTCAAGTACTCCACATATCCTACTTTACGGTTTTCATGTTGTTTGGCTCTGAAGGCAAGCCCGTTGATGTGAATGTGAAAAAACCGGATTTCAGAGACTTTCATAACCGTATATGGGCAGGTGAAATAAGCTTGGCTGACAATGAAGCCAAACTACAGTATGCCTGGGTTCACATGGAACAACTTTTATGCAATATGCGGACAAAGCAGTTTGAGGATGCGCTGCGCATTGTTTCTAATTACCACACGAGTGAATTGCGGAAATGAAACTTTAACTATCATGTTGTGGGAAAAGAATTTTAGCGGAAAATTGGTGGGGAAATTAGGTTGCCCAGAGAGTGAGGAATGATGAAAGGTTGATATAAAGCCATTATGCTTTGAAAGTCTCATGACGAAGCAAGACATGGGCAAGCATTCAAGGGATTGCTGAAAGATATTTCGGTAAGTAATTTTAGCTATAAATAAAAACCGGAGATCGGAGTTTGAATAAACTCCGATCTCCGGTTTTTATTTACTCCTGTGTGGAATATATATCGGCAAATTCCAAATTAATACTTTCAGTATAGCCATTATGCGTCATATGACTATGAACAATCGATTCTGCGTGAAGAGATTTTATAGGAAGCTGTAAGATGAATTCGGTTCCTGAACCGAAGGTGCTCTTGACGGAAACAGTACCGCTGTGCATTTCCACCAAGGATTTTACAAGAGAGAGCCCGATTCCGCTTCCTTCATGTTCTTTTGCCAGGGTCTGGTCTGCTTGTCTGAAACGCTCAAAGATAATATCCAGTTTATTTTCTCGAATACCGATACCTGTGTCCCTCACGGATATATATACGTAGTTATCCGCGTCACAGGTAACATTTACGTAGATATTTCCGCCTTTCGGAGTAAATTTAACAGCGTTTGACAGAAGGTTCAGCATGATTCGTTCCATTTTCTCAATATCACAGGCTGTAATAATTTCTTCTTCCTGGGTATCGAATTGAATACCAACTCCCCGGAATTTAACGTATTCACACACGGAATGCGTAGTTTCTTCTACTATGCTCACGATATTGCAGTTTTGAGGGTGAAATTCCAGAAATCCTGCATCGATTTTTGTAGTATCAATCAGGTTGTTAATCAGCTTCAGCAGCCTGAAACAGTTTTGCTTCATGATTGGCAGATGAGTTTTGAATTTATCTGTAACTGAAACGGAGGCATCGATTATATAGGAATCCATAAGTTGGATGGAACTTAAGAGGACATTGAGCGGCGTTCTCAGTTCGTGAGAGATATTGGAAAAAAATTCGGTTTTCAGTTTATCCAGTTCCATGATTTCCTTAAGCATGTTGGCATTATCCTCTAGATTTTTTCGCAGTGACTCGGACTGCTTGTGCTCGGATAAATCCCTGTGAATGCTTAAGAGCATTTTTTCTCCGTTATAGGTATAAAGCAGCCCTCTGGATTCGACATCAATAGGGGAACCATCCATTCGCAGCAGTTTCATTTCATTGATATAATCGCCGTTCACGCTGTTGATGATGGCATTTCTCATGTATTCCGCCGTATGTATATAATCAGGGTGAACCCTATCCAAAGAAGGTTTATTCGTTAACTCTTCCATAGAAGCTGCACCCAGCATTTTTAACGCTGTCGGATTGGCAAAAACAATTTTACCCTTATGATGGATAAATACAGCATCCGGGAGGAAATCAATCAGATGGTTTCTGAACTCATCCTGACTAACCAGATCCCGTTTCACTTGTTGAAGAAATAGTAAGACGACACTGCTCGGTATAACTATGGCGAAAAAGGCACTAAGAAGGTAACCGTAGGGTGCAAACCATTCCAACGGCCTTAGAAAAGGATAATCCATCATGTGGATACCCCACAATATGAAAGCCCACCCGACCCAGTACTTTCCCAAAGGGTGGATGTTTGGATATTTCATAAATAATAGTCCTGATGTACTGGCTGCAATACCAGTGAAAAGGTAGACAGGAAGTTGGTAAGGAAAAAAAGGAATCTGGAGGAACCATCCGATAAATGTGTAGACAACCATGGTGTACATCGCAACATGAAAAAAGGGCCTGGTTTTTTTGCCGACAAAACTGTATGATCCGCTTACAGCAAGGAAAGCAGTCCCTATAAGTCCCATATGCTGCAGCATCCTGCAGAATAAAACGTATTTTCCATTAATAATCATCAGTTCTAAAATATAGATACATGCAAATAGCCCGATACAAGAAGCCCATTTGAAGATAAAGGCCCTTTTTTCCAGGAAATAAAAGAAGAGGAGAAAGAAAAAAACCATAAGCTTAACAATAAGTGTAGTAATAAGGACGTACATGGTTAGCAAATTACGAACCCCCTTTACTATATATTTAAATATATAGTAAATCAAATATTCTACGTATGTAATAATTCTCCTGCTAACAATTGTCCATTTTTATATATTTTTACGTTTGTGGGAGTAATAGCAAGCATTACTCTTATCTAAAGGTTGTCTGTTCGTTAATTTAATAGTAATATAATAGAATAAACCCAGAAGCAAGAGGTCTAAGGATGAAAACAACATATTTTACAAGGATACCTGCTGTGCCCAAAAAGGATATGATTCTAGTGCGGTTAGGGTATAAAAAGACCATGACGGTTTTAGATGAGAAGGACAATGCCTTTCTGGAAAATGCGATTCAAGAGGGGTTGTTGTTGTGCAAGCCCCAAGGAATCATGGGATGCTGTCGTATTACAAATCGTTCAAAAGAGTTTATAGAGCTGGAAGAAGGAGACAGAATCTACAGCGGAAGCCTGGCTGGACTGCTGGGAAAGAGTGATGAGGTTCTGCTGATGGCTGCTACCGTGGGAAGCGAAATCGTTGACAGGATTCACCATGAGTTAAACCGGGGAGAGGCATCCTTCGGTGTAATTATGGATTCCGTGGCCTCGCAGACCGCAGATGCCTCTGTGGCCTGGATCATGGATTTTGCAGATAAAATTATGAGAAGAGACGGGAAAAGAATGGCAAAGCAGCGGTACAGTCCGGGGTATGGCGATCTTTTGCTGTCAAATCAAAAACTGATATTTGACCTTTTAAAGCTTGAAAAGCTGGGATTGAGCCTCACGGAAAAATATATGCTGGTTCCTGAAAAATCTGTAATAGCTATAGCGGGGATAGAAAAGGTTGGTATGGATGAATAAAAATTGGATAGGAAAGGTATTTGTAATAGTGTGATAAAAGTGATCCTTTACTATATAAAGTGTATTTGGGTGTAAATAAATATAGATAATTGAACTTGAAAGAATTTGTATATATGTTATAATAAAACTATGAAAAATTTAACAAGGGAAGTTTTATTGAAATGAGCTTGACGCAAAGTAAACATCAAAGAAGAACTAATATTTGCTGCGCATTATAATAATGTGTCACGAGACCATTCCCTGGAAGTCGGAACCTTCCCGTGCTCCGAAGACTCCCACCGTCAGCCTGGTGGCTGCCACTTCCCTCCCGGAGGGAGGGAAGATTCATTGTCTCCCGCTGGGAGGGGGATGTCGCCATAGCGACAGGGGGAGAGCGCGAAGCTGGGGAAAATAGGGTAGAATTAGTCTTCCCGATGCGATTAATAAGAAAAGCATATAGTGCCGATGCTATAATAAATGTTTGAAAGGATTTATGAATATGAAGAGAGAGTTTTTCAGAGAGTATCTTAGAGAAAAAATTATGATTCTGGATGGAGCGACGGGAACGGAGCTGCAGAAAAGAGGCATGCCCAATGGAGTATGCCCCGAGTTGTGGGTGACCGAACATCCCGAAGTGATTATAGATGTCCAGAAGGAATATATAAAATCCGGTTCCAATGCCGTATTCACCTGCACTTTTGGGGGGAACCGCCTAAAACTGGCAGAGTTTGGGCTGGAACATAAAACTGTAGAGCTGAATAGGAAATTGGCCCGGATATCGAAAGAAGCCGCCGGAGACAATGCTTTTGTAGCCGGAGACCTGGCACCTACGGGCCAATTCATTCGACCTCTGGGAGAAGTGCCTTTTGAAGAAATGGTCAATGTTTATAAAGAACAGGTACAGGGCCTTTTGGAAGGTGGCGTGGATTTTTTTGTGATAGAAACCATGATGGACCTGCAAGAGGCAAGAGCAGCCCTGCTTGCAGTCAGGGAAAGCTGTGATTTGCCTGTGTGTGTCAGCATGACCTTTAATGAAGATGGGAGAACACTCACGGGAACAGACCCTGTTACGGCCCTCATTACCCTCCAAAGTATGGGAGCTGATGCTGTGGGATGTAATTGTTCTACCGGCCCTGCAGCCATGCTGGAAGTGATAAGGCTGCTGAAACCCCATGCAAAAGTACCGCTGTTGGCAAAACCCAATGCCGGGTTACCGAAGCTGATGGATGGAAAAACTGTGTTTGATATGGGAGCAGAGGAGTTCAGTACCTATATCAGAGACCTGGCAGAGGCTGGAGTGAATTTAATGGGGGGGTGCTGTGGAACCTCTCCAGAGTATATCGCGCAAATAAATAGATGCTTGGAAGGAGCCCGGCCTGTACTGCCCTTGGGACAGAAAACAAGTGCTTTAACTTCATCCAGAAGGACTGTTTTTCTTGGAGGACAGAGGCCTACCGTCATCATCGGGGAAAGGATCAACCCTACCGGAAAGAAGAAGCTGCAGGAGGAACTGAGGGAAGGGAAAACCTCCGAAGTACGGCGTTTTGCTGTAGAGCAGGTGGAAAAAGGAGCTGAAATCCTGGACGTAAATGTAGGAATGCCCGGCGTTGACGAAAAGGAAACCATGATTCGAGTGATAGAAGCTTTATCACCTGTCACAGACACACCGCTGTGCTTGGATTCTTCATCTCCGGAGGTATTGGAAGCGGCATTGCGGATTTATCCCGGAAGGGCATTGGTAAATTCCATTTCCGGGGAAAAAACGAAGCTAGAGAAGCTGCTTCCGGTAGCGGCCAAATATGGAGCCATGTTTATACTTCTTCCTTTGAGTGATGCAGGTGTACCGGAAACTGCGGAAGAAAGGTTCCAAATTATTGAGAGTGTGTATGAAAAGGCCCTTGCCTATAACTTTGACAAATCGGATATCGTGGTGGACGGATTGGTTATGACAGTATCCTCGGATCAAAAGGCGGCTGCAGAGACACTGAAAGTAATTGATTGGTGCTCCAACCACTTTGGGTGCAATACCGTTGTAGGTCTCTCCAACGTGTCCTTCGGTTTACCTGAAAGAAGCTGGGTCAATACGGCGTTTCTTGCCATGGCTATCGGCAGGGGGCTTACCCTGGCCATTGCAAACCCTTCCAGTGAAATGCTGGTGAATATAAAATTTGCCTGCGATGTATTGATGACCCGTGACACCAACAGCAAGGATTATATTGCCCGGTTTGCACAGAAGTCCGCTGAGCCGGTGGAAAGAAAAGAGACACCGGCAGCAGAGGCAGTGGACAAAAGAATCTTTACTGCGGTAGTTAAAGGAGATAGGGAAAATATCTGGGGAATGATAGAAATGGGATTGAAAGAGGGCATAAAACCTGCTGAAATCGTCGATAATCTCCTGATTCCTGCCATTACCCAGGTAGGACAATTGTTTGATACAGGCAAATACTTTCTTCCCCAGCTGATTCAAAGTGCAGAGGCTATGAAGACGGCCTTTGACCACCTGGAGCCGCTGCTCAGTGTCGAGGGCACAGGAGAAAGAAATAAAGCTACGATTGTGCTGGCTACGGTAAAAGGCGATATCCATGATATCGGGAAAAACATCGTGGGACTGATGCTGCGAAACTACGGCTTCAAGGTGCATGATCTGGGAAAGGATGTTAGTGCGGAAGAGATCGTAGGCAAAGCAAGAGAAACCGGTGCAGAGATTGTAGGGTTATCCGCCCTCATGACCACTACCATGGTAGAAATGAAGGAAGTCATCCGGCTGGCAAAACAGGAGGGTGTGAACTGCAAGTTCATGATCGGCGGTGCAGTTGTTAGCGAAAAATATGCGGAAGAGATCGGGGCGGACGGGTATTCCAGGGATGCTTACAGTGCAGTAAAATTGGCAGAAAGACTCAGTCAAAAATACGTCGACTCTGAAAAAATGTGATATAATATCCGTAGCTGCACAATTGGCTGGGATATAAAAAATAAAACCAGACACGCCAGCGGTGTGACTGGTTTTGGTTTGTTTATACCCAAAGATTTTAGAAGACGGAGTTGTATTCCTATGATGCGAACCCTGAAAGGAAAAATATCCATAATCTATCTCTTCCTGGTGCTTTTAACAGCGGTTGTCGGTTCCGCTTCCGTATTGAATCTGTACAGGCTGAGTCAATCCATCGATGGATTGATGACCTATAACTATAAAAGCATAAATGCAGCCTCACGCATGCATGAAGCTGTGGAGAGACAAGATGGAGCAGTGCTGATTTATCTCAGTGTCGACAAGGAAAGAGGGCTTGAACTTTTTACACAGAATGAAAATGAATTCTCCAAATGGTTTAACATTGAAAATGACAATATGACAGAAAGCGGGGAGAAATCCCATGTAGATACGATTCATAACTACTATGTACAGTATCAAAAACTTTTTTCCGAGTTACAGGAGATCCGAAACAGGCAGGGAGTTCAAAGCGCGGCGGAATTTTATGATTCCACTGTTTTGCCCGTATTCAACAATATCAAGCTGGAGCTTAGGGAACTGTCCCAGCTGAATGAGAAGGCGATGTTTGATGCAAAGGAGAAGGCAAACAGCAATGCCGTTCTCTCCATGTATATCCTGTTGACTCTCTCCATGGTCGCTGTAATTGGAGGATTTTTTGCTGCCATGTATTTTACCAATCGTTTTTTGCGTCCAGTTGCTTCCTTGACGGAATCGGTAAAAAGGGTAAAATCCGGTGAACTGAAACAACAGATCGAAATCCGGTCAGGAGACGAAATCGGAGAACTGGCCAGAGAATTCAACAACATGACAAGACGACTTCAGGAATATGAGGACGGGGCTGTGGGAAAGCTTATGGCAGAAAAAAACAAATCTCTCGCAATCGTAAAAAGTATAGCAGATCCCCTGATTGTTTTGGATAATAATTATAAAATCACTTTATTAAACAAATCCTTTGAACGCTTTTTTGAAGTTAAAGAGGAAAAGGTGCTGAACAAGCATTTTCTGGAAGCGGTTCGAAACGGGCTGGTGTTTGACCATATTGCAGGAATTGTGGAATCAAAAGAAGAGTATAAGGAAAAGATTATGATGATTCCTTCCAAAGAGGAACATTATTTTAACATTGTTGTTGCCATGGCACGGGATAGTAGAGGGGAAGCAGCAGGAATTGTTGCGGTTTTCCAAAATGTAACGGAACTTAAAAAATTGGAGAAGATAAGAACGGATTTTATAGCGACCATATCCCACGAGTTTAAAACTCCCTTGACTTCCATTATGATGGGGGCAAGCCTTTTGGACAATGAAAACATAGGTGCACTCAACAGCAGGCAAAAGGATATTGTTACAACCATTCAGGAAGATGGAGAACGTTTGAATGTTCTGGTAAGCGATCTGCTGGAGTTGACGAGAATCGAATCGGGGAAAGCCGTTTACCGAATACAGCCATGTTCTATTTCCGCCATTATTGAGAATTCGGTAAAGCCTTTGTACAGTTTGGCTGAGCGGAAGGAAGTAAACCTTTTCTATGAAGCGGATGAGGACCTGCCCAAAGTGATGGTGGACTTTGAAAAAATCAAATGGGTAATAAATAATTTAGTTACCAATGCTTTGAAATACACAAATGCAGGGGATGATATTGCCGTAAGTGCCCACGTGGAGCAGGATAAAATGGTGGTGTCCGTGAGAGATACAGGAGCTGGAATTCCAGAAGAATATCTTGATAAAATATTTAACAAATTTGTTCAGGTAAAAAGGCACGATCTGGAAGTCCGGGGAACTGGTCTGGGTCTTTCCATCGTAAAGGAGATTGTGAATTTTCATAGCGGAGAGATCTGGTGTGAAAGCAGGATTGATGCTGGAAGTAACTTTAAATTTACCCTGCCTTTGAGCGAATAATATATTTTGGAGGGGGAGTACCTGAATGAAAACGGTTTTGGTTGTTGATGATACGAAGAATATACGAATACTGCTGTCTACTTGCCTTGAACTGGAGGGATACCGTGTGTTAACGGCCAGTAATGGGAAAGAAGCACTTGAATTGTTTGAGAAGGAAGAACTGGATCTTGCATTTCTGGACATAAAAATGCCGGAGTTAAGCGGTACCGAAGTGTTGAAGAGGATCCGGGAGCAAGGCATAGAGACTCCTGTGATTATAATAACTGCTTTTGCAACGGTGAAAAATGCTATCGAATGTACCCGAATGGGAGCTGTAGCATACCTTCAGAAACCCTTTACGGCGGACAAGGTATTGCATGTGCTGGAAGAGTTAAAATTGAAAGAACAGCAGGAAAAGGAGCAGCTGGAGCAGGAAAATCTGGAGGCTCAGGTGAGGAAGCTGGTGGAGGAAAGGGCTTTCAATAAGGCAGTGGACCTGCTTAAAAAAGCCATATGTGCCGACCCGTCCAAAGGTGAGACCTACAAACTTCTGGGAAATGTGTATTCCATCATGGGGAATGAGGAACTGGCAAATAAATTTCACAATGCGGCAAAGCTGTTTAATTAGCTCATAAGGGGCTTCATTGACACCCTGTAAGGGCTGTGTTATACTCAGTACGGCCATAATTTGGAACTATATAGAAGGCTTTTATATGGAAAGGAGCGGATGAAATGAACGGTCTGGTTCATATATATACAGGAAACGGCAAGGGAAAGACGACTGCAGCGGTTGGGCTCGGGATCAGAGCTTGGGGGAACGGAATGAAAGTACTCTTCGTACAGTTTTTAAAAGGGTCTCCCACCGGAGAGATGAAAGTGTTTGATCAGTTAAAACCAAATTTTACTTTCTACCGCGGTAAACAGGTAAAAGGCTTTATTTGGAACATGACGGAGGAGCAGAAAGAGGAATTGAAACAAATCACCCGTGAGGATTTTGAATTTGCCCGTGCGCAGGCTTTGAGTGAAGAATATGATGTACTGATTCTTGATGAGGTCATGGCGAGTATTACCAACAAACTGATTCAAGTAGAAGATGTCGTCGACTTGATCAGAAACAAGCCGCAAAAGCTTGAAATCATAATGACTGGCAGAAACGCGCCGGGAGAGCTGGTACAACTGGCGGATTACGTATCGGAAATTAATGCTGTAAAACATCCCTTCGAAAAGGGAATTCCTGCACGAAAAGGCATTGAGTTTTAGGACAGGCGAAGGAACACACGCATTTTACCGGATACATAAGAGAAGAATAAATAGATAGATAGGTTAAAATAGACATGGATATACTTGGGAGGACACTTGCATGATGCTTCTAGCAGACGATTGGAAAGATTATGAACTGATTGATACAGGGGCGGGAGAAAAGCTGGAACGATGGGGAAATGTTGTTCTGCGAAGACCGGACCCCCAGATTATATGGCCTTTAAAAGAAGAAACATCCCGGTGGAAGAAGCCGGATGCTCATTATCACAGAAGCCAGAGCGGCGGAGGAAACTGGGACTTTAAGAAACAACTGCCTGAAAGGTGGACCATTTCTTATGATAAACTGAAGTTTTATATTGAACCTACCGGATTTAAACATACGGGTTTGTTCCCGGAACAGGCGGTGAACTGGAAGTGGATGATGAATAAGATACAATCTGCAAATCGTTCCATCCGGGTCCTGAACCTTTTTGCCTATACGGGGGGGGCTACAGTAGCATGTGCAGCCGCAGGGGCGGAAGTCTGTCATGTGGATGCGGCAAAAGGAATGGTTGGCTGGGCGAAGGAAAACCTGGGACTTTCAGGGTTGGGAGAAAAACCGGTGCGCTTTATTGTAGATGATGTACTGAAATTCGTCCAAAGAGAGCAGCGCAGAGATCGCTTTTATGATGCCATCATTATGGACCCGCCATCCTATGGAAGAGGCCCGAAAGGTGAAATCTGGAAAATCGAAGACGCATTGTACGGATTTATCGAGGAATGCATGAAGATTCTATCCGATAACCCCCTATTTTTCCTCGTAAACTCTTATACAACCGGTTTTTCTCCTACGGTTCTGGCCAATATCCTCAGGATGTCTGTAGGACAAAAACACCAAGGGAATATCTCCTGTGGGGAAGTTGGGATTCCGGTAACCAACTCCGGGATGGTTCTGCCTTGTGGTATTTACGGAAGATGGGAAAGCGAATAAGATTGACAATTGTCAATCGTACTGGAAAAAGGAGAACAAATGGTGAGCCCTAATAAAATAAAAATTATATATGAAGACAACCATCTGCTGGTGGTGGAAAAGCCGGTGAATATTTCTTCCCAGGAGGATGAGTCGGGAGATCGGGATCTTCTTACAATGCTAAAAGAGGATCTGAAAGAACGGTATGATAAGCCGGGGAATGTATATCTTGGGCTTGTTCATCGGTTGGACCGCCCGGTCGGAGGGGTTATGGTCTTTGCCAAAACATCCAAGGCGGCTTCGCGTTTATCCGAGCAGGTAAGAAACAGGGAATTTGATAAAACCTATCATGCGGTTATTCATGGAACGCCGCAGAAGGATCAAGGAAGCTTACGGCATTTTCTGTATAAGGATACTCGGACGAATAAGGTAACTGTGGTAGCTGCCTCCTACAAGGATGCCAAAGAGGCCCTATTGGATTACGAAGTTTTAGGCAGCAGAGGTGGATTCAGCCTGGTCAGGGTAAAACTCCATACGGGTCGGCCTCATCAGATCCGAGTACAATTTTCCACCATCGGCCATCCGTTATATGGGGATCAAAAATACGGAGAAAAGCTTAATAAGCCTGGACAGCAGATTGCCCTCTGGTCCACTTCCATTTCTGTAAGTCATCCTACAACCAAGGAATTGATGCATTTTACATGTAAACCGCCAAAAGAATATCCCTGGAATTTGTTTGAATAATATATACAACCTGCCCATAAATGGGCAGGTTGTTAATTTTTTAATTAATTTTCCAAAAACGTGAAACTTTTTAGCAGATTTTACGTCTATACTAATGGGCTTTCTTGGAAAAGTTTTATTGTTTTGCATCAAATCGAACAGAAGCAGGGGGAAAGACATTGAAGGAGTATAGCTACACGGAATTGGGCATGTTATTCGGTGCCGCATTGGGAGCCATCATATCTGCTGTCGGGTTTTCATTAACTGCAAATTACCTTTTTCTACTTATAGCTGCAGTAGGTATGGCGGCGGGTATTTGGATAGGGATGTACTTTGATAAAAGAAAAGATTCCATAAGTGAAAAAAATTCCAAACTGTGATATAATGGCACTAGGAGGATGATACTATGAAACAACGATTTCAAGCTTTAATTTTAGCAGCACTCATGCTTTTGACAGTATTATCGGGATGCAGCACAAAACCACAGAAGAATATTTCCACGGGAAATACAAACCAATCGACAGTTGTAAATCAGACACCCCAACCCCAGGCAACAAAGCAGCCGGAGCAGGAAGTCTGGAATGCTGCACTTTATTTTTCCGATAAGGATGCCATGTACATACTGAAGGAAGAAAGAGAAATAAAGACAGAAAAAAAACTGGACTCCACTGAAAAAGCCAAAATAGCTCTGGAGGAATTGATTAAGGGAGCTCAGAATAAGGAGTTGACCACTACCATTCCCCAAAATACCAAAGTCAGATCGGTAAGCATGGATAAGGATACTGCGGTTATTGATCTTTCCAAGGAATTTGTATCGGAAAATGTGGGAGGATCCGCGGGAGAAACCATGGCTATTGCTCCTATTGTGCTGACACTAACCGGAATCGAAGGCATAAAGCAGGTGTTAATTAAAATTGATGGAAAACTACAAGGTGATTTTAAAGGGCATATGACACTGGACCGCCCCTTTAAAGCCAGTGATTTTTCACAGTTTCTTTCCAAATAGCGTAAAATATGAAAAGTCCGACGTTTCTTCGTCGGACTTTTCATTATTTTACGCTATTTTCCGTAGTCAAAAATTTGACCTGCAATGGCCCAGTTGCTTTTGTCCACCTCGTTGAAAATAATTTGTATGGATTCCTGCTTAACATTCAGGATACGTACAAAATCCTCCGTAATGGCTTTGGCCAATTCATTCTTTTGTTCAGGGCTTCTACCGCTGAACAGGGATATTTCTACAATGGGCATAAGAACCCCTCCTGCTAGAATTTTTCGAGAATCGGTTGAAGCTGCTCGCCCTTTAACGCCTCTACTACGGTTGGAACTGTGAGTTCAAATTTTGCAACCAGGGAATCCGGTTTGGTCACGTAGTTATCCTGTCCAAAGGGAATAAAATATACATTCTTTGTTGACAGCAGTCTGCCCAGGTTCTGTGCACTTAGCCCCAATCCGTCATTGGTTGCGATACCTACCACAACAGGCTTATGGTTTCTGAAAAGTCCCTTTGCGGCCATAAGTACCGGAGAGTCGGTGGCCCCGCTGCATAGCTTGGATAACGTGTTTCCCGTACAAGGAGAAATGACCACGATATCGATGGGGTATACAACTCCAAGAGGCTCGACATCCACAATGGTTTTTATTACTTCCTTACCGGTAATCTGGCTGATTTGGTCTATAAAATCCTGGGCTTTACCGAATCTTGAGTCCGTTTCTGCAACTGCATAGGACACAATGGGATATACATCAGCGCCTTCATTAACCAGAGCTTCAATCTGAGGAATTACCTTATCAAATACGCAGTAGGAGCCGGTTAGAGCAAATGCTATTTTGACATCTTTCAGTAGCATAGAAACCTCCGTAAGTTTTAATGTGCTTACTAGAAGTTTATTAAAACGCTGCCTGTCCTTATTACATTTTCCGGTATAAATCATCCAAGGGAGTTATCCAGAAACATCATAATGACGAAGCCCATGAGTAGAGCGTGGGTTGCCAGTTTTGAATGCTTGTGGTCACTCTGGGTTTCGGGAATGATTTCATGACTGATTACGAAGATCATGGCGCCTGCAGCAAAGGCCATTGCAACAGGAAGAAGGGGTCTTGAAATCTGGACGATTCCTATACCCAGCAAGCCTCCAATAGGTTCGACCAAGCCCGTTGCAAGGGCAATGCCGAATGCTTTCCACCGCGGATACTTTTCTCTTATCAGTGGAAGTGCAACTGCCAAGCCCTCGGGGAAATTCTGGAGACCGATACCGATGGTAAGGTTGATACCATTCACGATATCGCCATCGCCAAAGCCAACACCAACGGCAAGACCTTCCGGGAAGTTATGTACTGTGATGGCAAGGATAAAAAGCCATACCTTTCGCAATCGAGCCCCATTTTTTAGGGTTTCATCCTCCTCCATGGAATTTGACATCAGGTTGGAATCCGGGAATAATTTATCCATAAAGTCAAGGAATATTCCGCCGAGAAGTATTCCTACCAGGGCTATAAAAGACCCTTTTACACCGCCGCCGCCTTTTTCAATGGCAGGAACAATGAGACTAAAGGAAGTTGCTGCCAGCATGACCCCTGCAGCTACACCCAAAGCAGCATCCAGCATTTTTTTCGAGACATGCCGGCTGACGTAAACAAGCAGGCCTCCAGCTCCGGTCGCAAGGCCGCAAAGCAGACTTGCGACAATGCCTACGGTGATAATGTTAAACTGTGATAAAAACTCAACCAATTTTACGAATCCTCCAGTATCCATAATGTACTCTACACTACATTATGAAAAACGGAGTAGAAGTGTTAAAGGAAAAACAAGATGCAGAATAAATTTACGAATACTCATTGTTTGTTGCCATAGATATGGATATAATAATACAGGAGTTTACTCGAGATACATACATTATCGACGATAGAAACTATAATAAAATAAGGATGAATACAAAATGCAGAAGATACAATTGATTGCTACAGCGGCTTTTGGAATCGAATCCGTAGTAGGTAGGGAACTGAAATGGTTGGGATATGAAGACCAATTTATTGAAAATGGCAGAGTCATTTTCTCCGGAGATGAAAGCGCCATATGCAGGACGAATTTATGGCTTCGTACTGCAGACAGGATTCTTATAAAATTAGGAGAATTTGAAGCTCTTACCTTTGATTCTCTTTTTGAAAAGACAAAAGCTCTTCCTTGGGATGAGTGGATTCCGGAAGATGCGGAATTCCCTGTAGAAGGTAAATCCATCGATTCGAAGCTGGCCAGTGTACCGGATTGTCAGGCTATTGTAAAAAAGGCTGTTGTTGAGAAACTAAAACAAAAGTACAAAAAGGCCTGGTTTGAGGAAACAGGACCCCGGTACCGGATTGAAGTTGCCCTGCTTAAGGACATGGCTACATTGACCATCGATACCAGTGGTGCCGGCTTACATAAAAGAGGATACCGGAAGCTGGTTAGCGGGGCGCCTTTGAAGGAAACCCTGGCCAGTGCCATGCTGCTCATCAGCCGATGGAACCATGAACGTGTGCTGGTAGATCCTTTTTGCGGATCAGGAACCATACCCATTGAGGCCGCATTGATTGCGCATAATATTGCACCGGGAATGAAAAGGGAATTTGCAGCAGAGCAGTGGGGGAGAATCCCGAAAAAGCTGTGGGAGGATGCCCGACAGGAAGCGTTGGACCTGGCCAAATTTGACCGGGAGCTGCGAATCTCCGGCTCGGATATCAACGATGAAGTCATGAGTCTGGCCCGCTATCATGCCAAGCAGGCAGGTGTGGAAAACAGCATTCATTTCCAGCGTATGGATATGGCAGAGCTGCGGTCCAGGTACAAATACGGATTTATCATAACAAACCCGCCTTATGGAGAGCGTCTGGGAGAACAAAAGCAGGTGGAGAGGCTGTATCAGCAAATGGGAGGGGTTTTCGGAAAATTGGATACCTGGTCTTATTATGTGATTACTTCGCATCCGCAATTTGAAAAGTTCTTTGGCAGAAGGGCCGATAAGAAGAGAAAGTTGTACAATGGCAGGTTGTTGTGTAATTATTACCAGTTCTTTGGGCCGCAGCCGCCGAAAATAAGAGAGGAACAAGTCTGATTCTGTCAGACTTGTTCCTCTCTTATTTTCATTTTTTGTTAAGTGCAAACACCTTCACAAAAATAAGATATACCGTGGCGTATTTTTAGAATACTGTGCGTACTCATCCCCAAACATTGATTTTAAGTGCTTTTCCTCCTGCAATATCAAAAGGTGAATTGACAGAATATTAAGAACCAAAATAGGTAGCGTCAAAAGAGAAGGATAAGTTGCAAACAGTCCCAGGAACATAAAATCAAAACCTACAAATGCAGGGTTCCTACTGTATTTATATATACCGTGAGTTACGAGTTTGGTTTTCGTCGATGGATCAATCCCAACTCTCCAGGAGGTTCTCATTGAAACCATTGCTTGAATAAATATGAATAACCCCGTGATGGTAAGGACAATGCCGATATTGCTGACCCATGGGTTATCCATCAGCTTGCCCGCGAATTGGGTGATAAAAGTTTCGGCGATCGATAGCGCTAACCATGCAGCCCCCCATAGAAAAGTAGTAGACTTGACAAAAATCTCGGTATATTTGACCTGTGACACTTTTTTCCCTTTGGCAAGTACATTTGCCTTAATCTTATCCCTTTTATGTAGGACGACTAGTTTTGAAGCGTAGGACAGTATAAAAATACAGAATAGAATGAGTGAAACAATGTTCTTGCTGTTACCCATTTTGACTCCTCCTTAAATTTATATATAAATATATGATCATGTATTCATGTATAAATTTTATTACCGAATTATAAATATGTCAATGATTTTAATACTAATACGGAACTTATGAGGGGAGGGGAAAGTCAAAAAGTAAATAGTTCCTTGGCAGGGGCGCAGCAAAAAAAGAGGAAGACTGACAAAAATCAGACTTCCTCTTTTTCACTACTTTTTGCTTAGTACCTTTATCTCTTTAACCTTATCGTTTTTGGCGATTTTATCCACTACTTCCTGTCCCTTGATGACATTGCCGAAAATTGCATATTTTCCATCCAGAGAGGCGGCATCTTTTCTAAGGATGTAAAACTGGGAAGTAGCTGAGTTGGGATCGGTTGATCTGGCCATGCCTACAGCATATTTCACATTTTTCAATTCCGTGTGGGTTTCCAGCTTAATGGTTTTGTCTGAGCCTCCCGAGCCGGTAGCTGTCGGGTCTCCAGTCTGAATAACCCAGTCTTCCACCCGATGGAATACAAGTCCGTCATAGAATTTCTTCTCCACCAGTCCCACAAAGTTTTCCACTGTCACAGGCATTAAGTCCGGCCGCAGTAACAGAACGATTTCCCCTTTATCTGTAGTCATGGAGACTTGTATTTCCTTCAAGTCTTTAGTAGAGGATTTTTTATTGCCGCACCCTGTGAAGGAGAAGGTAAAAAATGTAGTAAGCAGCAGCAACATAGCCAGTGTACAGGCTGTTTTTCTTTTGAACATGGTATCTACCTCTTTCGTATATGTGTTTTTCCTTTTTGATTATATCAGAAGTAGGATCATAAAGTCATCCTCCATCACCAATTTTAATTCGTAATTTGGGGTACAGGGAGATGGGTCAAATTACGGATCGTAGTTCACCGATAAATTAGTAGACGCCTTCAGGAAAAATATGCTACCATTAGAATAGAATCCGATAAAGCAATGCAGGTGGAGAAAATTTGAATACCTGATCACAAAATAGTTAGGGAATCGCATTTATTATGACAGGGTAAGAGATCCGAGTTTCTATCCATACATAAAAGGAAAGGTAAAGAATATGAGAAAAACAAATATTGTACTGATAGGGATGCCCAGCACCGGAAAAACAACAGTCGGAAAGCCTCTGGCAGAAGCGCTGCAGATGGAATTTGTCGACACGGACCAATTGATAAAGGAAAAGGCCGGAAAGGCCTTGCGGGACATCGTCAAGGAAGAGGGGCTCGAGTATTTTCTGCAGCTTCAGGAGGAAACACTCCTAAGTCTTGAGGTGGAGAATCAAGTAATTTCCACCGGAGGTAGTGTGATTTATAACTCCGAAGCCATGAAGCGGATGGGGGAAAAGGGCTTGATTGTATATCTTAAAACCAGTCTGGAGGAATTGGAGAGCAGGATTACACCCGAAAGAAGGCTGGCGAGGAATAATGGACAGACTTTTGCGGAGCTTTATGCAGAAAGGGCTCCTTTATATGAGCGATATGCACAGATGGTCATTGTCTGTGACGGTAAAGCGGCAGAACAAATTGCTGAAGAGATAAAAGGAAAGTGGAATGTATAGGAGGTTGGCATGGAAAACAATTTTTTGAATTTAGCTTCCACCAGAAGGAGCATTAGAAAATATGAGGAGAGTAATGTGCCTCTCGAAGATATCGAATATTTCATCCGGGCGGCTGTTCAGGCACCTAGCGGGTGCAACAGCCAATGCTGGAGGTTTATTGCAATCAGGGATAGAGAAATTATTAATCGGATTTCCGAAAGCGTGATCCGTAAAGTAGAAAGTATTCTGGAAATTAAAGGAGACGAGTTATCGCAGGAGTACGTATCCTCAAAAAGAAAAGCCGTCAGTTTTTTTACAAAAGCTTCTGTAGTTATTGCTGCTTTTATGACGGAAGTGGAACACTATGATCCGACCTTTATGTCTGCTTTACGAGATCGTGGTTATACCGATGATGACATTATGAAGCTTTATGGGCATTATGATGTACTTTCCATGGGGGCAGCCATTCAAAACATGCTGCTGGCTGTCCATGAAAAGGGGTATGGGGCCTGCTGGATGAATGATCCCACCCTTGCAGGAGAAGAGATAAATGAGATTTTGAAGGTCCCATCCGATCATAAGTTTATCAGTCTTATTCCCATTGGTTTTCCTGCCTATGTTCCGAGAAGTAAAAAAATGAAAGAGTTTAGTGAAGTGTTTTCCATTCTTTAACTTTACTCCATTCGCTTTAGAAGTGTTATATAATAAAATATCTCGCCAGTATGTTCTGGTGATAAGGATGACCATCGTTATAATTATACGAATCCGGTAGATATGAAGAATACGTAAGGGACTAACTCATCCCCTAACCCTTTCTCTTTCAAAAAAGAAGGGGGATAATGCCTTTCTCCCCTCTCTTTTGCAAAAGAGAGGGGCCGGGGGTGAGTTAGAAACCTTCTATAAAATAAAAGGGTGGCAATCGCCACCCTTACTCAACCACTTCAACATTTCCTCCGCAAGCCTTTACATAGTCAGCGAACTCAGGGAATGTAACTCCCATGGCCTCAGCAGTGTCAATGACTGTCTCACCCTCAATACAAAGTCCGGCCACAGCCAGCGACATTACAATTCGATGGTCGTGGTGCCCTTTAACGGCACAGCCTTTGAGCTTGCTTTGCCGAATGATCAATCCGTCGGGAAGCTCCGTGATATCCGCTCCCATCTTTGTAAGTTCTTCATACATCACCCGGATTCTGTCGGTTTCCTTCATCCTGGCCTGAGGTACATTTACCAGACGGGTTTCTCCCTCTGCGAAGCAGCCTGCAACAGCCATGGCAGGAAGTGCATCGGGGGTCGCATTCATATCGATTTCACGACCTACCAGCTTTCCACCTCTGATGCGAATTTGATTTTCTTCTATATGAACTTCCGCTCCCATGCTTTCCAGGAAGGAGACTACGGCTTTATCTCCCTGTGGATCCGTCATGTCCAGGTTTTCCAGCACAAACTCATTGCCTGAGATGGCGGCCAGTACCATAAAGAAGGTAGCGGAGGAGAAATCGCCGGGGATAGCCATTTCAAAAGGTTTATATTTTTGTCTGCCTTGAATCTGAAAGGATGCAAAGTCATTGTTCTTATAGTTGATACCGAACCGGTCCAACCACCACAGGGTCATTTCCACATAAGGGACTTCATTGAGCCGCGTCAGCACAACTTCCGTATCCTCTTCCAACAGCGGCGCGTTGATGAGAATGGAGGAGAGATACTGAGACGTAACCGCATCCAGGTCCGTTCTGCCCCCTTTTGCTTTCCCTTTGACAACTACCGGCGCACAGCCATTGTCCCTGGTAGAATATACGGTGGCGCCGAGATTGTTTAATGCACTGATCAGTGCTCCTAAGGGCCTCCTGCGAATTTGATGATCACCGGTAAATACTGTTACACCTTCTCCAAGAGTAGCTGCCATGGTTGCAAACCGGAGTGTGGTGCCGGAGTTTCCAACGTCGATGATGTTATCCGGAGTTTTGGGAGTTCCTCCGAAGCCCTTCACAGTAAAGCAATCACCCGTATTATCGATTTCAGCACCTAAAGCTTTGCAGGTTTCCAATGCCGATAAGGCATCGTCTGAAATCAATGGACTATGTATTTTCGATACGCCATCTGCCAGGCTGGCGAAAAACAAGGCTCGAATCGTGTGGGATTTGGACCCAGGAATTCTGACTTTACCAGCCACATTTGATTTGTTCACTTTTAAAAGCATAAAAACCTCCTACCGTACTGCGTTGTATGCGACTTGTGCGCACCTTATAGGAGGATGTGAAAAACAGAAGGGCTCTTTTATGCGGGCTGCTCGTGGAACGCCACGTGCGGTGCAGCGCAAACTATAGAACCCCTTTTTCACATTCTCCTATAAAACATGTTAATATAATACCCTTTTGGCGTCAATCGCTAAATTGTGCAAGGTTGCTGAAAAAACTGCTGCAGTACACACATATATTACCCAATATCATACTATGAAGTAGAAGTCATTGCAATAAAAAAGGAAAGGTGAACCCTATGCCGTACAATCAGAAAAATACGCTCCAGGTATTCCCTTATGATCGGGGAAAAGCTGTCCAATATGCGCACCAATGGGCAAAAAGGCGTAACCCAGCCTATTTTGATTTCGAAAATTATGGTGGAGATTGTACTAATTTTGCGTCACAGGTAATTTATGCAGGCTGTGGAATCATGAACTACACTCCGACATACGGCTGGTACTATTCGGATTCCTACAATCGAACTGCATCGTGGACAGGAGTGGATTACCTGTATAACTTTTTGGTAAACAATCTATCGGTAGGACCTTTTGCCGAATTGGTCGACAGTAAGGATGTGCAGCCGGGAGACATTATTCAGTTATCTTTTCAGCAGGGACCCCGCTATAATCATTCTCCCGTCGTTGTACAGACCGGTTATCCCGGTGACTTGAATCAGATTCTTGTGGCAGCTCACAGCGATGATCAGGATTATTATCCGCTAACCCAGTATTCCTGGGTTAAGTTCCGGTGTATACATATAGTAGGAATTCGAAGATAGCCCATCCATGAACAAAATGCTATCGCACCTTGTTCTTCGCGTATAAGGTAATGGGACACACCTTTCTGAACAAGGGGTATTCCTTTTAGGATAAGGAATGTCCCAAACCCTATGGTTCCCTTCGACGGATCTATCGATCCTGAGCGCCCTCCTTAAACCGACAAAGGGGAATCCCCTTTGTAAACCTCCATGTCTGGGGAATTTTGTATATGTGAGAATGGAATAATTTCCTAGACATTGAAAAAAGCGGTGCTGATCAGCACCGCTTTACTACTGCTATAGGTCAGTGAAACTCTTGCTACATAGCATTTTGAAGATTTTCCATCGCTTTTTTATCTTCGGAAGAAAGGATTTTGCTCAAATCAAGAAGCAAAACGATTTTTTCTCCCACCTTGGCAACTCCCGTCAGATATTCACGATTAATACCTGAAATGGATTTTGGTGTTTCTTCTATATCCGCATCTTCGATCTTTAAAATCTCCTTCACTTCGTCAACAATGAAACCTGCCATAGTAGAATTTACATTAACAATGACAATTTTCGTGTTTTCATCCATGCCGGTAAAGGGAAGATCGAATTTCTTTCTCAGGTTGAAAACTGTGTAGACCTTACCTCTCAAGTTTATCAACCCTTCAATGAAATGCGGAGTATTAGGCACTTTGAAAATCTCCAGGGGTTTCTCAATGGAGCTTACCTGACCGATTTCAATGCCGAAATCTTCATTATTCACATTAAATATAACAAATTGTTTACTTGCCATTTATTTGCCCTCCTCAAATCAAAAAATGTCAAATAGAGTAGAGAAATATCATTTTATCTAAATTATAGCAATAATAGAATAGGACAGCAATATAAATTTGGCAATACATGAAAATTTGTTTGACTTTTGCTATTATTTCGCAAATATAATGGAGGAAATGTCACCCCAGTGTTTTTTCAACAGTAACTGGTAGGTCTCATGGAACATCTCCCTGTGCTTAAGCTCCCATTCCGCCATAGTGCTTAAAAGCTGCTTGGCACCTGCATCTTCTACCATATCTACTGCGTTTTTATAAAACTCGGCAAAATCATTCTCAATGAGGTATGCCATACGAATTACGTTCAGATCGGAGACTTCATTGTCACTGTCGCCGATCATATTGGAGTTGACGGATAAAATACTGGGGTCTTTGGCAGCAAAATTGCTGTCTACCACCCAGGAGATGGTAATGGGCGGTTCGGAAAAACCCAGTTCATCAAATTTTGATTTTAAAATGGCATAGTGTTCCTTTTCAATCTCTGCAAGCTCGCTGAACAGCCTTTTCGAACTTTCGGATTTTACCTTGTCCATATAATAAGTATAGAAGTCTTCTGCATCCTTTTCCATCCGCATGGCAAACTTTAATATGTTTTTTACATTATCCATAGAAACACTCCTTTATAAGAATAAGATAGGGGAAGGGGTACAAACAAAAAGCAGTGGTACCAACAACCTCCAGGTTATTTATACCCGCTGCTTTTTAAAATAAACACAAATTTACCAATAACTTGTCTGCTATCTCAATATCAGGTAGAAGACACTGAAACAAAGAACTACCAACTCACAATTTCCTTTAATCTCCCGGTAATAGGAAGATGCTGTGTACACTTGCGTTCACACAAGCCGCAATCAATACATTCCTTTGCCTGCTCAACCGGTAATCCAAAATGCCATTTCAAATTATCAAGAGCGTCTTTGGGTTCACCCAGGGTTTTCTGGTTGTAAGACAGCATGAACTTGGATACGGGGATTTCCTTCGGACAGTGCTCGCAATAGCGGCAACCGGTACACAGGGCATCCATGGAAGCAAAAAGCTTGCTTTCAATTTCTTTTCGCTTGCTTTCCGAAAACTCCTTGATTTTATCGCCTACTTTTACATTCTCTATGACTTCCTCCAGCGTACCCATACCCGCAAGTACAGTAGTGATTTCCTTTTGAGAGCCATTAAAACGGAGCGCTGCTTCTACCACAGTGGCATCTTCCTCACTCCGGATAAAATCAAAATAATCTGCCTTTTGAGGAATTAATCCACCACTCAAAGGATTCATGGTGGCAACACCCAAACCATGCTCATAGGCTGCTGCGATACCCTTTTGGCGGTAAGGGAAGTTCAGGATGTTATAACCCAGGGTGACGCCTTCAAAACCGCCTTGTTTTATAATGGTTTCGATTTCTTCGCCATTACAATGGGTAGAGAAAACCAAATGTTCAATCAAGCCTTCTTCCTTGGCCTTCAGAGCTGCTTCGTAGGCGCCACCTTTTGCCATACGGCTTTTGTAGTCATCCAGGGTCAGTATGCACCAGATATGGAAGAAGTTAATTTTTGACAATCCCATTCTTTTTAGCGAAGTCTCCAATTGTGCTCTCAGTTTATCGCCATTTTTCTCACTGCTTTTAGTAGATACGAAGAATTCTCCGGGCATATTCTGAAAAGCTCTGCCGAAGATTTCTTCACTCTTGCTGTCGTTATAGTAGGGAGCGGTGTCAAAATAGTTGACTCCCAACTCATTTGCCTTTCGAACTACCTCTGCACTTTTGTCCAGGTCATACTGGTCTCCTTCTTTACGGAAACGCATTCCACCAAATCCAATAACAGAGAGCTTCTTTCCTGTTTTACCATAATCCTTATATAACATAAATTTTGACCTCCATTAGCTTCTATAGCTTCCATTAATTTTAACGTAGTCGTAGGAGAAATCGCAGGTCCATATTCTGTCCGCGAAGTTTCCTTCGTTTAACTTAATCGTGATTTTAACTTCCTTTTCGCTGAGGATCGCTTTGGCCTTGGTTTCGTCAAAGGGGAGAGCGGTACCGTTCTGACAGACCATCAAATCACCCAGGAAGATATCCACTTTATTCGGATCAAACTGCGCTCCGGAATAACCGGCAGCGGTCAGAATCCTGCCCCAGTTGGCATCTTCACCGAAAATTGCAGTTTTGACCAACGGGGATTTTGCGACGGTAGAGACGATCTTATAAGCATCCTCTTCGGTTGACGCTTCTTCTGCCATAACTTCTATGAGCTTGGTGGCGCCTTCCCCGTCTTTTGCCACCATTCTCGCAAGGGATGTGCAAACCAGTTCCAGTGCTTGTTTGAATTTCTCAAAGTTTGCATCTTCCTCGACGATGTATTCGTTGTCAGCCTGACCGTTTGCCATAATGAGTACCATGTCACAGACGCTGGTGTCCCCATCTACGGAAACTCTGTTAAAGGTATGTTTCACAACATCCTTGAGGGCTTTATCCAAAAGTTTTTTCGATATATTGGCATCTGTTGTAATAATTCCAATCATGGTGGCCATATTCGGGTGGATCATCCCTGAGCCCTTAGCCATACCCCCGATACGAACCGGAGTATCCTGGATCTCAAATTCGACAGCCACTTCCTTCGGGATGAGGTCTGTGGTCATGATGGCTTCTTCCGCATCGTGTCCTCCATCGGGATCCATGTTTTCTATTAATGTTGGGATTCCAGCACGCAGGGCTTCCATATCCAAGGGCATCCCAATAACTCCGGTAGAGCCCAGTAGAATATTTTCAGGCTCGCACTCCAGAAGTTCTGCAGCGATGGATGCTATTTCCAGGGCATCCCTGTATCCTTGCTCTCCTACGCATGCGTTGGCATTACCGCTGTTTACGATAATGGCGTTAGCGTAGCCGTTTTTTATATGTTCCATCGTTACCTGAAGCGAGTGCCCTTTTACAACGTTGGTTGTAAATACACCTGCGGCAGCAGCTGTATCTTCAGAACAAACAATAGCAAGGTCCTTTTTTCCATTTTTCTTAATGCCGCAAGCAACACCCGTTGCAAAAAAACCATCCGGAGCTGTAACTCCACCATGAATCAGATTCATATAAACCACCCCAATATATAAATTTTATCTTGAGCCATAGCACACATGTGTGAAAATATATACACAGGATGCGTATAAATTTTGATATCTATGTGTCCTTAAGATTTTATTACCATTACACCAATGATTATTTAAATTATACAAAAACAGGCTAGGGTATTCAACCAGTTTTATGAAAATATATATTGTAAGGGAGCGTGAAAATATTACTTCTGCTTTTGTGCGGACCCTTCATGGTGTCCATGCAGGGTGTAGCACAATTATAGCAGAAGTTTTATTTTCATCGACCCTGAAAATACCCTTGACACTGCTTTGTTTTTCCGCTATCATCATAATAAATAATATCATTTAAAAACGATGAATAAGAGGAGTAAACAGGAAACGAACCCAAAGAGAGGGAAGATCGTCGGGTGTAAGTCATCCCGGGTTGCAGGCTGTTGAAGGTAGCTTATGAGTTCTGGGGTTGAACGGGGAAGTAGATTCCAGCGGTAAAGAGCCGTTATTTCGGAAAGCTGTTGATGAGGCGTATCAAACCATTACTTGAAATGCCTTAAGACGGGAATGTTGGTGGTACCACGAGAGCATGCCTTTCGTCCGATTTGTATTGGACGAAGGGCTTTTTTATTGTCTGGGAAAGTTCTCTTTCCCAGACAATAAAAAATATTGAATTTATGCGCGTGCCAGCTTTTCCTCATGCTTCGGAAAGGCACATGCGCAAACAAAAGTGGCAAGGCCACCTTTGTTCTGTCAAGAAAACCAGGGTCGTTTTTATAATGGAGAAGAGGTGATGAAAATGATTCTTAAGGTGCTAGGGGTTATATTGATGGTTGTCGGAGCCCTGGCGGTTTATTCCGCAGGTTGGATCGTGGATAAGTACGGTCTGGATAAAAATGTTCCAATCAACTTTGAGCATACTATGGAGGGGGATGAACTGATAAAGTTCAAACGGACCCGGGCTCTTGTAAATGTAAAAATGCTGGGCATGCTGATTATGCTGCCGGGACTTGTATTTATAATTATAGCATTTCGATGAAGCGTGAAATTGATTTTGCATGACGGAATTAAATTTTCACGAGGGGCAAGCAAGGAAATACAAGCGCACAAAAGAAGTGCTGTAAAAACTTTTGTACGTTGTATATAGATAGGAGGATATAAAAATGGATGAACAGAAAAATATAGCAAAAACCTATGATCCCAAACAAGTAGAAGACAGGTTATACCAAAACTGGATGGACAAGGACTACTTTCATGCAGAGGTAGATCCCGATAAAACACCCTTTACCATTGTGATACCTCCACCGAATATTACAGGCCAGCTTCACATGGGCCACGCTCTTGACAATACACTGCAGGATATTCTGATCCGGTGGAAAAGGATGCAGGGGTACAGCGCACTTTGGCTCCCGGGAACCGACCATGCAAGTATTGCGACAGAGGCAAAGATCGTGGATGCCATGGCAGCGGAAGGCCTGACAAAGGAAATGATCGGCAGGGAAAAGTTCCTGGAAAGGGCCTGGGACTGGAAGAAGCATTATGGAGGCCGAATTGTTGAACAGCTAAAGAAGCTGGGAAGCTCCTGTGATTGGAAGCGGGAAAGATTCACCATGGATGAAGGCCTTTCGGAGGCGGTTAAGGAAGTTTTCCTGCGTCTTTATAAAAAGGGCCTCATCTACAAAGGAGAAAGAATTACCAACTGGTGTCCGAAGTGTAATACTTCCATTTCCGATATCGAAGTGGAATACGACGAAAAAGAGGGTAATTTCTGGCATATCCGATACCCGGTAAAGGACAGCAGCGAGTTTCTGATCGTTGCCACTACGAGGCCGGAAACCATGTTGGGCGATACGGCGGTAGCAGTTCATCCGGAGGATGAAAGATACAGGCACCTCATTGGAAAAACAGTAATCCTGCCGCTGATGAACAAGGAAATCCCCATTATCGCGGATGAATATGTGGAGAAGGATTTTGGTACTGGTGTAGTTAAAATTACTCCGGCTCATGACCCCAATGACTTTGAGGTTGGTATGCGGCATAACCTGCCACAGATAAGGGTTATGGATAACTTTGCAGTAATGAATGAAAATGCAAAGCAGTATCAGGGTATGGATCGTTATGAAGCGAGAAAACAGATTATCAAGGATTTGGAAGGGCTGGATTTGCTGGTTAAGATTGAACCGCACAAGCACAATGTAGGTACCTGCCAGCGGTGCAGTACTGTAATCGAGCCATTGATTTCCAAACAGTGGTACGTAAAAATGCAGCCGCTTGCAGAACCTGCCATTGAAGTGGTTAAGAACGGAACCATTAAGTTTGTTCCGGAAAGGTTCTCAAAGATCTATTTTAACTGGATGGAAAACATTCAGGACTGGTGTATCTCCAGGCAGCTCTGGTGGGGACACCGGATTCCCGCTTACTACTGCCGGGAATGCGGCCATTTGATGGTTGAGGCGGATATGCCGGATGTTTGCCCGAAGTGTGGCAGCTCCCGGATCGAACAGGACCCGGATACACTGGACACCTGGTTCAGCTCTGCGCTGTGGCCCTTCTCGACTCTGGGCTGGCCGGAAAATACGGAGGATCTGAAGTATTTCTATCCGACAGATGTTCTGGTAACAGGCTATGACATTATCTTCTTCTGGGTTGCGAGAATGATTTTCTCCGGTATGGAAAATATGGGGAAGGAGCCCTTCAGCCATGTACTGATTCATGGACTTGTGAGGGATGCCCAGGGCAGAAAGATGAGCAAGTCTCTGGGAAATGGCATTGACCCGCTGGAGGTCATTGACCAATATGGTACCGATGCCCTGCGTTTTGCCCTCAGCATCGGAAACTCCCCAGGCAATGACTTGCGGTTCTCCACCGAGAAGATTGAGTCCAGCAGGAATTTTGCAAACAAGATCTGGAATGCATCCAGGTTTGTATTGATGAACTTTGATGAAAACCTTGATTTTGCTAAGGTCGACCCGGTTAAATTTACTGTTGCCGATAAATGGATTCTCAGCAGGGTAAACAGCCTGGCAAAAGAAGTAACCGAAAACATGGAGAAATTCGAGTTGGGTATCGCCTTGCAGAAGGTCTACGAATTTATCTGGGAGGAATTCTGTGACTGGTATATCGAACTGGTAAAGCCACGGTTGTATGACAGGGAAAGCGAAACCAGGCTGGAAGCGCAGTATGTATTAAACTATGTACTGGGAAATTCCATGAAGCTGCTGCATCCTTACATGCCGTTTATTACGGAAGAGATCTATATGCACTTGCTTCATAACGATGAAAGCATCATGATCTCCAAATGGCCGGAATACAGGGCGGATTACAGCTTCCCGGCAGAGGAAAGCCAGATGCAGTTGGTAATGGAAGCCATAAGAAGCATTCGCAACATCCGGGCGGAAATGAATGTACCTCCTTCAAGGAAGGCGAAAGTAATCTTCGTAACTGCCGGTGAGGAAGAAAAGAGAACCCTGTCGGAAGGCAAAACCTTCTTTGAAAGACTGGCCAGTGCCTCCGAGGTGGCTGTACAGCCGGATAAGGCCGGAATTCCTTCCGATGCCGTTGCTACTATCATACACGGTGCAGAAATCTTCATTCCATTGGAAGACCTCATCGATATCGAAAAGGAAATCGAAAGGTTGGAGAAGGAAAAGGCGAACCTGCAGAAGGAACTGGAGAGGGTTGACAGCAAGCTGAACAACCAGGGCTTTGTTGCCAAGGCACCTGCCAAGGTGATCGAGGAAGAAAAGGTGAAGCAGGCAAAATACCGGGAAATGTACGATAAGGTAGTGGAAAGGCTTAACGGGCTTAAAAAATAAATTTATCGATTGATAAATATTCAATTAAAGATTTTTGGAGTTTGTGTGGAGTATCGGGAGGTAAATGAATTTACCTCCCGATACTCCATGTATTACATAAGGAGATCTTTGTTTTCATAAATCCATATTCTCACTGCACCCATCGATGATGCTTCCTGTTTCTGCGCGAGGACAGTGGAGGTGGGCCGGACTTGTGTGCTGTTCTCCGGTTTTTTCTCACTGCACTATGGACAAAACGGTTTCCCTTCTATAGACTAGTAGTATGAAATAATTCTTAATTATATGATGTGGATAAGGCATTTGTTGATTACCTCGAGATAAAGTACGAATCTGGAATTGGAGGCTACTATGCTAAAACCCAGAATACACTTTAATACAGTTTTTTCAAGAATACTGCTGTTTAATATTTTGCTGGTGATCATTGTTACCATCCTTCCCCAACTGGTTTTTCTAAATTCTTTTAAATCCAGCTATAGAGATGAGATTAACCGGAATAACATGCAGATGGTAGCGCAGATTCAAAAATCAATCGACGGGCAGGTTCTGGAAAAGGCGGTTACTCTGCCGGTGACCTACCTTTCAGAACTTCCCAGCAATGAAGATTTAACCTATGCATTACATAATGATGTAACGAAAGAACCCAGTAAAATAGGGAATATACGAAACAAACTCATGGATATCAAGAGCACCCTGAATTTTTTGGATTCCTTCGATCTCTATTATACCCAGGGCAATCTTTTTTTTATGGACAGCGGAGTGCAATTTCTGGATGATGCCAGTTCCAATAAAATGCATGATATGGAATGGGTGAACCGGATCAGGAATGCCGATATGAATGTAGCGTGGCTTCCAACACGCTATGTGGAATGGTACCGGCCAAGAAATATTATTTCCTTTGTGCGGAGGGTGCCTTTCAATGCGTTCAGAGAGGATATTAAAGCGGTTGCGATCATCAATATTAATGAGGAAGTGCTTCACAATTACATCAGAGATGTAAAATCCTTTAACAAAGGCGCTGTTTTCATTGTGGATGAGTGTGGGAATATCATCTCCCATAGCGACCGGAGCATGCTCCAGAAGAACATTCAGGAGACGGAATATTTTAAAAATATCTTACAATCAGGCGGATCGGGTATGTTTCAAGCAAACATAAACGGGAAATTGAATGTAGTGTCCTTTATGAAGTCAGCAGTGAATGACTGGAGATATATTTCCATTTCTTCGATTGATCAGTTTTACAAACAGTCCTACCAACTCGAAAAATTCCTGCTGGTGGTAGGGCTGTTTCTCCTGCTGGTAAATCTGTTGGTTTCCGTGGTATTTACCAAAAAAGCCCACGAGCCCATGAACAATATGATTAAAACCATCCGGGCCATGGCTGTAAAATTCAGCGGTGACAGGACTGAAACCGAAAGCGAATACAAATTTTTGAACAACACCATTAAGAATATCGAAGTGAAAATCGAGGATTTAAATTACAGATTGGAAATCAACAAACCCCTAATCCGGCATGGGATTCTTTTGAAGCTTCTGACAGGCAAGGTCAGTGTACATATCGATGATGACAGCCTTTTTGACCTGGATTTTAAACGCGAAAGGTTTGTATGCTTCGTATTGAAGCTATATCAGCACAGCCAGCTTACCTTTCAGGAAAGAATGCTGGTCAATTACAGCGTGGTAGATTTATTGAATGGGGAATATGCAGAGGGAGATATCTACGCACTTATTGATGAGAATAATGATGTGGCTGGAATTATTAATTTCAACAATACAGAGGGCTTGACCGAGATTCAAAGCCAGATGGTGGAAAGACTTGAGGCCCTGCTGGGCGTCAAATATATTCTTTGCATGGGAAACAGCTACCTGCTTACTGGGGAGGAGATCCATACCTCTTACAGAGAAGCCTGTATTTGCAGGAAATATACGTTCATCAAAACGGATAAAAAAGTTCTGGGTTATGGGGAATTGGAAATCGATACACGCAAAGAAACAGGCAGCTCGCCGCGGCTGCTGGAAAAAATTGAAGTTTCCGCACGTTCTGCGGATGAGGAGCAGCTGCGGTTCTCCATCGAATGTATGATTGAAGCCATTATTGTTGGAGGGTATAAAATTGACTACTGCAAAAATACAGTTATGGATGTGGTTTCGTTAATCCGGATGACCATCAATACAATGGGGTATTCTGCGGATGAGCTGTTTGGCTGTGATATTCGTGAGCACTGCAAAAGTATCCGGGATATTGATGAATTCAGAAGCTGGATATGTGAAATCATCAATATCTATTCGGCGAAGGCAAACGAGAGAAAGCAAAGCTCCCAGGAGGAACTGGATATAAAAATCAAGAAATTTATTGAAGAAAATATCTATAAGGAGCTGTCCCTGGAGACTGTGGCGGAAGGGCTGCATATCAGCGCCGGACACTTGAGCCGCGTGTTTAAAGCGAAGACAGGAACTACCTTTTCCAACTACGTGACGGAGTTGAAATTACAGTGTGCCGTTCGCCTGTTGCAGGAAGGAAAGCTGCCGGTAAAGGATGTGGCCGCCCGGTTGGGGTATCATTCCGTTCATCATTTTATTAAAATATTCAGGGAAAAATATGGGTATACGCCGAAGGAATACCAGAAAATCAACACATGGATGTCCTTTAATCAAGAAAATGATAGGGAGTTAAAATAACGGTATAAGGGTATTTTTCTGCAAGTTGTTCCGAGATCGGTATCAAATCACATTTCCGTTATTTACTCTTTGGGGGTGAAGGATTATAGTGGTACTGTGATCCAAAACAAACTATTCACACTAAGGAGTTGAGCCAATGGAAGCCAATATCGGGACCCTTAAGAAGCAGAAATATAAAAAGAAGAAGAGTTTTCTGCAGGAATACATCCGGTATCGATATTTTATCATCATGCTTTTCCCCGTGCTTATTTACTATGGAATTTTTCAGTATGGCCCGATGTATGGTATTGTCGTAGCTTTTAAGGATTTTTATCCTTTACGGGGGATCCTTGGAAGCCCTTGGGCCGGGTTGAAGCACTTTGAAGAATTGTTCAACAGTCTCTTTTTTATTACTGTATTAAAAAATACCCTGGTTATAAGCTTCTACAAGCTTTTATTCGGGTTTCCAGCTCCCATTCTTTTGGCCTTGCTGTTAAATGAAGTAAGGCATCTGAAATTTAAAAAGGCGGTTCAATCGATTACTTATCTTCCTCATTTTATTTCATGGGTGGTATTGGCCGGATTGGTCATTGAAATGTTGTCACCGACCCGGGGACCCATCAATATTATTTTACAAAATATGGGGCTTGAACCCATATATTTTATCGCAGAACCTGCCTGGTTCAGAAGCGTGCTTGTGAGCTCCGGTATCTGGCGAGAAGTGGGATGGTCTTCCATTATATATCTGGCAGCAATTACGAATGTAGATCCTGAGATGTATGATGTAGCAGAATTGGATGGAGCCGGGAGGTTCCGTAAAATCTGGAATATAACGCTTCCTGCCATAGCCCCGGTAGTGGTGATTATGTTTATCTTCGCTACAGGCAGTATAATCAATGATGACTTCGATCAGATTTATAACCTTCTCAATGCGAAAGTAATGGGTGTGGGAGATGTAATATCTACCTATACCTTCCGAGAGGGCTTGCAGCGAATGAATTACAGCTATGCGTCGGCGGTAGGCGTATTTAAGAATATTGTTGCGTTTACCCTGGTCATCATAACCAATACAATCGCAAGGAAAACCAGCGATTATGCAATATGGTAGGGGGATACAATATGAAAATAAAGAGGACGTTAGGGGATCGAATCATCGATGCCGTTATCTATAGCTTTCTGGGCTGTCTGTCTGTCATAACCATCATACCCTTTCTTCAGGTTTTAACCATATCCATGAGTCCCTCCGAAGAGGTTATAAAATATGGGATGCACTTGTTTCCAGTAAAATTTGACTTTGAGGGATACCGGTCTGTTTTTGAATACGAGCTGATATGGAAGGCTTACTATAATACCATCGTCAGAACGGTGTTGGGAACGGTGCTTTCGGTCCTTCTTACCATCATTGGAGCCTATCCGTTATCAAAAAAATACTTGCCCAATCGAAATCTTTGGACCGGCTTGATTGTGTTTACCATGTATTTCAGCGGAGGCTTGATACCTACCTATATCCTGGTAAACAGCCTGGGACTGAGAGATAGTATCGGTGCATTGATTTTTCCGGGAGCGGTTAGCGCCTTCACGCTGATCGTTACAAGGAATTTCTTTATGACCATTCCGGAAAGTGTTGAAGAATCTGCCAGAATGGATGGCGCCAATGATATTTATATTCTATATAAGATTATGATCCCGTTATCGCTCCCCATTATTGCCACCATTTCCTTATGGTATGGAGTAGGGCATTGGAATGCATGGTTTGACTGTATGATCTACATGAAGACTCAATCCAAATTTGTTTTGCAGTATGTACTGCGGATGATCCTGCTGGAGGGGTCGATCCAGGACATGGCTGCGGACCAGATGGTGGCCGTCAATTCGGATACGATGAAAATGGCAACACTGGTTGTGGCGACCTTACCGATCATTTGTGTATATCCGTTTTTACAGAAGTATTTTGTGAAAGGCGTTATGATCGGTTCCTTAAAAGGTTGAAGATAGCATGGCTATTTTAACAGATGACTACATTACTATGAAGGAGGAAGAGAAATGCAAAAAAGATTTTACAAGATGGCTTCATTGGCGGTTGCGGCTGCGATGGCCCTATCCGTATTGGCAGGCTGCGGCAGTGCAAGCAAGGAGGCCAACCCAAATGAAAATGCAAAGGGTACGACCGGGAAAACAAGTGCTGAAACCAGTACCGCACCGGTAACCATTGATTGGCTCGCCTATCAGACATCAGGCCAACCCGATCCGGAAGCGGACATTGTCAAACAGGTGGAAAAGAAGTTTAACGCCAAATTCAATTTCTGGTTCGTAGATGACCAAAAATGGGATGATGTATTAAATGTAAAGCTGGCGGCGGGAGAAATGCCCGATGTATTTAGAATCAAAAACACAAACAATATCGACAAATATGTCAGCATGGGGATCCTGGCGGAGCTGCCGGAGGCTAAAATCCGGGAATGGGCACCCAACTATGCCAAAATCATGGATAAATATGATACCAATAAGTTAATCTGGAATGCAACCAAATATAATGGGAAGAACTACGGCTTTGCCATGTGTGGCCTGGATGCCCTGTATCCTTCGGTGCTTCAGTGGAGAACTGACTGGCTGAAGAATGTAGGCATCACAAAAATTCCGGAAACGCTGCAGGAATTTGAAGCGGTGATGTATAAATTCAGAAATGAGGACCCGGATAAAAATGGAAAAAAAGATACCTATGGCATGTCCAATACTGCAATGATGGCTATTTTCGGTGCATTTGGCGTTCTTGAGTCAGGGAAGTCCTTTGCCGGTGCCGATCCCATGTACTACATGTTAAGGGACGGAAAGGTGGCTTTCAGTTGTATTCAACCGGAAGCCAAGGAAGCGCTTACCCTTCTCCAGAAGTGGTATAAGGATGGAGTCATAGATCCTGAATTCGTTACTGGTGAGAATAAAGGCGGTTACTGGGCATTATCCCATGCATTTATGAATAATAAAGTAGGGGTAACAGGGCAGATCAATTTTTACCACTATTCACCGCCCAATACGGCAGAGGGCGCCAATGGCGGACCTTGCTACCAGGAAATTACCAAGGTGAATCCACAGGCAACCTTTGAACCGGCAAAACCACCCGTAGGACCTGGTGGAAAAGCCGGAACGGAGATGGGGGGCGGTGTAGGTGAAAAATTCGGCTTGACTACCAAATGCATGAAGGACGAAAAGAAGGCAAAGATCATCCTGAGTATATTGGATGCTGAGTTTACGGATGAGGAGTTTGGAAAGCTGGTGCAATGGGGCGTAAAGGATGTGGACTACAAAGTGGCAAACAACAATGTGGTATTGACAAACTCCAACGCTGCAGACATCCGCAAAAAAGGAATACAGACCTTCAATTTCATGCAGGGAAATCCGGAGATCTGGAAAAAGTATATGCCGTCAAGATATGAGTATGCGGATCAGTATGCCAAAGGCCTTGGGTATATCAAACCCTCCGTTCCTCCCACCGATGCCTTCTCAAAGAATGCGGAGACTTTGAAAAAACTGTACCAATCAGCCTATATCGATATTATCACCGGTGCTAAGAGTATCGATTCCTTCAGTCAGTTTGTCAAGGATTTTAGGGCCAAAGGCGGAGATGATACGGAAAAGGCTATGACAGAGGCGTATAACAAGCTGATGGGTAAATAGAATAAATGTATATCCATAGGAGGGGGCATTTATAGTCTCCTGTAGGAGGGTGTGAAAAAGCGGTTCTATGATTTTTCCAGCATCATAGGAGGTGAACCACAAGCGGCTCATAAAGGAGAACCGCTGTGTTTTTTGCTCCTCCTATCAATGCACTTGTTTTTTAAAAGGAATAAAGGGGTAGAGAAAAGGTGGGAGTTTGCAATATGGAATATCTGAAAAATACACATGACTTGAGACTGCCGGAATGGGGGCCCTACACGAAGAAATATATGGGGATATCGCATATCCCGGATGAAAAAAGTGGGTTGCGGTTCGACTTAAGTATAGTACCCGGACTTTATAGGAGAAAGGTAGAGGTTCCGAATGTGCTATGGGAGTCCGGATACCACCCTTGGGAAGCATCCCCGGATTTGAGTTATTTTTGTCACCGCCATGAGTTGGAATGGAAGGACCAGGTATACTGCGACATTTCCTTTTCCGAAATCGATCAGAACAGCAGGTTGATACGCTGTGAATGTGTTAACGCTACCTCCCGGAATCAAAGCATGGCATTACACTATATGGCTTCTATGAATTTTCCAACAGTGCGTCCCTATGATCCGCAAATTCTTGAGCCATGTGTGTTGAATTTGCCGGAAGGAGCCCTCTGGGTGGATGCCCTTGCCTATGAGAAGTTGGAATTTGCCAGACCTCGTCCTACAGACAGCCTGGGCACCGACGGTTTTTGGAGAGCCGAGGTCAGGGACAGCGGCTTTACAAACGGCAGTGGCATCGGAGCCGGGTTTGGAAAGGATGCGGGAGATTGCGTGATTTATAAAATCAAGGCCTCTCAGGAGATACCCAAAGGCATGCTGCTATTTCGATACAGGCTGCAGCATACGGACAAAACTGTTTTCAAATTGGAGGGTATTGTAGAAAGCAGCGTTGAATTTGAGCCGGGAGAGGGTTTTCAGATCAAGCAGATTGATGCTGGAAATATCGCACCGGGAGAATATGAGCTGGTGATGACCTCCCAGGGGGAAGCTGGACTGGAGATGGACGGTATAGCCCTTCTTCCCCGGGAGGACTGCAAAAAGATCAAATTTGACCGGAAAAAATGGATATTTGTTCCTCGCATCACGCCGGGTCCCGTACCGAACAGCCTCATTCTGGAGTACGAAGATGTGGAAGGCTGCTACGGAATTCTGTGGGAGTATGAGCCTTACGAGGTAAGAGAATTCTACTGTGATGAGCTTGACCGCTTCATGCGTTTTACTACCCATCATCATACCACATCCAAATTCAGACTCAATGAGGATGGGCATTTTACCAATATCTTTTTACGGCCTGTAGAAATGGAGAAGAACTCCTCGAAAATTCTATACGGCATGGTATGCTATGGTTCCAGGAAAGCGGTTGAAGACTCTATCAGCACTTTTGTACAGAAGAAATACTCCCCGGAGAAAAAATATATTGCAGCAAAAGCGAAGTCAGTCAAATTCAATATAAGCCCAGCGGGTGAAAAGTACCGGTTCAGCCAGGAACGGATGGCGGCTACCACGCTCACGAACATAGTTTATCCTGTTTATACAAGAAAGGCTTATATCAAGCACAGTACGCCGGGACGATGGTGGGACTGCCTGTATACGTGGGATTCGGGATTTATAGGCCTGGGCTTGTTGGAACTGGATATCGAAAGGGCCGTTGACTGCTTGAATGCCTATGTGACGGAACCGGGTGACGGTCAGGCCGCCTTTATCCATCATGGAAGCCCTGTGCCGGTACAGTTTTATTTGTTTTTGGAGCTCTGTAACCGCACGCAGTCCGGAAAGCTGCTGGAGTTTTTTTATCCGCGTTTGCAGCAGTATCACAGGTTTTTATGCGGAAGGCTCGGAAGTTCCACTACAAGACAGTTGAAATCAAACCTTATCAAGACCTGGGATTACTTCTACAACTCCGGTGGATGGGATGACTATCCGCCACAAGTGTATGTGCATGAAAACAGACTGGAAAATACGGTAGCACCGATCATCAATACCGCCCATTGCATTCGTACAGCCAAAATATTAAAAATGGCGGCAGAGGCTTTGGGGAAGTTTGAAGATACGATGGAATACGACGAGGATATTTCCATATTGAGTGAAGCCATCCAGGAGCATTCCTGGGATGAGGAATCCGGGTATTTCGGGTATGTTTGCCATGATGGGAATGGAAACCCGCAAGGAATTTTACGGCATGAAAGCGGCAGCAACTACAATATGGGTCTGGATGGAGCCTATCCGCTGGTGGCAGGAATGTGTTCCAAACATCAGGAAGAAAAGCTTCTGGCGCATTTCCGTTCTGAGCAGGAATTATTCTCCTCGGTGGGCGTGTCTGCAGTAGACCGGTCGGCACCCTATTACAAGGAGGACGGCTACTGGAATGGTACGGTATGGATGTCCCACCAATGGTTTTTCTGGAAGGCGATGTTGGACCTGGGAGAGGGAGATCTCGCCGATGCCATCGCCAGAACAGGACTACAGGTGTGGAAAAACGAAGTCGATGCTTCTTACAATTGCTTTGAACACTTTGTCATAGCCTCTGGAAGAGGCGCGGGCTGGCATCATTTCAGCGGTCTTTCAACACCGGTATTGAGCTGGTTCTCAGCGTACTACCGACCTGGGACCCTGACTTGTGGCTTTGACATTTGGGTGGAAGAAAAGAGATTTTCTTCAGAGCATGATCGAGTGGAGGCGAAATTGAAATTCTACGGGGTAAAGGGTAGAAGAATCCAAATACTTGCTTGTATGAACCCTGAATTTCGTTACCGTGTTATCTTCGAGGGGAAAAAAGCGGCTTTTAAAGAAGTGCTTCCCGGTGTGCTGCAGATTAGTATTATTTTCAACGATTCAGAAGGAAAGCTTGCCATTAGTGTAATAGAGGATTTTAAAGACAAAAAGGAGAGAGTATAGATGGATGTGAGCGAGTTGGATCGGCCTTTGCAGGCAGTCATCGTAGGCGCTGGCCACCGGGCGCTTTTATATGCTTCCTATGCACTGGAGCATCCGGAAAAGCTGGAGATTACTGGTGTAGTGGATCCTATGGAAGACAGGAGGGAATATGTAGCAAAGCTTTACCGGCTGGATAAAACTCGTTGTTTTGCGGCCGTGGAAGAGCTGATGGACTGTCCCAAGCTTGCGGACGTGATTATCAATGGGACCATGGATCACCAACATGTCCGGACTTCCCTGCCGCTTTTGGAAAAGGGGTATGATATTTTACTCGAAAAGCCTTTTGCAGTGAATGAAGAGGAGATGGAAGAATTAATCGGAGCCGTGGAAAAGTACCAGCGTAAAATTATGATCTGTCATGTGCTCCGATATACGCCTTTTTATAGGGAAATAAAGCAAAGGCTGGTGGAGGGGGGCATTGGCGACATAGTAAGTATTCAGACCACGGAGCATGTCAGCTTTCATCATATGAGTACCAGCTATGTCCGGGGAAAGTGGAGAAGTGAAAAATACAGTCATACACCAATGCTTCTGGCCAAGTGCTGTCATGACCTTGACATCGTTCTGTGGATGCAAAGCGGTGTTGCTCCAACGGCAGTTTCCAGTTTCGGAAGCACCTATCAGTTTGTGCCGCAGAGAAAGCCGGAAGGAGCGGGGACCCGCTGCATGACAGATTGTAAGATTGAGGAGCAGTGCGCATACTCGGCAAGGAAGCATTATATTGAGAATCCCGACCGCTGGAGTTTTTACGTATGGGACTGCTTTGAATATGGTAAAAAGCCTACAATCCAGGAGAAAATAGATTCGCTGAAAACAGATAATGACTATGGGAAATGCGTCTGGCATTGCGACAATGAGGTAGTTGACCACCAGGCAGTACTGATAGAATTCTGCAATGGCTCTACCGCTGTTCATACTATGGTAGGAGGTGCGGCGGAATCCCAGCGATCCATCCATATCATCGGAACCTTGGGGGAAATCAGCGGTATTTTTGAAAATCAGCAATTTACAATTAAAAAAATCAACCCGAGACTTGGCAGGGATTTTGATGAAGAGGTTATAAATTTAAAAGTAACCGGCGATATGGTAGGAGCCTTTGGCGGGCATGGGGGTGGAGATCTGGCATTGGTTGAAGACTTTGTAGACTTTATAAAGGATAAAAAACCCTCTCTTTCCTGCACAAGCCTTATGGATTCTGTATTCAGCCATAAGATTGCTTTCTGCGCGGAGAAATCCAGAAAACAGTACGAAGTAGTGCAGTTGTTATAGTGGGGACATTTCTTAAAAACAGAACAAATATTCTTAAGCCTCTTTTTCGAACGCAAGTTCTGTGTTAAAATATAGAAAAAGTGTTTGGGCGCTGAAATCTTCATTCCGTGGAAGAACTCATCAATACGAAAAGGAAATCGAAAGGTTGGAGAAGGAAAAAGCAAACCTGCAGAAGGAGTTGGAGAGGGTCGACAGCAAGCTGAACAATCAGGGCTTTGTCGCCAAGGCACCTGCCAAGGTGATTGAGGAAGAAAAGGCGAAACAGGTGAAATATCAGGAAATGTATGGCAAAGTAGCGGAAAGGCTTATGGGGCTTAAGAAATAAATGAACTGATAATAAATGCTGAATGAAAGATCTTTGAAGTTTAAGAAGAACCGGGCGGTAAGTGAAATTACCTCCCGGTCCTTCCTATTTTATGCAAAGAGATGTCGATTTTCATAAATCCATAGCAGCATTTTACCGTTTACCTCTGCAAGGGCAGACTCTTTTTCCCTTCCACTGCAGTATGCAATGAATATCATCTGAATTGAATAAATTACATACGGAATGGACTTTTTCTCCTCTTCAGTGAGCGCGGAGATGCTATCATATCCGGCAATAATGCATGCAACGATTTCCGGCCACTTTGCAAGCAGATCACTATTATTTTCAGCAAAGGAGTCAGAGAGGATTGCAGTTGAGCAGTAACAAGGGTCAAATAGTCTTACATTCCTCTCACTTATTTCAAAGTTAATAAAACCAGTCAGTTTGCCTTCTTTAAATACAATATTGCCCGGATGTAAATTTCTATGAATGACTTGAAGAGGAAGCTTAGGGTAGAGACTGCCAAAAACGGTTATATAATCATCATAAAAGGATGGTGGTAAGGAGAGGTTGTTTTTGGACAGATACTCCTTGGTTTTAGGCATCGCCCATCGCATCACAGTATCAAATAAATTGACTTCATTATAAATAGTATCGCTGCTGCAGTCGGAAAGCGCCTTATGGAGGTAACCGATAACTTCCCCAAGGTATAGGGCATTTGATTTGAAATCACCCCTAAAAATGTCCTTGTAGGTTAAATTTTCACCCTCCAGTCGGTTAAATAAACAGAAATATCTCTCGCCATCGGTAACATAATCGTTGCCATTTGTTGTTCTAACCGGTAAAGCAATGGTAAAACCTGCATCGGATAAGGCTTTTGCAACAGCAAGCTGAGTTTTAAGACCCGTAAAATTTATCCCTGTTTGAAGGCTGTAGCTTCCATTTACATGCCATTCAGTGTCACACTTAAGTTCATTTGCGCCACCTACAAATACATCTGTCACGGTTAGAGCAGCATTTAAATCCCAATTTTTAAGAATTTCTTTTAGTTTCGAATGTGTAATCATATGTGCCTCCTGCCTTAAATTGATTCCGTGAGGACGTTTAACCGGAAAACGCCTCAGATATTCTGTCGGAGATAAATCAAACTCACGTAGGAAAGCCTTATAAAACCCTGAATGGGTATAGAAACCAAATTCCAAAGCGGTATCAATCTGTTTTCTGCCACTACTTATTTCATAGATTGCATGTACAAGGCGGCGCCTCACAATGTACTGCATAACAGGCATTCCCGTGCACTGTAAAAACAGACGGTAAAAGTGAAACAGTGAAAATCCGGCTCTTGCGGCCAATTCATCCGCTGATAGTTCCGCTTTCAGATTTAGTTCTACATAGTCCAGGGTGTCTTGAATTACCTGTGTGTAGCTCATATTTATACTCCTTTCTGCCTCGGCATTTATAGAGTAGCACATATGAAAGTATAAATGATTTCCTGTTTTGCTATTATATCATACTTCACAAAAAAGCTTTAACCAGAAGAATTTTTGTAATGACGAAACCAGTATTTATTTAGCGGAAAACATTTTATTGAAATCGACATGGTAAATGGTATATAATGTAAAATGTTGTGAATAATGAAGGATTGTTTACAATTAAAGGAGTGAAAGAGTAAAAGATGACGATGAAAACCGGAAGCTTTGATCAGGATAAAATTACATACGCACTAAGAATACGCATTGTTCAAGTTATAGTGGGAATTCGGTTAATTATAATAAGCTTTATTGTTTTTCTGTTTTTCAATACGTTTAATGATAAAGCACCATTAGGCTTGCAGTTATCAGGGCTCAGAGCAAGTGTGGTTTTATTCTACATGCCTTATGCCGCATTTACGATTATACCATTAATTTTTGGAAGTAAAAAATTATTATTGGTGACTTTAGCACTAGATTTAGTTGTAGCTTGTTTTCTAGATAAAATCATTCGATTGGTATTCTTCTGAGTATAATAAAAATAACGCACAAAAAAAATCTTTTCAAGTTTTAAAACTTGAAGGATTTTTTTTATTTATGCCGAATATATATAAATGTAATCGTGTGCATAAAATTTTGTCAGGAGAATGCAAATGGGAGTTACTGTAAAAGATGTTGCAAAGTTGGCGGGTGTATCCACCGCAACCGTATCCAGGGTCGTCAATAATGACCCGAGAATCAGCGAGAGTACCCGGGAGAAGGTTCTCAAATGCATAGAAGAACTGGATTACAAGATCAACAACATTGCCAGAAGCTTAAAAACCAATAAAACCTACACCATCGGATTTATCTGCCCGGAATTGACCAATGACTTTTTTATGAGCATTGCAAAAGGGGTAGAGGATGAATTGCGGAAACATGGCTACAGTATGATCCTTTGCAATTCCAATGAGAGTGTTGAAGAAGAGGGAAGTCGTGTAAAGCTGCTCTCGGAGAAATGTGTGGATGGGATCATCATCATTCCTGTTTCCAATGAAGGGAAGCATTACCAGCCGCTGAAGGATTCCGGTATTCCGGTCGTACTGGCGGACAGGCTGGTGGACGATTTTGCCGCAGATGCTGTTTTGGTGGATAATATCAACGGGAGTTATGCGGCCATTGAACATTTGATCAACCAGGGACACCGGAGAATCGGTTTTATCGGAGGCGATATGCGGATCACCTCCGCCAGGGAAAGATATGACGGCTACTGCAGGGCGCACCAGGATTATTGCATCCCCCTGGAGGAAAATATTATAAAGTTTGGAGATTTTCATGTTCAGAGCGGCTATGACCTGATGAAGGACCTAATGGAGATTGAAAATCCGCCGGAGTATGTTTTTGTCTCCAATTACTTTATGCACTCCGGTGCAACCAAGTACATCGTAGAAAATGGTGACAGTTTGAATCAAAAAGTATGGATTGCAGGGTTTGACCATCTGGAGTTATCTTCCATACTGGGAATATCCAGCATCAGTGTCCGTCAGCCTATGACGGATATAGGGAGCAGGGCAGCAAGTCTTCTTCTGTCTAGAATTCATGGGGAGGAACTTGCATTTCCCCAGGTGGCAAGGCTTAAGACTGCATTGGTACTATAGTGAAAGGATGCTTCGGAGGAGCCCTTTCGGTTTCTCCAAGCTCTAAATAAACACTCGAATGTAATCGAGTGCATAAAATCTAAGGAGGGTTTTTTATGGCTACAATTAAGGATTTAAAAGTCAATGCACCGGAAAATAAGCTGCGGGGCGGTTTACCCAAGATAGGAATCCGGCCTACCATTGATGGAAGACGCAGAGGGGTCAGAGAGTCTTTGGAAGAACAGACCATGAATATGGCAAAGGCTGCGGCTAAATTAATCACTGAAAATTTACGGCATCCAAACGGACTGCCGGTTGAATGTGTTATTGCGGATACATGCATCGGCGGCGTCGCTGAAGCGGCTCAATGTGCTGAGAAGTTTGCAAAAGAGGGAGTGGGTGTGTCTCTGACGGTAACACCCTGCTGGTGTTATGGTGCTGAAACCATGGATATGGATCCTACCACGCCAAAGGCTGTTTGGGGCTTTAATGGAACTGAAAGACCTGGAGCTGTTTACCTGGCAGCAGTTCTGGCAGCGCATAACCAAAAGGGAATCCCCGCTTTTGGAATCTACGGAAGGGACGTTCAGGATGCAGGCGATACTACCATTCCTGAAGACGTAAAAGAGAAATTACTGCGGTTTGCAAAAGCAGGATTGGCCGTAGCGACCATGCGCGGTAAATCCTACCTTTCCATGGGAGCTGTTTCCATGGGAATCGCCGGTTCTATCGTAAACGAAGATTTCTTCCAGCATTACCTGGGCATGAGAAATGAATATATCGATATGACAGAGTTCATCAGAAGAATTGATGAAGAAATCTATGATAAGGAAGAATTTGAAAGAGCACTGAAGTGGGTGAAGGAAAATTGTGTAGAAGGCCCCGATAACAACGATCCTGAAGTTCAGTCCTCCAGAGAAAAGAAAAATAAGGACTGGGAATTTGTTGTTAAGATGACGATGATTGCGAGAGATTTAATGGTTGGCAATCCGAAACTGGCTGAGCTTGGTTTCGGAGAAGAAGCCCTTGGGCATAACGCCATTGCATCCGGTTTCCAGGGACAGAGACAGTGGACAGACCACTTCCCCAATGGAGACTTTATGGAATCCATACTGAATTCCTCTTTTGACTGGAATGGAATCCGGGAAGCTTATGTAGTCGCTACTGAAAATGACAGCTTGAACGGTGCTGCCATGCTCTTCGGACACTTGTTGACTGGAACTGCCCAGGTGTTTGCGGATGTAAGAACCTATTGGAGTCCGGATGCGGTAAAACGAGTAACCGGAAAGGAACTTACCGGTCTAGCGGCCAATGGCATCATTCACCTGATCAACTCCGGTTCAGCATCTCTGGATGGAAGTGGTGAACAAACAAAGGATGGCAAGCCGGTAATGAAACCTTTCTGGGAAATTACTCCGGAAGAAGCAGGCAAATGCCTGGATGCTACATCCTGGAGGCCTGCCAATGTAGGTTACTTCCGTGGAGGCGGTTATTCCTCCGACTTCCTGACAAAGGGCGGAATGCCTGTAACCATGTCAAGAATCAACCTGGTAAAGGGAATCGGCCCTGTGCTCCAGATTGCAGAAGGGTATACTGTGGACCTTCCGGAAGATATGCATGAAATCCTTGACAAGAGGACAGATCCTACATGGCCGACTACCTGGTTCGCTCCTGTGTTAACAGGAGAAGGTGCATTTACAGATGTTTATTCCGTTATGGCAAACTGGGGTGCAAACCATGGGGCATTCAGCTATGGACACATCGGTGCAGACCTCATTACGTTGGCTTCCATGCTCAGAATCCCTGTATGCATGCACAATGTTCCGGAAGAAAAGATTTACAGGCCAAGCACTTGGAGTGCTTTTGGAACCAAGGATGTTGAAGGAGCCGACTACAGGGCCTGCGCAAACTTTGGACCCGTATACGGTAAATAACTAAAAATGGAGAATTGAAAATTGAGAATGGAGAAGGAAAAGACAGGAATGGAAATGAAGAATTAAGTATCATTTTCAATTTTCCATTCTCCATTCTCAATTTATTCTAGGGGGGTGTTTTCATGAATAAGCCTCTGAAAATGCTGGCTTTTGATTTTGGAGCCAGCGGTGGAAGGGCTATATTAGGGTGCTTGCAGGATGGGAAACTGGTGACGGAGGAAATTCACAGGTTTTCCAATGATCCGGTTGAGGTACGGGGTACCTTTTACTGGGATGTTCTGAGACTGTTTCATGAAATAAAGCAAGGAATATTAAAATGCGCTAACAGTGGACATAAGGATATTGATTCGATTGCCATCGATACATGGGGAGTGGACTTCGGCCTTCTGGACGAACAGGGAAATCTCCTGGGTAACCCTTACCATTACAGGGATTCCCACACGGACGGGATGATGGAAGAGGCCTTCAAAATCATTCCCAGGTATGAGTTTTATGCCAAAACCGGGCTGCAGTTTATGAAGTTTAATTCCGTGTTTCAATTGCTGGCTCTAAAACAGCATCAGTCGCCTGCATTGAAACAGGCCAAAACCATGTTGCTGATGCCGGATCTTTTTAACTATTTTCTTACGGGAGTGAAAGCTTCGGAAGTAAGCATTGCCAGTACAACACAGTTGCTGAAACCGGGAACCATGGAATGGGATACTGAAATTATTGACAGGCTGGGACTTCCAGGAGATATTTTTACCGGAATCGTAGCTTCAGGAACAGTAATTGGTTCATTATCACCGGAACTGGCAAAAGAACTGGGAGTTGGCGAAATTCCCGTAATCGCTGCAGCAGGACATGATACACAGGCGGCCATCGTTTCCGTTCCGGCAGAAACTTCCGATTATGCATACATCAGCTGCGGAACCTGGTCATTAATGGGTATTGAAAGTGAAACACCCATCATTAATGAAAAAAGTGATGCTCTTGCATTTACCAATGAAGCGGGCGTAGATAATAAAACCACTTTCCTGAAAAATATCATGGGTTTATGGCTGGTTCAGGAAAGTAAGAGACAGTGGGACCGGGAAGGGAAGAGCTACAGCTTCGCGCAGTTGGAGACCATGGCGGTGGAAGCAAAACCTTTCGAATCCTTTATAGATCCGGAAGATGACTTCTTTATGGCACCTGGAGATATGCCCGACAGAATCAGGGAGTATTGCAGGAAGACAAATCAACCTGTACCGCAGACGGAAGGGGAAATCATGCGCTGTATCTACCAGAGCCTGGCCCTGAAATACAGACAGACCCTTGAAAGTTTGGAGGAAGTGAAAGGCGGTGAACTTCCTGTAATCCATATGATTGGCGGAGGGATCAAGGATCAGATGCTTTGCCAGCTCACAGCCAATGCTACAGGAAGAAAGGTCGCGGCCGGTCCTGTGGAAGCTACCTCCATTGGCAACCTGATGGTTCAGGCCATGGCGCTGGGAGAGGTAAAGGATTTGCAGGAAGCAAGGCAGGTTGTAAAGCAGTCTTTTTCGGTAAAGGTATATGAGCCACAGGAGGTTGTGGCGTGGAATGAAGCGTATGAAAAGTACAAGAATGCAGTGAAAATATAACAGGCCTTGCAAAAACGCAGCATACAGGGATAATGAGGGTGCATATCTTAAGATATGCACCCTTTTTGCTGCTTGGACAGCTTCATAATTATGTCAATTTACGAAGCGTGTCAAATGCTGTATAATTTAGTAGATAGACAAGTTTTCGCAAATAGATAGGGGGGATGAAATGAATCTGGTTAAAAAGAGAGATTTCTTTCATCGACTGGGAACGAAGTTTTATCTCTGGGTTATTTTATTTATCATTATCCCTGTATGCTGCGTATTTATCTATAGTTTTAAATCCTTTGAAGGAATCATGAAGGAAGAAGTAAGCCAGAGAAGCATAGAGAATATTGCGGGGATTGAGAATGAAATCAATAATATGTTTGACAACATCGTAAAGGTGTCCAACGTAGTCTCTAATGACGAAACCATTCAAAAAGCGCTGATGGATACCAGCCTTAGCTATTATGAACGTACCGTTGCGATTGATAAAGTCCTGAATAATCTGATTGATAGCAACGTTATCCTCAATAAAGTTAAGATCACGATATTTGATAAGCAAAGCAATGTATTCTCAAACTGGTCATTGAACTACAATGATTACCAGTTTCTGTACCAGGAGGATTGGGTGCAGCAGGCGGTAAACTACAACGGCCACCTTGTATGGAGACTTTTTGAGCCTTCATTTATCAAGGAAGATACTGCTAAAAACTATATTTCTCTGGCCAGGATCATAAACGGGTCGGCCGGGGGCGGGACCAATGCCGGTGTCCTCATTGTCAGTGTCAGTGAGGAGGCCTTTATTGAACTTTTCCAAAAGAACAAATACATTAGCAGTAAAGACGACTGCGTTATTGTCACCAATAATAAAAACAAAATCATCATGTCCCTGGATAATACGGACATTAGAGGTAAGCGTGAGGTCAGCGAGCTGCTGAATGAAATATCCCGGCAGGATAGAGGTTATATGCTGAGGGAGGTAGAGAATAAGAAGTATCTTGTGAATTACTATACCATTACCCGGGTTCCCTGGACCTTTGAAAACAGTGAGTGGAAAGTGACCGTTTTCACGCTATATGATAAAATTATCTATAAACTGAAAGCATTTTCATCACAAATCATTTTATTTTTCGGGGCTTTTATTCTTGCTGTTTTGATCATTGCGGGCATTCTGACGTCAAAGATTGTGAAGCCTATTCAGCGATTGAATAAAAAGATGCTGCGATTCAACCTGGAAAGCGAATTGACAGGGTTGGACATCGACCGGAAGGATGAAATCGGGCATCTGAATCTGGCTTTTTATAAGATGGCGGAAAATATAAAGGAATTGTTTGACAAGCTGAAAACGGAGCATGAGATTAGAGAAAAGTACCGCTTTGAATCACTGAGAGCGCAGCTGAATCCACACTTCCTCTTTAACACCTTAAATACCATCCGGTGGATGGCTATTATCCGTCAAGCTGATAATATCGTTGAAAATATCGATGCTCTGGCTAACCTGCTGAAATTCAGCATGAGCAGGGGCAGTGAGATTGTTACCCTTCAGGAGGAAATTGAGCATATCAAAAGCTATGTTTTAATCCAAAACAGCCGCTATGGAGGAAAATATGAGCTTTGCGTGGAGGTAGATCCGGTCCTCATGGATATGAAAATCATCCGGTTCATTCTTCAACCTGCGGTGGAAAATGCCATCATCCATGCGTATAAGGACACGGACAGGCAGGGATGCATATTGATAAAGGCCAAAGGAGAAGGGGACTGTCTAGCACTCTATGTTATGGATGATGGTGCTGGAATCAGCCCAGATGTATTGGCTGGAATCATGACGGAGGAAAATGAAGAAGGTAGGTACGAAAAGAAAATTACAGGGATTGGCTTGAAGATTGTAAACGAAAGAATTAAAATGTCATACGGGCAACCGTATGGAGTTGAAATACAGAGTGAAGAAGGTAGGGGCACTGTTGTTAAATACACGCTGCCGATGATCATTGAAGGAGGTGGCAAAGTTGCTGAAGGTAATGCTGGTTGAAGACGAAATTCTGGTTAGAATCGGAATTAAATCCATTATGAACTGGGAAGAGCACGGCTATACCATTATCGGTGAAGCCTCCAACGGAGCGGAGGCCATGGAAAAGATCCGGGAAAACGTTCCGGATATTGTGCTGACAGACCTGGTTATGGACAAAATGAACGGCTTTGAGCTTATAAAGATACTGAGAAAAGAGTATCCTGCGGTTAAAATCATTGTATTGAGCTGCTACAACGACTTTGACAATGTTCGGGAAGCCATGCGGCTGGGAGCCAGCGATTATATATTCAAACTGACCGTAAAACCGGAGGAACTGCTGAAAAACCTGGATACGGTAAGGGAACAAATGGGGCCTGCTATGGCGCCCAGTGCCACCAGCGAAAGAGTAGATAAGATCGTGCATAAAAATCTCGACGCTATTAAAAGCAAATTGATACGGACTGCGATTGAAAAAAGCTATGTAAGTGCAGCCGATTGCAGGAAGGAATTGAGAGAACTCAATATCCGGGTGGAATTTGAAGAGAAGTACGTTCTGTTCTATGTGAGCGCGGACGAGTTTTATCTGGCAAAAGTAAATAGTGTAATTAAGGAAAGGGAATTGTTGAAGTTCTCCATGCTTAACATCCTGTCAGAAGTTTTTGAACGGTATGAAACGGCAGAGGTTTTTGATTATGAGGGTGGAGATATCCTTGTAGTGATTAATGTTAATGGAGCAAAAAGGGAAGAATTTACGCAAAACATCAGAGAAACCTTTGAACGGCTTCACGAGTATATGAAACGGTATCTGGGAATCAGTGTATCCGGGGGCATCAGTGAAAGCCACCAGGGGATTCATGAACTGGATAAAGCCCATGAAGAAGCGGCAGCAGCGCTGGAATCGAGGTTCTATCTGGGAGGGGGAAACTTTTACTTCTTCCAGGAGACTCCGGCCGAACCGGAGGAAAGTAGTATAAAACTGCCTGAAGCTTTGGATTGTGCCCGACTGGAAGACCTTTTGGAGCATATGGAAAGTGAAAAGGCAAAAGGCTTTATCGAAAGCTTTTTTGACTTCGTCGAGGAACACAATAAAGTTTCAAGGCATAAAATCCGCAATCGGCTTCTGGACCTCCTTTACCCTTTTATTGCTGTCGCAAAAAAGCGCGGAGTGGAGCTGGATGCAATAAAAAATGAATGCGGATTTACGCCATATCAGGTCCTCACAAAGTATGAAAGCCTGAAGCAGATCCGAAAATGGTTTTTGCATTTTGTCGACGACTTTATGGAGGAATGCCGGAAAAAGGGGCAATCCAAAGGCAGGGAAGAGATTCTGAAAGTAAAGGAATATGTAAAGGCAAATGTAGATAGGGAAATTGGTGTCTCCACAGCAGCAGAACTTGTGAACATGAGCGAAAGTTATTTCTCTCATTTGTTTAAAAAGGAGACAGGCAGCAGTTTTATTGACTTTGTAAATTCCGTTAAGGTAGAGAAAGCAAAGGAATTATTGCTGCAGACAGACCTGAAGATTTATGAAATTGCATTCATGGTGGGTTTTGAGAACTCCAACTATTTCAGTATGCTTTTTAAGAAGATCACTGGAAAATCACCCAATGACTACAGGCGGTAACCGAAAAGTTGCCGCTTTTTCTTTTCTGAGGAACTCATAAAATCAAAAAATATTATAGAAAAATCAAAGAAAATTAGAGTTGCACAAAATTGTCCAATGTTTATGGTGTATTTTTGTGCAAAATATCGAAAGATAAATGATAAAGTAAACAGTTCTGTTTATCCATATTTTTTATTTCTCCGTCTATAATAAGACTATACCGATTCAAGGCATTCCGAAATGAGTAAAAATAAAAGGAGGAAGATTTGTATGAGAGGAAAGCTACGGATTGTATCATTGGCTTTAGCAGCACTGATGACAGTATCTGTTTTTGCAGGGTGCGGGAAGAAAGAAACACCGCAGGGAAATGCCGGAACAACACCCGCTGCAAAGAAAACGGTCACATTGAAAATGTGGGGAGGAGTACCTCCGGAATCCGGACCTCAGGCGGCGTGTGATAACTTTAATAAAGAGTTTGCAGACAAAGGGATCAAGATCGAGTACGAGAGGTTCGTAAATGATGACCAGGGAAATATGAAACTGGAAACAAACCTGCTGGCAGGTAGTGATATCGATATTTATGTTTCCTACGGCCTTGATTTTCTTAAGAAAAGAGCTACAGGGAACATGGCACTGGATTTGACCCAAATGATGAAAAGAGATAACTTTGATTTGGCTGCCAACTTCGGCGGGGCCATGGCAACCTCGTACAATGTGGATGGAAAAACCTACGCAGTTCCAACGAAAATCGACCAATACGGTATCGTCTTAAATAAGAATATGTTTGACGCAGCAGGAATTCCGATTCCGACATCCTGGACGCTGGATGAGTTCAGAGACATTGCTAAGAAGCTGACCAAAGGAGAAGGACAGAACAAAGTCTATGGTATGTTCTTCAATTCACAGCAGGATCTATTCTACCCAACAACGTACTTTGCGACACAAATCCTGGGAGGAGATGTATTCTATAAGCCAGGTGGAAAGGAAACGAACTTTACCGATCCTGCCATTGTAAAATCTATTAAAACCGTTGCGGATATGATGAATGTAGATAAGAGTGCACCAACCCATACAGACAGCGTAACACAGAAATTGACACAGGAAGGAATGTTCCTCAGCGGTAAATCCGCCATGACCATCGGACCCTGGATGATTCGAAGTATCAAAGATAAGGAAAAGTATCCTCATACCTTTGTAACTGCTTTTGCTCCCTATCCGACTCCAGAGAAGAAATCGGATATGTATGCCCAGGGTGGGTTGGGAGATTTGCTCTCCATCAATCCGAAATCCAAGAATATTGAAGAAGCGTGGACATTTGTTAAATGGTATGCGGAAAAGGGAATGCTTCCTTTAGCAAATGGGGGAAGAGTACCGGCCTACGCGAAGTTCGACAAGGATGAGATTCTAAAGGCGTTTGTCAGCGGAGCGGAAGATATTCTTGACAGTAAAACAACAAAGGAAATTCTGATTGCACCAAAAACCAACTATGCTGTTCCAACCATAACAGATAAACTGCCTGAGATCAGGAAAGCATTTGGTGAGGAACTGGAAGCGATCTATATCGGAAAGAAAAAGACGGAAGACGGTTTGGCAGATGCGAAGAAACGTTCTGACGAACTCTTAAAGAAGTAATATTTCTGTACAAGTACGACACTTTGAACATTACAATTACCAGTGGATAAAATGCCCGGTCTTTGGGGCAGTTTATCCGCTGGATGAATTCAGAGGCAAAGTGACGTAGCCATGGGTAAGGGAGTGCAGAGAAACTGCACTCCTTTATAATAAAGGAGGTTATGATCGGTGAAAATCAGCAAACAATTAAAAACAGATATCGCCGGATATTCATTTATAGCACCGAACCTTGCTGGATTTCTCGTTTTCACCCTGTTTCCGGTTCTGTTTTCCGTCGTCGTAAGTTTTACTGATTGGGATTACACCCAGGGCTTTGGAAGCATGAAGTTCAACTGGGGTAGAAATTTTATTGAAATGTGGAGTGACAAGTGGTTTACAGCGTCACTTTTAAATACCTTTTACTATTCCTTTACGGTTGTACCGGCCACTGTCTTTATTGCACTGGTACTAGCGGTGCTCATTGACAAGTATGCCTACTGCAAGACGCCCATTCGGCTGGCTATGTTTATGCCTTATATTTCCAATATAGTGGCAGTGTCCATCGTATGGGTGATGATGTACTCACCTTTTGGCCCTATTACACAGTTTGTAAAATTTCTTGGAGTTAAAAACCCCCCACAGTGGCTGGGAGACTATAACTGGGCCATGCCAGCCATCATCATTATGTCCATCTGGTCCGGGATCGGTTATGCCATGATGATTTATACATCCACTATTCAATCGCTGCCAACGGATCTTTACGAAGCAGCGGATATTGACGGGGCCAGTGAAGTACAGAAGTTTTTTAAGATTACAGTTCCAATGCTCACACCTACGACCTTCTTCCTTGTGATCACCAGCTTTATCTCTTCCTTCCAGGTGTTTGGGCAGATCATGATCATGACACGGGGAGGCCCGGGTACATCCACCAATGTGCTGGTGTACTACATTTATACAACTGCATTCACCTTCTATCGAATGGGTTATGCGGCATCCATCTCCTGGATATTGTTTTTGATTTTGTTTATCATCACAATGATTCAGTGGCAAGGACAGAAAAAATGGGTTAGCTATATGTAGTTGAGGAGGCGAAATCATGGGAAAAACTGTAACACACGCTCAACCCGAAATACAGAAAATCAGCAGGAATACTGCAAAAAATAGAAGAGACCTTCAGGCCTTTGCGGTGAGGATGGTGTATACCCTCCTTATTGGAGCCCTGGCATTCACGATGATCGTACCGTTTCTCTGGATGCTCTCAGCCTCCTTCAAGATTGCGGCGGATGTATTAAAGCTTCCAATCGACTGGATACCGGATTATCTTTATACTAAAAACTTCAAAGTGGTATGGAATATAGGAAAAGCAGCGCCGAGAGACTATCATTTTGCTCTCAGTTATTATAACTCCCTAAAGGTATCTTTGATTAACCTGGTAGGGGCTGTTCTTACAAGCTCTCTTGCGGGATATGCCTTTGCCAAGATAAAGTTCAGAGGGTCCAATGTGGTTTTTCTCCTTTATCTATCCACTATGATGATTCCTTCCCAGGTTACACTGATTCCAAAGTTTGTTCTTTTTGACAAACTGGGAATGCTGGGAACGCATCTGACACTGATTCTACCTGGAATCGTGACCATTACCGGAACCTTCCTCATGCGGCAGTATTTTATGCAGGTACCCAATGAGCTAAAGGAAGCGGCACACATTGATGGAGCCGGTGAATTCAGAACCTGGGCACAGATTATGCTCCCTATGGCAAAGCCGGCCATGGCGTCTCTGGCCATGGTAGTATTTCTCTGGAGCTGGAATAATTACCTGGAGGCCCTCGTATTCCTGAGAGACTGGAGAACCTACACCATTCCGGTAGCTCTGAGCAATTTTATCGAAGAAAGCCTGACGGAATATAATCTCGTAATGGCGGCATCCGTATCTGCTTTGCTGCCGGTCTTTATTGTTTTTCTTGTAGGGCAGAAATTTTTTGTAAAGGGACTTACCGCTGGCGCGGTCAAAGGATAAAAGGAGGAAATCGGAATGACAAAATATTATACAGAAACTGCAAAGCAAATACCGGTGAAACAGGAAGTGGATGTATTAGTTGTCGGAGGGGGACCGGCGGGCTTTTCCGCTGCTGTCGGTGCAGCAAGAAAAGGAGCAAAAACCATGCTCATTGAACAATCCGGCTGCGTAGGTGGAGTTGCCACCTCCGGGCTCATGAGCCACTGGACGGGAGAAACCAAAGGGGGCTTTTACGAGGAACTTTTGGAGCGTTCGGCAGATGTGGATGGATCAGATGGGAATATGGGTAAGCATGGTTCCTATCAGCAAATTATAAATCATGAAAAATTGAAAACCGTCATGCTTGAAATGCTGCAAGAGGCAGGGGTTATTCTTCAACTCTATACCTTTGCCAGTGAACCCATTATGGAAGAAAAGAAAATTATAGGTGTTATTACGGAAAGCAAGTCCGGGAGGGAAGCGATTATGGCAGGAATTGTAATCGATGCCTCCGGGGATGGGGATATTGCTGCACGGTCCGGGGCGCCCTTCTACCAGGGACGTGAATATGATGGTAAGATGCAGCCCATGACCATCATGCTGCAGGTAGCGGGCGTCGATACTTCAAAAGTTACCTATGTACATGGCTTTGAAGATACCTATGACCTTCCCGGTGGAGATATACAGTCGCTGGGAAGAAAACACATTCCCTACCCGGCTGGACATGTCCTGATCTATCCGTCTCCTCTTCCGGGTGTGGTAACCTTGAACATGACCAATTGTATAAAAGTAGACGGCACAAAGGCGGAGGACCTGACCCAGGCGACACTGACCTGTAGAAGTCAGATTCAGCCTATTATTGACTTTTTAAGGAAATTTGTGCCGGGTTTTGAACAGTGCTTTGTTATAAATTCATCTGCCCAGATCGGCGTGAGGGAAACACGACATTTTATCGGCGAAAAGACACTTACGGAACAGGACATAATGATGGCGAAGGTGTTTGATGATTGGGTGGTGGCAAATGCCCACTTTAACTTCGATGTCCATAACCTGTCGGGAGCAGGTCTGGATGAAACCGGATGCCAGAAGCATTTTAAACAAACCAGAGGATATACCATCCCCTATGGGTGCTTTATACCAAAGGAAATTGACAATCTTATGCTGGCAGGAAGAAATATTTCAGGTACACACATGGCCCATTCCAGCTACAGGGTCATGCCCATTTGTGCTAATATGGGGCAGTCGGTGGGAATCGCTGCAGCTCTATGTATGGAAAAGAACTGCACGCCACGGAGCTTGGAGGTTTCCGTACTGCAGGAAGAACTTATGAAAAATGGCGTTAAGCCTGAATGAAGGCAGTAAACCAAGGGGATGGTTCTCCTGCTTCCTCTGGAGGAAGTTAAGAGAACCATCCCCTTGGTTTCATCTGTGGTTTCCATGTTTGCAGGATTTTTAAGAAATCAGGCAGACATTTTAAGGTACGGAAATGCAAAAAACCGTACAATGAAAATGAAGAAGGACTACAGTTTATAAGGAGGATTTGTAGATGGCTAAAATACAGGTAAGTAAAAAGTATGATGTGGTTATCGTAGGTGGTGGCATGTCCGGACTTTGTGCTGCTATAGCCAGCGCCCGGCATGGTGCGAAGACGGCTTTGATTCAGAACCGGCCGGTTCTGGGTGGAAATGCCAGTTCCGAAATCAGAATGCACATTTGCGGTGCCGATCATCATGGGAGCAGGCCGGATGCCAGAGAGACCGGAATTTTGGAAGAGATCCTTTTGGAAAATAGAAAGAGGAATCCAAACCATTCCTTTTCCATATTCGACACTGTGCTCTGGGAGAAAGCGAACTTTCAGGAAGGGCTGGATCTCTACCTGAATACCCATATGACGGAAGTGAAGGTTGAAGGAAATTTCATAAAGAGTATTATTGCGGAACAGATAACTACGGAGAAGGTATTTGAATTTGCAGCTGAAATTTTCATGGATGCAACAGGGGATGGAACTTTGGCAGCACTATCCGGTGCCGAGTATATGACCGGCCGTGAGGGAAAGGATATCTTTGGAGAGCAGTATGCACCGGATCAAACGGATCATATCACCATGGGAAATACGCTGCTGTTTAAAGCTGTAGATACTGGAAAACCCGTACCCTTTGAAAAACCTTTCTGGGCCAATACCTATTCGGAAGAAGATCTTGCATACAGGGGACACAACGAGTTTACATCCGGCTACTGGTGGATCGAACTGGGAGGCGGAGAGCTGGATATCATCGCTGATGGAGAAGAACTGAGAAATGAACTTCTGAAGGCAGTCTATGGAGTATGGGATCACATTAAGAACAGCGGTCACCACAATGCAGAGAATTTTGATCTTGATTGGGTAGGCTTCCTGCCGGGAAAAAGGGAGAGCAGAAGAATTACAGGAGACTATATACTGAAGGAACAGGATTGCTTTGGAGGAACCTTGTTTGAGGATGCTGTCGCCTACGGTGGATGGCCCATGGATATGCACGTAGTGGAAGGGCTGAGAACTCGCCTGGAACCTACTTTATTTCTAGGTTTGAAGGAAATGTATACCATTCCGTACAGGTCTCTGTACTCCAAAAATATAAAAAACCTAATGGTGGGTGGAAGAGCCATCAGCGCATCCCATATGGCCTTCGGCTCCACCCGGGTCATGGCGACCTGTGCAGTTGTAGGCCAGGCGGGCGGTACGGCTGCAGCCATGGCAATCCAAAAAGGGATTCTGCCAAGGGACGTATTGCAGCATATCAAGGAATTGCAGCAGACCCTTTTGAAGGACGATTGCTTTATCCCGGGATTGGTGAATGAAGACAGGAAGGATTTGGTAAGAAAGGCCAGAATTAGTTGTTCTTCAGCTTTAGAAGGTGCTGGCTGTGAAAATGTTACTAATGGTGTTTCAAGAAAGGTGAAGGAAAACTCAAACTGCTGGATCTCAGAAAAGATTTCCGATGCAGGGGAATGGATTGCACTGGAGTTTGATAAAACGGTTGCAGCAGCGGAAGTTCACCTGAAGTTTGATTCCAACCTTTCGAAGGAGATTATGATTTCCCTGTCCCATAGTGCGCTAAATAACCAGATTCCAGGAATTCCTCCTGAACTTGTTCGGGATTACAGGATTGAATTTTATTGGGGAAATGAAATCGTGCATAGGGAAGAGGTTAAAGGAAATTATCTCCGGTTCAGGACACATAAGCTGGAGAAGCCAGTGAACTGCGATAAAATCAAGGTGAATGTGCTGGGAACAAACGGAGATCAACATGCAAGAATTTTCGAAGTGAGAGTGTATGGGGAAGCCTAACTCATCCCCTAACCTCCTCTCTTTCAAAAAAGAAGGGGAACAAGTTCTTTCTTCCCTCTTTTGCGAAGAGGGGGCTAGGGTGAGTTAGTTCCTAGTGCCTCATAACGTATGCTTTTAAACATACTGAAATGGGCACAATCACAGACGGTGTATAAAAAATGCACAAAAAAACTGCCGAAACGGTTATGAAAAAACTACATCCAAATAAAGAGATGTGAAACTTTTCTTCTTGTAAAATGGATCATCCTATGGTATCATATCTATAAATTTAAACAGATTTTGAGGCTGTTATGAGGCAGTCTGATGATACAGCATAGAAGCTTTCTGAGGTACAATGTTTGTACCCTGGAAAGCTTTTTGTTTTTTGGCACTATTTATATAAGTTGTAAAGAGGAGGGAAATAAATGGAATACGGGAAATTCATCGTTTGCGGGGAAGACAAAAAATCCTTAAGTAGCGTAAAAAATGCATTGGTTTCAAGCGGGCATATTTATATTGGATATGCAAAGGAACCTTTAAATATATTGCGGCATGTTCGAAGTCAAAACCCGGATTTGCTGATTCTGGACATTGGAAGCAATTTTCGGAATCTGCGGCAAACGTTGGAGGTCATTGACGAGGAACTTCTCTCAGCTTGTATATTATTACTGGAGAGTAGAAATGACGAGGTTTTTAATTTTCTTTCCAGTACCCGTGTTATGACCTATATGACAAAGCCAGCCTTTGATGAAGTGATTCTCCAAATTTCAGATATTGTTCTCATGAACTATCGACGGGTCTGTGAGTACGAAAGTAAAGTAAAAAAGCTGAACGATACACTGGAAAGCAGGAAACTCATCGAGAAGGCAAAGTGGATATTGGTTGAACAACAGGGAATGAGTGAAGGTGAGGCATATGAGGCCATTAAGAAAAAGAGCAGGGACAATCGAATTCCTATGAAGGATATCGCAGATGCCATAATTTTGACAAGAGGGTAAAATTAATTAAGGTGCAGCGAAAATATTACTTCCGCTTTTGCGCGGGCCCCTCATGGCATCCATGCAGGGTGTAGCACAATGATAGCGGAAGTTATATTTTGGCCAATCCTAAGAAGTATAGAGGGATGATACATTGAAAAATTGATATCGAGGTATCAATGAAGAAGTGAATTGACATTTAAAAATGCAGCTTTTATAATATAAAATTGCATAAATACGTATAAAAATAAAAAAAAATTAAAAAACTATTGTATTTATGAATGATATGTGGTACTATAATTTCATTAATCAAAAAATATAATAATATAATACAGGTACTAATTGATTCCTTGATGAATTTTGTACTTGTGGCTATGTTGCCAGTGTCTATAGAAATATGGATTCTGGCGTTTTTTGTTTTATACCGTGTACAGGATGAAACTCTTCCTGTGCAGTATGAATTGTTCTCATACCAATTATCTTTGTCAGTACAATTATTTTCACTTTCGGATATAAAAGATCCCCTGATTGATCTGGTATATCCAAAGGCCAGGGCGCCTGATTCCTTTAAGGAATCACGGCGCCTTTTTGCTTGTTCTTGCAAATTCTAATCCTCATACCAAGAGGGTTAAATATAAAATTTAGGAGGTCACTATTATGAGACAGGTAGCGATTTATGGAAAAGGTGGGATTGGAAAATCCACTACTACACAGAATTTAACAGCAGGGCTTGGAGAAATGGGAAAGAAAATTATGATCGTAGGGTGTGACCCGAAAGCAGACTCAACCCGCCTGGTGCTCCATGGCCTGGCACAAAAGAGTGTTCTGGATACGCTGAGAGAAGAAGGGGAAGAAGTGGAACTAGACTCCATCATGAAGACCGGTGCTTTTGGGATTCGCTGTGTTGAATCCGGCGGACCGGAACCGGGAGTTGGTTGTGCCGGAAGAGGGATCATTACTTCCATCAACATGCTGGAGCAGTTGGGGGCTTATACGGATGATCTGGATTATGTATTTTATGATGTTTTAGGTGACGTTGTCTGTGGCGGTTTCGCAATGCCGATCCGGGAGGGAAAAGCGCAGGAAATCTACATTGTTGCCAGCGGCGAAATGATGGCTCTATATGCTGCAAACAACATTTGCAAAGGGATTCAGAAGTATGCAGCTACCGGCGGTACTCGTTTGGGCGGCATCATCTGCAACAGCAGAAAGGTGGATGGAGAGAGGGAACTGCTGGAAGCCTTCGCAAAGGAATTAGGAAGCCAGCTTATCTATTTTGTACCGAGAGAAAATTTAGTACAAAGAGCGGAAATCAATAAGAAAACAGTAATTGACTTCGCTCCGGGGGAACCTCAGGCCGACGCGTACCGCGGACTCGCAAACGCGGTGGACAGCAACGATATGTTTGTTGTTCCAAAGCCAATGGTTCAGGACCGTCTGGAAGAAATACTGATGGAACATGGTATATTGGACATTTGATGTATGAATCCGGTAAGGCCTTTATCAAATAGGTAGAATTCTTATAAAAATCATTTGGAGGGTGTAATTATGGTGATGATTAGAGCGATTATCCGGCCTGAAAAAGTTGGGGTAGTATTATCGGAGTTGAGTGATGCCGGATTCCCTGCAGTTACAAAAATGGATGTTATGGGACGGGGCAAACAGCGTGGTGTGAAGGTTGGAGATGTATTCTATGACGAAATTCCCAAGGAAATGCTGATGATGGTGGTTAAAGATGAAGATAAGGATGATGTTATCCGGATTGTTGTAAAAAATGCGAAAACAGGTGAAAAAGGCGCTTTCGGAGATGGAAAGATCTTCGTAAGCCCTGTAGAGGAAGTATACACCATCAGTTCGGGAAACAACCAATTGTAGGAGGAGGAGATTCAATGAAAGAAGTAATGGCTGTCATACGAATGGATATGGTCAACAAAACCAAGGAAGCGCTGCTTCTGGAAGGTTTTTCCTCCATGAACTGTAGAAAGGTGCTGGGCAGAGGAAAGAAAAAAGTTGATTTTTCATTAATCGAAGGAATAATATCCGGTTCAGAAATCACTTCACCCGTAATCGCAGAAAGTTTATCCGAAGGACACCGGTTAATTCCCAAAAGACTGATTTCCTTGGTAGTACAGGACAGCGAAGTAAAAAAGGTGATAGAAACACTGATCAGCATCAACAGCAAAGGAAAGCCCGGAGATGGGAAGATATTTATAATGCCCGTTACGGATGCGGTCAGGGTAAGAACCGGGGAGTCCGGTGAATTGGCAATATAAACATAGGAATTAAGAAGGCAGAATGAAGTGAAATTAAAGGATTCATTTCATTGCGGCCATTAAAATTCACAATCCAAAGGAATGGAGTGGTTTTATGAAGCAGAACACGGTGAAACAACAGGTAAACAAGATGCTGGAGAAGTATCCTGCTGCCGTGTTTAAAAATAGAAAAGAACACGTAGTGGTAAAGGAAAATGAACTGGAAGAGGCCCAAAGAATAACGGCGAACACACGAACCATCCCTGGAATTATTACCAACAGGGGATGCTGCTACGCAGGTTGTAAAGGTGTTGTAGTCGGTCCTCTGCGAGATGCCTTGATTATTACCCATGGACCCATCGGCTGCGGTTACTACAGTTGGGGTACCCGGAGGCATAAGGGAAGGACTGCGGGCGATGAGAAGAATTTTCTCAATTATTCCTTTAATACCGACCTTCAGGAGGGGGATATCGTTTTCGGCGGAGAAAAGAAGCTGAGACAGGCAATCCGGGAAGCTGTGGAAATCTTTCACCCGGAAACCGTCATGATTTGTTCTACATGTCCCGTAGGCCTCATCGGTGATGATATCAATGCAGTTGCCAGCTGGGCACAGAAGGAATTCGGAATCAAGGTTCTGGCTTTCAGCTGTGAGGGCTATAAGGGAGTCAGCCAATCCGGCGGCCATCATATCGCCAATAACCAGTTGATCAAACACATCATTGGAACCGGAGACAAGGCCGTCGGTAAATACTCCATCAATATTCTCGGTGAATATAACATCGGTGGAGACGGGTGGGAAATCGAGCGGGTGCTAAAGAAAATCGGTTACCATATTGTATCCGTAATGACGGGGAATGGGACCGTTGAAGAACTGAAAAGTGCCCATAAGGCAGACTTGAACGTAGTTCAATGCCATCGTTCCATCAACTATATCGGCGAAATGATGAATACAAAATACGGAACGGATTGGATTAAAGTAAACTTTGTTGGCGTCAAGAGTACCATAAAGAGTCTCAGAGATATTGCATTGTATTTTGATGACCCGGACCTGATGGCAAGAACGGAAGCGGTGATTGCAGAAGAATTGTCTGAAATCAGTCCGATAATGGAGCAATACCGCAAATCCTGTGAAGGGAAAACGGCAGCACTATTTGTGGGTGGTTCCAGAGCCCATCACTATCAGGTTCTCCTAAAGGATCTGGGAGTCGAGACTGTTCTTGCCGGGTATGAATTCGGTCACCGCGATGATTATGAAGGCAGGGAGGTAATCCCCACCATCAAGGAAGACGGCGATAGCAAGAATATAGAAAGCATTGAAGTTGAAGCAGATCCCAAGCAGTATAAACTTTATCTTTCCAAGGAGCAGTTGGAGAAACTGAAAGATAAGCTGAAAATCAACTATTACGAGGGTATGATGAAGGAAATGCCGGATGGAAGTGTTGTAGTCGATGATTTGAATCATTTTGAAACAGAGGAACTGATTAAGGTTCTAAAACCCGATATCTTCTGTTCCGGTATCAAAGACAAGTATGTGGCGCATAAGCAGGGGATATTCTCAAAACAGCTTCATTCATACGATTACAGCGGTCCATATGCAGGTTTCAAAGGAGCTGTCAATTTTGCAAGAGATATCGCCATGGGTCTCACTACACCTTCATGGAAATATGTCACTCCTCCATGGAAAACTGAGCCCATGTTGGAAGGAAGCATAGTAGGGGGGTAAAGAATATGTTGGAATATACACCAAAGGAATATGCAAAAAGAGATGCATTAAATGTCAATCCAGCGAAAACATGCCAGCCGGTGGGGGCCATGTATGCTGCACTGGGAATACACAAATGTCTTCCCCACAGTCATGGTTCGCAGGGATGCTGCTCATTTCACCGAATGTTTTTAACGAGAAATTTCCGCGATCCCGTTATGGCATCTACCAGCTCCTTTACAGAAGGTGCTGCCGTATTCGGAGGAGGTACGAATCTTAAGACATCCATTAAAAATGTTTTTTCCATCTATAATCCGGACATTATTGCCGTGCACACCACCTGCCTTTCCGAGACCATCGGAGACGACATTCCCACCTATATTGCGCAGTCCCAGGTGCCGGAAGGGAAAATTGTTATCCATGCCAATACACCCAGCTATCAGGGATCACACGTAACCGGGTTTTCCAACATGGTAAAGGGCATGGTAAAGTACCTTTCCGAAAACAGTAAAATACCCAACGGTAAATTAAATATTATTCCCGGTTTTGTGAATCCTGGGGATATGAGAGAAATTAAGAGGATGATGAAAGCCATGGGCATACCCTTCGTCATGTTTCCGGATACCAGTAACGTAATGGATGCACCGATGACCGGAAAATATGATATGTATCCCAAAGGGGGGACGAAGGTAGCGGATATTATTGATACGGGGAATTCGAAGGCAACTTTGGCATTAGGAAGCTTTGCCTCTGCGGACGGCGCCTATGAATTGGAGAAAAAATGCAAGGTCCTTGCAAAAGTGCTGAAAACTCCCCTGGGAATCAAAGCGACGGATGATTTCCTGATGGCACTTTCTAAAATAACCGGAATGAACGTTCCAGAAGAACTGGAAGAAGAGCGGGGACAGTTAGTGGATGTAATGGTGGACTGCCATTATCATTATCATGGGAAGAAGGTTGCTATTTTCGGTGACCCGGATTTGGTTCTGGCTCTCACGGAGTTTGCTATCAGCCTTGGGATGATTCCGAAGTATGTACTGACGGGAACTCCCGGAGAAGCTTTTGAGCGGGAAGCAAAAGCCATGTTGGAAGCAGCGGGTATCGATGGAAAAGTGAAGGCTTTGGGAGATCTGTTTACTCTCCACCAATGGATGAAGGAAGAACCTGTAGATTTGTTAATGGGAGGAACCCATGGCAAATTCATTGCCAGAGCGGAAGACGTACCTTTTGTAAGAATTGGATTCCCCATTCTGGACCGGAGCGTACATTCCTATATGCCGGTAGTCGGATATAAAGGTGCCATGAGAGTTGTCGAAATGATCAGCAATGCCCTGCTGGACCGTCAGGATAGAGACGCAGCCGATGAAGACCTGGAATTGATTATGTAACGAGGGAACCCTTACATCTGACCCCCATTCTTCGCTTTACTAAATATTTGAAAAATAATAGGGAGGATACTTTGGAGTGGTCTTGCAGCTTTACCCCTCACCCTCCAACTCTCTTCTCAAATTGGTAGAGGTAAAGAATAGAAGAACTCCGTATTTCCCCTTCTACCAAGTTTGGAGAAGGGGATGAGGGTTGATAAACGAAGGGAAAGCCTATTGCTGAAACTGTAAACCTTATAGCTAATTATCGGATATAGATGTAAAGGTGGGATTACCATGGAGGAACCAATAGCTATACTCACAGAAAGAAAAGATTTTATATGCCACAAATCCAAGGAAAGTGGCACCGGCGGCATGAAATGCGACCAAGATAGTGTGGCGGGAGCAGTAAGCCAGAGGGCCTGTGTTTACTGTGGGGCCAGGGTAGTGTTAAATCCCATCACCGATGCCTGCCATATTGTTCACGGGCCCATTGGCTGTGCCAGTTATACCTGGGATATACGCGGAAGCCTTTCCAGCGGGCCGGAATTATATCGAAACAGTTTTTCAACGGATTTGCGGGAACAGGATGTGATCTTTGGCGGAGAGAAGAAACTGGCCGGTGCCATTGACGAAGTCGTGAAACAGTATGCGCCCAAAGTTGTTTTTGTTTACGCCACCTGCATCGTCGGAGTGATCGGAGATGACCTGGAAGCGGTTTGCAAAGCTGCCGAGCAAAGGCACTCCCTCCGGGTAATTCCTGTAAAATCCAGTGGATTTGCCGGTAATAAATCCATGGGATATAAAGCTGCCTGTAATGCACTGCTTCGCCTGATGGGAAATGAAAAGCCCCGGAAGGTTTCAAAAGTGAACTATCTGGGTGATTTCAACCTCGCAGGGGAGATCTGGATCATCGAGGATTACTTAAAGAAAATCGGCGTTGAGATTCTGACGAAAATTACGGGAGATTCCCGGTGTGAAGACGTAATATGTTCCCCGGCAGCATCTCTTAATATCGTACAGTGTGCCGGTTCCATGACCTATCTGGCAAAGGAGATGGAAGAAAGGTTTGGAATTCCTTATACCAAGGTCAGCTTTTTTGGGCTGGAAGATACGAAGCGGTCCATTATGAGCATAGCAGAGGCTATGGGAGATAGGGAAACCCTTAATAGGGCCAGGGAACTGATTTTTATTGAGGAACTCCGGACTTCATGGCAGTTGGAACCCTACCGGCAGCGCCTGAAAGGCAAAAAAGCGGCAATCTACGTTGGCGGAGGGTTTAAGGCCATTTCATTAATCAAGCAATTTTCCGACCTGGGGATGCAAACTGTAATGGTGGGTACCCAAACAGGAAAGGCAGAAGATTATGAAGTAATCCGAAGCATGGCGGAGGAAGGAACCGTAATTTTGGATGACACGAATCCTTCCGAATTGGAGAAGTTCATGAAGGAGAAGGGAGCGGACATACTGGTGGGTGGTGTAAAGGAAAGGCCCTTGGCCTATAAGCTGGGTGTTGCCTTCTGCGACCATAACCATGAAAGAAAGCATCCGCTTTGTGGTTTCGAGGGTGCAGTGAATTTCGCAAAAGAGGTTGATTTGACCATAAATAGTCCTGTATGGAAGTATATACGCCGTAAGGAAGGTGATCCCTGTGACAAATAGAAACGCTGTGAATTTAAATATAAATCCTTGCAAAATGTGTATGCCGATGGGAGCTGTTCTGGCTTTGAAGGGAATCGAAAACAGCATGGTATTGCTGCACGGATCTCAGGGATGCAGTACGTATATACGGAGACACATGGCAGGACACTATAATGAACCCATTGATATTGCCTCCTCTTCTCTCAATGAGGAAGGAACGGTATATGGAGGAGAAAATAACCTAAAAAAGGGTTTGAAAAATATAATCAAAGTCTATAACCCTGATGTCATCGGCGTAGCTACCACCTGTTTGGCGGAAACCATAGGGGAAGATATCCGGCGAATTACTGCTGAATTTAAAGAGGAAGAAATGACGGAAGGTGTAAAGATTATTCCTGTACAAACTCCGGGTTATGGTGGAACCCAGTTTGAAGGGTATTTTTCCACACTGCGGTCCCTGGTAGCAGAATTGGCCACCGATAAAACTCCGAAGGACAGGATCAATTTGATCGTACCTCCCATGAGTCCCGGGGATATAAGAAATATCAAAAATATGCTGGAAACCATGAAGATTCAGCATGTTCTTTTTCCCGACTGTTCCGATACCCTGGATGCTCCTTATGCAGAAAGCTTTAGAAAAATCCCCCAGGGAGGAACAGGGCTTCAGGATATTGAAGGTATGGCAGGGGCAGTTGCTACTGTGGAGATGAGCGTTACGGTGCCGGAAAATCTTTCGCCGGGAAGGTATCTGGAAGAAAATTTTGGAGTTCCATTGTATCGGTGCCCCATACCCATTGGAATTGAAAATACGGACCGGTTTTTATGGACACTGTCGGAGGCAGCCGGAAAGGAAATACCGGAGAAGTTCAAGCGGGAAAGAGGACGGCTGCTGGATGGAATGATCGACTCCCATAAACATAATGCAGAAGGCCGGGCGGTGATCTATGGAGAACCGGAGCTGACTTATGCAGTGGCAGGACTATGCAGGGAAAATGGCATAAAGCCGGTACTGATCGCTACCGGAAGTCAAAACGAAAAACTGAAGCACCTTTTAGAAGCGGCAACATCGCAAGGAGAATTTTCACCGAAAGTTGTAAATGATACGGACTTTGAATTTATTGAAAAGCAGGTATTGGAGCAAAAGGCCAATCTACTGCTGGGAAATTCCGACGGGAAATTCATAACCGAAAGGCATGGAGTGCCTCTGGTGCGAATGGGTTTTCCCATTCATGACAGGGTTGGCGGCCAAAGATTGGTTTATACCGGCTATGACGGAACCTTGCAACTGCTGGACAATATGACCAACACCCTCCTGGAGAGAAAATATGAAAGCTACAGACAAAACATGTATCAGAAGTATTATCTGGAACCTCAGCAAAGTCAGGAAGAAACCTCAAGAGAAGCGAAACAGGGAAGATATAGTAAAGAACTGATGGAAAAGACGAAAAGCCATCCCTGTTTTACTCCAGGAGCCTGCAACAATGCAAGAATGCACATTCCCATAGCGCCGGCCTGTAATATATCCTGTAACTACTGTAACCGAAAATACGATTGTGTCAATGAAAGCCGGCCCGGAGTTACGAGCGAGGTCTTAACACCGGAGCAGGCTGCGGAGAAGTTTATGACCGTTAAAAGCAAGCTGACGAATCTAAAAGTAGTAGGAATTGCAGGGCCAGGGGATGCACTGGCAAACTTCTCCCAGGTCAGGAAGTCCGTGGAGTTGATAAAAAAGCTGGATCCCGGGATTATGTTCTGCCTTTCCACCAACGGGCTGATGCTGCCTTATTATGCCGAAGAAATCATTGCCCTCGGCATCCAGCACGTGACCATTACCATCAATGCCATCGATCCGGAAATCGGGGCGAAAATCATTGGACAAATCAATTATTTAGGGCATGTGCTCAAAGGCAGCGAAGCCGCTGCCCAATTATTAAAAAACCAATTGCAGGGGTTGGAATTCCTGGCTTCTCGGGGTGTTATCTGCAAAGTTAATATCGTGATGATAAAGGGGATCAATGACCAGCATATTGAGGCAGTGGTAAAAAAAGTGAAGGAATGCGGTGCCTATATGACAAATATTATGCCGTTAATTCCTGCAAAGGGTGCAGTATTTGAAAATATGCCGCTGACCAGCAACAAGGAACTGAACAGCCTTAGAAAGAAGTGCGGGCTCGAACTTCTGCAGATGTACCATTGCAAACAGTGTAGGGCGGATGCCATAGGAACCCTTGGACAGGATATCTCGCAAGAGTTCCGAAGCGGGTGCAGCAGTGAAAACAGTCAAGAAGAACCGAGGGCGAGGATTGTAAGGTTTGCCGTTGCTTCCAAAAGTGGCATTCTGGTGGATGAACACTTTGGCCACGCGGAGGAGTTTTATATCTATGAATACCGCAACGGCACAATTCAGCTGCTGGAAAAAAGGAAAATGAAAAAATACTGTACCGGGGTTGAGGAATGCGACAATGAGGAGAACAAGTTGGATCGAGCCGTTAGTGCCTTATCGGACTGTAAGGGTGTTCTTGTTCTCAGGATCGGTTATCATCCTTCCAAGAAACTGGCGGAGAAGGGTATCCATATCCTGCAAACCTGCATGAGAATCGAGGATGCCATCCGGACTGCCGTAAAAGAGATGGATGCAGCCGTTGAACTGTTGGAGACTGTTATATAAGGCGCTGTAAAATAATTAGCTGGTCTTTTTTGCGGGCCCGATGCGGACAGCGAACTTTATACATTACTTTCTGCGTAGCATCCAAGGGGGCTCAAAGAATTAACGGTTCTTTTTTCGCGGAGCCTGGCTGGATACAGACAGGCTAGGAGCAAAATTATAGAAACGTTTATTTCTTTGAGCACACAAATGATAGGTAGTTGGGTCAGTTGGATGCGGAGTAGATTCCTATAAAGTTCGATGGCCATTGCCACAATGAAGGGTGTAGCAAAATTATAGACTCTGCTTTATTTTACAAGCCCTAAATGCAAAGGAGATGAGGTCAATGCAAAAACCCAAGTATCATGTTTTTGTCTGTACAAGTTCAAGAATAAATGGCCAGCAGAAAGGCTTCTGCTATTCGAAAGATGCAGTTGGAATTGTACAAAGTTTTATGGAGGAGCTGGATAACAATGATTTGTCGGGAGAGGTGATGGTAACCAATACCGGATGTTTCGGAATCTGTGAGGCCGGTCCTATCGTAGTGGTATACCCGGAAGGAATATGGTACAGAAGTGTTACGGCGGAGGATGTAGCGGAAATCGTGGAATCCCATCTGATCAACGGACAAAAGGTTGAAAGATTGGAAATCAAGTAGGTTTTGAGGTGGAGGGATGGTTATGTGGGCAGGAAGTAAAAAAGTATACAAAAGCAGATGGATTGACCGCACGCTGGATGAAATATGCAGAAGCCATCCTTGTAGTACCGATGAACTGGAGGTGTTTGCCCGGCTTTTGAAATCCCTGGGGGTAAGCCTCATAGAGATCCAGGCAGGATTCCACCGGAGACTTGAGAAAGTCCCGGCAGACTGGTTTGTCTTCCGTGTCGAAACTACGGAAGATTTGAATGAATGTATTGAAAAGCAGATAAAATACTGTGTTCTGAAGATGGAAAAACTGCCGGATAAGGAGCAGATGATCCGACTGCACCGGAACAATGTGAAAATTACCCTGGAGGCTGTGGCAGATCGGGTAAAACAGGTTGATATGCTGGTGGCAATGCTGGACAGAAAAATGTGGAGATATATTCATACGATACGGCTAACGGGGTTGCGTGAGTACGAACATAAAAACTGGGCAGAGTCTTTGGAGAAAATAAGACAGCAGAGTGTAGAACTGGATTTGTGTCCATCCAATTCACTGCATATGGCAGGTGCCATTGTTGTAGAGGGGCTGCTGCAAGGAGTACAAACCGTAACATGCTCATTCTCCGGATTCGGGCATCACCGGAGTTATGCCCCTTTGGAAGAAGTCATGACCTCCATGGCAGTGCTTGGAAGTACTTTCAAGGTCTATAATCTTGCAGTTCTTCCTGAACTGTGTAAAAAGTTTTGTGAAATCACCGGAAAAACTATAATAGAAAACAAGCCTGTCATAGGAAGCGCAATCTTTACCTATGAATCCGGTATCCATGCCCATGGAATCGAGAGAGATCCCATTACTTATGAGCCCTTTGCTCCAGAACTGGTGGGACGGAAGCGGCAGATGAAAATTGGGAAACATTCAGGGAGAAAATCGGTGGAGAAGAAGCTGAGCGAGATGGGGATAAACAGCAATAAACAAAACCTTGAGGCATTACTGGAGATGATTCGTTCAAAGAGTATTTTACTGAAGAGGGATCTCCTTGATGAAGAGATTGTATCTTTGCTTGAAGCCTAGAGTCTCAGGTAAAGAGAGTATAACACTATTTCGTTCAGGGTTAGGGGGGAGATTATGCAGGTACGGATTGTAGACACAACCTTGAGGGACGGTGAGCAGGCAGCCGGCATTGCCCTGGGTATCGAGGAAAAAGTAAGTATAGCAAAGCTGTTGAATGATCTGGAAATTTATCAAATTGAGGCTGGGACACCGGCCATGGGAGGCGACGAAAAGAAGAGTATTGAAAAGATGACCTCCCTTGGGCTGAAAAGCAAGATATCCGCCTGGAACCGCATGCGGAAAGAAGATATACAGCATTCTCTGGACTGCGGTGTGGATATCATTCACATTGCTGTCCCGGCTTCGGATATTCAAATCAGTACAAAATTGAATAAAGATCGTGAATGGGTAATTGAGAATTTAAAAAGGAGTGTGTACTACGCCATAAGTCAGGGAGCTCATGTAACCATCGGGCTTGAGGATGCTTCCAGGGCGGATGTCCGATTTTTATTACGGATCATGGCGGTTGCCATGCTGGAAGGGGTAAAGCGGGTTCGATATGCGGATACGGTAGGGATCCTGCATCGGCAAAGAGCTTTTGATGAGGTACAGCGATTGAGGGACGAACTTTCGATGGAGATTGAGATGCACACACACAACGATCTGGGAATGGCAGTGGCAAATTCCATCTGGGCGGCAAAAGCAGGGGCGGAGTATATTGACTGTACCATTGGCGGTGTAGGAGAGAGAGCAGGAAATTGTGACTACCTGCAGTTTATCGAAGCTGCAAAATTCTATCTGGGAAGATTTAAAAGTTTGAATACCCAAAAGATTCTTTCTACGCAAGTGAAAATAATGAATATTATCCGAGGAAGATAAGTTATTCTTTTATAGATACCCAAACCCCTGTTGTGTGAATTCACACAACAGGGGTTTGGGTATCTATTGTTTGGAGGGCATTGATTTGGCTCCTTCAAAGACTCTTTTTCTCTGCGACCATAACTTTTATGTAAGCGCTTACAAATGTGTTTATGCTCGTTATAAATATAACAAGCATATAAATATTGACATGGAAGGAAAGAATATATTAAAATTAGTGTAAGCGCTTACAATAAAATGAGAAAATGAGGGATGGAAATGTCAAACCATATTATAGAAGAGGCAAAACGATGCTTACAGTGCAAGGTTCCAAAATGTAAAGAGGGATGCCCTGTGGGAACGCCGATTAACGAGGTGATAGGGCTGCTGCTGCAGGGGAATATCGCAAGTGCAGGAAAAATACTTTTTGAAAATAATCCTCTTTCCGTGGTCTGTTCCTTAGTCTGTCCTCATGAACTGCAGTGCGAAGGCTGCTGTATACTTGGGAGGAAAGGAAGCTCCGTTCATATTAGCACCATTGAGCACTATATTTCGGATTATTATTTGAATCTGGTCAATAACAGGCCGGAGAAAAATCCTGACAAAAAGATTGCCATCATCGGGTCAGGGCCTGCGGGGATTACCATTGCATTCCTATTAGCTGCAAAAGGATATGATATTACCATTTTTGAGGGATATGATCAAATTGGGGGAGTTCTGCGTTATGGAATCCCTGAGTTCAGACTGCCCAAAGCACTGCTTGAACGGCTTCGGGAAAAAGTCCTTCACATGGGTGTGAAAATCCGGCCCAATACGCTGATTGGCAGTACGTTAACAGTGGATGATCTTTTTCGAGACGGGTACAAAGCAATCTTTATCGGCACAGGAGTCTGGAAGCCCAGGGCATTGAATATAAAAGGAGAAAGCCTGGGGCATGTTCATTTTGCCATCGATTATCTGAAGAATCCTGATGTGTACAGTCTAGGGAATAGAGTCTGTGTCATTGGGGCAGGAAATGTAGCTATGGATGTTGCCAGAACGGCCTTACGAAAAGGCTCCAGGGAAGTAACCGTAATGTACCGTAAAGGTGAAAAGGAGGTTACAGCCCTTTCCCAGGAGGTAGAGTATGCCAAACTGGACGGTGTGAAGTTTATGTATTACAGGTCTCCTGTAGAAATCACCGATTATGGCGTAATTCATGTACGGACGGAAATGGTGAAGGAGAAAGAAACGGAAGAAAAGATTGTGGAGATTCCGGCAACAGAGGAACTGCTTGCTGCAGACAGTGTAATCATTGCTGTTAGCCAGGGGCCAAGAGCCACTGTCGTATCCAATACAAAACAAATTGAGGTGAATGCCTACGGATTGCTCATAACGGATGAATATGGCAGAACAACACGGGAGGGTGTTTTTGCTTCGGGTGATGTGGTTACAGGGGCTAAAACAGTGGTTGAAGCTGTTCGAAGGTCTAAAATGGTAGCAGCGGCTATCGAGGAGTATGTGGGCGTGTAAAGGGAATGAGAAGGAGCAGAACCTTCGTGGCATCAGTACCTGGGTTAACAGGCTGCAAAACATAATAAACAAGCCGATCATGGGTAGAGGGGCAGTAACGAGGCAAACAAAAGGCGTTATGCCCCTACCCCCAAATTTCTTCCTGTGTAAGTCATAAACGGTCAATTTTGTTCATCCAGGATTTCCGCCTGTTCTCGCCTGGAAATGGAATTTGCGGTACCCAGGCCCAAAAACCAGAAAATCAAGACCAGCAGTGGGAGAAAAGTGATTTTAACCCACAGGGCAGGATTCGTGCCGGAAGCGAAGAAATCCGTTAGGATTCCCAGTGCTATAAAATAGAACCCGATCCGGGTGCTGCTGCTGGTATAAATGAGCCTCTTCAAGCTGGTGGCGGATGCGTTGAATTTTTTGACATAATAAAAATCCTTTTTCATTCTGCTGAAGGCAACCTGCGCCATGAGTAAAGCACCTGAAATTACAAGGGTTTTCGAGAGCAGGTAGAGTAAAATATGTAACAAGTCTCCCCGGGAACCTGAAAAGCCCGAAAGTTTTGCGGTATTGGTAGTTTTATCCCAGTCAAGCTTCAAGCCCAGCTCATTGCATATCTCACGAAGAGCCACATAGGTCTTATCATCGTAAAGAATATTGGGGATATCGGTTTTATTTCCTTCAATCTGGATTTTAACCTGATTTACAAATATATCTACAATATCATTGCCACCATAGACGACTGCAGTCGAAAGAAGGAAAATTGCCAGAATGCAGACAACGGCAAATAAAGGCATTTTATTTCTCATAGCATCATTCTCCAAATTCAGTGTATTGTCCCCATTATACTACAGTTTTAAACGGATTTCTACAATAAAGATGCAGGTCATCAATTCGTAATATGGGAGTATGGGCCGGCTGATCAAGGTGCAAACCGAGGAGTTTTAAAACAATACTTTGACAATAGGACAATTTTACATTAAAATTAAAGAGGATCTAAGGGAGTTGAGAAATATGAATTCCAAATTAAAGGATGAACTGACGGATAATTTATTTGAAGCGGTACTGCTCCTGGAAACTACTGAGGAGTGCTACAATTTTTTTGAAGATATATGCACAATATCCGAGATCAAGGCATTGGCGCAGCGGCTTGAAGTGGCAAAGATGCTGAAGGAAGACAAGACCTATACCGAAATCTGTGAAAAAACGGGTGCCAGCACGGCAACCATCAGCAGAGTAAACCGGTCATTGAACTATGGGGCTGATGGATATAAAATGGTACTGCAGCGATTAGAAAAAAACAACACATAGAAGGGATTTATTTCGATTCATTCTATGGTATAATAATACGGATAGTTTTACTTTGACGGAAATGACTTTCGTGTCCTCGTTTTACTATCGACGATATATGGAAAGGGTAAGAAATGTTTAAAAGACTGTTTATCAGTCTGTTGATATTGTCGACACTTGCATCGGAAGGGATTGTAAACTTTCCGGTTAAATTTTATAACATGTATCTGGTCGACATCAACCGATTTGATTTTTATGTTGAAAATGAACAAAGTATTCAAGATAAATTAAACAGTGAAGCTGAAACCGGCGGTGCTTACGCATCATCTTTGGAGAGCGCAGGTGACGGCCTTTTTGTGTTGTCCCCGGATACCACTGCGTTTTTTTCAAGACTACACTCGATGGAGCCACTGGATATTCCAACGGCTTTTCCAACCGAGCCATCCTTTTCGTTTGCTTATAAAGCTGTACCCTTCTATGGGGCAGCTCTGAATATATATGATAATAAGGATATCATCTTCAAGTCTTCCGACAATTCTCCTCCGCAATTTTACAACAATAGTACCGGTATATAAACGAATATTGGAGTGATTGTATGCTTTACCTGCTGGCCTGTTTCATGGGAATAGCAGCCGGTTTGGCAGCAAAAGGCAGTATTTCCAATCTGGCGAATTTCAAGCTGGAAAAGATATATCTCATAATTGCAGCCTTTGTTATTCGAACCACCGCTCAGGTGTTAAGTGCCCGAGGGATGGTATGGCTCATCGAAAGCAGCCTGCTGATATACGGAATTACGTTTTTACTGCTGCTTGCTGCTTTCTGGTATAATCGACATAGTATAGGCGCACTGATCATCGGTGCAGGTTGTCTGATGAATAATGTAGTCATGCTCCTGAACGGAGGCAAAATGCCTGTTAGCCTGGAGGCTATGGATCGGGCAGGGATGACTGGTATGCTGGAATTCATGAAAAATGGAGCGGACGGAAAGCATTCCTTGCTTACCGAAAGTACAAAGCTTCCGTGGTTGGCGGATATCATTCATCTCCCATCCTTTTTAGGTTTGTTAATGGAAATCGTAAGTATTGGAGACCTGGTTATCGCACTGGGCCTGGCGGTTTTAACATTTGAAGCAGTGCGGGGAAAAAGAATAAATTGGAGGGATTCTCATGCTGAAATTACTTGAGAAGGTTTTTGGAAATTATAGTGATCGCGAAGTGAAAAGAATTATACCGATTGTGGATGAAATAGAAGGACTGGAGCCGAAAATGCAGGCATTGAGCGATGAACAGCTCAAAGGAAAAACCGCGGAGTTTAAAAAGAGGCTGGCCGATGGGGAAACTCTGGATGATATCCTGCCGGAAGCATATGCTGTAGTAAGAGAAGCGGCTGTAAGAACTCTTGGACAAAGGCATTTCAGGAGTCAGTTGATCGGTGGTATCGTACTTCATCAGGGAAGAATTGCAGAAATGAAAACCGGTGAAGGTAAAACCCTCGTTGCTACCTTGCCTGTATACCTAAACGCCCTGGAAGAAAAAGGCGTTCATGTAGTCACTGTAAATGACTACCTGGCGAAGTACCAGAGTGAGTTGATGGGAAAGGTCTATAATTTCCTGGGACTCTCCGTAGGTTTGATTGTTCATGATATGGACAATGAAGAAAGAAGAAAGGCCTACCATTGCGATATTACCTACGGTACAAACAATGAATTTGGCTTTGATTACCTGAGAGACAACATGGTCATCTATAAAGAGGAAATGGTACAGCGGGATCTTCGTTATTCCATCGTGGATGAAGTGGATAGTATTTTGATCGATGAAGCCAGAACGCCGCTGATTATTTCCGGTGCGGGAGACAAATCCACAGACCTCTACAAACATGCAGACAGTTTTGTGAGAAAGCTGAAAGCCAAGATTTATATCCGTACCGATGACAAGGAGCACAACGACGACATCGAAGAGGATTACATTATCGATGAGAAGGCCCATACTGCCGTCCTTACTGCAAAAGGCGTAAAAAAGGCGGAGCAGTATTTTAACGTGGAAAACCTCTCGGATTCCGATAATATGACTGTGTCCCATCATATCAACCAGGCATTGAAAGCCCATGGGCTGATGAAGCTGGATAAGGACTATGTGGTGAAAGAGGGAGAAGTCATCATTGTTGACGAGTTCACCGGACGTCTGATGTACGGTAGAAGATACAGTGATGGTTTGCACCAGGCCATAGAAGCGAAGGAAGGCGTGAAGGTGGAAAGGGAAAGCAAAACCCTGGCGACCATCACATTCCAGAATTACTTCAGAATGTATAATAAGCTTGCCGGTATGACAGGTACCGCCCTGACGGAAGAACAGGAATTCAGGACCATATATAAGCTGGACGTTGTTGTCATACCGACCAATAAGCCCGTAATAAGGATTGACCACCCGGATTCCGTCTATAAAAACCAGATAGGGAAGTATAATGCGGTTATCAATGAAATTGTGGAAGCAAATAAAAAAGGACAGCCGACGCTGATCGGTACTATATCCATCGAGAAGTCCGAGCTGCTGAGTGCCCTGCTGAAAAAACGCGGTGTGCAGCATCAGGTCCTGAACGCCAAATTCCATGAGAAGGAAGCGGAGATCATCGCACAGGCCGGTAGGCTTGGAGCCGTTACCATTGCAACCAATATGGCAGGTAGAGGTACCGACATCATGCTGGGCGGAAACCCGGAATTTATGGCAAGACAGGAAATGAGGAAACAAGGATATCCGGACGATTTGATCATGCAGTCCGCAGGTTTTAATGAAACCTCGGATGAGTTGGTTCTGAGTGCAAGAAAGGTATATCAGGAGCTATATCATAAATTTAAAGAAATTACCACGGAAGAGGGAAAAAAGGTTGTTGAAGCAGGTGGACTTTATATTATAGGTACGGAACGGCATGAGTCCAGACGTATCGATAACCAGTTACGAGGTCGTGCGGGCCGTCAAGGAGACCCTGGAGCTTCCCGGTTCTATATCTCCCTGGAGGATGATCTCATGCGGCTTTTCGGCTCCGACCGGCTTACCCGGATCGTGGAAGCCCTGGGTCTGGAAGAAGATCAGCCTATCGAGCACAAAATGCTGTCCAGCGCTATTGAAAATGCGCAGAAGAGAGTGGAAGGAAAGAACTTTGATATCCGTAGACATGTCATCCAGTATGACGATGTTATGAACAAGCAGAGAGAAGTTATTTATGGGCAGAGAAGGCAGGTGCTCAATGGGGAAAACCTGCGCGAAAGCTTTGTAAAGATGGTCGATGGTTTGGCGGAAGGTATTGTAAAGACTTACTGTGGAGAAGATCAGTACCCGGAAAACTGGGATTGGGATGCGATCCGGAGTTCTGCGGAGGGTATTCTGGTACCCGTAGGCTCCCTTAACTTCAGTAAGGAAGACATCGAATCCCTGGATAAGGACGATTTGAAAGAAAAACTCATTGAATTGATCAAAGAAAGATATGAAGCGAAGGAACAGGAACTTGGCAGTGAACTGATGCGTGAACTGGAAAGAGTTATTCTCTTGAGAGTGGTTGACCAGAAATGGATGGATCATATTGACGCCATGGATCAATTACGCCATGGTATCGGCTTGAGAGCATATGGGCAGAGAGATCCTGTTATCGAGTACAAATTTGAAGGCTTTGCCATGTTTGAAGAGATGATCAACAGCATCCAGGAAGATGCTTTGAAGTTCATTCTCAATACCCATATTGACAGGGAACAGATGCCGCAGCGTGAGAAGGTTGCAGAACCTGTTACCGCCAGCCATGGGGATGAGCCGAAAAAGCCTGTAAGCAAGAAGAGCGACAAGGTAGGACGAAATGACAACTGTCCGTGCGGAAGCGGTAAAAAGTATAAAATGTGTTGCGGAAAATAAAAACAGGCCCCTGACGATCTCAAAACAGATCGTCAGGGGCCTGTTTTTATTATTCATTACACTTCTTAATTTCACTATAAGGAAATAATCACCAAAAAGTACTTTTTGAATTGCATAGGCTTTTATTACATTTATTTCTTTTCAAGTATGGCAATCTCACGTTAATTTACCTACTTTTTTGATATCCATTTTTCTTGAAGGAATAATTATTGTCTCCTTTTCTATATCCGAACCGCTTTCACGTGAAACGAGATTTCTTCCGCTCTCTATTCTATCACTACATAAAATACCATGGCATGAATCATCCCAATTAAAATCACCAAGTAATTTTTTATGCATAAAATTAAGGAGATTTTTTTTATCGGACTCGGTTAAGACATCGCTTGGTGTAATTTCAATCCCCTCTTTAGTAAGACTTTTTATAACGTGATAATGCATTACTGATTTTTGATTATATGGAGCAAAGTAGTATTGAAAGCTTTTATCTGTATATTTAGCCAAAACAAATTCATCTACATCTTCCTTTTTCCATGTAGAATAATATTTGTAGACTTCGTCTATGTTCCACTCGAAGGTGCGTTCCGGATGGTGGTGTTCATGACATAGGCCTAAAGCATGACCAAATTCATGTAAAATAGTATGGCTACTTTTTTCCCCTTCACTGATATCCAAATCCATCGTTTGCTCTTGATTACATGGCCCTAGACAGGAGTGGCTTATACCATCATTTTCAATTAAGATTTTTATTTGTGCATCTTGATGATCTCCAAAGTTAAACTTCACTAATGCGTAAGGTTCCCACTGTTTAGCAAATTTTATTACAAGTTCCCTCTCGTTCAAATTACCGTTAAGAAACTTTACTTTTATTTCCGTATATGGTTCCCATGTTCTCTTTATATCAATTATCAACTCATATCTCCTCAGAATTTATATTTTTACTTATATTTTATCCTGATGGAATAGCAGTATGTATAAAAATAAAGTACACTATTAAACTAACGGGTGCTATAACTCAGTACCAATACATATCCCTTTTCCTTAAGAATGCTGGCTGATGCTGTTGACTATTTTTCCTTCGCTTGTGTTGCCCAATGATTTTCCGTATTTGTGAAGGCTTTGTTTGACTGTGCAAACAAGGGAATCCCTAAGCGGTAATCTGGTACAAGTTATTATCCCATTATTTCAGTTAGTCTTGTATAACGGAAAGGGGGAGATCGAAAAATGGTTATGAGAACAGTAGGGTTATTAGCGACATTTTGGTATGGCAAAGGAAAAAAACATTCTACGTCGAATATATAGTTGAACATGAAAGTGATGAAGATGCAGAAGGAGGAACAGAAATGAATTACGAAGAAGCTTTGCATTACATACATGGTACACTGAAGTTCGGCAGTAAACTCGGTTTGCACAATATTACCTGCTTGCTGGACCTTATGGGAAACCCCCACAAAAAGCTAAAATATGTGCATGTTGCCGGAACCAATGGAAAAGGGTCAACGACTGCATTTATAAGCAGTATCCTCGTTAAATCGGGGTATACCGTAGGAATCTTTACATCACCGTATCTGCAGAGGTTTACAGAAAGAATCAAGGTGAATCAGGACGAGATATCCGCTGAGGATCTTGCCCGGATTGCTACATTTGTAAAAAATAAAGTGGATATCATGCTGGAGAATGGGCAGAATCATCCGACAGAATTTGAAATTGTGACCGCCATCGCATTTCAGTACTACTATGAAATGCACTGCGACATTGTCGTCCTGGAAGTAGGTTTGGGAGGCAGGTTCGATTCTACCAACGTGATTGAGTCTCCGGAAGCGGCGGTGATTACTACCATAAGCTATGATCATATGAACATACTGGGGGATACCCTTCCGAAAATAGCCTATGAGAAGGCAGGAATCATTAAGGAAAAGTGTGATGTTCTCCTATACCCACAGGCACCGGAAGTAGAAGATGTATTTGAAGCTGTTTGCAAAGAACGGGAAGCCAGATTAACTCCAGTGGATTTCCATGGAATCCAAAACGGAAGTTTCAGCGTCCATGGGCAAACCTTTGATTATAAGGAATACAGGGAATTGGAGATATCCCTTTTGGGAGAACATCAGATAAAGAATGCTGTTATGGCGCTCAACACAGTACTTTTATTAAAGGACAAGGGCTACAATATTCCAGAAAGTGCCATTCGGGAAGGCTTACGGAAGGCAAAGTGGCCCGGAAGGCTGGAAGTGGTGAGTATGAGTCCCCTTGTACTGATTGACGGCGCACACAATACCGAAGGCGCGGAGGTTATGGCGCGTGCTCTTCAAAAGTATTTCCCGGATAAAAAGAAGATTTTCATTTTTGGGGTATTGAAGGACAAGGACTATAAATCACTGGTAGAGGCTGTAGCACCGCTGGCCCACGGGTTTATTGCGGTTACACCCAACAGTGAAAGAGCGTTGCCGGCTCATGAATTGGAAGCATTTTTAAAAAAATATTGTGAAAATGTTTCCAGAAATGATACAATAAAGGAAGCAGTGGCCAAAGCCATGGAGTCATGGTCTCCAGACCAACTCATCTGTGCTTTCGGCTCACTCTACTATATTGGAGAAGTAAGAGAAATATTTATTGAATAATTAAATAAACATTCTCGATTTTCCATTTTCAATGCATGATGGGGGTGCTGATTTGATCCGATTAAGCGATGTACTGACAGATTTTCAACCGGTGGATGTAAAGGCTCTGGAGGAAAGAAACGGGAGTATGCCTGACGATATGAGAAATTCTATCGTTTTATATAATAAGGCCTTGGATAATCTTCGGACTAATAGCGAGGATATCGCCATCATTGAATTGAAAAAAGCCATTTCCATTAATCCTCATTTCCATGAGGCAATGAACCTTCTGGGACTTTGTTACGGGTATATCAAGGAGCAGGAAAAGGCGGCTGAAATGTTTAAGCGGGTAGTGGCCGCAGAGAACAACAGTGTGAAGGCTCTGGAGTACATGAAAATGTTGGAGGGAGGACAGGGAAGTTCCTTTAATAACAAACCTGTACCGAAAAATCAACGAAGGAGTCCCGGACCTGTTAAAACAAATCCTTCCGGGGAAGATAAAAAGAAATCCGGAAGCGCAAGTGCTGTAAAGATAACGGCCAAAGGAGTATTGGCCAACGACTACGTGAAGTATGGGATTGGGTTGGTAGCGGGCGCATTGCTTCTTTTACTGATTCAGCTTCCTTTCACCCTAGGAGAGAAGGAACAGCCTGTAACAAAAGATATGGATACTCCTGCAGCTACTACAGCAGCACCTGCTAAAGAGATTGAGGAGAAATACAATAAACTGAACGAAGAGTACCAAAAGCTTCAGAAGGAATACCAGCAGGCCAGCACGGAGCTCGGGTACTTTAAGGGGATATCAAGGCTCTCGGAGGTAGAAAGACTGGCTTCAGCGCGGAGTTATGAAGAAGGGGCGGATTTGTTGGTGCTTCTACGGTCTGTCCAGTTCCAAAGCCCTGAAAAGGAAAGGTACGACAAATTGGATAAGGAATTTTTGCCTAAAGCGACCTGGACGGTTTTCCAGGACGGGAGAAACCTGTTTTACAACCAGAACTACAAGGATGCAATTGCAAAAATGACAAAAGTTCTGAATTATGGGGGAGAGTGGGAATACATGCCCGATGCCCAGTTTTTTCTGGCTGAAAGCTATGCCGGAATTAACGATAAAACAAAGGCGCTGGAAAATTATAAAAAATTTAAGGAGAAATATCCAAACCATTGGCGTGTAAACGAAATCGATCAAAAGATCGCACAGTTAAGTAAATAAGGTGTCGTGAAATAGGAAAGGCTGCTGAAGTTATTAAAACTTCAGCAGCCTTTATTAGTTCTTTGAAAATTTTCGCTGCAGCCATGGTATCAGTTGCACAACTCTTGAAATATATACAGCCATCAAGGCGTACATCAGCGGGTAGCTTGGAGCCAGCAAACGGCAGTAATCTCCATAGGAGAGGAAGGCACTGATAAGATAATGGTAGAGAATCAGCAGAAAAATGCTAAGTAAAAGAAATCCGTTTTGCCGAAACAGGTATTTTCTGTTAAAGAGCAAAAGAACCAGCATTTCCAAGCCGCACAGAATAATCAGCAGGTACAGGGAGTCAAAAACAGTGGTTGCCTGCCGGACGAACTGCATGATTTTATTGGGATGGCCGGCTTTCAATACCTCGGATTCAGCAATAAAGTCCTTAAAAGGGGACTGAAGTAAAAGCTGCCACGTCAATTGAAGGCTTTTTATACTATACTCAATAGGATGTTTTATCATGATTTCCCGGGAGAAGCTGCCGATCTCGGCGTAATGATTTGTATTCCAGTTATAGGTTCCGATAAAGTGCCAGGGCTCCAGGAATTTTCCCTCCACGATATACTGGGGAGCGCTGGTACTGAAAGCTTCCTTTACATCGTTTACGATGCGTCCATTACTTCCCAGGCCTTCCATGCCGTATTGAAGTATTTTGCCAAAGGTATTTACCTTTCCTACAGTACTGATTCCGAAGAAGGAGTGTTGGGCCAAATTAATACCGGAATAGAGTACAAGGCTTATGTAAATGGCTGCAAGACCCAGGGCAGCTGATCGCAGATGAATGCGGAAGCGGGTACCTTTCAAAGCCAGGTGTCGAGCTCCCAGAATCATGAGCACCAGTACAGGGAGCAGCATAAAAAAGGGCTTAGTGAAGATGCAGATAAATAAAAGAGTTAATAAAATCTTGAGGTACTTGTCATTGTGATGTCTTAGATACATCACCAGGTAATAGGCAACTAGTGTTACAAGTAATATGGACAGGTTTTCCGTTAAAATCATAAAGTCCCAGCAGTATACCGTCATACTGACAGCAGCAAAAAACGCTGCCAGGTATGCAGCCAGCCGATTTTCAAAAGCTTCCATAACGAGTTTGTAAAGGTAGACTACGGTAACTAAGCCAAGGATGTTTTGAAGAATCACGGCAGAGAACTCCAGATGATTCCAAGTGAAAAGTATCCCGCAGATCAGCAACTGAAGAAGGTATACCGGTGGCCTGTACTCATCCAGGCATAAATGAAGCAATAAATTCTTTGCTCCCCCAATGTAAGTTTCGGAGTCACTGATTTGTATAGGACCCCGTATGGATAACCAAAATAAGATTCGCAAGAGGATGCCTGCAAGCAGTATAAGCACTAGGGGAAGATTCTCGAAGAGAAGTTTTCTTATTTTATTAAGCATAGTATCTTTCAATTGAATAGCTCCTTTATTATGGATTGTTTTTATAATATTTCCATATGGTAACGGGGTTATACTTGGCTGCGTATAACTCAGTAGGTAAGGAGGTTCTTCTTTCTATTCCAAAGCACAGTGAAATAATGCATAAAGTAAATTTATATGCATTAAAAAAATGCTGAGCCATAATTAATACGCCATTGGCATGAAACCGGCAAAATAGCGTGTGAGAAAGGGATGAACGAGAGTATAACCCGTAGAAAAGAGGGTTCAATGGTAAGAGAAATATATGAATATTTATAAAAAAATGAAATAACCAAAACAAAGCAAGCCAGGGGCGCTGATCTGACCAAACCTTCCCCTCAATACTTGTTGACAATTATGTGTTTGATGTGTTATTGTCTGCTATGAAAAGCTTGTTTTTAGCGCTGTTGACAGGGAAAATTCTGGAAGACAGAGGCAGGGTTTGTTAAAAAACATGTTTTTGGAGTAGTGAATCACTGTTTAGATGGAAGGAAAGAGACGATGAATAAAACAGAACTTTTAGGTAGATGGACAAAAGAGAAGTCCGAGGAGCTTTACGGTATTAAAAACTGGGGTGCCGGTTATTTTTCAGTCTCTGAAAATGGAGAGGTTCTGGTGCACCCAAATAAGGAAGAAAATTCGGCTGCAATCAGCCTTATGAATATCATTTCAGGTGTTCGTGAGCGCGGGCTTGATATGCCGGTACTGTTACGCTTTGAAAATCTGCTGGACTCGCAGATTTCTTTTCTCAACAACTCTTTTGGAGAAGCAATTAAGAAGCTAAATTACAAAGGGGAATACCGGGGTGTTTATCCCATTAAGGTTAATCAGCAGCAGCAGGTTATTGAAGAAGTGACCAAATTCGGTCAACGCTACCACCATGGTCTGGAGGTAGGCAGCAAAGCGGAATTGGTGGCGGCTCTTTCTCTCATGAAAGACAAGGAAGCCTGTCTGATCTGCAATGGCTACAAGGATGAGGAATTCATCGATTTGGGTCTGTATGCTGTGAAAATGGGATTTAAGTGCTTTTTTGTCATTGAGATTCCCGGTGAGCTTGATCTTGTATTGGAACGTTCGCAGGCTCTAGGAATACAGCCTAACATCGGTATCCGCATCAAGCTTTCTGCAAAAGCCGGGGGCCACTGGACGGAATCCGGGGGTGACCGCAGTATATTTGGTTTGAATATGTCCCAGCTGATATCGGTCGTAGACACCTTGAAAGAGAAGAAAATGCTGGATTCACTCAAACTGCTTCATTACCACCTTGGCTCTCAGATACCCAATATCCGGGATATTCGTTCCGCAGTACTGGAAGCAACCCGTGTGTATGCGGAGCTGGCGAAAGAGGGCGCACCCATGGGCTATTTGGATTTAGGCGGAGGTCTTGCGGTTGACTACGACGGATCCAATACGAATTACACCAACAGTCGTAATTATACGGTCGAAGAGTACTGTACGGATATCGTTGAAGCCGTCATGTCGATTCTGGACTCAAGTAATGTTCCTCATCCGGTGATTGTAACCGAGTCGGGAAGGACCACGGTTGCTTACTATTCCGTATTGTTGTTTAATGTACTGGATGTGGAAAAATTCGAGGAGTATGATTTGCCGGATAAACTGGATGAGAATACTTCGGAGCAAATCAAAAACCTGTATGACGTAAATAAAAACCTTACACTGAAAAATATCCAGGAGTGCTACAACGATGCGCTTTATTACCGTGATGAGATCCGTGACATGTTTAAGCACGGCAGGATCAGTCTTCGCGAGCGCTCCTTTTCGGAAAAGATCTTCTGGAATACCATTAACCAGATTGCAAAGGAAAAACAGAAAATTAAAAATCCTCCACCGGATTTGGAGGACATCGAGAGTGCTATAGCAGATATCTATTACTGCAATTTCTCGGTATTCCAGTCCATTCCGGACAGTTGGGCCATTGACCAGTTGTTTCCGATTATGCCGGTGCACCGCTTGCTGGAATTGCCCAAGCGCAATGCCGTTATCGCGGATATCACCTGTGACTGTGACGGAAAAATTGACCGTTTCATCGATCTTCATGATGTGCGGACTACATTGCCCTTACATGAAATGAAAAACGGTGACAACTACTATCTCGGTGTTTTCCTGGTAGGCGCTTATCAGGAAACCTTAGGTGACCTTCACAATCTGTTTGGAGACACCAATGTAGTCAGTGTGCGAATCAACTCCGATGGCAATTATGACCTTGTAAAGGAAATTCATGGCGACAGTGTAGCGGATGTGCTCTCTTATGTCGAGTTTGACCCGAAAGACATGCTGGTGCGTTTTCGTGAAACAGCGGAAGAAGCAATACGCGATGGCTTGATCAGCGCCGGCGAGAGAAGGGAAATCATGCGGGCATATGACAATGGGCTTCGTGGGTACACTTATTACGAGCGGTAACGTACAGTGTCCTGGAAAGCTAACGATGTTTGTTTTATAAAATATCAAAAGTGAAGTACCTGCCAAAAGGTAAGGAAAAGTCCGGATAAAGCTCATATTAAATATGAGGATGGGTATATTGCATAAAAGGGATGTAATGAAACTTTGGTTTCATTACATCCCTTTTTGATGGGATACTGATTGATGTTGGATCCAGGTTTTACTGAACAATTGTATAGACTGTTTCTTCCCGCATTCATAAGACTTCAATAAAGAGTTTGTGAAGTTCACCCTCCAAGTTTACATTACACTTTCGCAATACCCCGTCCAAAGCCTTTAAAGTCAGGTACAGCTTATCCTCGTAACAATTTTCACCCATGTGCCCGATGCGAAATACCTTATCCTTTAAAAAGTCGAAAGCGCCTGCAATCATTATATTATGTTCCAGCAGCATTAAAGTATGGATTTCTTTAAAGGATACCCCGTCAGGGACTAAAACCGTTGTAACTGTGTTCGAGAACCCATCTAAAGGGTATAACTCCATACCTGCATGGGTAAGACTGTATCGTACTGCTGCGGCGATCCTGCTGTGTCTCGACAGTGAATCTCCTTTCAGCTGCAACCTTTCAACTGCCGCTTTCAAAGCAAAAATATCGCTAACAGGCTGCGTGTAGGGAAACCATTTTTCTTCATACCAGTTTTTCCAGTGAGATAGATTGCAGTAGAAACCTGTTATGGGATGTTTCCGGTGTGAAATTTTATTCCAGGCATCCTGACTCATGCTTAGAAAAGTCAATCCTGGGGGTGCGGAAAGGCACTTTTGTGAACCGCCCAGCACAATATCCACTTTCCACTCATCCGTCTTCAGCAATTCACCGCCTATGGCCGAAACGGAGTCTACCACCGATAGGATACCGTATTCCTTAAGCAAGGGGCAGATCTGGCCAATGGAGTTGGTGATACCTGACGGTGTTTCACAATGGACCAGGGTAGCAATTTTAAAGTCATGATCCTTGCGGAGAAATTCTTTTACTTCGTCTATAGGGAGAGCTTTGCGGTAATCGGATGTAAAGTAATGGACATTCCCGCCGTACATCTTGGCAAAATCGCCAAAACCCTTGCCGAAAATACCGTTATCAATACATAAAATCCGGTCTCCGGGCTCGATGAGAGATGCACACGCAGCTTCCAAGCCAAGGATCCCTTCTCCGTTTAATATAAGAACCTCATTTTTTGTGTTAAGGATTTCCTGCAAACTTTCACAGGTGTTTTTATAAAATTCGTAGAAGTTCTCATCCAGATCCGGGTTTGTAATTTCCGCAGACATGGCTCTTCTAACTTCCTCATGAACCTGTGTTGGGCCCGGTGTCATTATCAAGGGATTGTTCATCGATAAACACTCCTTACTTATTAAATATTTTAAATTTTTTCAAAGCAGATACGAGGGGGAGGCCAACAACTGCACCGATTGCAATTTGTATAATATTTCCCGCTATCGAAGTCATTGGAGATAGCCAATTTCCATAGAGAATGACTTCCGTCAGATAATATCCTGCGATCATCCATATACCGCCGACTACAATGGCAGTAAGATTATATAAAAAGCTGCTGCCATTCTTGTTTTTATTATTTGCAATAGTTCCGATGATATAACCCATGACACCTCGTATAATAAAAGTGAAGGGAGCCCATGCCATCCAGCCTGAAACGATGTCAAACAAACCCATGCCAAAAGCTCCGGCAAGGGCTCCCTTTTTTCTGCCGAAAAGGATTGATGACACGAACAACATTACGTTCCCAAAATGTATCAACCCGCCATTCACAGAAATCGGGAGACGGATATTGATAAACTCCGTAGCGACAAAGACCAGAGCAATTAGCAGTCCTGAAACAGTAACATCCGCGGTACGCACTGTTTGTTTTATTATAGTACTTCCTGTTTTCATAAAAATCCCCCTATAGCATATTGAATAAAATGTACCGATACACTTGCTGAATGTATCGGTATGGTTGAAAGTATTTTAGTGATTGTTTTTATCGTTGTCAATAGGTGAATACAAATTTACTATAGCAAAGGTAAGCGAAAACGCATTTACCGTGAAAATTAGTTGTATTTAGTACAAAATAGTCAAACTCGTACATATACTTACTATAGTAGCAAAGCAATGGGAGAACGATATGAGGTCGAGGCGGCTAACAGTAAATCTTGTATTGAGTGGAGGCGGCATAAAGGGAATTGCTTATGCCGGCGTGTTTGAAGCAGGAGAAAAAAGGGGATTTCAGTGGGGAAATATCGCAGGCGTATCGGCAGGAGCTTTGGCAGGAGCCTACGCTGCGGCAGGGTATGGGTCCAAGGAACTCCTAAAGGTTTTAACTGAGTTTGATTTCTCCACTCTGAATATAAACGATATACCCAAAAAAGTGCCTGTGGTGACCCGTTTCATGGAATTCCAAAATAACAGTAAGCTGCGAATGGATAAAAGTGTAGAGGGATTTCTCTTCAAGGGGCGCGATATCAGCCAATCGGATAGCTACAATAGTGACTCCGCCCATAGAAACCTTATAAAGGATATCGCCACTTATAGTAAGGAAGGATGCCTTTTTGACGGGGATTATCTGGAGGAATGGGTACACAAGACACTTCAGGCAAAGGGTGTAAGAACTTTTGCCGACCTGCGCGGAGGTATCAGCGATAAGGTAAATCCCAGAGGATATAGAATGAGAATGACAGCAGTGGATGCGACACGAAAGAAGATTGTTGTACTGCCGGATGATATGGTTTTTTACGGCGTAAACCCGGACCAGATGGAGGTGGCACGGGCTGTTCGCATGAGTACCAGTGTTCCTTTCGCATTTAAACCGGTGGAGTACAAAGCGGTTGAGGATGGAAAGATAAAGACCTACCAATTCATGGATGGCGGAGTTCTGGATAATTTTCCGTTTTGGCTTATTTCAAAGTCGCGACGAATCCCCGATGTTGGATTCAAGTTATCCGTAAAAGAGAAAAAGAAGCTGGTGAGTCTGGATACACCGCTGAGTGTAATAAAGGCTTTGATATTTGCCGCATATGACACAGGGGTTCCTGAGCCGCAGGATAACCTTGATTTTGTGGGAGAAATCGATACGAAAAAGGTTAAATTCCTGGACTTCAATCTTACGGAAAGTGATAAAAAGTACCTGTACGACGCGGGGAAAACAAGCGGTGCATTTGTATTTGAAGCTCTAAGACGCAAATATGGGCCTGTACGCATGAATATACTGCAGATGCTTTATCGATGGTTCGTACGTTGATTTTTCCTAAATTGCTTTGCTTTATTAAAGTATTTGTATTATAATTATATAAAATGTGCGGAAGATACAGGTGGTTGTGAAAAGGATATTGAAGATTGTTTAGCTGTATCGCCTATGGGAGCAGTGAGCGGCCCGAGAAAGGAATATCTATGTTTTCGCATCCCTCTATACATCTTGAATTGAATATTTATGCAATAGGAAGCGTGCAGATGGAGTAATAAATGCGTGCCATTGTTTGCAATTAGGAGGATTACTATGTATTATGAAAGTACCAGAGGCGGTTTGAAATCCGTATTATCGGCAGAGGCAATTAAAACCGGGATCGCTCCGGATGGAGGATTGTTTGTGCCGGAATCCCCTGTAAAAGTTGAAATGGATCAAATTGAAGCCATGGTAAGTATGAATTACAGGGAAAGAGCTATTACGATACTTAGGAATTTTATTAATGATTATACGGATGAAGAAATCGCTGATTGTGTTAATAATGCATATTCACCGGAAAAATTTAGTTCACCGGATATTGCACCGTTATACAAGCTGAATGATAATATATCGGTGCTTGAATTGTGGCATGGACCTACCTGTGCTTTTAAGGATATGGCCCTGCAGATTTTACCCCATTTCCTGGTAAAGGCAGTGAAAAAGACTGGAGAAACCGGGGAGATTGTTATATTGGTTGCAACTTCCGGAGATACGGGAAAGGCTGCACTGGAAGGGTTCAAGGATGTTGAAGGAACACGCATTATTGTTTTTTACCCCAACGAAGGTGTCAGTGAAGTACAAAGAATGCAAATGATCACACAGGAAGGCGGAAATGTTTCATCCATTGCTGTGGAAGGCAATTTTGACGATGCCCAGAGCGGAGTGAAGGCCATTTTTACCGATAGTCCCTTGGCTGAATTCATAGGGGAAAGAGGCTTTAAGTTCTCTTCTGCAAACTCCATTAACTGGGGAAGATTGGTACCCCAAATTGTTTATTATTTCTCTGCTTATGCGGACTTCGTTAAAAATGGAGATATTCGCCTGGGTGACAAGGTGAACTTTGTTGTGCCCACAGGCAACTTTGGGAATATCCTGGCGGCTTACTATGCCATGCAGATGGGATTACCGGTGAACAAACTGATTTGTGCCTCCAATGAAAACAATGTACTGGCAGATTTTATTGCGACTGGAACCTACAATAGAAACAGGGAATTTAAGAAAACCATTTCCCCTTCTATGGATATTTTGATTTCCAGCAATCTGGAAAGATTGCTTTTTGAGATTACCGGGCATGATGCGCAGGCTGTAAGCCGTTGGATGACCGAATTGAAGGAAACAGGGGTGTACTCGGTAGATGCGGAAACAAAGAAGAAAATCAGCAAGCTTTTCTGGGCTGACTTTACCAACGAAACCGAGACCTTGAAGACGATTGAATGTATATACAATGAATATAAATATGTGATTGATACCCATACGGCTGTTGGCGTGGATGTATACGACAAATATGTGATTTCCACCGGCGACATGACGAAAACCATCATCGCTTCTACTGCGAGTCCCTTTAAGTTCAATGAAAGCGTAGCAAAGGCTATCTTTGGAGAAGAGGCAGTGAGGGGTAAAAATGAATTTGAGCTCCTAGAGTTACTGGCAAGGGAATGTAAACTGGAAATCCCCCAGGGACTCACAGGACTGCAGCACAAGCCCGTATTACACAAAAAGGTATGCGAAAAACAGGATATGAAAGAGGTTGTAAAGGAATTGCTGGGAGTTTAATCCCTTAAATGAACAAAAGCCGCAGTACAGTTGAATTGCTGTACTGCGGCTTTTTTAATTGAAAATAAACTATTCTCCACTCTTTGTTACCTAAATCACCGTGTTGTATAGCTAAATAAGAAATTTTCCCTAAAAAAATCCTATAAAATGTGAAAAAAATTAAGGAATTTAATTTGGATTATATTTACAATTAAGCTATTGAATGTACAGATATCGATACTTTACTTCTGGTAAACATCGCAGTTATAAATGAATATTTGTCCCGGACTACCATAATTACAATATCAACAATACCGTAAAGCTATATAAATCAAAATAGGTATAGAACAGGGAGCAACCTTTGGAGAGGGGGTGGAGACGGAAATTTTATATGATTTTCTTCCAGGCCATATCAATACTAGAGAGGGGTGAAAAGTAAAACGGGATTTTCAAATTTACTACTTGTATTTTCAAATTTATTATTACAATAATGGGAGGTAAATTTATGAGAGGAAAAATTAAAATTCCTGCAATTATCAGTGGCGCAGTGTTAAGTTCGTTATTATTTGTTTCAACTATTGGTCAAGCCGCTACGCTCGTAACCATCAACTCCGATGGAGCCGGAGGCCAGGATGCTTACTCGATTTTTAAATCCTACCTTGGATCTGACCCTATTGACGGTCCTGATGCCGATCACATCACAGAAGTTACTTCTGCTCCTGTAGGCAATGCTTTTGAGTTCATTTTGCATAATACGGGTGACCTTGATGGAAGCAATACGGACAGGCAACGTAACGAAGTGAAGGTATATAACGGTTCCCCCGACAACCTTAAGGCCAGGAACGGAGAAACCTTTACTTATAGATGGAAGTTTAAATTAGCTTCCAACTACCCTTCACACTCAAGGTTCTGCCACATCTTCCAGATTAAAGCGGTAGATGGAGATGCTGGAGCTCCAATCGTAACCTTTACCACAGATGGTGATTCATTGGATGCCCGCCACACTCCACAAGGCGCTACCATGGACAACACTACCACCATATGCACCACTCCTTTATCCAATGTAAGAGGAGTGTGGTGCGAAGCCACTGTAACCGCTAAAATGGTAGACAGCGGAACCGTTTCTGTAACCGTTAAAAGAGTTGACAATGGCGCAACTGTAATGTCCGGTAGTGCAACCAAGGACATGTGGAGAACGGGTGCCAGCTATAACCGGCCGAAGTGGGGCATTTACCGCGGTATCTTTGATGGCATGGTTGAGGCTAGAATCCAATTTGCCAACTTTGAAATCATCAATGGAACGCCTTCTTCCACTCCTACGCCTACGCCTACCCTAACACCTACCCCTACCCCAACCCCTACACCAACTCCCACAGCTACACCATCAGGAAATCTTGCGCTGAACAAGGCGGCTACTGCATCATCGATATGGAGCACTACCTACACAGCAGATCAGGCTTTTGACGGTACAACAACTACCCGCTGGGTTTCAGCAAGAGGAACGACTAACGGTGAGTGGCTCCGCGTAGATTTCGGTGCAAACACTACCTACAACCAGGTAACATTGGTGGAAGATTCCGTGCCTACTCATGTAACCTCTTTCAAACTCCAATCCTCCAATGACGGTACAACCTTTACCGATATCCCAGGTGCAAGCGGAACGAGCATAGGCGCATTAAAAACAATCTCCTTTTCTTCTGTGACATCCAGATATCTGAGATTATACGTGGTGACCTCCACTTCAGATACCAATATCAATGAAATGAGCGTTTATTACAAATAATCGCATAACTCATGAAATGGAACCGTGGTATGTCCTAAGAGATAAGCCACGGTTTTTTTATTGTCTAGGAAAACTCTCTTTCCTAGACAATAAAAAAACATTGAATTTATGCGCGTGCCGGCTTTTCCTCATGCTTCGGAAAGACACATACACAAACAAAAGTGGCAAAGCCACCTTTGTTATAATTCAAAGAACTACGGAATTCTGCAGTGCTGCTTCAGGTTTTCCTTTTACTATAGAAATTCTTGGTATTAACGTTACTATTCTGCTATAATGTTTTAAGCAGCATAATGCAATTGAAAGGGGACATAAAATGGGAATTGTTTTTGACGCATCCAATCGAGTTTTTCACCTTCAGGCAAAGGAAACTAGCTACATTGTACATATTTTGAACGAGGGTTACCTGGCCCATCTGTATTGGGGTAGAAGGCTAAATTCCGTTAATGTATCGAATTTATTGGTTCTCCGGGGAAGATCCTCCTTTTCTCCAAAACCGGAGCCTGCAAATAGGGAGTTATCATTAGATACATTGCCACAAGAGTATCCAGGCTATGGGAATTCGGATATGCGTAGTCCGGCTTTTCAGGTACAGTTGGAAAATGGTTCTACCGTATCGGTTTTAAAGTATAAAGCGCATACCATCAGCAAGGGCAAGCCTGTCTTGAAGGAGCTTCCTGCCACCTATGCAGAGGGGGAGGAAGAGGCAGAAACCCTGGCATTGGAACTGTTCGATGAATTGATAGGACTTAAGGTGATTCTGTATTATACGGTTTTCGAAAATTTAAATGTCATCACGCGATCTGTTAAATTTATGAATGAAGGGAATCAAAAGCTAAAGCTACTGCGTGCTTTAAGCATGAGTGTCGACTTTGGTGATGACGAGTATGACTTCATTCATTTACATGGAGAGTGGGGTAGGGAGAGGCATATGGAAAGAAGGCCTCTTTTTACAGGAACTCAGTCGGTTGAAAGCCGTAGAGGAGCCAGCAGTCACCAGCATAACCCTTTCATCGCTCTTGCGAGAAAGGATGCGGATGAGGATCATGGAGACGTCTATGGCTTCAGCCTGGTTTACAGTGGCAATTTTGTGGCGCAGACTGAAGTTAGTCAGTTTAAAACTTCACGGGTTTCCATGGGGATAAATCCCTTTGATTTTTCATGGCTTCTGAACAAGGGCGAATCCTTCCAGACGCCGGAAACCGTGATGGTTTATTCTCCCCAGGGACTGGGCGGTATGTCAAGAACCTACCATAAATTATATCGCGCCCGCCTTTGCAGGGGACAATACCGGGATCAGGTCCGCCCTGTCCTTGTAAACAATTGGGAAGCTACCTATTTTGATTTTAATTCCGATAAGCTCTTGGAAATTGCACAGGTTGGAAAAGAGATCGGTATTGATCTTTTTGTATTGGATGATGGATGGTTTGGTAAACGAAATGACGATAAAAGCTCCCTGGGAGATTGGTTTGTCAATGAAGAAAAGATTCCTGAGGGGCTGGAAGGTTTAGTGAATAAAGTAAATAACCTGGGACTATCCTTCGGTTTATGGTTTGAGCCGGAGATGGTTTCACCGGAAAGCAACCTGTATAAGGCCCATCCGGATTGGTGTCTGCATGTTCAGGACCGGAGCCGTACACAGGGAAGAAACCAATTGGTACTGGATTTCTCGCGGGAAGACGTATGTGAGGCAATAACAAAAATGCTCTCAGATATACTTTCCAGCGCGCCGATCTCTTATGTAAAGTGGGATATGAACCGGAGCATGACGGAAGTCGGCTCTGCACAGCTGCCTGCCGAAAGACAGCGGGAAACCGGACACCGTTATATCCTGGGGCTTTATAAGGTGATGGAAGCCATCACATCCAGGTTTCCACAGATATTGTTTGAAAGCTGCTCGGGTGGGGGCGGACGCTTTGATCCCGGAATGCTCTATTACATGCCGCAAACCTGGACCAGTGATGATACGGATGCTGTAGAACGCTTGAAAATCCAGTATGGAACCAGTCTGGTTTATCCGGCTTCTACTATGGGTGCTCATGTTTCCGCTGTGCCGAACCATCAGGTAGGTCGCATCACATCCCTGGAGATGCGCGGTAATGTGGCCATGGCGGGGAATCTTGGCTACGAACTGGATTTGACAAAACTGTCGGAAGAGGAAAAGGATATTGTAAGAAAGCAGACGGAATTCTATAAGGAAATCAGGCATTTGGTATTCTTCGGTGAATTCTATCGACTTAAAAGTCCTTTTGAAGGAAATGAAACGGCCTGGAACTTTGTTTCAGAGGACCAGACAGAAGTATATGCTGCATACTTTGCAGTACTGGCCACAGCGGCAGCTCCTCTTGCCCGGATAAAGCTGAAAGGGCTGAACCCACAAATGAAGTATCAACTGGTAGGTACGGAGGAAGTGTTTGACGGTGCCGAGCTGATGTATGCGGGATTGGCAATCCCCAGGTTGAAAGGGGACTTCCAAAGCCTGACCTGGAGATTTAAAGCTGTAGAGATATAGTATTTTACAGAAATAGAGAAATGAGCCAAGAATAATCCCTCCGCTCCTTTCAGACCATAGAACAAAAGGTGCTTTACGCAAAGTGTAAGGCACCTTTTTTGTATATTTGTGAGAAATAGGAAATCAAAACGAGTGATCTGATCCATAAAATATCGAACCTTGATGGGGGATTAATCATCCCTATTGCGGCAAAAAATATTTTATGCTTGACAAAGTCACTACTTCGCGTTACTATGTAGTTGTACTTAGTTATATAGAGTAGTGGCGGGAGGTGATTAAAATAGAAAATCTGAGTGAAATGCTCAAGGGTGTCCTGGAAGGAATCGTTCTGGAAATTATCAGCCGTGGGGAAGTATACGGGTATGAGATCGTCAAGAAGCTGACTCAAATGGGCTTTGATGGCATCGCGGAGGGGACGGTATATACAATATTAATGCGGCTCGAAAAGAGCAAGCTGGTACACATTACTAAAAAGCCTTCGGACATCGGCCCACCACGAAAATTCTATACGCTTAACGAAAGTGGAATGGATGAGTTGTTCAAGTTTTGGGAAAAGTGGAATTTTATCAATGAGCGCATACAAAAATTAAAAATAGATGGAGGTTTAAATGATGAGCATAAGCAATGAAACAAAGAAAAAAATAAACCAATTTGCAAGGGAGCAGGCGCAGTTCTATCTTGATGATGCAGAACTCAGCTATGTGGAGAAACTACGGAAAAAAGGCAACATAACAAAAGGAAAAATTGCCGCCAAGCTCGCCAAGTTCAGGAGCAGCTCGGATCGAAGCAATGAAGCCCAGGGGGATATGATTCTTTACATGAGCGACTATATGAACGATTTGATATCCCAGGGGCTCTCTGAGCAGGAAGCATTCGATAAAGCCCGGCAGCAACTGGCCTTTGAGAGTAAGAGTTCCCAGGCTGCCGACCTGCAGGAAAAGTATAAAAAGTATTATGAGCAGCTTTCCCCTGGCGTATATGAGGCCATCGGGATGTACTATGCCGCATTTAGCCTCTTTGGTATCGTCACCGGTGCTTTAACCGGCTCTCTGCTGGGCTTATACATCTTTTCTGCGCCGCTTTGGATATCGATTGGCCTATCAACGGCTGCTGGATTTTTACTGGGCATAGCCATTGCCATGCTCATGCATGCATCGGTGGTGCGGAGTATCAACAGGTAGTAAAAGCATTTTTTTAAACAGCACAGTATTGTTTTAGATGTGTTTTCATCCGAATACAAGCCGTTTGTCTACAGTCTGTAATGAGTCAAGGATGCAGCAATACGGGCAGGCAGCGTAGGAAGTGAGGGTATATTTCAAACTTTCTTACGCTGCCTGTCGAGGTATTCAGGGCTATAAAATATCTTCGATTTCCAGGCTGTGCTCTTGCTGTAGATCTACCAGTACGGTATCAATCCGGACAATGGGGCGAAGCACTTCGCGGGGATTGATAAAGGCAATCTGCCCGATTTCCCCGGTATTAAGCAGTACATATTCATGGACATGGCTCATTGCCACATTATAGAATAAGGTATGCATAAGTCCATAATCCAGTTTGCCTTTATAGTTGGCCAGCATTTCCTTAATTACGACAAAAGGATTCTGTCGGCCTTTATAGGGACGCATGGATACCATGGCGGAATAAACATCACAGACAGCCAGTATCTTCCCATAGAGAGGTATCTGGTCGCCTTTGGCACCTAGGGGATAGCCGCTGCCGTCTTCTCTCTCATGATGCATGAGAATACCCATTAAGATTTCCTTGGAAAGTTTATCTTCCTGCAATAAACGGTACGAATAGGTTGAATGCTTTTTCACCTCTTCATATTCTTCCGGCGTCAGGGCGCCCTCTTTTAAAAGTATATTTTTGGAGATTTTGCTTTTACCTATATCATGAAGCAGTCCTGCGGTGGCAAGGTCTTTTGATTGTGCTTCTGTCATTTTCAGCCATCGTCCCATGAGCATGGCTAACATGGATACGTTGAGTGAGTGGCGGTATGTATAACTGTCGATATCATTTACTTTACGCATACAAGCCAGAACATCGGAGGTCATGGAAAAATCCTTTTGAATTCCGTTTACTGTATCCTCTACGATCTGCTGATCTACAGGATTTCCATCGGAGATACTAAGAATCAGATGTTTAACGGACTCTTCTTTAACTTCAAAGGATTTTCTTAGAAACTTTTCCTGCTCAGACTCCCTTTTATCATCAATTTCCAATGTATGGACATGAGGGAACCTTTTTATTCCTTTTATCAAGTCTTCTGTTAAAACGATTCCTCTAGGGACTAACACTGCCCCGGAAGCACTCAGGATATCAGTGCGTAATACCATTTCCGGAGTCAGCATTGATTTGTCAATCAACCTTGGAGGCATTAGGAATCATCTCCTTATTTTATTGAAGTTTATGGGAAAACGAAACTCCGTAAAATAACTACAGAGCCTTTCTTTATTGCATCGTAGCCGGGTAAACGACGAAAGAACATGACTTTAAATTTCAACTATTATAATATCATACATATTATGACTATAATAGATATAATTCGCCATTGCAGGAAAAATTTTTTGTATTTTCCCGTTGACAGATGCCCCCTTCCTTCCTATAATACTGCTACCCAAAAGGGGGGATTCATTTGATTAGCTATATGGCTAATCAAAGAAAAGAGGGGGAAGGATTAAATTTGAGAACCTTACACGCAACCATGAAAAGAAACTTTATCATTCAGATGAGGGCCTATCCAAAGGATTTCTTCATCGGCAATCTTCTGACGGCAGTGTATACTGCCTTCTCGGCGTATTTCATGTATTATCTCCTGTTCAAGGGAAACCTGAAAGCGTCCTTCGTATCCTTTGCGGGAACCGACGATTACATGAGCTATGTCATCGTCGGGAACAGCATGTACCTGTTTATGGTGCGAACCTGTCTGAATGTCAGCCGGAGTCTCATCACCGAGCTGCGGACGGGTACATTGGAAAGCTTGATGCTGGCGCCCTTCCACAGAGTCCAATACTTCGTGGGAAACATGCTGCAGCAGACCGTTACCACCTCAGGAGAGATTTTGATTATGATTCTGGTCTGTTTGCCTTTTGGACTTCGTTTCTCGGCGGTCCATATCCCGGCAACCATCCTGGCACTGCTGGCTTCCTTTTTATCGTATTTTTCCGTTTCACTTTTACTGGCGGTGGTGATGCTGTATTTTCGGGACACTTACATTTCTCAGAATACCTTGTTTGCCATCCTGTTTCTTATCTGTGGCGTGACATTTCCGGTACAGTACCTGCCGGAAGGTGTTCAGTGGATATCCAGGGGCATTCCGGTTACTGCCTCTCTGGAGCTGATGAGAAACAGTACACTGCTGGGATGGGGGATCGCAGAACAGGCAAGAAGCTTTATAGGGATATTTTTATTGAGCAGTATTTATTGCATGATAGGTTTTACACTCATCAAACGGGTGGAGATTGTCGCCCTGGAAAAAATACAAAGTTGATAGGAGGTTATGTATATGCTGAAGGCGGAAAACCTGGGAAAGGTTTATCATACATCCGTAGGCAAAAGATTTTTTAAGAGAGAAAAAATAACGGTAGAGGCGGTGAAAAATCTGGACCTGGAGATCAGGGAAGGGCAAATTGTAGGACTGCTGGGGATCAACGGAGCAGGTAAAACAACTACCATCAAGATGCTGTCCACACTGCTGGCTCCTACGATAGGAGACATCACCATTGACGGTATGGATGCTGTGAAAAATGCAACGGAGGTAAAGAAATTTATCAATATGGTAGCCGGGGGAGAGCGAATGATTTACTGGCGCCTTACGGGAAAAGAAAATTTGTGGTATTACGGTCAGTTGTATGGTGTTGAGGAAAAGATATTGAAGAAAAGGATGGAGTATTTGCTGGAACTGGTAGGATTGACCGAAAAACAGGATGTTCCTGTGGAGAGGTACTCGAAGGGAATGAAACAGAGGCTCCAGATTGCAAGAGGATTGATTAATGACCCAAGGTATATCTTTATGGATGAACCCACATTGGGATTGGATGCCGCTATTTCAAAAGAGCTGCGGGAATATGTCAAACAGATTGCCTATAAGGAAGGGAAGTCCATCCTGCTGACCTCTCACTACATGCAGGAAGTGGAAGAACTCTGTGAGTACATTTATATACTGGATCACGGGACGGTGATAGCCCAGGGGACACCAAAAGAACTGGCGTATCTGGCAAGGGAACATAAAATCCTGTGTCTGGAACTGCAATCGCTAACCGATGGACTGCATAGGGATTTGAACCGGATCTGCTTCTCACTGGAGAAAAATTGCAGCATCCAGTTGGACGAGAAGAATAAGGCTTATACTATAACTTCTACGAAGGATTTAAGTACGGAAATAGCCAAGGTGCTGCTGCAGCATGAAGTTCCCATTAAAAAATTCTACACCCAGGAGCCCAGGCTGGAAGATACCATTATCAAGTTGTCGAAGGGGGCGTAATCCATGAAATCCTTTTTTCGTGTCGTAAAGGCGGAAGCGCTGAAGCAGCACAAAAATTATTTTCATAACAAGTCCATCTATGTCACTCTGTTCCTGTGGCCCCTGCTTTCTTTTATTTCAGCCTATTATGGCTATAAGCCCTTTGCCATGGAGAAGGTAGCGGGTTCTGTGGACTACGTGAATGAGGAGAATTTGGTCCTGTTCGTACTCATCGGATACCTGTGCATGATCTTTTTCCGGTCTCTTGTTCAATCGGCCTGGATGTTCTCTCACGAAAGGGTTTACGGAACGCTGGAACTGATCTATCTATCACCGGCCAACCGACTGGCATTCATCATGGGAAACTGCTTGGCTTCACTGTTTGAGAGCGTGTGGCTCTTTATTGTTTTTGCCGCCGGACTATTCGTCGTCAGGGGGAGTCAACTCCATGTACAATGGGAAGCTGCGGTTTTAGGAGTACTTATGATGATCCTTATGGCCGTGCTGTGGGGGATGCTGCTCAATGCCTTGTTTCTTTTTTCGCGGGATACCAATTTCCTCTTTACGGTACTGGAAGAGCCCATGGAACTATTTGCGGGAATCAAGATTCCCTCCACTGTTTTTCCGGTATGGGCAAAGGCCATCAGCAGTATTTTTCCGCTTACCTATTCCGCAGAAACCTTGCGAAGGGTGATGCTGCGTGGGGATGGACTGTACCAGCTCAGGGGATATTTCCTCATCAGTCTTCTCTTTGCAGGATTCATGTTAGGGATTACAATGGTATGCTTGCGTCTGGGTGAGCGGCATGCAAGGAAAACCGGCAATATGGCATTGTTTTAAGTTGATTATTGAATACTAATTAGAGAGTTTATAATAAGGCGCAATCATAGTAGGGGTGGGTTCCAAACCCACCCTGATTTGGCAGTACGAGCCATTCCGAATATTGGCGCGGAAACGAAGTGGGCAGGTTTAGAATCTGCCACTACAAATGTTGATGCTGTAAATCCAACCCTACGGTAGATTATTGGCGAAGAGAGTTATATAATAGGGGAGAATACATGGATCGGTGAGGATGATCAATGAAAATTTATGAAAAAGACATTGGAACATGGAAAGTGGAATTTTTTTATTCTCCCTTTTTTGAAATGATATGCAGTCTTCATGTGCTCACCCGGCCGGAGCACCACCTGACAAGGCTGGAGTGGGCAAAGGAAGCTAAGGAACGGCTGGGTGAAGGCTTGCATGACTCTTTGGTGAATATTGGCGTTCACTTTCAGGAGTGGTGTACCGTGATGGATTTCTGCAAAGTCTCTGAAAGTGTGAATGATCTGAATCTGCTAGCTGCCCTGGACTTTATCGCCGGGATGGACATGGAAACTTTTATCCGGGTTTTGCTGGGGGACCGTGTTGAGCGAGAGAGAGTAAAAAGCTGGCTGCGAACGGGAAGGGCAGAAGAGCCTTCCGATCTAACAAAGGAACAGTCAAAAATTTTTTCCGATCCCGAGGGTTTTAGAAGAAAATTAATTTCGCTCCTGAAGGAATACTATTACCTGCTCTTTGAACGAGAGCTGCGCTTTTTGGAGCCCTTATTGATCCGTATTCTGAAAAAGCAAGGAGCTCTTTTGGAAAGCAAGGGTGTATTGGAGTATGTCAAAACTATACATAACCGGATTGAAATAGCGCCGGATGCTTTTTATTTTCATAAATATACGAAGTTTACCGTGCCTTTTGAAAGTATTGAGAAAATCAATTTTACTGTCAGCAGCTTTATAGATCCCCATCTTCTGATTGGATTGGAAGCTCCAAAGGAACTGCAGCTCACAGTAAGAGCTTCCATGGAAGAAGCTGCGGATGTAGTTCCAAAGGATTTATTCAAAACCATGAAAGCTTTAGGAGATGAAACGAGGCTAAAAATTCTGAAGACCTTATATACGCGGCGCTCTTCCACCCAAAGCCTTGCCAGGGATATCGGCGTCACGGAAGCTTGTATATCCAAGCACTTGAAAATTCTCCACGAGGCCGGGGTGCTGTACAAGGAAAGAGAAGGGAATTATATCTACTATTTACTGGATAGGATGACTTTGGACAGGATTCCCATGGATCTATACCAGTACATGGATGGGTAAATGGGTATTGCTTATTTTTTACTGATTCATGAGTAAATAATAAAAAAATAGATTGACAATGAAAATTCGAAGTAGTATCCTATATATTAGAATACTTCGGATGACGAAATATTCTAAGGAGGAATCAATGCTGGAATATAATGAACTTTTTGACCTGCTATTTTCAAATATAAAAAAACTGGTTTATCCGGAGGAATGGATTAACCTTGATTTTTCATTTTCAAAGTCGGAAATCTTCGCCATGTTACTGGTCGACCGCAATGGTGAAGTGATCATGAGCCAGATGTCATCCTATATCAATATCCCCATGAGCACAGCGACAGGGATTGTGGACCGCCTGGTAAAAAACGGTTTTATGAAGCGGGAAAGAAGTGAAAGTGACCGGAGAATTGTGACCATAAGACTTACAGACAGGGGGAAGGAAATTGTTGAGAGCCTTAAAAATTTCATTATGGAACGGATAAACGCTGTCAATGAGAACCTTACGGAAGATGAACGTGGGATGCTCTATAACATTTTTATAAAAGTTATAGATATCCTTAATAAAAAGAACGAGGAAGCAGAAGGGGCAAACCCTTCCAGGGAAGTGATACGGAAAATTGAAATTGAATAGAAGCCCATTTTATATGGGCTTTCCATTTAAAAAATACTTCGGATGACGAAATATTTATATTGCGAAATTATGGAGGTGTCTTTATGAGAATTATACTTTATACTGGTAAAGGTGGTGTTGGAAAGACCAGCGTCGCAGCCGCAACTGCGGTAAAGAGTGCGCAAAGGGGACTGAAAACCCTGGTGGTAAGTACGGATGCAGCCCACAGCTTGGGGGATTCCCTGGACATAAAATTATCCCCGGAGCCTATAGAAATTCAAAAGAACCTATGGGCACAGGAAATCGACTCGATACACGAAGTGGAAAAAGGATGGGGCAGGGTACAGGAGTATTTGACAGCACTCTTTACAGCTAAGGCCGTAAAGGATATCACTACGGAAGAACTCACTGTGTTTCCGGGGATGGAGGATTTGCTGAGTCTTTTAAGAATCTTACAATACTACAGGGAAAAGACATTTGATGTAATTGTAATTGACTGCGCACCTACGGGAGAAACCCTGGCTCTGTTGAGCTTTCCGGAAATGCTGCGGTGGTGGATGGATAAACTTTTCCCCGTGAAAAGAAAGGCTGTCAAGCTGCTAAAACCTGTTGCTGAACCGATCCTCGGGATTCCCATGCCATCGGATGGAGTGATGGGTGAAATTGAAAACATCTATTTGCAGCTGGATGAGATGCGGCAGATTTTATCCGACCGGGAGATCACAAGCATCCGAATCGTAGTAAATCCTGAAAAAATGGTCATAAAGGAAGCACAGAGGAGTTTCACGTACTTAAATATCTATGACTTTAACGTAGATGCAATTGTTGTAAACCGGGTGATCCCCGACCAAGTACAGGATCATTATTTTGCTGTATGGAAGGATATTCAGAAAAAGTATGAAGAGATGATTAACGACAGCTTTTCACCGCTTCCGATTTATCATGCACCCCTTTTCAGCAGGGAAGTGGTAGGGAGTGAAATGCTTGAAAAAATGGGAAATGAGATCTTCAAGGAAGAAGATCCCGTAAGCATAAAGTATAGTTTTCGGACACAGCAGGTGACAAAAGGGGAAGGGGAATATACCTTATCCATTTACATGCCTTTTGTGGAGAAGAAAGACCTGTCTTTGAACCAAAAGGGAGATGAATTGATTATAAAGGTGGGTCAAGTGAAACGGAACATCACACTACCGAGAACCTTGCTGAACTTCACAGTAAAAGGTGCAAAATTTGAGGGAGAAATCCTTAAAATCCGGTTTGGGGGTGAGGGGGATGAGTAGCGAGCAAATTCTTAAGGAATTGTTGAAAAGGAAAATGAAGATTGCAGGGGAAGTGATAAGTCTGCTTCCCCAGGATACGAAAAAGCATATGGCAAATTTGCAGCGAAGTTTTCTTCTTGCGGTAAGCGAGGCAATTAACGAGCAACTGCGTGAGGAGGATGCGGAACCGGAGAAAAAGGGTGTTAAAGCCATTCCGGTGGAATAAATGAAGGTGCAGGGTCATGCCCGATTCAAGTCGAGAGCATGATCCTGCACCTTTTTCTGGACTTCCTGAAGACGGGGCGATATAATATTGAAAAATGTATTTAAATGATACAGCTTTGTAACCCAATTGCCACAATTTTGAGCTAAGATCATATAATATAGGAGGGTGTGAAAAAAGGGGGCTCTATAGGTTGTGCTACACCGCGTGTAGCGATCGAGAGATGCATCACTTTGGTTCTGAATTTATCCAGAGGATAAACCGTCCCAAAACCCGGACGTTTTATCCTCTGGTTATTTTAAGGTACAAAGTGTCGCATCTGAACAAGCGGCCCGCACAAAAGAGCCTCTATGTTTTCACATCCTCCTATAAACAGTACAACGACAACAGGTGGAGGCAAGTTCCATGAAACGAGTCAGATTCGCACTAGCAGCTATAGCCTTTGGAATAATAGGAACTTTCGCGTGCATAAGGATTTCTATAAAGGAAGAAGTAAAACCGGTTCAAACAAATATTGATACCGGGACAGAAGCATTGATTGAAAAATCGCCGATACCGGAAGCTGCTGCAACACCGGGAATGACGGTGAATAAGGAAAAGGAAGTAAGGAAGGAAGCCGTAGCAGAGAAACCGAAAGGCCAAGGAACAGCAAGGAATAGTGCATCTGTAAAGAATAATGCAGGTCCTGTAGTTTTTTTGGGAGACTCCTTAACGGAAGGGCTTTCGGCCTATGGTTTTTTCTCGGATGCGGTGATTACGGGCATCAACAGCTTAAATACTCTTTCTGCACAGGAACATGTATACGAGATTGCATCCGTACACCCTTCCAAACTGTTTATATTACTGGGAATCAATGATATATGGGAAGGGGACTCGGTAGAGGACTTTGTGGATCGATATAGAGATTTAGTGGCTCAGTTTGAGGAACAAACCCCTGGGACGCGCATTTACATTGAGTCCATGCTGCCGGTTTCAACGGCGGCCATGGAGAGAAACCCGCATATCAACAATACCATCATTGACAGTGTGAATGTTGCACTTAAAAAGATGGCGCAGGAACTGAAAACCGATTTCATTGATGTGAATACGGTGATGAAGGATGAAAATGGAAATTTGCGGAGTGAATATACCAACGATGGGGTTCATTTGATCGATTATTACTATCCTGTCTGGACCGATCAGTTAGATAAGTATGTAAAATCCTAGCGTAAATTAAAAACCCGGCGGAATGAAAATTCCGCCGGGTTAACTTTGTGTTATTTAATGAACAAACTTGCAACTGCAAGGGCTGTGATGAGAGTCCCTGCAACTTTCTTATACAGAGTTAATTGTTTCATGGTTCACACCCCATTATTTATGCTTTCTGATGAGTATATACCCGAGATGCAACGATTTAAAACAAAAATTTATTCAAGGAGATTACAGAACTTATTCCTGTACTCCATGGGAGTTATGCCTGTAAGCTTTTTAAAAAGCTTTGTAAAATAGGGAACATCGCTAAAGCCCACAGCTTCCGCGATTTCATATACCTTATACCGGGGATTGCGCAGCTGTTTCTTTGCTTCCTCAATCCGTATGGTATTCAGCAAGTCAATAAAAGTGCTGCCTGTTTCCTTTTTTAAAAGCTTACTGAGATGCCAGGTGCTCACATAGAGCTTTTCTGCAAGCGTTTTCAGATCAATATCACTTGAATAATTGTCACGGAGGTAGGTAAGTACGGCGTTTATAATATAACTGGTATTATCAACGGAAGCTGATTTCTCTTCAGGTGCTAATTGAGTTTCATTAATACCGTAGTATTTGCGCACCTTTTTCCGCATATGACTAAATTCTTCATCCAGGGATTTCTTATAACGGATTTCCTCAATGGCCTGATGAATGGAGGATAAAAGCTCTTCGGTCCTGACCGGTTTCAGCAAAAACCGAAAAGCCCCCAGGCGAACGGCTTCCTGTGCATACTCAAATTCCCTGTAACCGGTTAGAATGATAATTTTACAGTCATGTTTTCTTTCTCGGATTTTTGAAATCATTGTAAGGCCATCGATGCCAGGCATGCGTATATCCGTCAATACAATGTCCGGTTTCAGTGAGTCGATGAGACACATCCCTTCATCGCCGTCTTCTGCTTCGCCAGCCACCACGCAGGATATTTCCTCCCATTGTATGGTTTTTATCAAGCCTTCGCGGATGATTTCCTCGTCATCAATGATCAAGATCTTAAACATGAGTTTTCTCCTTTCAACAAGCTGCTAATGTTTTTTCCGCCGAATCGCAGGGGAGGGTGAGTGTTATTGCAGTGCCCTGCCCGGAGATGCTTTCTATCTTTAAACCGTAATGATCGCCAAACAGTAGGCGAATCCTTTTATGAACATTGATAATACCGATTTTTGTACTGGATTCATTAGTAAGATAGTCGGAACTGGAGGTTACCTGATCAAGGATTTCCTGCAGCTTTACCCGCTTCTCCTCTTCAATACCGACTCCGTCATCCGATACAATAATTACCAGAGAATCCCCCTCAACTTGGATCTTCAGTTCGATAATACCGCTTCCTTTTTTCATTTCAACCCCGTGATAAACCGCATTCTCGACGATGGGCTGTATCAGGAGCTTTGGAATTCGGTAATTCATCACTTCTTCCTGTACATCAAAGCTAAAGTCGATTTTTTTACCAAACCTCTTTTTTATAAGCAGTATATAGTTATCCAGGTAGTGTATTTCGTTCCGGATGGTGATGAGTTTCTCGTTACTGCGGTTGAGGTTTGCATCAATGATGGTGGAGAGGGCGGAAACCATCTCGTCAATTTCATCAACGCCGTACATGCGTGCTTTCCATTTTATCGCTTCCAAGGTATTGTAAAGAAAATGGGGATTGATCTGGGCCTGCAGGGATTTGATTTCTGCATCCTTCATTGCCAGTTCCTCTTTATAAACACGGTTGATGAGGTTCTTGATTTCCTCCGACATTTTATTAAAAGTTCGAAATACAAAGCCCAACTCATCTCTTCTTTTGCTTTCCATTCGAACGCCCAGATTTCCGATTTCCAGCTGCTTCATATTGCTTACCAGACGGTTTAAGGGCTTAATAATGCTGATATATAAAAAGTTTATCAGTACAATCCATATGGGCAGTGTAACCAGACACAAGGAGATTACGACAGTTCGAACCATTCGCATATCCTTCAGCATGATCTGGGTGGAGAGGGTCACCATGACTCTCCAGTTGAGGGCTGGTATTTCATCCAGCACAAAGTAATATTTATCCTTCTCAAAGTTTTGCCTGTAAACGCCGGTTTCAACAGCGGGATTAAGGAGATACTGAACGGCGGATTCATAGTCTCCCTGGAAATAGTTAAAGCTGAGAAGTTCTTTGCCTTCCAGGTCAAAGAGGCTTATATTCTGTGTTCTGCTTTTAGCAAAATCATTAAACAGACTGAAGAACTTCGCCGTGTTGATTTTATAGGCAAACATCCCGATTTCCTCTCCCGTGTCCCTGTGGTAAACCATACGGGCATGATAGATGGCAGGTCCTTTGGGATCACTTGTATCGAAGAACCAGAGGGGTTTTTGTCCATTGCTTTTAAGCTTCTGCAGGAGTATATCGGTTATAATTTTTGAATACTCATGGTCTGCATAGTTCTTACTGACGAAAAAGTTTCGTTCATTCTTAACAAATCGGAAAATAACTGCATCGGTTTCGGTTCTGGATAAAAGGATGGAGCGCAGATACTGTTCGAGGGTGATTTTCAGATTTCTTTCCTCGATATTATCCATATTATCGTTGAGAATAAACTTCAAATACGTATCATAAATGAATTCACTGGATAAAATCTGCTGTGAAAAGGAGTTTATATTTTCAATATTATTGTTAAGTTGGGCAATAATTTCCCCAGAGCTATCCCGGGAGTAGGAGACCATTTTATCCTCAAACTTTTGGGCATACCACTTGTAGCCGAAATACCCTGTAACAAGGGTGGAATAGGCCAGTAGTACAAAGATCAACAGAAACAATTTATTTTTTATGGATAGGTTGAAGGCTAAAAATCTTCGGATCGCTCTCATTGTTTCTCTCCTCCAATGTGATAAAATACAGATATATATTGATCCCTGGAGCATGGGTCGTTTACCGGGTATAGCTTGTACCTCTACGGTAAAGAAGTACTCTAGTTATATTGTACAATATAACTTAAAAAAGTATATAGAATGTAAGTATATTTATACATCTTGCCAATATAGAACAAGATATGCCAAGACTGCCGTATTTATATTTTTATACAAAAATCTATAATAAAAGTATACAACACATCTTTAAAAAAGGGGAGAGAAATATGAAAAGAAGTGTGAGGACCAGCGCTGCGATGCTGGCATTGGCCATGGGCGTATCCTTGTTTGCGGGATGCGGTTCGTCCAATGAGCCTAAAAAGGTAGGCGAAACAAATAGCAATACGAATCAAAAGGCACAGAAAACCACCATGCGGGTAGTATCCTTTGCAGTAGGTGAAGACCCCTTCAAGCCAGCCTGGCAGGCAACACTGAAGAAGTTCCAGGACCAAAACCCCAATGTGGAAATTATTGATGAATCCACCCCAGATGCCAATGACGCATTGCGGACAAAGGTTAAGACCGATTTCGCGTCAGGAAATGAGCCGGATTTCCTATGGTTCTATAATGGCTCGGACGCAAAGCCCCTCATCGACTCCGGCAAGCTTTTCACCTTTGACGATGAACTCAAGAAAGATACCGGATGGAGTGGAAATATAACCCCGGGAGCCATCGAAGCAGGAAAGCAGAATGGGAAAGTTTACTCCATACCGGTGGTTGGTTTCTACGAAGCCTTGTTTGTGAACAAGGATCTCTTTGATGCCAACGGTTTGAAAGTGCCTACAAATTTTGAGGAATTCAACACGGCGGTAGATACCTTTAAAGCAAAGAATATTATTCCCATCGGGGCTTCCATTGATGAATCCTACTACCTCCTGGAGTACTTCGTATTGTCAGCTGCCGGCAAGGATGGTCATGCTGCAGAATTTAAGAGTTCGGTACCTGCGAATTGGGCAAATGGTATTGCAGCACTGAAGGAATATTATGAAAAAGGTGCATTTCCTAAGGATGCGTTGACCATCAGTGATGAGGCAGCAAGAAATCTGTTCTATGATAAAAAGGCAGCCATGATGATCAATGGTTCCTGGTCCGTTGGACAGGTGAAGGATACAAAGAATACGGTGGTTACCTACTTCCCTGTGATTAAGGATGGAAAAGCAGGCCCTAAGGATGTAATCGGAGGATTCGGAACCGGATTTTACCTCAGCAAAGACCAGAATGACAAAAAGAATGGATTGCCTTTGAAGCTGCTGAAGTACATGTCATCTCCCGAAATCGTGAAGACGCTGACGGAAAAAGCAGGTATTCCGGGAGTTAAGATCGATACCGGGGCTGCATCTCCCGTAGCAAAATCCGGATTGGATATGTTTGCTGGGGCAACCAGCGTTAACTTTCCCTTCGGAGACAGGATCGACAAGGAAGCATTTACTAATATAAGGAAGAATCTTGCCTATGTAGTAACAGGTAAGAAATCCGCAGAGGAACTTTTAAATGAATCCCTGAAGCTTGTTAAAAAGTAAAAAATAATGGAATCAGTTTGAAAGTAACAGTTAGGTAAGGTGGACTTACCTAGCTGTTATTTGTCAAAGGAGTTGATCATATGGTTTTAAAAGACAAAAGGTATGTAGCATTGTTTCTTGCACCGACACTTTTGCTGGTGGCATTGTTCCTGTATTATCCCTTGGGACGGAATTTTTATTACAGCTTTACGCAATTCGACGGATATTCCAAGGCAAAGTTTATCGGATGGGATAATTATACCCGAATGCTCTCTGATCCTATTATAGGAAAAGCACTTATCAATACTTTTATTTTACTGGTATTCGCGGTTATATTCCAAGTCGGCCTTTCCGTGATTCTTGCTGTTATGCTGGATTCGGTGAAAAGGGGATATAAGTTTTTCCGAACCGTATTCTTTTTTCCGGTCGTTATATCCGGTACAGCCATAGGGCTGATGTTTTCTCTCATTTATGGATACGATTATGGAATGCTGAATTCACTTCTTATGCAGTTGGGCCTTGAGAAACAGGTATGGCTCAACGAAACACGATCTCTCACACTGGTATTGGTTCCGACCATATGGCAATATGTAGGGCTTTACTTTGTGATCATGCTCACAGCCATTAGCAAAATTCCGGACGAAATTTACGAATCAGCCCAATTAGAGGGTATTACAGGGGTAAAGAAAACCATCTACATCGTGATCCCCCTGATCTGGGATGTAATCACCACCTCTGTCATGCTGATTATTACCGGTGTGCTGAAGACTTTTGACACCATTTGGGTTATTACCAAAGGGGGACCGTTGAATGCCACCGAGCTTTTGAGCACGTACATGTACAGAAAAACCTTCACGGATCAAGTGTTTTCCTATGGAGCCACCATTTCCGTCCTCATTATTGTGCTGGGAGTGTTGCTGTCCATAGTGGCGAATAAACTGTTGAAGAGAGAATCCGTGACGTTATAAAGGTTCGGTTTTTAGAGAAAGGATGATGGTAATGAAACAGGCACAAATGGAGACCGGGCCTGCTTATGTTGAAAAAAAAGTAAAGAGGAAAGGTAAGATCACTCTTTCCGGTATTATTGTCTATACAGTATTGGTATTATGGGCACTTACCACGCTGTTTCCGCTGTTGTGGGTAGCAAATAATTCTTTTAAGTCTTCCGGTGATATTTTATCCAACTCACTTTCCATCGCTACTTCACTGCGACTGGAAAATTTCAAGAGCGTGTTTAACTACGCAAAAATCGACCGGGCGTTTATCAACAGCCTGATTATTTCAGGCTCTGTAGTATTTTTCTCCCTGTTTCTCGGGGGCTTTGCCGCATTTGCCCTATCGAGGTTTGAATTTAAATATAAGGGAGTTGTTAACTCCTTCCTGTATGCGGGTATGCTGGTTCCCCAATTTGCCATTATCGTACCTGTGTTTTGGATTCTCAGAGAACTCAAAGTGTATGGGACTTATTTTGCGCTGATCATTCCACAGACGGCTGCCAATATATCCTTTGCGGTGATCGTATTGATGGGGTTCATGGCAACCATACCCAAGGAACTGGAGGAGGCAGCTCTGGTGGAGGGGGCAGGGATTCCCAGAATATTTTTCAGGATTATTTTCCCTATTTCCATCCCTGCTTTTGCAACTACGGCGATTCTGATTTTCCTATGGTCCTATAATGATTTACTGCTATCCCTGGTATACCTTCCGCAGAAAACCCTTCAGCCCATTTGCGTGGTATTGTCCAATGTTTCCTCCATGTTCAGCGTTAACTACGGTGCCATGATGGCGGCAGTATTTATTACGATTATTCCGGTACTGATTCTCTACGCCTTTTCGCAGCAATATGTAATCAAGGGAATGACAGCCGGAGCTGTGAAAGGATGAGAAGCAGGATCCCCTTATGCTGCTAAAATGATGAAAGATAAGAACTACAACAAAGCATAGCCTGGCTAACAATATAGAAAAAGGAGCGATTAAGATGAAGTATGGTTATTTTGATAACGAAAACAGGGAATATGTGATTGAACGCCCGGATGTACCTGTTTCATGGACGAATTACCTGGGGGTCAAGGATCTGTGCGCTGTAATATCGCAGAATGCAGGCGGATATTTATTTTATAAAACCGCACAGTACCATAGGATTTCCCGGTTTCGCCCCAATGGTGTGCCGATGGACCGGCCGGGGCACTACGTTTATCTGCGGGATGATGCAACAGGAGATTATTGGTCCGTATCCTGGCAGCCTGTAGGCAAGGAGCTGGACAAAGCTGCATATCAGTGCCGTCACGGCCTTTCCTATTCGAGGTTTATATGTGATTACAGTGATATCCATGCGGAGCAGCTTCTCTTCATTCCTATTAACGATGAGGTGGAGCTGTGGGACGTAAAGATCAAAAACACCGGTTCCCAAACCCGTAATCTAAGTATTTTTTCCTACATGGAGTTCTCCTTCCACCACATCGACATGGACAACCAGAACTTTCAGATGAGCTTATATGCCAGCGGCTCCGACTATGCGGACGGCATTATCGAATATGACCTCTTTTATGATCCGGATAAATATCACTACTTTGCTTCCAACTTTGAGCCCGACAGCTTTGACTGCCTGCGTGACCAGTTCCTGGGCAATTACCGTACCGAAACCAATCCTGCGGCTGTCGAGCGTGGAGAATGTCATGGCAGCTACGAACTGGGAGGCAATCATTGTGGGTCGCTGCATAAGCGCCTGACGCTTGCCCCGGGGGAGGAAACCCGTGTTGTATTCATGCTGGGGGTAGGAAAAAGGGAAAAAGGAACGGAAATAAAGAGAAAGTACTCAAATCTCACGAATATCGACCAGGCATTTGAAGAGCTTCGCCAATACTGGGAACGGAAACTAACCGTATTCCAGTGCAAAACTCCCCACGAGGGCATGAACACCATGCTGAACCTATGGAATCTGTATCAGGCCGAAACCAATGTTGTATGGTCACGTTTTGCATCCTTTATTGAAGTGGGTGGAAGGACTGGCCTGGGCTATCGGGATACCGCCCAGGATGTAATGTGTGTGACCCACTCCAATCCTGAAAAGTGCCGCCAGCGTATAATTGAGCTTTTACGGGGGCAGGTCGGCATGGGGTACGGACTGCATCTTTTCGACCCCGAATGGTTCAATCCGGAGAAACCGAATACTCCCGCCTTCAAGTCTCCTACCGTTGTACCCACGCCGAACATGCAGGATGTCATTCATGGACTTAAGGATACCTGCTCCGATGACGCGCTTTGGCTGGTAAGTTCCATTTGCGAATTTGTAAAGGAGACGGGTGAAACTGCCCTGTTCGATGAGAGCGTACCTTTTGCCGATGGGGGCGAAGCCACTGTTTATGAACATATGAAACGCATTCTGGATTTTTCGGCTGAACAGGTGGGGGCCACGGGAATCTGCAAGGGGCTGCGGGCCGACTGGAACGACTGCCTGAATCTGGGCGGCGGCGAAAGTGCCATGGTCTCATTCCTGCATTACTGGGCATTGGAAGCGTTTATCGAAGCGGCCGGATACCTGGGGAAAAAGGACGACGCGGAAAAATATGCAGCTCTTGCGGAACGAGTGAAAAAGACCTGCGAAGAGAACCTATGGGATGGAAAATGGTATATCCGCGGAATTACTGCAAAAGGGGTGAAAATCGGAACGCAGGAGGATGAAGAAGGAAAGGTGCACCTGGAGTCCAATACCTGGGCGGTGGTATCCGGTGCAGCTTCTGAGGAGCGCGGCAGGATGTGTATGGATGCAGTGGATCAGTATCTTTACTCCGATTATGGGCTTCATCTGAATGCGCCTTCCTATAGGAAGCCCAATGATGATATAGGGTTTGTTACCCGTGTGTACCGGGGGATCAAGGAAAACGGTGCTATTTTCAGCCATCCCAACCCATGGGCGTGGGTTGCCGAGTGCAAACTGGGGCGAGGTGACAGGGCAATGAAGTTTTATGATGCACTTTTACCCTACAACCAGAACGACAAGATTGAAATCCGCCAGGCAGAGCCCTATTCCTACTGCCAGTTTGTCATGGGGAGAGACCATACGGCACATGGGCGTGCAAGACATCCATGGCTCACCGGAAGCGCGGGATGGGCTTATTTTGCAGCAACCCACTGGATGCTGGGTGTCCGTTTCAAATTTGAGGGAATGGTGATCGACCCCTGTGTGCCGGCGGATTGGAAGGAGTTTGAGATTACGCGCAAGTGGCGGGGAGCAACTTTCCATATTACCGTCCATAACCCGCGCGGCGTACAAAAAGGTGTTACATCGGTAACCTTGAACGGAGAAGCTGTTACAGGAACGATTCCTCCGCAGGCGGAAGGTTCCATGAACGAAGTAGTTGTAATCATGGGTTAATGTTTATTATCAAAAACCTACATAAAGGAGACGAAAATTATGATCAAATTCGGTACTGGCGGTTGGAGAGCGATCATTGGTGAAGATTTTACAAAGGCGAATGTGCAGATACTTTCTCAAGCAGTTGCGAACCTTATAAAATTACAGAAATGTGAAAGCCGGGGGTTTGTAATCGGGTATGACAGACGGTTTCTATCGGATAAAGCAGCGAAATGGGTGGCGGAAGTATTGGCAGGCAGCGGAATAAAAGTATATTTTATTGAAAAAGTTGCACCTACACCGCTGGTAATGTTTACAGTAAAAAATATGGAAACGCAGTACGGGGCGGCCGTTACAGCCAGCCACAACCCGGCGGACTACAACGGTATAAAGGTGTTTACCCAGGGGGGACGGGATGCCACCGAGGAAGTGACAGCTTCCATTGAATCTTTTATCAAGGATATTACACAGCAGGACGTCCGGCATGTTGATTTTGAAGAAGGGAAAAAGGCAGGGCTGATCGAGGTCATTGATCCGTTCAATGAATATATTGATACCATTATCAACATGATTGATATGGAGACGATAAAAAACAGTAAACTGAAAATTGTGCTGGACCCCATGTTCGGTGTATCGAAAACCTGCCTTCAAACCATCCTTCTGACAGCACGGTGCGAGCTTGAGATTATTAACGACCGGCACGACACATTATTCGGAGGAAGGCTGCCGTCTCCGAACACTCACACATTACAGCGCTTAAAGGCAATTGTAGTTGAGAAAGGCTATGATATCGGTATCGGCACCGATGGTGATGCCGACCGTTTAGGGATTATCGATGAGAAGGGCAACTTCATCCATCCCAACGACATTCTGGCTCTGCTTTACTACTACCTGCTGAAATATAAAGGCTGGAAGGGCGGTGTTGTGAGGAACGTTGCAACGACACACCTATTGGATAAAATCGCAGAGGGATTCGGGGAAACATGCTATGAGGTTCCGGTAGGATTCAAGCATATCAGCTCTACAATGGAGGCTCACAATGCGCTGATCGGAGGAGAAAGCAGCGGCGGATTGACGATACGGGGGCATATCAAAGGGAAGGACGGTGTTTTTGCAGCGAGTCTTTTGATTGAACTCATAAGCGTCACGGGAAGAAGCCTGTCGGGTCTGCTGGAAGAAATCCATCAACAATTCGGTTATTTTTATATGGCGGAAAGTGACTACAAATTCCGCAGTCAGGACAAGGAAAAACTGATGAAAAAACTTTTTGAGGACAAGGAACTGCCTGATTTCGGATATACCATACAAAAGGTCAGCTATCGGGACGGAGTGAAGGTATACTTTGAAAACGGCGGATGGATTATCGCCAGATTTTCCGGAACAGAACCGCTGCTCAGGATCTTTGCTGAAATGAATAATGAAGCTGCAGCAGCGGATATCAGCAGCAAAATGAAGCAGTTTTTAAACTTGTGATTTTGTGTTTTACGAGAAACTTACATTTCTTAACTGCCGGCTTTACTTTCTATGCCGGGATTTATCGTGATGTCAACTTGATGTACATGCTTAACGAAGAGCTGCTGTTTGAAGAAGGTGAATTTACAGGGCGGCTACTGGGCAGGCCAGAAAATAAAGAAGGATATCGGGGTAGTGACATGTAGATTTGTCTTATCATGGATAACCATTCGGGAAAGTAGAAGAAGCTGGTGTGGGGAACCTTCCCTCACCGGCTTCTTTTTTACTGCATATAGGTTTGTGTATAAATATGTTCATTGGTAAAGGGCTGCTTTACATCCGGCTTCGGCTGATCGACATACACAATTTCACGTTGGCCGATGGAGGAGAGAATATCAAACACTGTTTTAACATCACGGAATTCCACTTCCGGAGTCACATAGATCTCTTCCGTCCCGTTCATTGCATTATAAAAGTTGAGCAGTTCGTTATAGTAACCTCTCTCCGGTGTAAAGCTGACTTGTTCCGATGTCCCATCCTTATAGGCCACCTGGATCGTACCTTTTGTCTTATCCTCCAGGTAGATTTCTCCCTCTGTGCCATAGATCCGGAAACCAATGGGGGGACTTATACTCTCCATTCCGGAAGGGAAGTAGGTAAAATGCCCGATTACGCCATTTTTAAATAACAGGTTGGCATTGACCGATTTATAGGGGTTAAAATCCTCTTTCTGCGGTATACCGAAAGCTTGCACACATTCGATATCGCCAAAAATATACCGCATTCCGGCGATGTCATGAAGGGCTGCATCCAGGTAGGCTCCCCCGGGGTAATGAGGATGCTGCCGCCACTCGGTGCCTGCGTAAGTATCCTTTGTCATCTGGCAGGGAAAACAGTTAGCGTTGTTTCTGATAAAGTAGACTGCCGATCCGATTTTACCGGAGTCGATCAGTTCCTTAATCCTGTTGTGTTCCTCATTGTATCTGTAATTTTCAGCGATCATTATTTTTACATTATACTTTTCTGATAATTCCAAATACTTTTTGGCCGGCTCCATATCGGGAGCCAATGGTTTTTCACAGATAAAGCTTTTACCTGCTCTGGCGACATCCTCAGAGACAACATAGTTGTACTGGATGGGTACCAGAATATCCACGGCGTCTATATCCTCCCGCTTCAGCATCTCTTTGTAATCGTCGTATACATTTTTTACATCCAACCGGATGGTGCGAGCAAAGTTCTCAGCATCGGCTTTTGTACGGTTTGCCAGTGCCACGATTTCATACCGGTCCCCCAGTTCCTGCAGGGCGGGATAGTGAAGCCTTTCCCAGGCCAATCCTGTACCGATAACACCTAAACGGATCTTCTTCATTCGTGTCTCCTCTTTTTATTTTACATGCTGAACGTTAAGTCCTGTCTGGCTTACAAAGTCCTTGATCTGGCCTTCCGTATATCTTCCTTCATCGTAGTCTACGGTTACGGTTCTTGCATTTACATCGATTCTTACGGCATTGATGCCATCATGAGAGCCTATGGTGTCTTTTATATGAGGGATTTGTGAACCATCAATGGGGCCGCTGAAAACAAATTTATTAGCTTTCATGTCTTTACTCCTCCTGATTTAAATTATCATTTTTAGTATTTCTTTTCGGGTGAATATTATTCCCTTTAAAAATTTTGAAAGTGCTGTTTGTTATCCATACTCAGTCATCCGTTTCAGAAGGGTCGAAAGTTCTTTTCATCATCATAGAAAGCCAGTAAGAGAACTACGATCTGCACAAGAAACGGAAAGAAAAAGACAGGTAATTTGTTTAAAAAATAACTTGCACCGGGACAAAAATTATGCTAACATATTCACCATACAAAAACAAATGTACACCGTATATAGACAGAGGTGAATATGAGTAAAAAGACAAAGTACCTGCTTGTGGATCCATCCATTCTACCCGAGGTTTTCAGCAAAGTGATGGAAGTAAAAAATCTACTGGCCAAAGACCCCGGGAAAGCTGTGAATGAGGCTGTCAGAGAAGTAGGAATCAGTCGCAGCGCCTACTACAAATATAAGGATTATGTCTTTCCCTTTTATGAAACTTCCAGGGGAAGAGTCATAACCTTGTTTTTTGTATTGGAAGATGTTTCGGGAGTTTTGTCCAGGATTATCCATGAAATTGCACAGGCTAAGGCCAACGTACTGACGATAAATCAGAACATACCCATTAATGGTCTAGCAGATGTTACAATTTCAATAGAAACCGAAGAGATGGAAATGAACATACGAGACATGATGGACCGAATCGGAACCATCCAGGGGATACGCAGGCAGGCAATTCTTGCACGAGATTGATAGGGGGAGTATCATGGTTAATATAGCAGTATTGGGCTATGGCGTTGTGGGGTCTGGTGTGGCTGAGGTGATACGAAAAAACAGCATTAGCATCGCTGAGAGAGCGGGAGAGCAAATTGCTGTCAAAAAGATAGCGGATGTGAGGGACTTTCCCGGAAGTCCGGATCAACACCTTCTTACAAAAAACGCAGAAGAAATATTTGACGATGAATCCATCGGCATTATTGTGGAGACCATCGGTGGAGCTAAAATCGCCTATGAGTTCACAAAGAGGGCATTGCAACGTAAAAAGCATGTTGTTACCTCAAACAAGGAACTGGTTGCAAACCATGGTCCTGAGCTGCTCCAACTGGCGAAGGAAAATGGAGTAAGCTATCTTTTTGAAGCCAGTGTCGGAGGTGGAATACCTATTATCCGTCCGTTGTACCAATGTCTGGCGGCCAATGAAATTCAGGGGATTACCGGAATATTGAACGGTACTACAAACTATATACTTACGCAGATGAAAAATGAAGGTATGAACTTTGCCGCTGCCTTAAAGGAAGCGCAGGAAAAGGGATATGCAGAAGCAGATCCTACTGCTGATGTGGAAGGTCATGATGCGTGCAGGAAGATAGCAATCCTTTCCTCCATTGCATATAATGAATATGTAAACTCCAATAAAATTTATACAGAAGGTATCAGCCGGATCACACCGGTGGATATGGAATATGCCGAGTGTATGAATTCTGCGATCAAGCTGGTTGCAACCAGCAAAAGGCTGGAGAATGGAATCTTTGCTCGTGTTAGTCCTGCTATTGTCAGCAGGAACCATCCTCTTTCCAATGTGGAAGATGTTTTCAATGCCATTGTAGTGGAAGGAGATGCTATCGGTGAGGCCATGTTTTACGGCAGAGGAGCTGGAAAGCTTCCTACGGCCAGTGCAGTGGTTGCCGACATCATTGATATTGTCAAACATACCGACAGCACTAACGGGCGTTGCTGGAATACCGATCACACAGACAATATTGTTGATGCCAGGAAAGCTGACACCCGGTTCTTTATCCGGATCAAAACGGAAGATGTCCAACAGACGGCCTTGCTTTCCGAGGAATTCTTCGGTAAAATTAAACGGATACGCATTGATCATCCTGACACACAGAACGAACTTGCTTTTATAACCGGGTTGGAGAAGGAAGAAATACTGTTGAACAGCTTAAACCAGTTTAAGGACTGCGGAAAAGTCAATGATGTAGTAAATATGATTCGAGTTCTTGAATAATACATAAGTTTAAATACGTAATGGAGGTCTAGGAAATGAAAGTAGCAAAGTTTGGCGGCACTTCTCTGGCTTCGGCAGAGCAGATTAAGAAAGTTTGTGATATCGTACTGTCTGACAGTGACAGGCGGCTGGTGATTGTTTCTGCACCGGGAAAACGTTTTAAGGAAGACATTAAGGTTACGGACCTTTTGATAAATTGCGCGGAAAAAGCAATTCAGCAGGGTTCCGCAGAGGAAGAACTTCAGGCGGTGGTACAAAGGTACAGGGAGATTGCACTGGATTTGAATTTGTCTGAAGAAATTGTTACGGTAGTAGAAGCGGATTTGCGGCAGCGTTTGGCAAGCAGCACCGAGAACCCAGGCAAGTTCATGGACCTGCTCAAAGCAGCAGGGGAAGACAACAGTGCCAAGGTTGTGGCAGAATATCTGCGTAGTATTGGAAAAGAAGCGACTTATATTAACCCAAAGGACGCCGGGTTGTTCCTGAGTGATGAGTTCGGCAATGCCAGAGTTTTGCCGGAGTCCTATGAAAATCTAAGTAAACTGAAGGAATTACCGGGATTGTTGATTTTCCCCGGCTTCTTCGGCTATTCACTTCAGGGAGATGTGGTGACCTTTTCCAGGGGCGGTTCAGACATCACTGGGTCCATTCTGGCCTCTGCTGTGGGTGCTTCCGTATATGAAAACTTTACCGATGTTGATTCCGTGTATGCAGCCAACCCCAATATCGTCGATAATCCTGTAGGAATCTCAGCCATTACCTACAGAGAGATGCGTGAATTGTCCTATGCAGGCTTTTCCGTACTCCATGAGGAGACTTTGGAGCCTGTATACCGTAAGGGTATACCCGTCAACATCCGGAATACCAATAATCCTGCAGCTCCCGGTACCATGATTGTAACGCACCGGGGAAGTTCCGACCGCTACGTGGTTGGAATCGCAGGGGATAAAGGTTTCGCCAGCATTTATATAAGAAAGTACATGATGAACCGGGAGATCGGTTTTGGTAGAAAGCTCCTGGAAATTCTTGAGGATGAAGGGATTTCCTACGAGCATACCCCTTCCGGCATTGATGAAATCTCTGTTATCGTAAAGGAAAAGCAGCTTACACAGGAGAAGGAAGAGCGTATTCTGGGTAGGATACGGGATGAACTTCAGGTGGATGATGTGGCCATTGAGCGTGATCTGGCCCTTGTTATGGTGGTAGGAGAGGGCATGATGCGTACACGGGGTCTGGCTGCCCGGGCTACAAACGCACTGGCCCGTGCGAAGATCAATATCCAGATGATCAACCAGGGCTCTTCTGAGGTAAGTATTATGTTTGGAATCTGTGCAGAGGATACAATAACCGCAGTACGTACTTTATACGATGAGTTTTTTCGAGAAGAAAAATAAAAAATGACATCCTAAAACCTGTGAAAAAATTTTCACAGGTTTTATTTTTTGTATTGACGATCTCTGTGTTTTAGTGTACTATTTATATAGTACACTAAAACACAGAGATGGAGGTGTGGTAAATTGGTTGAATTTGATCCGAAGATACCGATCTACATTCAGATTATAGATGCAGTAAAGCACGATATCGTTACAGGAAAACTGAAGGGAGGAGATAAATTGCCATCAGTACGAGAATTAGCAGAGACCTTTAAAGTGAATCCAAATACAGTCCAGAGAGTGTACCAGGAATTGGAAAGAGAAGGGATTACCTATACCCAGAGGGGTACGGGAACCTTTATTACGGAAGAGGCAGCGAAAATGACAGCATTAAAAAAAGATATGGCTAAAGAAGTCATTACTTCTTTCATAGAGAGCATGAAAAAGTTGGGATTTGCTCAAGGGGAGATTCTGGATGCCGTCCAGGAGTATGTAAAAGAGGAGGAGCAGCAATGAGTGCACTGGTAAAGGCCACAGGATTGACAAAAAATTATCTAACAAAAAAAGCTTTGCGAGGAATCGATTTCGAGTGTGAAAAAGGCAAAATTATTGGGCTGCTGGGTCCCAACGGAAGTGGAAAAACGACCCTGATGAAAATCGCAGCCGGGCTGGTAAGGCCAACATCCGGAGAAATGCTGATTGAGGGCCATCGGCCGGGGCTTTATACAAAATCCATCGTCTCGTATTTGCCGGATACGAACTATTTGTTTAAGTGGATGAAAATAAAGGATGCAGTGAACTTTTTTAAAGACCTCTATACTGATTTTGATGCAAATAAGGCGAAAGAGCTGCTGGCGTTTATGAAGTTGAACGAAAACGACAAGGTAACAGCTCTTTCTAAAGGAATGCTGGAGAAACTGAATCTATCCTTAACCCTATCGAGGAAAGCAAAACTCTATATATTTGATGAGCCTCTGGGAGGTATTGATCCCGTGTCCAGAGAGAAAATTCTGGATGCGATTCTGAATAACTATAATGAAGACAGTTCCATCATCGTGTCTACCCACTTGGTGAGAGACATCGAAAGACTTTTTGACGAAGTTTTATTTATTTCCGAGGGACAGATCGTATTAAAAGGCAACGCAGAGGATTTGCGGGGAGAAAAAGGAAAGTCCATTGACGAGTTATACCGGGAGGTGTTTGCATAATGTTTAAATTGGTCAAGTACGAACTTATCGGCAAATGCAGGAATATACTGGGCGGAATTGCACTGCTTGTTTTGCTCAACATTTTTTTTGAAATCGGTTTTACTTTTTGGTGGGGAGGCGGAAGCGAGGCGTCCTTTGTATGCTCTACACTGCTAGGCATCATTGCCTTTATCGGGGTGGGAATTGATATCATTTCGCTTCTGCGCAGAGATCTTTTTGGCAATACAGGGTATCTGGTATTTACCCTTCCGCAGAATGGATACTCTATACTTGGAGCAAAATTAATCGCCGGTTCCGTGGAACTGTTGGCTTTTGTGATCACGCAGAGTTTGATCGTACTATATTACCTTACCACTCGATTTGAAGGATCCATTCTGATGCAGTTCCTTGAAAATATTCCGAATCTCATTCCGGTTGTAATCAACGCTGTTGTTTCCGTTGGCAGTGGTTTCCTGCTTCTGCTATTAATGATTGCCTTTTCCTTGGTACTGACAAGGAGTTTACTTACTGCAAAGAAGTTTGGAAAAATCATCAGCTTTGGAATTTTCATTGCACTGACCTATGGTATAGCTCTCCTTGACAACAAGCTGAGATCCCTGTTGAACTTTGCCTCTGAGATAAAATCCTATCCTATGGTTGGGGGGAACCTTACACTGGAACTGATGAATCGGATTGACATCATCTTCACTCTGGCAATATCCGTTGTTTTGTTTATGGTTTCCGGCTATTTGCTGGATAGGAAACTGGAAGTCTAAGCGGTATTGATAGAAGAAAATAAAACACGTCAGCTAGCAAAAAACTACCTGGCGTGTTTTATTTTGCAGCCGTTAATGGATGTTGCATAAATAATTGCAAAATATCCGCTGTTTTTATTGAAATGCCTATCCATATCGTTTACACTATAAGTAACATGTAAATACATAAATACAGGTTCCGTCCATAGAAAGACGGTGAAAAGGGAAGCGGGTGCAAATCCCGCACGGTCCCGCCGCTGTAAAAGAGAAGTCCCCGGAATATACCACTGTCTTAGGGAAGGTACCGGAGATGATGAGACTTGAGTCAGAAGACCTGCCTGTATGAAAACACCGTTAGGATAAGTTAAAGAGCAGCCTTGAAAAAGTACGTGACTCTTTAGCGAGACCTTAACTCTACGAGTGATGGAGGGTGTAGGATTTGGCAATCGTTATCGATGTGTTTGTATCCTCTCTGCATTTTTGTAGAGAGGATTTGTTATATTGTAAGGAAGATAAACAGGAGATGAAAGGAATAGGGTAGGAGATAGACTATGAAAATACCTCGTCTGGTTATTGCCGGTACCAACAGTGGATGCGGTAAGACAACAATTACAGCAGGGATTCTGGCGGGCCTGGTGAAGCGGGGACATAGGGTCCAGCCTTTTAAAGTGGGACCGGATTACATTGACCCCATGTTTCATACCTACATAACGAAAAGGCATTCCCGGAACCTGGACAGTTGGATGCTGGAGGAAGAGACGCTTAAGTATCTTTTTGCGAAGAATGCTGCGGATGCGGATATAACTGTCATTGAAGGTGTTATGGGCATGTATGACGGATTTGGAGCAAAATCAAAGGTGGGAAGCACTGCCCATGTGGCAGTTATGCTCCAGGCTCCCGTGATTCTCGTCTTAAATGCGGAAGGGATGTCACTAAGTGCCGCTGCCATCGTCGAGGGCTTTCGAACTTTTGACAGGGATGTAAATATTCGCGGGGTCATTCTAAACAATATAAAAACGGATGCTCACTATGAACTTTTAAAGGATGCTATTGAATTCAATACAAAAACGGAAGTCCTGGGATATCTGCCGCGAAGGGCGGAATATGCCCTGGAAGGGAGACACCTTGGGTTAGTGACAGCCGGAGAGATTGATAATCTTCAGCTCAAAATGGACATGCTGGTGCAGCAGATAGAGAAAACTTTAAACCTGGATCGAATCCTGGAAATTGCACAGCAGACAGAGGAAGTGGGATCGTTTTCTCCTCCGCTGATGGATCGGATTTTGGCAAAAAACCGGACGGAAGGCCCAAAAATCGCTGTGGCCATGGACTATGCCTTTAACTTTTATTACCGGGATAACCTGGATTTACTGGAGAATCTGGGCGCAAATCTGGAGTTTTTCAGTCCGTTGAAGGACGAGGAATTGCCAAAAGGGATTCAAGGGCTTTATCTGGGTGGCGGATACCCGGAAATCCATGCGGCGGCCTTACAGGATAACACATCCATGCGGCGAAGCATCCGAAAGCATATTCAGGGAGGTTTGCCAACCTATGCGGAGTGTGGAGGCTTCATGTATTTGACGGAATCCATAAAGACCCGGGAAGGAAATTGCTTTGACATGGTAGGCGTGATTCCAGGATACAGCGAAATGACCACCTCCCTGAAACGATTTGGCTATGTGGAGGTGGAAGCCACTGCGGAAAGTGTGATCTGCCAGCCGGGTTTTACTACCAGAGCCCATGAGTTCCACTATTCCGCGACCCATATTCCACCGGAGACGGGATCCTGTTTCCGCGTGGTTAAGCGGCGCGAGGGAAAGCCTGATACTGTATGGCTGTGCGGATGCAAAGCATATAACGTGCTGGCAGGCTATCCCCACTTGCATTTCTGGGCAAACCCAGACTTTGCCATAGAGTTCGTGAAGAATTGTAGTCAGTATAAGGCAGACTCATAGAGAGTAAGGCACTTTTCCCCTTCTTTTTTGAAAGCTATACATTACCCATAATGATGGAATACAATTACAATTATGTAAGATGGCTAAGATACTGATTTAATAACACTTTGGGGTTTAACCCTCATCCCCTAGCCCCTTCTCCCAAGCTTGGTAGAAGGGGAAAATCGGATCACTTTCCACTCTCTCCCTCTACCAATTTTGGGAGAGGGAGTTGGAGGGTGAGGGTTA